>POYE01044273.1_pt1 | contig 9798 bp, 7 predicted proteins | sample 1559841 | NCBI WGS metagenome assembly POYE01 (sample SAMN05257100, study PRJNA326052) | Biofilm metagenome, whole genome shotgun sequencing project. | isolation source: steel pipe from biofilm reactor | place: India: Nagpur, Maharashtra | collected 2016-03-04 | reverse complement strand
TTTTTTTATTTTGTGTGCTAGCAGTTGGATTGCTTCGGACTGGCTCAAAATATCCGAGTTGCGATTAGCAGATGCCGCTTATTGTGTACGTCTAATGGGAGGGGTGCTTGGACTGAGGGCAATGGTTTCTCTCTATCGTGGCGGTCTTCAAGGACTTGAAGATATGCTGTGGCTTAACGTCGCAAGCGCCTTGATTAGCATAATTAGATTTGGAGGCGCAGTTGTATTGCTTGCGTGGGTCAGTCCTAGCATATTAATTTTCTTTGAATTTCAACTCATCGTTGCGCTTGCCGAAGCTATTTTTGTTGCTGTTCGCTTTTATAGTAAGTTGCCGAAGCCCGCCATTGAAAAACTCGACAAAAAATTACCCGAAGGTTCAAATGGAGTTGGCACTTTTACACTGAGCCTCGCATATACAACTCTCCTATGGCTGCTCTTGTCTCAGACGGATAAGTTGGTTTTGTCAAAGGTCCTTCCACTGGAAGAATATGGCTATTTTTCTTTAGTTTCAACAGTTGCATCGGGAATTTATGGGCTCATTACTCCCGTTACACAAGCGGTGCTACCTAGAATTACGTATCTGTTTGCGGCCGGAAGGGAAGATCTTGCGCTGCAAATTTATGAAAAGAGCACAGGCTTTGTCTGCGTTTTTATATTCGCGTTAAGCGGGTTTCTCTCTGTTTATGCTGACGCCGTTATTTTGGCGTGGACACATAGTCAGATTGCAGCCGAGTGGGCGCGAAAAATTTTACCCTGGTTATTGATTGGGAATTCTTTTCTATGTCTTAGTACTTTTCCATATTTGCTGCAAAATGCTAAGGGGCAACTTTCGCTACACGTGAAGATTTCGACTGTAAGTACTTTTTTGCAATTGCCTGTTGTTCTTTTTGCTGCGTCATACTATGGGGCTATGGGGGCGGCGATTTCTTGGTGTGCTTGTCGGCTTGTTAGTTTTTTTGCCACAAGTTTTTTGGTTCATAGGAAATACATTTCCGCCCATCAGTGGAGTTGGTATAGGCGTGGAATTTTCCCGTTTTTCTTAATTTCGCTTGCAGGTGTTGTCTGCATGAGTGTGCTTAAAGCGTCCGCATATGAATCTCCAATAGGCGGCATCTTAGTATTGTTGGCAGTTGTTATGAGCAGTGTGTTTATTCTTAGAAAAGGCCTCGGCCATATATGAATTACAGCCCGATTTTCATAACTGTTTACAATAGGGAGTATCATTTTAAGCGCTGCATAGAAAGTCTGAAAAAGAATAAAGGTGCTGAAAATGCCCCTCTTTATATTGCAATTGATTTTCCATCTAAGGAAGTTGACGTGCTTCCGCATAAAAAGATTGTGGAATACGCGAAAAATATTTCAGGATTCAAGGCGGTAGAATTGTTCATAAGAGATAAAAATATCGGGGCATTTGAGAACGCACGTAAGGGTTGGCTGGAAGTGCTTTCAATCCATGATGCATTAATACGTGCAGAAGATGATAATGTCTTTTCGCCTTCCTTTATTCAATTCGTGACGGCCGGATTGAATTTGCACAAAGACAATCCTCGAATTTTTGCTATTTGCGGATATTCCGAACCTATAGGACTACCTGGTCCGAATGGTTCCTATTTTCGCAAAGGCTTCAGTTCCTATGGTTTTGCCACATGGAAAGATAGGTACGAGCATGCAGATACTCTGGCCAGAGACTTTTACAGCGAATTTTCCAATCCGTTAAAAGTGAGAGAGTTTTTTAACGCAGTTGGGCAAAACATATTTGTCGGCCTAGTTGTGGCAAAGAGAAATAAAAGAATATACCCGGATATGGCGTACGTCTACCATGTCTTCAAGGAAGGTCTTTACAGTGTTCATCCAAAAGTAAGTTTGGTTAGAAATATAGGCCAAGATGGCAGCGGCATACAGAGCGGAGTGAATGTAGCTTTGCAGGAGCAGGAGATCTCCGCCGACTTTATTTCTGCGATGCCAGACTCTGATTGCGAGCCGGAGGAAATTCGCGCAAGACTCAATGATTACTATCGTCAGCCTGCTTCGGTGTTGGCGTTGTCCTTAGGATATTATTATTGGAATTCGGTTAAGCAAAAAATGGGACTGGACTAGTTTTTCAAAGCTGAATTGCATAAAGTACTAGAATACATGCGCACCTCTCGGGTAAATATTCCATTGAATATAGTTGGCCGATGGAACATCTTTCTCTTCTGCCTGATTGTTTTCGGGGCTACTAGCGTATCGATAAGCTACTATTGGATGGCTTTTATTGCCTTTGTAGTCTGCTATATTGCTCTGCGTGTTGGCGCGGGATTTGTTCCGGCGGAGCGGTCGACTACTTGGGCGCAACACAAAAAAGTTCGGACGCCTACCAAGCGAATGGTCTTTCTTGCATTGGTGTCGGCTGGAGCGAGTGTTTATGCCAGTTTTTTTTATACGGGAAAATCCCTTGAGGCGGTGGCGCTGGCTTTTCTGCAGAACGAGAGTGCGTATAACAGCTATCAAAGCTATATTGCTGATCAAAGTCTGACCTCATTTACCTCGGATCAGGTGCTGCCGTTTGCCGCTGGCATTTTTGTAAGACTTACTTTTCTTTATTCAATATTTCTGCTTTGGGTGAAGAATGCAAATTTTAAATTTCTTGATTTTGTCGCAATTGCAATTAGTGCTTTTTCATTTGCGTACCAGGGGATATCTCGTGGCACCTCGATCGAGATATTTGAAATAGCGCTGTACTTCATAGTTTGCCAGAAATATCGCGAATTAATTTTTCCCGTGAAGGGGTCAAATACACTTCGTATCATTGTTACTGCGGCGTTGGTATTGGGTGCGGCGGGCTTATTTTATTACAATCAAGCTGCGCGCTATGAGTTTGGGGGGCAAACTGGATGCATTACTAATGAGCTTTGCTTTGATCATCACTCTTTAATCCATGAAGAGGAAAATTTCCTGTCAATTTTGGTATATCGGCTTAACGGATATTTTTCCTTCGGCATGTATTTCTTGGCCAGCTATTTGAAGATTTGGATGCAAAGCGATTGGGGTGCATTGGCAATTTTTTTGCCAGCTGAAATTGTGAGCGGTATAAGTTCGCGGGAAATGATTTGCCGAAACGTTGTGGACTGCGGAGCCAATTGGGTTCCTGATATTGCGGTGTCGCTGGATTCTTTTGGAATTTTGGGAACGGTGCTTTTGTTGGTTGCGCTAGGAGTCTTGTCGCGAAAAGTAATGAAGGAACTAGCTCGGCAAGACTCGTTCTTATGGCTTGTTTTATGCTATTACATTACTGTAACAAGCGTCTCTCTATTCGTGGGGAATTTTGTTTTTAGTTCAAGGGCGAGCGTGGCCTCATTGATTCTCATAATTGGCTTGCTGTTTCTTAGGCGAAGAATAAACAGGCTGGTTCCAGCCGCATTTTTCTGAACGAGCTTAAAAATGTTGCCCAGTCGAGTTCTTATTATTAGCCATAACTCGTTGTCTCTGACACTAAATAATGGCAAGACGCTAACGGCTATCTTTGATTCCTGGGACGCCGGGGCGATTGCTCAGATTTATTTTCAGGATGAGATTCCTCAATCGAAAAAATTCGTTAATTTTTTCAAAATCACGGACATTGATGTTGCTAAGCATTTTTTGCTAAGACGTAAGGGTTCTATTGGCTCAAGCGTAAAGCCTACCGCATCCGGCGAAGGTGGAATAGTTAAGCGTGATGGTCTAAAGCGCTTGATGGTGGATGCATTAAGACGAGCTGGCGTATTTAAGTTAATATTTCGGGATTTGGTATATGGGGGTGGGCGTTGGCGTTCTGAGCCGCTCTTTAAATGGATAGAGGGGTTTTCGCCAACTAGTATTTTTTTTCTCGGCGGCGACTCGATATTTTCTTTTGAGATAGCTAATTCATTAGCGATAGAGTTCGGACTGCCGTTAGATGTGTATATCACTGATGACTATGTCTTGGGGCTTGGTGCTCGGTTTGGTGTGAAGAGTTGGTATACAGGGCGTTTGCGCGAGATATATAAGAAAACATTTCGCACGGCAAGGCATGTTTTTGTCATAGGCGATGCAATGGCCCGTGAGTTTGATGCTCATTTTGGGTTGGCCTGCCGCGTCATTATGAACCTCCCAGCAGCCCCTGTAACTGAAGATGGATTTGGGGGGAGGGCGACAGTTGTACATCCGAATTCTTTAGATTTTGTTTATGCGGGCGGCTTGCACTTGGGGCGGGATGCTACCCTGATTCGTTTGGCTAAAATCTTGAAGAATTTATCAAAAAAGATAAAACGGGAGATCAGATTTTCTGTTTACTCCGTTCAAGCTCCGCAAGTTAAATTGCTTCGACGATTTAAATCGGTTGGGATTGATTATTGCGGTTCGTTGCAGAGTCATGAGCTTGCTCGCCGCCTTACGCAGGCCGATTTTTTAATTCACGCGGAAAGCTTTGAGCGTCGGTATGTTGAATTAACTAGGCTTTCGATTTCTACGAAGCTTCCCGAATATCTTTCTTCCGGCACATGCCTCCTGGCCTGCGGGCCTGCGGAACTGGCTTCGATACGATTGGTTAAAGATAATTGTCTTGGAGTGACGGTTACTGACCTTGAGGATGAGGCACATGCCCTCGGAGAGCTTGAATTTGCGCTTACTTCGCTGAAGCGGCGCGGCGAATTTGTAACTCGCGCAAAGATATATGCCGCAGAAAAATTTAACGCGAAGCGTGTTTCTGGTGAATTTTATAAACTAGTTTCAATAGGTAATCCATGCTAAGTCAAGGTGTTCTTTTAATCACTGGCGGAACAGGTTCTTTCGGAAATGCTGTGCTTCGGAGGTTTATTGAATCTCCAATTTCTGAAATAAGAATTTTTAGCCGAGATGAGAAAAAGCAAGATGATATGCGAAAAAAATATGGAAATAAAAAAATAAAATTTTATCTTGGCGATGTTCGCGATCCGCTTTCGGTGAAGAAAGTGATGAGGGGGGTCGATTTTGTTTTTCATGCCGCTGCGCTTAAGCAGGTGCCCTCCTGTGAGTTCTATCCTATGGAGGCGGTTCGTACAAATGTGATGGGTACGGAAAATGTCATCGAGGCGGCAATCGGTGAGGGGGTTAAGCGTGTTGTATGTCTGAGTACCGATAAGGCCGTTTATCCTATTAATGCGATGGGAATTAGTAAGGCGCTCATGGAAAAGGTTATGGTTGCTGCTAGCCGTAACTTAGAAGGGACGGCAACAACTATTTGTGGAACTAGGTACGGCAATGTTATGGCGTCGCGTGGCTCGGTGATTCCTTTGTTCGTGGATCAAATATTTCGTGGGCAGCCGCTTACGATCACTGATCCTACTATGACGCGATTCATGATGACATTAGAGGACGCGGTTGATTTGGTTTTTTACGCGTTTGAACACGGCAAAAATGGAGATATTTTTGTGCAAAAGGCTCCGGCGGCCACAGTGAAGGTGCTTGCCGAGGCAATCCTAGATGTGATGGGAAAGCCAGATTATCTGGTGCAAGAAATCGGCACGAGGCATGGAGAGAAGCTTTACGAGGCCTTGTTGAGTCGCGAAGAGCTTGCTTGCGCTGAGGATATGGGTGACTATTTTCGAGTGCCTCCCGACGGACGGGATCTCAACTACGCTAAATATGTAGAAGTAGGGGAAAAGCGCATTACGCAAAGCACGCATGGTGAAGATTACAATTCGCACAATACAACACGACTTGACGTTGCCGGAATGAAGAAGCTTTTGTTAAAACTTGAATTTATGCAAAAGATATCTCGTGGCGAATGGGTGTTGGCGGAGGAGTGAGTTTATGCGGGTTTTGATTACTGGGAGTAATGGTTTTATTGCCAAGAATCTTCGACTTCATTTGGCCGAGCGCAAAGATGTGGTGGTAACTTGCTTCTCACGCAATGATTCGCTAGAAGAGTTATCGCAATTGGTCTGTGAGGCCGATGTTATTTTTCATCTCGCTGGAATTAACCGTCCCAAGACTGACGCCGAATTTATTACGGGGAATGTCGACCTCACTGCCATTTTGTGCAAAGCTATCGCTGATAAGGTTACCCGTTTCGGCGGGTGTCCTACTGTGATCTACTCTTCCTCGATTCAAGCTGAGCTATCTAATCCATACGGGTCAAGCAAGCGTGCAGCAGAGGAAATGCTTAGAGAGCTTGTCGCCAGCCATGGTGTGCGTTTACATCTTTGCCGCTTACCCAATGTTTTTGGAAAATGGTGTCGGCCGAATTACAATTCGGCAGTAGCGACATTTTGCTACAACCTCTCCCGGAGCCTTCCGATCCAGATTAATGACCCTGCAGCTATAGTTACGTTGGTTTACGTTGATGATGTGGTGTCGCGGTTCATCCAGCTTATGGATGGCGCTGAGGCTGTGCTGGAAGAGGGTGGTTTCGAGGTGATCGCTCCGGTCTATAAGACGACCGTGGGTGAGATTGCGCGGGAGATTCACGCCTTCAGCAACAGTCGGTCGACGCTGATGATCGAACGCGTGGGAACGGGATTTACGCGAGCACTCTATGCGACCTACGTGAGCTATCTTCCGACTCACTCTTTCGTATACCCGGTGCCGCAGCATGGTGATACCCGCGGAGTGTTCGTTGAGATGCTGAAAACGCCGGATGCTGGGCAATTTTCGTTTTTCACAGCGCATCCGGGTATCACGCGTGGTGGCCACTACCACCACTCAAAGACAGAGAAGTTCTTGGTCATCAAGGGCCAGGCGCGCTTCAAGTTCAGGCACATGGATACTGGTGAGACACACGAGCTGGCGACGACGGGTGACAAAGCCGAGATTGTCGAGACTGTGCCCGGCTGGACGCACGACATCACCAACGTTGGCAACGACGAGTTGATTGTGATGCTCTGGGCGAACGAAGTTTTTGATCGTGCGCGTCCCGATACCTATGCCAGTCCGGTCTGATGTTCGAAACCCTATTGGTTGGTTCTGATGAAAAAACTCAAAGTTATGACGGTGGTCGGCACCCGGCCCGAGATCATTCGGCTTTCTCGTGTGATGGCTCGGCTCGATGAGCATTGCGAGCATGTGATTGTTCATACCGGCCAGAACTACGACTACGAACTCAATCAGATCTTTTTCGACGATCTCGGCATTCGAAAGCCGGATCACTTCCTCAATGCGGCGGGTAGCAGCGCGGCAGAAACCATCGGCAAGGTCATCATTTCGGTCGACGCCGTGTTGGCGTCCGAGAAACCGGACGCCATGTTGGTCCTCGGCGACACCAATAGTTGCATGGCGGTGCTGCCCGCCAAGCGCCGCAAGATTCCGACCTTCCATATGGAGGCCGGTAATCGCTGTTTCGATCAGCGGGTGCCAGAGGAGATCAACCGCCGGATCGTCGACCATACAGCTGACATCAATCTCACTTACAGCAGCATCGCGCGCGAGTACCTCCTTCGCGAGGGACTTCCGCCAGACATGGTCATCAAAACCGGCAGTCCGATGGCCGAGGTGCTGAGTCACTACCGGGATCGCATCGCAGCCTCGGGCGTGCTTTCACAGCTTGGCTTGTCCGAAGAGCGTTTCTTCGTGGTGAGCGCTCATCGCGAAGAGAACATCGATTCAGAAGCCAATTTCGGCAAGCTTGTGGAGACGCTCAACTCTGTGTCCGAGCACTATGGATTGCCGGTGATCGTTTCGACCCATCCGCGCACGCAGAAGCGCGTGGATGCGATGGGGGTCAAGTTCCACGCCAATGTTCAGTTGCTGAAGCCCTTGGGTTTCACCGACTACAACAGGCTTCAGGTTTCGTCCAAGGCGGTGCTCTCGGACAGTGGAACGATCAACGAAGAATCCTCGATTATGAATTTTCCCGCGCTCAATCTGCGTGAAGCGCATGAGCGTCCCGAGGGAACGGAAGAAGCGGCCGTTATGATGGTCGGCCTGAACGCTGAACGCGTAATGCAAGGAATGGCGATCATCGAGAGCCAGGCGCGAGGAGACTCAAGGCTGTTGCGCCAAGTAGCCGACTACAGTATGCCCAATGTTTCCGACAAGGTCGTGCGCATTGTTCATAGCTACACCGATTACGTGAACCGAATTGTGTGGAAGAAGTACTGAACCAATGGCTGTTCGTGTGCTTCTGTTGACGCAATGGTTTGATCCTGAGCCCACTTTCAAGGGCTTGGTGTTTGCCCGCGAATTGGTGCGCCAGGGATTCGAAGTGGAGGTCGTCACGGGGTTCCCAAACTATCCGGGAGGCAAGGTCTACCCCGGCTATCGGATTAAGTGGCTGCAGCGCGAATCGATCGACGGTGTTCAGATCACTCGGGTGCCGCTCTATCCGGATCATGGCCGGTCGGCAGTCAAGCGCGCGCTCAACTATGCGAGCTTCGCTGCATCAGCTTTCGTCTACGGAGCCTTCTTTGCCGAGCGACCTACTGTCATGTATGCCTATCATCCGCCATTGACGGTAGGTATCATTGCCTGCTTGCTACGGCTGCTGCGTCGCGTTCCAGTGGTATATGACATCCAAGACATGTGGCCCGACACATTGCGCGCCACGGGCATGCTGAGAAACGAGAAGGTGCTTCGGATGGTCGACAAGGTCTGCCGCTGGGTTTATCGTCGTGTCGATCGCATCGTGGTGCTGTCGCCCGGCTTTAGGCGGTTGCTGCTTGAGCGTGGAGTGCCCGGTGACAAGATCGACGTGATCTACAACTGGGCCGACGAGGTGTCGCTTGCGTCCTCTGGCGGCCGAGTGCCTGAGGCCTTTCCGGGGGGCGACTCATTTCGTGTGCTCTTTGCAGGGAACATGGGCAAGGCTCAGGCTTTGGATACAGTCTTGGATACGGCTCAACTGCTGAAGGAACGGGGCTCTAGAGTCTGTTTCGTCATGGTCGGCGGCGGTGTCGAGGTCGGGCGTCTTCGCGCGCGGGCCGTCAAGTTAGGACTTCGAAACGTTATTTTTCTACCCGCGGTTCCTATGTCGGAAATTGGTACGTTGCTTCAGGCGGCCGATGTACTGCTTGTTCATTTGCGAAGAGACCCGCTTTTCGAGATCACTATCCCGTCGAAGACGCAGGCCTACATGGCTGTGGGCAAGCCGGTGCTGATGGCTGTGAATGGCGATGCCGCTGAACTCGTGCAGCGATCCGGCGGTGGTGTCGTGGCGGCATCCGAGAGCCCGGTGGCGCTAGCCGAGGCGGTCGAGGCTTTGGCTGGCATGCCTTCGGAAACGTTGGGGCAGATGGGCGTCAGGGCGCAGAACTACTACTCAGAGCATCTGGCGCTACGTACGGGCGTTAAACGCTTTGGGCATGTTTTCAAGCGCTTGGCAGGAAAGGGGCGCGAGGTATGAAACGCCTGTTCGATATCGTAGTCAGTTTGTTGGCGCTTGCGCTTTTTGCCATTCCTTTGCTGATCTTGGCTTGGCTGGTACGGCGCAAGCTCGGCAATCCTATTCTCTTCAGCCAGGTGCGGCCAGGACTTAGCGGGCGGCCATTCCGGATGGTCAAATTTCGTACGATGACGGATGCCCGTGACACGAAGGGACAACTCCTTTCCGACGCCGACAGATTGACAAAGTTTGGACGCTTCTTGCGCTCCAGTAGTCTCGACGAACTGCCTGAATTATGGAACGTGCTGAAAGGGGAGATGAGTCTCGTGGGACCGCGTCCGTTGCTGACGGAGTACCTGCCGTTCTATTCGAGGGAGCAGGCTCGTCGTCATGAGGTGCGGCCGGGCATCACAGGCTGGGCGCAGATCAATGGGCGCAATGCGTTGAGTTGGGAAGAGAAGTTTGCACTGGACGTCTGGTACGTCGACAACAGGACCTTTCGGCTG
>POYE01024322.1_pt1 | contig 9941 bp, 13 predicted proteins | sample 1559841 | NCBI WGS metagenome assembly POYE01 (sample SAMN05257100, study PRJNA326052) | Biofilm metagenome, whole genome shotgun sequencing project. | isolation source: steel pipe from biofilm reactor | place: India: Nagpur, Maharashtra | collected 2016-03-04 | reverse complement strand
GAGATGAGCCGCAACTTCGCCCTCGAGCCGGAGGAGATCGACGAGGGGTTCGCGCTCGCCTGCCAGTCGGTGCCGACGTCCGACCGCCTGGTCGTGGACTTCGACGCCTGAGCGATGATGCTCGCGTGACCCCAGACCACCCGGCCGCCCCGGCCGCCCGGACCTCCCGACGCGACGGTACGGCCGTCGTCCCCGACCTGGGGCCGACCGGGCCGGTGCGCACGTTCGGCGACCGGACGTTCGACTTCTCGCGGCAGGTCGCGATCATGGCGATCGTCAACCGCACGCGTGACTCGTTCTACGACAACGGGTCCACCTTCGGCTTCGAGCCGGCTGTCGCGGCCGTGCGCAAGGCCGTCGACGACGGCGCCGACTGGGTCGACATCGGCGGGGTGCCGTTCTCGCCCAGCGCGCAGCCGGTCAGCGCCGACGAGGAGGCCGAGCGGGTCGTCCCGCTCGTGACGGCGACGCGAGCGATCACCGACGCGGTCATCTCCGTCGACACGTTCCGGCCGTCGGTCGCCGAGGCGGCGTTGCGCGCCGGCGCCGACGCCGTCAACGACACCTCGGGTCTGCACGATCCTGCGATGGCGGACGTCGTCGCGGCCGAGGGCGGCGTGCTGGTCGTGTGCCACAGCAAGGCGGCGCCGCTGACGAAGCTGCCCAGTCCGCAGTACGCGGACGTCGTCGACGAGGTTCGCGCGTTCCTGCAGGAGCGGCTCACCGTGGCGCTCGCCGCGGGCGTGCCGGCGGAGCAGATCGTGGTCGATCCCGGGCACGACCTGAACAAGAGCACACGGCACTCGCTCGACATCACCCGGCGGCTGCACGAGCTCGCGGGGCTCGGCTACCCGTTGCTCGCGGCGGTGTCGAACAAGGACTTCATCCAGGAGACGCTCGACCTGCCCAAGGACGGCGTCGGGCACGGGACGACGGCAGCGCACGTCCTGTGCGTGCTGCAGGGCGCTCGGGTGCTGCGCGTGCACGACGTCGCGGCCGCCGTCCAGGCCGTGCGCCTGACCGAGGCCGTCCTGGGTTGGCGCGCCCCGCTACGCGAGTCGCACAATCTCTGACCCGCCCGGCCACCGCACCTTCTCAAGAACACGGGCTCACACGCGCGGAATGACCCCGAGTTCTTAGGAAGGTGGGGGCCGGGGGGACCCAGGGAACGCCCGTCAGCAGGCGGTGGCGGCGAGCCGCTCCGCCGCGGCCAGGTCGAGGCGGACGTCGGCCCCGCCGTTGCGCGAGAGCAGCTCGTCCAGGTCGGCGATGCGGGCGAGGGCGTCCGCGGCCGCGCCGTCGTCACCGTCGGCCTGGGCGAGGCGCAGGTCGTGCTCGGCGGCCTGCCGCTGGGTGCTGAGCTCGTTCAGGAACGCTGCGCTGATCCCCATCGCGACTCCTCATGGTCGGGGCCCGCAGCCGGCGCGAGGGCCGGACGACGGGCGACGATCACACCGCTGCCCCCTGGCAGGTCGGCGAACAGCTGGGTGAGCAGGTCGGCCGGCTCCCGACCGGTGACCTGCTCGGGCAGAGCCTGGAGCACCTGCACCAACGACTCCGGGAGCGCGTCGAGGGCGTCCGACGACAGTACGAGCAGCCGTTGCCCCGTGTCGAACCGGACGGTCTCGGGCACCCCCGGCACCGCAGGGAGGGTCCGTGCCGACGTCGCGCTCACGAGCAGCGCGGGCGGTGTGGTTTCCGCGTGGACCGTGATCGTGCCGTCAGCCGCCAGGACAACCGTCGTGCCGGCGTCGGTGTTCCCGTCGCCGACCTCCACCAGCAGGACGTCGCCCGCCCGGTCGAACCGCACGTCGCGGCCGTCGGCGGTGCTCGACGTCACGAGCCAGCCACCGGACGACAGCACACGCGGCCGGGCACGACGCGCCGGCGCCCGCGGCGCCGGCACCTGGAGCGAGACCTCGGTGGTCACGCTCACCGCCTGCCCACCGGCGGGGCGTCCAGGACGGCCCCCAGCCCCGTCCGGCCGAGCAGCCCGTGCCGATCCTCGCCGGCACCGCGCACGCTCAGCTCCACGCCCCGGGCCCGGCACTGCCGTGTGGTCCACAGGAGCCCCGCCACGACGCCGGAGGAGAGCCGCTCCAGCCCGACCAGGTCGACGACCAGCCGGGCGTCGCCGGCTGCGAGCACCTCACGCAGGCGCACACGGAGCTCGCCCAGCCCCTGCGCGGGCAGGTCGTCGGCCAGCCGGACCACGACGGTGCGGCCGGACGACGACGGGCTGGCGGTCTCCACGAGCACAGCCTGACGCCGCGATGTTGCGAACGGCGCGTCCGGGACATTGCGGTTTGTTGACGACTGCGCTGCACTCGGTCGACGGGCGGCTCGGCCCGGGCCACGCCGGGCATCATGGTCGCCATGACGACGCGGCTGCTCGTGCTGGAGGACGACGACGGCATCCGCAGCTCCCTCGCCCTTGCCCTCGAGGACGAGGGCTACGACGTCGTCCAGCACGCGGACGCCGAGGGCGCACTGCGCACGGTCGACGACGGGCGGGTCGACCTCATGCTCGTCGACCTCATGCTGGGGGGCATGGACGGCTTCACGTTCATCCGTCGCGCGCGCCCCGTGACCCAGGCGCCCATCATCGTCGTGAGCGCTCGCGCGGGTACCAACGACATCGTCGCCGCGCTCGAGGCCGGCGCCGACGACTACGTCACGAAACCGTTCGTGGTCAAGGAGATCAGCGCGCGCCTGAAGGCGCTGCTGCGCCGCCCGAAATCCTCCGCGGACGGCGCGGTGCCGGGCGGCCCGGCCGGCGCCGGCACCGTCACCCTGGACTCCGGAGACGGCCCGCTCGTCCTCGCCCTCGACGCCGGCACGGTCCGCCGCGGCGACGCCGAGGTGCACCTGACCCTCACCGAGTTCCGGCTGCTGTGCGAGCTCGCCTCGCCCGCAGGCCACGTGCTGAGCCGCCGCACGCTGCTGGAGCGCGTGTGGGACCGCGGCTTCTTCGGCGACGAGCGCATCGTCGACGTCCACATCCGCCGGCTGCGCACCAAGATCGAGCGCGACCCCAGCGCGCCGCAGCTCGTGGTCACCGTGCGCGGTCTGGGCTACCGCCTCGACCCGCGGTGAGCCGGCGGTGAGCGCCCTGCGGCTGCGCCGTCCGCGCTGGGGCCTGCGCACCGGCGTGACGACCGCCTTCGCGGCCGGCGCGCTGCTGCTCTCCGTGGTCCTGGCGGTCGGCACGTACCTCGTCGTCCGCCACTACCTGATCCAGCAGCGCGAGAGCACCGCCATGCGGCAGGCGTTCGCCGACGCCTCCTACGTGCGCGACGGCCTGCTGACGTCGGGCGCGCGCGTCAGCGACGTGCTCGGCGACGTGGCAGCCCCGGCCGACTCCGACATCGTCGTACGCCGCGGCGGCCGGTGGTTCTCGTCGTCCCTGCAGTCCGACCCGGGCGCGGTGCCGGCCGGAGCGCGCACGACCGTCGCGGACGGTCACCCGGCCATCGTGTGGTCCGACGGCGCGAACGGCGCGGTGCTGACCGTCGGCGTGCCGCTGCCGGCCGTCGGAGCCGAGTTCTACGAGCTCTCCGGCTCCGCCGAGCTGCGCCGCACGCTGCAGACCCTCGGCATCGTGCTGGGGATCTTCGCGGCCGCGACGACGGTCGTCGGCGCGCTGCTTGGCCGTTGGGCGTCGCGACGCGTCGTGCAGCCGCTGGACGCCGTCGCCTCGGCCGCCGCCCGGATCTCCGCCGGCGAGCTGAGCACCCGCCTGCAGAGCACGGACGACCCCGACCTCGCGACGATCGTCGGCTCGTTCAACGCGATGGTCGAGGCGCTCGACGACCGCATCCAGCGCGACGCGCGGTTCGCCGCCGACATCAGCCACGAGCTGCGCTCACCGCTCACCACGCTCGTCACCAGCGTCGACGTGCTGCAGCGCCGCCGCGACGAGCTGCCGCCGCGGTCGCAGCAGGCGCTCGACCTGGTGACCACCGAGCTGGACCGGTTCCGGCACTCCCTCGACGACCTGCTCGAGCTCGGCCGGCTGGACGCCGGGGTCGCCGTGCAGCAGCTCAGCGACGTCGACCTGCGCGACCTCGTGCAGCACGCGCTCGTCGACAGCCACCGCGAGGGGACGGCCCAGGTGCCCGACGAGCCGCTCGTCGTCCGGGTCGACAAGCAGCAGCTGAACCGCGCGCTCTACAACCTCTTCGACAACGCCGACCTGCACGCCGGCGGGCTGCACTCGGTGCAGGTGGAGCGCTCGGGCCCGTTCGCGGTGGTGGCGGTCGACGACACCGGGCCAGGGGTGCCGGCCGAGGAGCGCGAGCGCATCTTCGAGCGGTTCGCCCGGGCCGGGTCGCGCGGGTCGCGCCGCGGCACCGGCCTGGGCCTGAGCCTGGTGGCCGAGACCGTCCACGCGCACGGCGGGAACGTCGGCTGCGCCGACCGCCCGGGGGGCGGCGCGCGCTTCGTCGTCCGGCTGCCGCTCGTCGAGGAGGGCTCGTGAGGGCCCGGCGCGTCGGCGTCGTCGCGGTGGCGCTCGCCTGCGCGCTCGTCGGCTGCGGCCTCCCGCACGACGGCGAGGTCCAGCCGATCGACGACCAGAGCGTCCCCTACGGACTGCTCGGGCCGGCCGAGAGCGCCGCCCCGCCGACGTCGACGACGCTCGAGCAGTCGCAGGCCACCCAACCGCGCACGTACCTGCTCGGTCCGGACCAGGTCCTGCGGGCCGTGCCGGCGCCGGTCGACCTCTCACGGGAGGTCACGACCCCGCGCGTGCTGACGGCCCTCTTCGCCGTCCTGGCGGCCGGGCCGACCGAGCGCCAGCGCGCGGCCGGGCTCAGCACGGCGCTCGGGCCGGGCGTCCGGATCACGCTGGTGCAGGTCAGCGGCGGGGTCGCCGACCTCCAGGTGCAGGCCTCGCCCAAGGACCCCTCGGCCGACCGGCTGCCGCTCGCCATCGGCCAGCTCGTGCTGACGGCGACGTCGGTCGATGGCGTGGACGGCGTCCGCCTCGTCCGCGCGGACGGCAGGCCGGTCGAGGTGCCGCTGCCCGGGGGCGCGCTCACCTCGAGCACGTTGCACCGCTCGGACTACCGCGAGCTGGTGCTCCCGCCCACAGCGTCGCCGACGACGTCCTAGCCCCAACGTGCTTCAGTCGTGCCGGCGCAGCCAGTCGGCGACGGCGGCGAGGTGGGCGTCCTGCTCCTCGAAGAACGGCATGTGCGAGGACTCCTCGAAGACCCGCTGCTCGGTCTGCGGGATGCCGGCGACGAGCACGTCCTGCAACGCAGGGGTGGCCTCGTCGTGACGACCGCTCACGACGAACGTCGGGACGTCGATCTCGCTCAGCCGGTCCTGCGACTGCCAGTCACGGATGCTGCCGATGACGTGGAACTCCGAGGGGCCGTTCATCGTGTGGTAGACCGTCGGGTCCTCGGCGATCGCGCCGAACGCCCGGGTGACCGGCTCGGGGTTGGGGACGACGCGGCAGACGTGCCGGTCGTAGAAGACCTGGCAGGCGGCGGCGTACTCGGGGTCGTCGGTCGAGCCGGCGTCCTCATGGCGCCGCAGCGTCGCCTCGACCTCGGGCGGCAGGTCGGCGCGCAGCCGGCCCGCCTCCCGCACGAACTCCGGGAACGACGCCGCCGTGTTCGACAGCACCAGCGACCGCAGCCCAGCCGGGTGCGTTAGCGCGTGTTCCTGCGCGAGGAAGCCGCCCCACGACTGGCCGAGCACGTGGTAGCGCTCATCGATCCCGAGGTGCTGCAGCAGGTTCGCCAGCTCGCGGACGAACAGGTCGACCGTCCAGGAGTCCGCCCCGCGCTCTGGCAGGTGCGTCGAGCGCCCGTTGCCCAGCTGGTCGTAGAGGACGACGGCCCGCCCGCCGTGCTCGGGCCCGGCCAGGTCGGCCAGCGGCAGCAGGTAGTCGTGCGTCGCTCCGGGGCCGCCGTGCAGCACCACGAGCGGTGCGGGCGCGCCTGGACCGGCTGGCAGCTCGCCGTCCACCCGGTACCACGTCTGGTGGCCGTCGAAGTCCGCGTAGCCCTCAGTCGTCGTGCGTCCCCGCTCGGGGTGCGGGAGTGGCCTAGCATCCGACAGCATGCGGGTCGAGGCGTTCGGTGAGTGCTCGGCAGGACCGGTGCGGCGCATCACCCTCGGCGGCGACGGCCTCCAGGTGCAGGTGCTCGACCTCGGGGCCACGGTGCACACGCTGACCGTCGCAGGCGGCGACGGTCAGCCGCGCAACGTCGCGCTCGGGCACGCGACCGCCCAGGAGTACGTCCGCTCGACGGCCTACCTCGGGGCGACGGTCGGCCGGTACGCCAACCGGATCGCAGGCGGGCGCTTCGAGCTCGACGGCCGGGCCGTCGAGGTCGGGACGAACGACCGCGGCAACACGCTGCACGGCGGCCCCGAGGGCTTCGACGCGCGCATCTGGGACGTCGTCGACGGCGACGACCGACAGGTGAGGCTGCGGCTGGTGAGCCCGGACGGCGACCAAGGCTTCCCCGGCACGGTGACCGCCGAGGTGCGGTACCGGGTCGCCGGGTCGAGCGTGCACGTGGAGCTCACCGCGACGACGGACGCGCCGACGGTGGTCGGGCTGACCAACCACACGTACTTCAACCTGGACGGCGAGGGCGCCGGCACCGCCGACGACCACCGGCTGCAGGTGCTCGCGTCCCGCTACCTCCCGGTCGACGGCAGCGGCATCCCGCTCGACGGCCCGGAGCCGGTGGACGGCACGCCGTTCGACCTGCGCGAGCTGCGGCGGGTCGGTGACGTCGTCCGCACCGATCACCCACACGTCGTTGCGGTGCAGGGGATCGACCACTGCTACCTACCCGACGGCACGGGAAGCCGGCGGGTCGCCGTCCTGGAGGGCTCGGCGTCCCGCACGCGTCTCGAGCTGCGCACCGACCAGCCGGGCCTTCAGGTCTACACCGGCAACTTCCTCGACGGCACGCTCCGCGGCACGTCCGGCCGCCTCTACCGGCAGGGCGACGGCTTCGCCCTCGAGCCCGAGGTGTTCCCCGACAGCCCCAACCGGCCGGACTTCCCGTCACCGGTGCTGCGACCCGGGCAGACCCACCGCTGCGAGCTGGAGTGGCGATTCTCCGCCGCCGGCCGCAGTTGATCACGTTGAGCATGGCTAGGTGCGCTCTCCAAGGGCTGCAGCACGTGACAAGCGCACGCAACCCTTGACAAGTGACGTGCGAAGGGTGTCGCCAACGGAGGCGGCCCCGGTCGCTCGAACTCGCGACCGGCCGTCACGAGCAGTGACGTCGATCAGCTCTGTGGTCGCCCGTCACCAGCCGTGACGTCGAGCCGGGCAGCGAGGCCGGCGAGCGCGGCGTCCAGGTCGCCGGCGACGACGAGGTCGTCCATCGCCTCGCGCCGGACGAACCCCGCGTCGACCAGCCCCCGGACCGCCTGCAGGAACGGCGCCCAGAACCCGCCGACGTCCAGGAAGCCGACCGGGTCGTCGTTGAAGCCGATGTGCCGCCAGCTCCAGACCTCGACCACCTCCTCGAGCGTGCCGAGGCCGCCCGGCAGGCACAGGAAGGCGTCGGCCAGCTCGGCCATCATCGCCTTGCGTTCGTGCATGGTCTGGACGACGTGCAGCTCGGTGAGGTCGTGCCGCCCCCACTCCCGCTCGACCATCGAACGCGGGATGACGCCGAGCACCTCGCCGCCGGCGTCCAGCGCACCCTGCGACACCTCGCGCATCAGGCCGGAACCGCCGCCGCCGTACACCAGCCCGATGCCGCGTTCGGCCAGCCCGCGCCCGACGTCGTACGCCTGTCGCGGCAGCTCGGGGTCGACCCCGTCGCTCGAGGCGCAGAACACCGCGACACGTCGGAGGGCTCGGCTCATCTGCGACCTCAGAACAGGCTGAGCTGGTCGTCGGTCGCCACGGGCACCGGCACGGGCACCGGCACCGGCACCGGCGCAGGTGCAGAACGCGCAGCGCGCGGGCCGTGCTGGTAGGTGTGCGGGAGGTCCTCGAGCTCGGCGATGCGGTCCCAGGACGACGTGCCGGGGGGCGGTGCGCCGGTGAGCGCCCAGAGCGAGGGCCCCAACCGGATGTCGCGCTGCAGCAGCGCGTTCCTGAGCCGCGCGACGTCCATCGGCACGCGCATCTGCTCGAGCGCGGGCAGGTCGAGGCCGTCGTTCATCGTCATCAGCGCGAGGTTGCGCTCGACGTTGGCCCGGGCCACGGGGTCGGCGAGCCGCCGGGTGGCGGCCGGCCCGACCGCCGCGACGACGTCGTCCTCGCGACCGTCGTCGATGGCGGCGTACACGTCGGCGACGCACGAGAACGCAGCCATCAGCCGGGCCGCCGTCTTCGGCCCGATCCCCGGTGCGCCCGGCAGGTTGTCCGAGACGTCGCCCCGCACCGCGGCGTAGTCGCGGTACCGGCCGGCGGCCACCCCCGCGGTGGCGGGCAGCCGGGCAGCGGTCAGCAGCGGTGAGGCGTCGATGCCGCCGACGATGACCCGCAGCACGGACGTCGACTCGTCGACCAGCGCGAACGCGTCCCGGTCGCTCGTGACCAACGCACAGCGCCAGCCGGCCCGGCGGGCCGCCGCCGCCGAGGAGGCCAGCACGTCGTCCGCCTCCCAGTCGTCGTGCTGGACGACCGCGAACCCGGCGGCGCGCAGCAGGTCGGGCGCCGCAGCCAGCTGGTCGAGGAGCTCGGGCGACTTCTCGCGGCGACCGGCCTTGTAGTCGGGGTAGTGGCCCTTGCGGCAGGAGTCGCCGGCGCAGTCGAAGGCGACGACCACGGCGTCGGGCGTGAGGCGGGCAGCCGCACCGCCGACCGAGACCACCAGGCCGCGCAACGCCCAGACCGGCCGGCCGTCGAGGTCGCGCTGCCCGCTGTGCTCGTGCGCGTGGTGCGCGCGGTGCAACAGACTGTTGCCGTCGACCGCCATGAGCAGCGGGGACGTCGGCGCGGGAGCCTGCGCGGGCGTGGTCACCGCACGACGGTAACCCGCGGGTCCGACGCTAGTAGCCGCCGAGCCCGCCACCACCGCCGCCACCGCCGCCGCCCTGCACGACCAGCAGGACCACCACGACGATGGCGACGACCGCCACCAGCACCCAGATCATCCGGCTGCGTGTCATCGCAGCACCTCCTCGTCTCCTGCACCACACAACGTGCACGGCGCCCGGGAGGTTCAGCGCTCCGGACCCCACGACGACGGCTCGCGCGGCGACGTCGCCGCCGTCCACGCGGCGCCGTCCCACCACCGGGTGAGCGAGGGGTCCTGCGGGTCGGCGTACCAGCCGGCCGGCGGCCGGCGCGGCCCATCGCCGCACCGCAGTGCAGCGCCGATGGCGGGTGCCGCGAGCAGCACCACCCCGACGACCACCAGCACGCCCGCGAGCACGAAGCAGCTGACCGCCAGCATGCCCGCGCCGTCCGTCTGCCAGTCGCCCGAGGCCGCGAGGTGCGCGCCGAGCCAGGCGAGGGCGACCGCTCCGGCGAGACTCAGCCCACCGGCCACCCAGGCCGTCGTCCGCCACATCCGGCGTCCCACCTGCCCATGGTGCTCCTGCGCAGCCGCGGCGTCAGGCCGTGACGCGGATCCGCGCCGTGGACGCGGGCAGCTCGACGTACGTCTGGCCGGGGGCCATCCGCAGCGGGCTGCCGTCCGCGCAGGTGAACCGGAACGCGTCGCTGACCGCGCCCTTGGCCCAGGTGCCACCCACGTACCGGCCGCCGTTGAAGTAGAAGAACGTGCCTCGAGACCGCACGATCTCGTGCACCGGCTCCGGGCCACCGGGCCCGCGCACGAGCTTGGTGTACCGCTGCACCGCCCGGACGACGAGCACGTTGTCGGGCGCGACCCGCGTGCCGTCGGCGAGCACGTGCGGGCCCCACGGCATGCTGCGCAGGTACGTCCCGGAACCAGGGTCGTACCGGTAGCCCATGTCGTAGGAGCTCCCGGCCTTCC
>POYE01037460.1_pt1 | contig 9948 bp, 6 predicted proteins | sample 1559841 | NCBI WGS metagenome assembly POYE01 (sample SAMN05257100, study PRJNA326052) | Biofilm metagenome, whole genome shotgun sequencing project. | isolation source: steel pipe from biofilm reactor | place: India: Nagpur, Maharashtra | collected 2016-03-04 | reverse complement strand
TGTCGCGCTGCCAGCGCTTCGACCTCAGGCGCGTCGATGCCGGGATGCTGACCGGTCACCTCAACCGCATCGCGGGCCTGGAAGAGATCACGGTCGAGAACGAGGCGGTGGCGATGATCGCCCGCGCCGCCGAAGGCTCGGTGCGTGACGCGCTGTCGATCTTCGACCAGGCCATCGCGCATGGCGCCGGCACCGTCTCCGCCGAACAGGTGCGAACCATGCTCGGCCTTGCCGACCGCGCGCGCATCGTCGACCTCTTCGAGAACGTGATGAAGGGTGACGTCGCCGCGGCACTGACGGAATTCCGTGCGCAGTACGATGTCGGCGCCGATCCGGTCGCGGTGCTCACCGACCTCGCCGAATTCAACCATCTCGTCACCCGCCTGCGCTTCGTTCCGTCCGCGATTTCGGATGCCTCGCTGTCCGAGGAGGAGCGACGGCGCGGCGCCGAATTCGCCAAAAGCCTCTCGGTGAGGGTGCTCTCGCGCAGCTGGCAGATGCTGCTGAAGGGCATTCCGGAGGTTCATAGTTCCAACCGTCCGGTCAGCGCCGCCGAGATGGTGCTGATCCGCCTCGCGCACGCCGCCGACCTGCCGACGCTCGACGAGGCGCTGAAGGCGCTTGGCGACGGTTCGCAGCCGGACTTCCCCGTGTCGGGCGGCGGCGGACCCGCGCTCGGCGCACCGTCACCGCAACCCCAGGGCAACGGGGCCAGCGCTGTCGCGCAGGCGCGCATGCCATCCGGCCATGGTGGCGGACAGGCCATGCGGCTCGTCGAGGCGGACCCGCGCCCAGTCGAGACCGCGCGTCTACCCGAGCCGGTCGTCGCGGCGCCGCCCGAGGTGCCGATCAAGTCGCTGGCGGATATCGTGACGCTCGCCGACGCCAACCGCGATCTCCTGTTCAGGACCCAGTTCAAGGCCTGCGTGCGGCTGGTCCGGATCGAGCCGGGGCGGCTCGAGATCAGCCTGACGCCCGAAGCGCCGCGCCTGCTCGCCAACGATCTTGCCGTCCGCCTGGAGAAATGGACGGGCCGTCGCTGGCTGGTCACCGTCTCTCGCGAGGAAGGCAGCCAGACTCTGGCCGAGGTCGAGAATGCGCGCCGCGAAAGCGCGCTGATGGACGCCAAGGCCGATCCGGCCGTAGCCGCCGTGCTGGCGCGCTTTCCCGGCGCGAAGATCATCGACATCCGCATCCCCACCGTGCCCGGTTCCGACGAAGTGGACACGGAGATGCCGCCGGAGCCTGTCTCCGACGACGACGACAACGAGCCATAACGGAGAAGACAATGAAGGATCTGCTGGGCCTGATGGGCAAGGCGAAGGAAATGCAGGCCAAGATGCAGGCCATGCAGGAAGAGATGCTGACGCTGGAGGCCACCGGCCAGTCGGGCGGCGGGATGGTCGCCGTCACGCTGACCGGCAAGTTCGAGATGAAGTCCCTCAAGATCGCGCCGTCGCTCTTCAAGGAAGAAGAGGTGGAAATTCTCGAAGACCTCATCCTTGCCGCACACAATGATGCCAAGGTCAAGATCGAGACGGTCATCCAGGAAAAGACCAGGGAAATGACTGCCGGCCTGCCGCTGCCGCCCGGGATGAAGTTGCCGTTCTAGGCAGCAGGCAGCAGGCAGTAGTGAGAAGTAGGACGTAAGCGGCAGCTAGTCGAATTCTCTACTGCCTACTGCCTACTGCCCTTCCTTCCTCCAACCCATCAAGATGCATGTCGAAACGCATTGCCGGCCCCGAAATCGAACGACTGATCCAGCTTCTGGCCAAGGTGCCGGGGCTTGGGCCGCGCTCGGCCCGGCGTGCGGCGCTGCATCTGATCAAGAAGAAGGAGCAGCTTCTGTCGCCGCTGGCCGGCGCGATGAACGATGCGCTCGACAAGGTGCGCATCTGCTCGACCTGCGGCAATGTCGACACCAGCGATCCCTGCATGATCTGCACCGATGCGCGGCGTGACCCGACCACCATCATCGTGGTGGAGGACGTCGCCGATCTATGGGCGCTGGAACGCGCCGGCTCGCTCAACGCCCGCTTCCACGTGCTGGGTGGCACGCTGTCGCCGCTCGACGGCATCGGTCCCGACCAGCTCAACATCCGCACGCTCGTCGACCGGGTCGCCGCGGGCGGGGTCGCGGAACTGATCGTCGCCGTCAATGCGACCGTCGAGGGCCAGACGACCGCGCACTATCTCACCGACCAGCTGTCGGGCTTCGAGGTCAAGGTGACCCGCCTCGCGCATGGCGTCCCGGTGGGCGGCGAACTCGACTATCTCGACGAGGGCACGCTGTCGGCTGCACTGAAATCGCGGACAGTGTTTTGACATAGTTGGTGTGGAGAACGGCGGCATGCACGTGATCGACAGCCTGTCTCTTCAACGGCGCCTGCCAATCCTCTCCCTCCATCGACAGGCGAGGGCCAGGGGCGAGGCTGGCCACGTCGGTTCTTCCTTTGTGAAACCGGCGAGGAGGGCAGTGCGAGGCGTAATCGAAGCGACGCTGCTCCTGATTGCAGCCCTGTTTCTCGCTTCCCCCGCCTCCGCCCAATCCATCGATCGCCAGTTCCGCGCCTGGTTGCAAACCGACCTCTGGCCGGCTGCCCAGGCGCAGGGCGTGTCCAAAGCCACTTTCGATTCCGCCTTCGACCGCGTCAGTGCGAATCTGAAGCTGCCGGACCTCGTGCTTCCCGGTCAGAAGCCCGCAACGCCGAAGACGCAGCACCAGGCCGAGTTCGGATCCCCTGGCAATTATTTTGCCGAGAAGACGATCGGCGCGGTGACGTCCGGAGGCCGTTCGCGTGCCGGGCAGCATGCCAAGACCCTCGCCGCCATCGAGAAGCGCTACGGCGTGCCGGGCGCCATCGTACTGGCCATCTGGGGACGCGAGTCCGGTTTCGGCACCGCGAAGATTCCCTACGACGCTTTCGAGGTGCTGGGCACCAAGGCGTTTCTCGCAACCCGCAAGGACATGTTTCGAGAGGAACTCCTGGCCGCGCTGGTGATGGTGGAAAAGGGCGTTGCGACACGCTCCGCCATGAAATCGTCATGGGCAGGCGCGCTCGGCCAGCCGCAGTTCATGCCGACCTCGTTCCTCGAGCATGCGGTCGATTTCGACGGCGACGGCAAGCCCGACATCTGGAAATCCACCCCGGACACGCTGGCTTCCATCGCCAACTATCTCGCGGACTACAAGTGGATTGCAGGTCGCGACTGGGGCTTCGAGGTGACGGTGCCCGAAAGCGTTTCGTGCGCGCTCGAAGGTCCGGACCAGGGAAAGAAAGTGTCCGACTGGGCGGCGATGGGCATCCAGCGCATCGGCGGCAAGGCGTTCCCGAAGAGCGAGCTCAGGCAGGAGGCGTTCCTGCTGATGCCGGCCGGACGCAGCGGACCGGCCTTCATCGTCACGCCGAATTTCTACGTGCTGAAGGAATATAACGAGAGCGATCTGTACGCCCTGTTCATCGGCCATGGTGCCGATCGCATCGCAGGCGGCGACAAACGCTTCGCCGGCAGCTGGGGACAGGTGGGAGGCCTCTACCGCTCCGACATCGCCGTCATGCAGCGCGGGCTTGAAAAGCTCGGCTATGATGTCGGCAGCGCGGATGGCCTCCCGGGCTTCCGCACGCGCCGCTCGATTGGCGACTGGCAGGAGAAGAACGGCCGTGCCGCGACTTGCTTCCCCGACGCCGCGCTCGTGGAAGCGCTGCGTTGACGGGGTCGACCGAGCCGCTCCGTTATCGGCGAGCCCTTCAAGGAACGCTTCCGCAGCCGTGTTGGCCGCCCGGCTTCGGCTGCCGAACCTTCGCCGTTGCCGATGCGCCGGCGGTCCATGCACTGTTGCGTCTGTCCTATTCCCAGGGCCAAGGCGTGGCCGATTTCGCGGAGTGGTGGGGCAAGCTGTCCCGCGACGACGAGTTCGACCCGCAGCTCTGCTTTCTTGCCGTGGACGGCGCGGGGGTGATCGTCGGGGTCGCCCAGTGCTGGACCAGCGCCTATCTGAAGGATCTCGCGGTGCATCCGGATCATCGTGGCAGGGGCATCGGCGCAAGCCTCCTGCGGGAGGTCTTCCTGGCCTTCCGCGAGCGTGGCGGGGCCTATGTCGACCTCAAGGTCGAGGCCCGCAATGAGGGCGGCATCCGCTTCTACGAGCGCGCCGGAATGCGCCGCGTGCCGCTGGAAGGCTAGTCCAGGCAAGCGAGCCTGATATCCTCCTTTGCGGCGTCATCGGCCGAGGTGTGTGATCCGCTTCGCAGACCGTCTGAGGTCGCTGGCGGTCAGGTTCGGGCACCGCGCCGGGTCGTCCGACCGTGCAACGTATTATTACCTTCTTATATGTTGAATTACACTGGAATTCGTATATCGCTTCGCACGTAAGGTAACGTTGGGGGACTTGCACATTGCATAAGGGATCATTGGTTGCCGCGCTGGCGGCGCTGACTTTGGCTGCGGGAATTTCCGGCACGGAAGCTCAGGAGAATTGCGCTGCGCTTGAGCAGCAGGTTCAGGCGATCGCGAGCATCTCGTCGCCCGCCATTCTGGAAGCAGAGTTGGCCAAGGCGCGTGCCAGCGGACCTGCCTGTCCGATGATCGGCGTCATCACCGCCCGGCTGGTTGAAGTGAGCCGCCCGCAGCCGCCGACGGTGCAAACGGTTGCTGCTCTTTTCGAGCCCTATTGACCGTCATTCGCCTCGTTTCCTTCCGCCGCGTCGTTAACGGCGCGGAGCGTGAAGCGCAAACGTGGCGGGACCGAACCGGACTTTCGGCATTCAGGATACCGGTGACTGGTCCGGGGCATGAGCAGGACAGCAGATAGCGTGCAGGGGACTGACCTGTCGGCAGACTTGTCACGGTTCCAGGCGGAGCTCACCGGTGGGGAGCCCGCCCGCTTCGACCTGATTTTCGTCGCCGACATGACTCTCGACGACGATAGCGGGCTTCGAATCACGCAGGAGTGCCGTGTCGCCTCCGGCATGGGGTTGAGGATTGGTCTGCTGCACATCGCTGGCACGTCAGGTGCTCGACTGTGCGCGGACCTGCAGGGCCTCGTGCGGACAGGCGCTGCCCTGGTGGTGGATCTCTCGGGGCCGGTCGAAGCCGACCTGATCGTGGTCCACGCCCCGGCCGCCCTCAGCGAGTTCTCGCCCAGTTTGAAGCATCTGTCGGCTCGGCGGGTTGTGCTGGTCCACGATCGGGCGCCCGATCCGGCGACCATGGGGCGCTGGTTCGGCCTGATGTTCGGCAAGATGTCCTGGGCTCCGGTCAATCGCTGGGTGCGGGCGGAGCTCGAGGCCTTGCGCCTGCCCATCGAGATCGAACCCGTCGACTGGCGGCCGCCCATTGCAGAGTGCGGCGCGCCCCCGCTGCGCACCGGCTCGCGCCTGGCGATCGGTGTCGTGGCCGGCAGGGCGGCGGCCAACTGGCCATCGTCCGAAGCTGAACTTGCAAGGCTGCTGCCCCAGGACGGGTCCGTGGACGTGCACATCCTGGGGGCGCCGCCTCGTCAGCTGTTCGCGGACAGGACGGTCCCTCCCTCCTGGAAGCGCTACAGGCCGGGCGACATTGCCATCGAGCGCTTCGTCGGGTTGGTCGACGTTCTCGCCGTGTTTCCTTCGGCCGACCATCCCGTTCTGCCGGACGCCGCCATCGCCGCGGCCATGGCGTCAGGCAAGCCCGTGCTGATCTCACCGCAGTTCAGGGCCCACTTCGGACCGAGTCTCGTCTATTGTGAGGTCGATGCTGCGCTCGATACCGCCGTCAGGCTGTTTCGGGATGAGCAGTCCCGGCTCGAGGTATCGAGGAAGGCCATTGCCGAAGCCGCGCTGCAGTTCTCCGCGGACCTGTACAGGGAACGACTGGCGCGGTTGCTGGCGCGTCCGGTCGATCATGCGGCGCCGCATGTGCAGCGTCGCAAGCCGGTTGCGACGGCGGTGTTCGTGCCGTCCAACGGCGTCGGACTTGGGCATGTCTCGCGCCTGCTCGCCATCGCGACCAGAGCGGAAGGTCGCTTCGAGCCGGTCTTCGCCAGTCTTGCGCAGACCGCTCCGACGATCGAGAGCTTCGGCTACACGACCCATTATCTCCCCTCGCTGTCGGACACCGGTGCGGACATCGGCGTCTGGGATGGCTGGTTTCGCCTTGAACTCGAGCGGATCGTCTACGGCCACGGCGCCGAGATCGTTGTCTTCGACGGCAACAACCCGACACCCGGGTTGATGAAGGCAGTCCTGTCGCAGCCGCCCTGCCGGATGGCCTGGATCAGGCGTGGCATGAACAAGAGCGTGCCGTCTCCCTATCTCGACAATGCGCGCTTTTTCGACCTGATCATCGAGCCGGGGGAACTGGCTGGCGAAAGGGATACCGGACCCACCGCAGCCAGACGCCACGAAGCGGTGCTGGTGGAGCCGATCCGCCTGCTGGACCATGTCGAACTGCTGAGCCGATCCGACGCCCGCGCGGCGCTGCGCCTCGACCCGACGCGACCGGCGGTGCTGGTGCAACTGGGGGGCAGCGCGCACCGCGACGTCCTCGGCCTGACCGACGCCGTCGTGAGGGCGCTGCGTGGCTTCCGGGACGTGCAGATCGTTCTTGCTGAATGGGCCAACGCGGCCGCACCGATGTCGCTGTGGCCCGACACCACCGTCATCAGCGGATTCCCGCTGAGCCGGTACTTCAATGCTTTCGACTTCTCGGTCTCCGCAGCCGGCTACAACACGTTCCATGAAGCCATCGACTTCGCACTGCCCTCGGTCTTCATCGGCAACGCGCATGGGGCGGTCGACGATCAGGTAGCGCGGGCTCGCTTCGCACAGGATGCGGGCGCTGGCCTCGAACTCCCCGAAGACCAGCTGTTTCAGCTGCCATCCATATTCCAGATCCTGCTCGACGAGAGGGCTCGCGAGGTGCTTCGCAGCAATTGCCGAAATCTGCAGCGTCCGAACGGAGCGTCGCAAGCCGCCGAGCTGATCGCCGGCCTGATGGGTGCGGCGTGACCAGTATGTCCGCCCCCAAGCCCAAGGCGGCGCAGCAGCGGATGCTGGGTACGGTTCTGCACATTCTCGATGCCTATGACGGCAGCGGGCGCGCGGCGCAGCGGGTGAACATCGGTCCCGCATCCGGTCGCCAGCCGCCTGCGAGTCCGGACTATCGCCAGGCCCCACCGGATGGCTGGCCAGCCTTTTCCCGGCCAGCCAAGCCGATGACGCCGATTGCCGGAGCATTGCAGGGAGCGACCGACGCCTTGCCGCGGGTTGCGGTCGCGTTGTTCGGGCTCGACGCGGCCGAGACGGCGGCCGCGGTGGCGCAAATCGCTGCCCAGCAGGCAAGGAGCGGGGACTTCCTGGCGGTCTTCTTCACCGACCTTTCCGCGCATGGTGCATTCCGGCGGCAGGGATACACGGTCGAGTATCTACCGGCAGCCGTGTTCGGAGAGAACAATGCCTTGTTCCGGGAGCGGTTCGCGACGGCCTGGCACAAATGGGGTGTCGGTGCACTGATCGACCTCTCGGCGCCCGGTTATCTGCAGCCGCGCCTCGCGGGCCTTGGCTTCCTCGAACCCAGACCCGCACGCGACAGGGTGGAGCGGCGCTGGCAGCGCCCGACGGCTCAGTTCCAGCGGCCTGCCACACCCGACATCGCCGCCTTGCGAGCCGAAGCGGCCGCGCGAGGTCTCGACCGTGAGCCCGACAGCTTCGTCTTCTATCGGGTCATCGGCAACGACCTCTACCCCCGCCACCAGAGCGGACAATCCTTGCAGAACGTCCGGTTCATCCTCGAAAACGAACCCCGGCTCATTCACTGTGAACGGCGCTGGGTGATCAATCGGATCGTGGATCCGGAGGACGAAGCAGCGATCGTCGCTCTGCTTCAGTCGGCAGGAGAGCCGTATATCCACATTCCATTCGAGCTTGCGGACTACGCCCGGGCTGCCTGGGATCTGGAGCCCTTCGTCCAGGCCGGCTTCATGCTTTTCGAGCGGCCCGACGCCATGGGCGAACGCCGCTTCACCCGGGCGAAGACGCGCGCCCGGCGCCTGAAGGTCAACTATGCCATGAACAACAACGGCGCCCGCAACGCGGCTCTGCGCGACGGGCGTACCCGGGCCAAATGGATCATGCCCTGGGATGGAAACTGCTTCGTGACGGAGCAGGGCTGGGATGAACTGCTTGAGGCCGTCAGGGCACAACCGCACCTCAAATATTTCGTGGTGCCGATGGCGCGCCTGACAGACCATCGAGTGTTGTCGGATGCCGGATACCGGCCGCAGGCCGTCGAGGAGCCGCAAATCCTGTTCCGGCGCGATGCTCTCGAAGAGTTCGACGAGAGCTTCTGCTATGGCCGCAGACCGAAGGTGGAGTTGCTGTGGCGGCTGGGCGTCCCCGGATCGTGGGATATCTCCAGCGACGACATCTGGGATCTGCCGCGTCCCGCGGCCTCGGCGGAGGCAGGGCAGTATGCATGGGCAGGCTGGGTGGCGCGTCTCCCATCCGGCATGGCCGAACTCGAAGCGGCAAGCCGTCTCGGTCAGGTGGGGCGAGAGGGGGCACGCAACGAGGCGATCGTCGCCACCGTGGACCATCTCGACGCCATGGCGCTGGACGCGAACTTCGATTCCGGACGGCTCACCTACTATGACGAGGCGGCGCTCGCCGAGCTCGAGCGGGCATCGGAGGGAACGCCATTCGGACGGTTGCGGGCCCTCCTGGTGGACGCGGCGGAACTGGCTCTGACCCGCGGCCCGTACTCGGTCATCGACAAGACGACACTGCCGCCCAGCGGCGATGTCCACGACTATTGGCACCCGGCCCCCTACTGGTGGCCCAATCCTCTCACTCTGGACGGCCTGCCCTATGTCCGGCGCGACGGCGAGCGGGTGCCGGGCACGCTGCTCTATGAAACCGGCAGTGAACGCTACGATCGTACCCGGCTGCAACGCCTGTTCGACGACACCACTGTCCTGGCTCTCGCCTCGTCGGTGACGTCGGACGCGCGCTATGCGCACTACGCGGCCGTCTTGCTCCGGACCTGGTTCGTCGACCCGCAGACCAGGATGTCGCCGCATCTGCGCTATGCCCAGGTGAGGCTGGGACACGAGGCGGACCCGATGAACGGCTTCGGGGTCATCGAACTGAAGGATCTCTATTTCTTCGTCGATGCCGCGCGCCTGCTCGAACGGGCCGGCGCGCTGGGACCGCGCGAACTGGAAGATTTTCGCGCCTGGCTGAACACCTATCTCGACTGGCTGCTTTCCAGTCCGGAAGGCCGGGCCGAACGCCGCGCAGCCAACAATCACGGGACCTGCTACGATCTTCAGACCGCTGCCATTGCCGCGTATCTGGGGCGGAAGGATCTGCTGGTTTCGACCTTCTGCACCAGCCAGGAGCGCATCTTGCGGCAGTTCGATGCCGAGGGCGCCCAGCCGGAGGAACTGGCCCGTTCCCAGCCCGCTCACTACGCTGCCTTCAACCTGCAATCCTGGGTAAACCTCGCCACGCTGGCCGGTGCCCTCGGGCAGGACTTGTGGCACGTCGCCGGCTCGGACGGTCGGGGCCTCAGACGGGGCATGGAGTGGCTGTTGCCCCGGCTTGCAAGCATGCAGGATCTGGCCCAGTCCGATCCTTTCGATGCGCAGCGAGCGCTGCCGCTCAAGGCCGCCAGCCAGGATCCCTGCGCCGAGAACTTGGACAGTGCCACCGAACGGCCACTGTTCTTCCCGCACGACGGCATCGCACCGTTCTGGATGCTCAGGCGCAGAACTGGTTGACGGCTCTGCCGAGGTGGCACAGCGTTCCTGAGGCGGGTCATTGCGCCGGCACCGCCAGGTGCCGACCCTTGCAGGTCGCGGCAAAGACTCGTGAGCGGCGAAGCGGTTCCCTCGACTGGGCCGGAGGGTCAGCGGATCGCGCGGTTGCGCTCGATCGCGGTGGCCAGCCTGCGCACTGCCGCGACGAT
>POYE01039211.1_pt1 | contig 10039 bp, 8 predicted proteins | sample 1559841 | NCBI WGS metagenome assembly POYE01 (sample SAMN05257100, study PRJNA326052) | Biofilm metagenome, whole genome shotgun sequencing project. | isolation source: steel pipe from biofilm reactor | place: India: Nagpur, Maharashtra | collected 2016-03-04 | reverse complement strand
CTGGCAGATTGATCGCGTAGTCGCCAAAGATGCGCCCCCCACCACCCTTGCCTGCGGTGGGGCGCTCGAACAGCCGCGACAGCGGTGGCTCCAGAGGCGGCCGGAAGAGACTAAGCACTGAAGACCCCGCAGGTGCCGGACGTTCTGCTGAAACGGTAGGTTCCGGGGCCGCTGATGACCGTGGCCGGCTCGCTGGCGCTGAGGTAGCCGACCGGGTTGTATTTCGAGGCATCGTCTTTGAGACTGATCGTGACCGCCGGCACGTTGCCAACGGGCACCTCTTTCAGGCCGACAGTGATCGGGGTCGTTACCACCAGGTCGGGCGAGTCGGCAGGTGTCGAGCCGGTTGCGAGAATGTTTGCGGGCATTTCAGAAGCTCCAGATTGAGAGGGATCGGACGAAGGGACGAGGCAGTCTGCTCATTCCGGCTCCTCCTCGATCGGCGCCGTCCATGCGCCGTCTTCGAAGGTCCAGCCGGGCCCGACATTGTCCGGGCACGCAACTGCGGTGCAGCCGTCTGGCGGCGTCCATTCGGTCTCACCGTCCCAAAGCACGACGTTGACGACTTCGGTGCCGGACAGCACCCCGTACCTGCTAGGCTCAGCCATTGACGTAGACCCTCACTTCACCGCGGGCACCGACCGCGTTTGACCCACCACCACCACCTGGCGCTTGTCCGGCCGAGCCGGACGCACCACCGTTGCCACCGAAGAGAGATGTTCCGCCGCTGGCCGTGCGGCCTCCACCGCCGGCACCGCCATAGACCGACTTCCCACCATCTGCGGCCGTTGTGGCAGAGCCGCTGAACATATAGGTGCAGCCGCCACCGCCTCCGCCGCCGAAGTACCCCCAGCCGCCTGGGTTGGATGTGCCGACATTGCCTGTCGAGCCCGATGCGCCACCGCCCGTGCCTGCCGTCGGATCGCCTCCGTCACCACCGTTAACGCTGATGGCGTTACCTTGGCCGGTGGAGTTGGCCGACCCGCTTCCCCCCGCCTGAAATGCACCACCGCCACCTCCGCCGCTGGCCACCCGGTTCGAGCTCGAGGTGATCGCAGCGCCTCGGCCACCGCCGAACACGCTGGCGTAGGATCCGAAACTGGTCGCGCCGCCACCGACGTTGACAGCACCACCGGCGCCGATCGTCACACTGACCGAGGATGCCAGATCGGCAGCCTTGCATTGGAACTCGACGAAGCCACCGCCCCCACCACCGGAGACGGCGTTCACCGTTCCCGTCCCGCCGCCACCGCCGCCGCCCCAGAGCTGGACGCGCACGGCCGCATTCGCCGGGCAGCTCGCCGGCTTGACCCAGGTGCCCGATGCCGTGAACACCTGGTAGTCGTTGACCTTCTGGATGTTCACCGTGCCCGTTACGACGATCACGCCGGCGCGCACGCTGAGCTGGTAGAGCTGGCCGCTCTTCACGACGCCGGCGGCGAGCGGCTGGCCGGCATCGTTGACCATGGCGACCGCCGCATTGCCGTCGACCACCATCGTCATCGGCCCGGTGTTGTCGGCCGCCGGCGTCCACCAGAACGACATGTAATTGACCAGCCCGGCGCTCAGCGTCGGCGCGCAGCTGGTCTTCGGGTTGTTCGCCGTGCCGCCGGCGACGTTGGTCAGCGGCAGGCAGGCGGCGTCATAGAGCTTCGTGCCCTCCTCGGCGATCTTGGCCATGTAGGCCGAGCCGGATCCTGCGGTCGGGAACTGTCGGTTGGCTGCCATCAGGGCGAGTCCTCGGCTTGGAAGAGCTCGGCCGAGGCTTCGTCGACGGCCGAAATGGAGGCGACCAGCTCGTGGTCATAGGTGATGTTGGCGGCGATCAGCCGGCGCGCCTGGGTGCCCATCGAATAGATCCAGGCGAGGTTGCCCTCGCGGATCAGCGGGTCGCCGTCTTCCGGATCGAGGCTGACCGCGATCGGCGTGTCGAGCTGCAGGATGTTGCGCCGGCCGGTGGCCCCGGACACGCGACCGACCGCGATCTGCTCGCCATCAGCGTCCCGGATAGATAGACCCGTCTGGGCGCCGACGAGCGTCATGTCCGCCACGGCGGCCATGTCGACAACGTCCTCCATCATCAGCTCGTTGTAGACCTGCACCTTGGCGTCGAGCTTCACCTCGGTGATCTCGTCGGCAACGACGGTGATGCCGCGAATGCGGGCGGAGCGCTGGAACCTGTCGAGCACGGCGTGATTGACCGCGATCAGGCTGCCACGCTTCGCCTTCGCCGCCTCGGCCGGCGCCTCGAAGGTCCAGAAGGCGGAGCGGTAAAGCATCTGCCGGAAGGCAAACAGCGCCTGGGTGCGGGCCGCCGCCTCGGTACCGACGCCCTCGAGGCGGATGCTCTCGATTTTCGGCCGCGCCTTGCCGGCAACGCCCGGCCGCCACACCAGGATCTCCTTGTCGGCATCCTTGTTCGAAGCGTCCTGGAAGGTCACTCGAAGGAGATCTGGCAGCCTGGGCAGCGCCTTGGCCATCGACAGCCCGCGCGAGTTGCGGGAGGTGAAGATCTGCACCGGCTCCTCGGCCGAGCGGTCGTAATCCTTGATGACGCCCCAGGTCTCCGACATGCGCGGGCGGGCATAGCCGCAGCTGGCGATCGTGGTCAAAAGGTCGACGACACCATCGCCCTCCATGATCTTGTCGAAGGTGTAACCCTTGTCGATGCAGTCCTGGCGCCAGTTGACGAGGGAGGCGTTGTCGATGATCTCCTGGTCGATCGGGTCGGAGGCCAGCAGGCCGTCCAGGACGTCTTTGAAATGCGGCGCCGGGTTCGACGTCGTCTTCCACTCGTTCCAGCCCGTACCATCCCAGTCGCGCACATAACCCGACGCCTTCACGCGCAGACTGTCGATCGAGCGGTTAAGCGCCCTTATGGCGATCAGCGCCACGCCGGGCCCGACAGCGCCGCCCTTCACCGGATGCTTGTTCACGATGGAGGTCGTGCGCATCAGGTAGACCTTGTCGGCAAGGTTCTGCCGGCTGTTGAGGATCTTCGCCTGGCCGGTGGTGATCCGGTAGCTGAACAGGTCGCGCGTCACGCCGTCATAGGTGTAGGCTTCCTGGGAAAATGACGAGGAGAGCACGGCGCCGGAGCGCATGACGGCGATCTCGTAGGCGCCTCGCGGGATAGCGGTTTCGTCGAGCAGGAGCGTCGCCTGGTAGCGATCGACGAACGCGCGGCGGACATTGGTGGTGCCCTCGACACCGCGGTAGAGCCAGTCATTGCCCGAGCCGGCCGAGAAGCTGTCGTCCGCGGCGTAATTGTCGGTCGGCGGCGTCTCCTGGCCCGGCACCCATTTGAAGATCCCGACCCACCCTTCGCTCGCCGGCAGACCGGGGATCGCCTCGATGTCGGGCGCCCATTTCAGGACGATGCTGGCCCGCAGCTCGCGCGTGTCGTCGGACTGGTAGTGCAGCTCCGGCAGGTAGATCCACGGATCCGCGCTCGTCTTGCGCATCCGGATCCGGAAGGCGATGCGCAGGCGGCTGCTGGTCGAGCTTTTGACCAGGCCCTGCGGGAAGGTGAGGTCGAGATGGATCTCGTCGGCCTCGGCGGCCGAGGACGTCATGTTCCACTTCGGCAGGTTCTTGTCCGGGAAGGCCTGGTCCTTCAACAGCGTCTGATCGTCGCCGTCGACCACGTGTCCGGTCAGCTCGAAGGGCGAGCCGCGCGTGGTGGAATAGCGGTTGATCAGGCCGATCGGCTGATCGTCAGGCCAGCCCTCGCGGACCTCGTAGAAGATGTTCTCGGCATCGGCGATCGGCGTGTCGCCGAGGCAGATGTCCTCGATCTTGTGCGGACCGCCCAGCGCGAACAGAGCCTCGGCGATCTCGTCGGCGCCCTCGCGAATGATCAGCGGCTGGATGGCGGCCGAGGGGAAGTTGTAGCGCGTGCCTCCGATGCGCGGGACCGGCGCGCCGCGCGCCAGAAGGTTGCCTGACGCTGAGGCCGAGCCTTTCGCGGCCTCGAGCGACTTTTGTTTCTGCGCCGCCGGCGGAGCGCTGAGAGCCGACTGCGCCAGCGCGCCGACGAGCGAGATCGCGCCGCCCAGGATCTTGGCGGACAGCGATCCGGCCGCGAACCAGCCGCCGGAGGTCGCGAAGAAACCTGCGGAGGCGGCGCCGGCGGTCAACACAGTGGCGACGGCCAGGATCAGCGCCAGGACGCCTGTCTTAGCGCCGTTGCCTTCGCCGCGCTTGCTGCCGGCCAGCGGCAGCTGCAGCACGATCGACACGCCGAGCTTCAGCCTGGTGCGCGACCAGTACCGGCGATCGAGCTCGTGCTCGCCGTCGACCATGACGATGCCGCGCTGGAAGAACTCGCGCGGAAGAACGTCCCAGCTGGCAATCATCTGCGAGACGGTCATGTCCGTGTCGAACAGGCGCCGCGACATGCGGCCCTGCCCGAAATCCGGCTTGTAGACGGCGAGGACCATCTGCGGCTGGTGGATCTCCAGCTTGCCGACCTGGTTCGGGCGGACAACCGCGTTCATGCGAGCTGCCAGTGCCGGCGGAAGCCGACGATGCGATGGCGGCCCCAGACATCGTCGTCCAGCGCCATCAGATGGCTGTCGACGCCCTCCTCGGTGTGAAGGATCGTCTTCGGATCGCGCATGATGCCGAGGTGCCAGGCGCGGCTACCCTTCGCTTCGGCGGCCTTCATCAGCACGACGTCCATGGCCTGGCGCGGCCGATCGGTGACGTCGACCCAGACCGCGCTGGCCGTGGCGGCGCGCACGCGGCGGGCGATCTCGAGCAGCTCGCGCGCGCTCACCTCACCATGCAGCGGCAGCTCGATCCTCTCCTCGAGGAGGTGGACCAGCCGCACCAGGCCCCAGCAATCGCATCCGCGGCGGTCGCGGCCGTGATCCAGGAACGGGATGCCGACATAGCCCTTCAGGATCCGCTCGCTCATTGCAGATACACCCCCGGAAACAGGTCCTGAGTGACCAGCAGGTTCGGATGCTGCTCCTGGCTGTAGTCGGGACCGCGCAACGTCCCGGAAACCACCACCTCGTTGACCGAGACGTCGGTCAGGTTCAGCGCCAGGTGCTTCCAGAAGGGCTGGATCACATTGCCGGCCTTCAGCACGCGCGGATTGGTGCGCCGGTCGAAATTTGTGTCCGGTGCATAGTAGAACGACACCTTCGCCGGATCGACGATGTCGGCCAGGCCGATCAGCGTGGTGTAGTCGACGTTCGGGAAGCTGAAGCTGGTACGCGGCGCTTGGTCCGTGTCGGTCACCGGCTTGATCTTGACGCCCTTGGCCGCCTTGTGAAGCTGGCCGTCGATCAGATAGTCGACGTCGTCGACCGCGAGATAAGCGTCCTGGCCGATGCCCGGATGCGTGATCCGGATGAAGGTGACGATATGAACGCCACTCGAGGACTGTTCGAGCAGGCGCTGCAGATCGAAGGGCACGAAGCGCGCGGTCATAGGTTGCTCACCCTGACCTGCATGGTGGCGAGGTATTCGACGCCGCTGATCGGCTGCAGCACATAGGGTCGGTCGCCGGTTATCTTCACGATGCAGACGGCGCCGGTGATCGGATGGCGCGGGAACTCGAACTCCAGCGCGCCGCCTTCCAGGTCCTCGTCGACGAAAGTGCGGAACACCGCGACCAGGTCGATCGGCAGGGTCCGGAGGTAGAACGACCAGGTCATGTCGTCGATATCGACGGAACCGTTGCGGCGCTCGATCGGCAGGCCCTCGTCCGGCTCGAAGGCGATCTTCGGCCGGAAGGCCTCGAGCTGGAACTGCTGCCGGCCGACATATTGCGGCAGGGAGGCGGGCCAGATCTTCATCCGAGCGTGCCTCGCTGCGACCGGACGGGCGACGTGCCGAACCGGCTGCGCATGACGTCGTCATAGCCGCCGTCTGCCATCTCCTCCTTGACCAGCCGCTGGATGATCTGCGTGTCGAAGCCGCCATTCTTGTTGCGGCGGCGCCGCTTGGTCGTTTCGACGCCGGCCGGCGGGAAGATCTGGACATTGTCGCCACCCATGCCGCTCCATCCGGCCGAGCTGCTGCCGATCGGCGCGGAGCCGCTGACCGCCCAGCCGCCCTCGGCAAAACCGCCACGCCTGGCTGCGCGATGCATGGCGTCCAGGTTGCGCACGCCGATCGCGCGGGTCGCCTCGGCCGAGATGACATACTCGCCACGATGAACAACGCCGGCCGGCTCGTACTTGCCACCATCGCCGGTCCACCCGCCATCCGAGAACAGTCCGGCTTGACCGGAAAGGATCGCCATCGTGGCGCGAGGCGAAATCGACATCATGGAGGCAAGCGAGGTACCCGAGCCGAACATACCGGCCAGCCCGCCGCCACCGGGCGCGGCCGGAAACTGGCTGAGCACGTTGTTCAACTGACCGAGGCCGGAGCCGAAGCCGGTCATGTTCTTGTTGGCGAGATCCGTCGCGTTGCCGAACTTGGTCAGCGCAGCGTTCGAGGCGTCGAGACGCTGTTGCCAAAGCGCGATGCCTTCCGGATTGTTCGGAGACCAGCCCTCGGCGCGCTCGAAGCCGGCGAAAGCACTTGTCGCGGAACGCACGTCCGTGGCAGCGAGAAGCTTCTTCAAAACGCCGTTCTCGGGGCCTTGAAGCTCGCTCCAGAGGAAGTCGAGCTGTCCCTGCGTACCCGGCAGCGCACCGCCGCCGGCGGCGAACAGGGCCGACTTGCGGGACCCCAGCCACTGCGCCAGGCCGGATGCGCCACCGTTCGGATTGACCGCCAGCGGATTGAGACCGCTCTCCGCGTTGAGATTGCCGAGGATGCCGGCGATCTGGTGGCTCTGCAGGCCCTTGTTCGCGAAGTAGTTCCAGATCTCGCCGCCGGTGCCGCCGAGCGACGTCGACGAGGCCAGGTTGTCATTGCCGGCGCCGAACAGGCGGCTCAGCACGCCGGCGCCAGCGCTGACGCCGGCGCCATTGATGTTGACCACGGCAGCCTGAACGTTCATGGCGCCGACCGACTGGCCCAGTGCCGAGGAAACGATGCCGCTGGCGTCGGGTCCGGAGCGGCCGAACAGCCGACCGATCGCGCCGCCCATCTGGCCGATATCGCCAAAGGTCGGCAGCTCGCTGCCGGTGAGCCAATTCTGCAGCGGGTTCTTTGCGCCCATGTCGAGGGCGAATTTGGTCAAGTCTTTTGCGGCCGACTCCAACGCGTCGCCGATGTCCTCGAAGCCGCCGGTTGCGCTGTCGAAGAGGGTGTCGAGTACGCTTCCAGCCGCGGAGGCGACCTCGCCCCACGCATCGGACTGGCGTCGGACCTGGGCCTCGTTCTCGGCCAGCAGCAGCGTGTTCTCGCGGATTTCCTGCGCCTCAGCGCTGAACTGGTCGATGCCGCGCCGCCTTATCTCTTGCTCGGTCGCCAATTGCGCGATGACACGGTCGCGCACCGTCTGGCTTTGGCCTACGAGCATCAGCTCGACGCGACTGCGCTCCAGCTCCTCGCGCTGGCCGACCAGCATCTCGCCAGCAGCTTGGGCGGCGCGGTACCGGGCGATCTCGGCCGTTTTCTCGCGGATCCGCTGCAGCTCGGACTCGTCGGCCTCGACGCCGGCGGCGGCCGCTGCCGCCTTCACGGCCGCGAGCAGCTGGTGCTCCATCCGGAGCCGATCGACCTCGACCGCGCTCATGCCGACCAGTTCGAGGTCGAGACGCGCCGACGCCAGGCTCTGATCGAGCGACAGGTTACGCTCGCGTTGGGCCTCGGCCAGCTCCCGCTGCGCGGCGATCAGCGCCTTCGTGCCGGCGAGCTCGATCCGCTGCTGGCGTGCCGGCCCGCTTTCGCCTTCATTCCAGATCGACGCGGCCTGTGAGCGTGCGGCAGCTGCTCGCTGATCCGGCGAGCGAGCCAGCATGGCCTGCAGCTCGGCCTCATAAGCTGCCCGAGCACGCTCCCGCGCTACACTTTCAGCAGCATTGTATTGGCCGAGCGAGGTCAGATTTTCGGTTGAAAGCACGCCCCCGCGCAGGGGAAGTCCACCCGGCCCCTTGGCAGCAGCAAGCTTGTCTTGGACGAGGCCTAGACGAGCCAGCGCAGCTGCGGCCTCGCCCGCCAGCTTTGTGAGCTCGAGCAGCTCGCCAGCCGATTCCCGCAAGGCCGCATTGTTTGGATCGAGCGCCCACTTTTCCTCGACCATCCTCCGGAAGCCGAGCACGTCGGGCGAGCCATCGGCGGCAGTCTTCCGGAGATGCTCGATCGCGTCGGTGAAGGGCGCGAAATCGTCGTAGGCCTCGTAACCGTTGCCGAAGACGCTGGTGCCGAAGAACCCTGCCTTCGACAGCGCCCTTTGAGCCTCGTTGCCGATCTGGATCCGCAGGCCGGCCTCTGTGTTGGACGTCTGCAGCTGGAGACCGGCCATGCTCTCGCCGCTGAAGGCTTTCTTTGCTTTGTCACCGATACCCTCATAAAGGTCGCCGATGCGCTTCAGAATGTCGGCGTGATCTTCCAGCAGCTCGTCGATCGAGCGGACCTTATCGCCCGTCACTAGTGCATAGGTGGCGACAGCCGCACCGGCGGCAAGCACGCCACCTGTCACGAGCCCGATCGGGCCGAGCATCGTCATGAAGCCGGTGGCGGTCGAAATGAGGGAGGCGCGGATTGCCGCAAGCGACCCCCGCAGGCCCTTCGGTCCGCTCTCCAGCGCGTCATAGAGCTGGCCGGCCTGGCTGGCGAAGATCATCATGGGCGGCGCGCCGAGCGCCCACATGGTGATCACGTCATTGCCCTGGCGCGAGAGGTTCAGCATCTGGCTGGACGTGAGTCGCGCTGCATTCTCGACGCTCGACAGCCCGGCCACCTGGCGCTGATAGGCATTGGTGGAGGCGAGCACGGCCGTCGCATGCTCGGTCTCGCTGATTGCGCCGAGCTTCAGCGCCTGGTCGATCTCCTTCAGCCGGACCAGGTGCTGCTGCTCGACAGCGAAGAGCGGGTTGAACTTCGCGCGCAGCGCGTCGAGGCTCGCGCCATAGGCTTCGATATCGGCGGCGCGCGACTTGTAGTCGTTGTCGTTCATCGCCGGCCGGACACCGGCGAAGGACATGACCGCATTGCGAAGATCCCGCTCCGCCGCGGCTTGGCCACGGGCCGCATCCATGGCGCGCCGGCTCGCAGCCGCAGCCTGGTCGTTCGCCGCCGAGAACACGCTGATGTCGCTGGCCGCGTGCCGGGCCTCGGCGCCGACGGAATTGATCTCCCGGCGGGCGTGGGCCGTCGCGGGGGCGACACCATTCGAATCGGCCGTGATGGAGATGGCGAGCTTAAGCGTCACGGCCAGCGGCCTCCTGGAAGGCTTGAAGCGCTGCGAGTTCCATCACCTGCAGGTCGGGCATCAGGCGCCGCGCGAGCCGCCGGCGTCGGCGCAACGACAGCAGCGCGATCGCGGCGGAGTAGTCGATGCCCAGCCAGTTCCGCTCGCCCCTCGGTCCAAACGCGACCCGCCACTGCGTTTCGCAGTCCAGGAAGAACAGCAGTGAGGGCCAGTTCTCGTGCCATATCCCGAATGCCTGCTCGGCTGTTTCGATCTTGAGTTCCGAGACGTCGACGCCGAGCGCCTTCAGCTCCTCGATGTCCGACCGCTCGACGCTGATCGGCTCGCTCGGATCGGCCGCGCCTACGCGGGCAAATGCCCAGGCGCGCGCAGCCGATTTCAGTTTCCCAGTCGGGCCTCGTCCCCGGTGAGCGACTGGCCATAAGCGCGGTAGAGCGCCGTGCGGTGCCAGGGCAGCTGCATGAACTGGTCGAATACGCGCTCCGAGAACGTGACGGCCTGATCATCCTCGTCGGTGACGTCCCGCCAGTCACGGCAGACCAGCTTCAGGATCTTGCGCTGGTGCGCCTCGCGCTCGGCCTCGGTCTTGAGCTGCGCGAACTCTTCCTGCTGTTTCTTCGCCTCGTGCTCCGGCACCGCGGCGAACAGCATCTCGAACCTCTCGACCTTCAGCTTGCCGGCCTTGTCCGGATCCGGCTTCTTGACCTCGACCGGCCACCAGTAGAGATGCTCGTCGCTCAGCTTGAACTTCAT
>POYE01008031.1_pt1 | contig 10071 bp, 9 predicted proteins | sample 1559841 | NCBI WGS metagenome assembly POYE01 (sample SAMN05257100, study PRJNA326052) | Biofilm metagenome, whole genome shotgun sequencing project. | isolation source: steel pipe from biofilm reactor | place: India: Nagpur, Maharashtra | collected 2016-03-04 | reverse complement strand
GTGCCGAAGCCGATCAGTTGCACCGTGTCGCCCTTGGCCAGCGCGCGCGACAGGTTGTCGATGGCGGAGTCGAGCGCGCGGGCGGCGTCGGCCTTGCTCAGGTTGGTGTCCGTGGCGATGGCGGCGATGAGGTCGGTCTTGTTCAAAACGGGTGTCTTTCTTTGGTCGGACGATGAATGGATTGAAATGAAACAGGTGCGCACGGGGCGCACCGGGCTCGAACTTTAAACGCCCCGTCGAGGAATGAAGACACACACCCGCGTTTCAAAAGTGAAACATCGTGATCGATGCACGTTGTGGATGCACGAAACTCCGGACCGGACTGGATGAAAAGTACCGACGATGACGCTGTTCGAACGTTTCCGGGCCTGGCAGATCGACAAGCGCTGGCACCGGCTCGCATGCGAGCGTGCGCTGGCCGAGTTCGCGCTCACGCACGCGGAGCGGACGATTGGGGCGCATGTGTTGCGGCTTGGCACGCAGGAAGCGGTGGTTCGCGTGATGTACGCGAATGGGCGGATACCGCTTGGGCGCTGCTGGTATGCGGTGCCGCGCGATGGTGGGGCTTTGAGAGAGTTGTCGTTCGAGGACGTGGCGTTGATGGAGTCGCCTTGGCGTTGAAGCCTACGGACGGGCGAAAACCAGCAGCAGATTGTTCGCAGGCATCGCATGCCGCTCCCGCAACACAAGCCCCTCTCGCCGCGCCTCCACAGCCACATCCTCCAGCCACCGAATGCCCCACTCGGGATTCCGCGCACGCAGGTCTTCATCGAACGCGATGTTGCTCGGCGCCGTCGGCACTCCGTCTTCGATGTAGGGCCCGTACGTGACAAGCACTCCGCCAGCACGCAGATGCCGCGCGGCCCCTTGCATCAGCGCGGCGCACGTGGCCCAAGGCGAGATGTGCAGCATGTTGGCGCAGAAAATCGCATCGAACTGCTTTTCTTCTTCTGCTGCTGCGAACGCGAAGCCCTCCGATGGCCATCGAGGCGCCATCACGTCGAGCAGCAGCGGCGGGCGCAGATTGGGCAGCGCGGCCTCCTCGATGCGGCTTGCCATCGCGGGCAGCATGCGCGCGTCTGCGTCGGTGGGCTGCCAGGTCCACTTGCTCAACGCAGCCGCGAACCACACTGCGTGCTGGCCCGTGCCGGATGCGATCTCCAGGGCGGCGCCCTCGTCGCCGAGGATGCCGGTCAACGCATCGAGGATCGGCTGCTTGTTGCGGTCGGCGGCGGGGCTGTGGGGAAGACTGGACATCTGAATTCGAAGAGAAAGAGCGGCTGGGCGAGATCGGGAACTGCCGTTTGTACCCGCAGTCAGCCCCACGGTCGGCGTTGCGGGGCTGGCTGGGCCACACCCGTGCGACCTGCGCCCCTACCCCGCCGCCACGATCACATGCGCCTGGATCTTGCCGGCCACCGGGCCTTCGCCATGACGGCTCGCAATCGCCTGTGCCGCGCGGTCCGTGGCCAGCTGGAGCGCGTTGGCGTCGCGCGACTCGATCTCGTTGCGCAGCGGCGTTCCCTGGCAATAGGCGGTGGCGACCTCGCGCGCCGAGGGTGAGCGGCTCTGCTTCTCGCGCGTGTCGATCTGGATGCTGGTGAAGCCTGCGCGGCTCAGGTCTTGGCGGATCAGCGCGACGTCGTGATAGCCGTGCGGTGTGCGCGCCAGGAAGCGCGGAGGGTCTTGCGGGAACAACTCGGCCATGGCGTTGGTGACCTCGTCGGCAAAGGCGTTCTCCTCGATGCGGTCCCACACATTGAAAACGAAGCGCCCGCCCGGCCTCAGCACGCGACGCGCCTCGGCATAGCCGGCGGTGCGGTCGGGGAAGAACATCGCGCCGAACTGGCAGCAGACGACATCGAACGAGGCATCTTCAAACGGCAGCTTGAGCGCATCCGCCTGCCGCCATTCGATGTTGATGCTGCCGGTGCTGCTGCCGCCGTTGCCATCGGCGCCGTCGCCCTGCCGGGTGGCGGCGTAGTCGAGCATGGGCTGGTTGAGGTCGGTCACCACATAGCGCGCACCGGCGCCGAGCCTGGGCGCAAGCGCCCGCGTGACCACGCCGCTGCCAGCCGCCGTTTCGAGCACCGCGCCGGGCGAAGAGGCCGCGACCAGCTCCGCCATGTCGAGGGCATAGGCCTCGAAGATCAGGGGGACCATGAGCGTGTCGTAGAACTTCGGGATCGAACCTGCGAAGAGCTTGTCGGTTTCGGGCATGGGGTGTCTCCTTGAGAGCTTGTTCGGAGCAGTGCCCTTGGGTGCCCTGTTGGGGTTACCTAGTCTGGGGTTGGCTGGGTGGCTGCAACAGGGGCGCGGGCTGATCGGGCATCGGCCGCGTTGTGCGATGGTGGCCCTGTCTGCAGGCCCCGTCAACGTCGTGACGTGGAGTGGCCTAGCGCGAAGGCCCGTCGAAGAAGAAGCGGGTCGTGGCCATCATCCGTACGTTCTTCGTCGAGTTGACCGATGGCGTGTGCAGCACGCGCATGTCCATCAGGAAGACGTCGCCTGCGCGGCCGGACATCTCGATGATTTCGATGCCCAGTTGGTCGAGATTACGTTTCAGGTCGCCGGGGGTCTTCAGCACTTCGCGCAGTCGGGAAGATGTGGGCATGCCTTGGGTGTCGACGCGATGCGAACGGGCCAGTGCCAGCGTCGCGCCACCTCCGGGGGCTACGTCGTCGATGAGGAAGAAAGCCTGGATTCCGGGTAACGGGCCTTTGGAGTTTGTGGCGATGTCGACGTGCCAGTTCAGGCTTTCGAGTGTCGAGGTGCCTTGGTTGGGTGGGGACAGGAGTAGTTGTGTGTCCTGAATTGCTGACGGAGGGCGCCCGCCTAGACGAGTGATGCACTCGATCAGCTCGGGCGTTGACAGTGCTTCGTGCAAGCCCGGAACTTTGACGAGTGCGGATAGCTTTCCGATCTGTTGAAAGACGGGAAGCTTTTGTAGCAAGTTCGCTGAACCTTGTCCTCCTCGCTGTGAATTCAGTCGCTTGAGTCCATCAAGCAACTTCTGCCTGATGCCGAGGGCCTTCCTCTTTGAATGGAAGCCGTCCAGCAGTTGGTATCCACTGTCGACAAAACAATCGGGCTGAACTCGGTTCATATATCTTTCTGCGGCAGTCGGTCGCGAATAGATTAGGGGCCTTCTCTCGGCTTCGGACGGTGCAGTCTGTGAATCGGCGCGATTGCCTGAAAAAGGGCATAGACCAGAACGAACGGCACAGGGCCTCACAGCAGTGCATACGAAGAAACCCAGCTTTCTTGCGAGGGTCTGCTTTCGTGTTCTCGTATCGGCGCGAAATCGTATTGCGCAGTTCCGCGTCGCATGACTACCTTGTTTGTGGGATGCCGAAGAAGTCTGAAATCTGCATATTTGAATGCACCGTCGGCGCGGGCGTGTGGACGAGACATGCCGGATTTCCTGAGCATTTGACGAATGCCTGTGACGGCAGGCGCGCTCTCTGACTGATACTGACGTAACTACCTTGCCCGGACTGGTTGCCCCCGGTGGCATCTGCGCATTCGGACGTTAGCGGACTGACAACCCCATTTCAATTGTCTCTATGGGACAATTTCCGCAAGAGAACGGAAACTGGCGCGAGGAGATGGTTTTGCGGCGAACCAGTACACAGGCAGCCAAGCCGACGCCACTGAGTGATCAGGCACTTGCACGCCTGCGCGAATTGCCAATGGCGGAAGTTGCATCAGCCATGGGGATCACCCTGCGCGGCAACAAGGCGATGTGCTTCAAGGGACACGATACAGCGAGTCCAAGCTTCACCGTCAGCAAAGCGAGGAACACCTGGAGGTGCTTTGGATGCGGTGAGCATGGCGACGCAATCGCGCTCGTCCGGAAAATTCACGGCGTTGGGTTTATGGACGCCTGCAACTGGCTCTGCAGCCATTTCGGCATCATCGGTAGCGAAGTCCCGCTTGGTGGGCGCGCTCGTTCCATTGCACGAGTTACGAGTCCCAAGCCAGTCGACTCCCAGACTTCTGCCCCTTCAGCTAGGCCCGACCCCGAGCTATACGCTTGGTTGATAGCGCACTGCGGACCGGTAAAAGCGTCGTTGGGGACCACTTACCTCCAAGCTCACGGAATTGCACCGGAACTGGCGCTTAAGTTCGGCGTCGTTGAACTCGTAAATTCAGCGAGGGCGTATCGAGAGCTGGAAAAGCACTGGGGTGCAGAGCGAATCCGCGGCGCGGGACTGTCTGGGAGCCGACGAGCACTGAGTTGGTTTGGCTACGCACTACTTTTCCCCTTCAAGTCCGGAGCGGCTACAGAGTACCTCCAGGTTCGCTGCCTGGAGAGCAGTATGAAATTCTTTGGCCCAAGCGGCATCCCTAAACCTATGTTCAACCGCCACCGGCTTAGCCAGTTGCAGCCAGGCAGTCTTCTCCACATTTGCGAGGGCGTCCCAGACGCAATTGCCATGGAGGGGGCTGGCCTAGCAGCAGTTGCGGTTCTAGGGGCTACGTCGTTTCGCTCCGAATGGGTTGAAGAGCTACTTCCATTTAATCTAGTGGGCATTCCCGACGGTGATGCAGCAGGCGAAAAGTTCATGAAATGTCTGGCAAATGAGTTTCGGGCGAGGAGCAAGAGCATTCGGTTTGTGATTCCACCTGAAGGCATGGATGCCAGTGACGTGATTGCGCGAGGGAAGAATGCGTAGTTTTCTGAGTCAGGTATGCGACCAATTGAACATGCGCTGGGCATGGGAGAAGGTGAAACGGGCATCCGTCCCAGGTGACATCTGGATCGACGAAGCGGACCTCGCCTCTTTTGAAGTCCATTTGGGTCGTGAACTCCAGAGCCTTGGTGACGAACTATGCTCGGGAAAATTTCGGATGTCACCGATTCGGCCTATGGCTTTCCCGAAGAACCCTGATGGAGATGGAAACCCCAGGGTTCGGCAGTATTTCCATTTCACGATCAGAGACCAAGTCGCTTGGACCGCAGTCGTGAACGTCTTAGGGCGCTACGTCGACCCAAAGATGCCTGTTTGGAGCTATGGCAACAGACTCTTCCGGTCCACGTGGATTGAAGAAAATCTTCATGGCAAGAAGATTCGGAAAATCGGACCATACAGACATTCCTCTGGGCGAATCTATCGGCCGTTTCAGCAGGCTTGGCCGCTATTCAGGCGTCATATCGCTTTGGCGGTTTCGGCAGCCGCAAGCGGTCAATCAAAGGTGGACAACCTTGATGACGATGAGCGCGACGAGCTTGAGCTTCAGTATCAAATGCACCGGGCTGATCGATGCCCATTTGTTTTTCCAGATTATTGGAATAGTTCCGAAACTGATCTTAAAGACGATGGAATTTTTTGGGCATCTGTAGATCTTGAGAAATTCTATCCATCAATCCCACTAACAGCGTGCGTCGACGCAATCTCCCATTGCGTTCCGGCCGAACTGCGCCCAGAAGTGCAACGACTGCTAAGGACGCTGACACAGCTCCCACTAGACCTTGAGGGTTGGACGGACGCCGAACTTAAGCACATCGAACTTGATGAGTCTCGGAAGACATTTCGCAGAATTCCTACTGGGCTCATGGTGTCAGGTTTTCTCGCAAACGCGGCGCTCTTGCAAGTCGACCACGAGGTGCAGAAATCCTTACCTCTCGGTCGCGTCGCCCACTTTCGCTATGTCGACGACCACGTAATACTGGCCAAGACATTTGAGGAGTTGATAAAGTGGATTGATCACTATAAGGATGTGATCGATAGGCTAGGCTCTGGCGCGAACATCAACCCTTCAAAGACCGAGCCTAAAGCTTTAGGGGACCTATTAGGTGCGAGCGACGCCAGCAAGCGAGTTGCGGGGTCCGACCTCTGGAATCGGGCACAAGATGAATGCCGCCTTGATCCTGAGTTTCCAACTCCATTGATGACGAAGACGATTGCCTTGGTTTCGGCAATCGGCAGAACCGACTTCACGGCACTTGAAGACAACGAACTCTCAATCCTGTCTCAGCAGCTAGAGCACCTATTGCTGGTAGATGTTCCTGAAGCAGAGATGCCAGAGCGAACACGTTTAGCGTTCGCGGCGACTCGCCTCGCCCGCGTGGCCGAGGCAAGACTCGCCGCACCGGAAACGCTCGACGTTCGACATGGCGGCACCGGGAAGATCCAAAAGACTAGGAACCAAGTAAGCAGTCGCAATGGGGACGATCCTTCGTTCGACCCCATCGCTGCTCTTACTGGCATTAGCGACTCTCAGATTCACGCCCGGCTTGCCGGCATTGCTGACAGAGTATTCGGCTTGGTCAGAAAAGTGCTGCACGAACGACCTGATCGCGTCCGTCTATGGACCCATGCACTGACCATCGCGCGCCGCCTCGGCGCTACCGGACTGGAACTTCTTTTTGACGACATCGATCGCTATGCGCGCGATCCAGTGAATCGGCTAGCGGCCAGCTACATACGCGGCAACTCTTACGCGGTCCTCGCCGCAGAAACAGTGAGAGCTGCCCAGCTACTTATTGACCCCGATGCGGCAGGGTGGCGCAGAGCGGCTGCGCTGAGATCACTGCAAGATATTGCAAAGCTTACTAACCGAGGCGTTCCTGAAGCAGATCGGTGGTTTGTACAGAAGAGCTTAGATCAGTTCTTCGTTGGTGTTTATTGCGCCACTGGACTGTTGGAACAATTGCCGAATACCTTTCAGCTTCTCGGGCAACGGCTAAGTCAAAAATTTTTTGAAAGAGGTCGAGCTCTGTTAAGCAGCGATGACGTCTCGCCGGATCTGCGCGTTGCATTTGCTTGGTGGGGATGCAAGTTCGATCTTCGCAAGCCCGTTCGTCGAGCGACAGATCTAATCATTCACCTAGGAACCTGCGTCGAAGACCTGCCTGAATCCGACGACTTTTGGACTTTCTTCCCTGCGGATGCACCAACCGGAGCGCTAACGCGGATTGCATCAGGAACTAGACCAACTCAAGCCAATCAAGAAGGTTGGTGGTTTGATGCCTTGATGGGTCGACTAGATCAACCAGACCTTCAAGAAGTGGCCACTCTTTCCCCGGCAGCGTCACGAGTCTGGACATCCCTTGAAGGATCAGAGGCCGGGCAATTTCTGCCACTCCCAGTTTGGGCAACAAGAATCTGGGACAGCCGCGATTCCGGGATCACAAAAGAGTGGCGACTCGGAGAATGGACCTGCCTAGAGATCGTCAGGCAAGCAGCGTTGCTACTTTCTTCCACTGAAACGCTGAACAACGACTACCTTGAACGCGCGTCACGAAGAGACGCTGGCGCGCGATCTCATTGCGCACATCCGCTCAACTTCGCGTTGCCGAGCAATCTCATCGACATGGAAGCGGTTTCCTGGCAAGAGTGGAAACAAAAGCTGCGGCAGTCCGGAGTTGGCGTAGTACGGCAAGTGCCGCAGCGGCGTCGGATTTACGACAGGCGATATGCGCCGCTCGTGGTGACCGAAATCGGCTCTGCGCAGAATCCGATTCGCGGTCTCGGCATTTGCCTGTTTGCCTTGCTTTCGCGCACGTTCCTACTGCCAGTGCAATGGAACGGGCTGGGGCATGAAAGCATGCTCAAACATCTACCGCAACTCCTTCGAGAGGAAATCACCTATTCGTCGGCAACTCTTGGGATTCTTGAGGCGTGTCTCCAGCCTCGTGCTGCCGAAAATGTATTCGCCGGTCTGCATCAAGCATGGGGCCCGGACGCTGCCGATGACACTGAGCATGATCCGGTAAGCCTCATCGACGCAGCCGACTTAGCACGCGTCATCTCCATCGCACAAGATGAACTCGAGGCAAATCAAGTATCGACCTTCAATCAGCAGTCCCGACAAGTCACTCCTGTCAATCTTATGCATCTCACTGACGTTGATTGGAAACGCTACTTTGAAATGGGGCCAGCATGAGCTCTGAGCAACCAGCCTTGGTCGAAGCGCTTACTCTTGGCGTTATTCAAACGACCTTAGATTCCAAGCTCGCATGGAATGTCTCTAGTGGTGCGCCAAGGATCTCGGCGTCCGAGGATAGCCGTGCGTGGCACGAGATTCGCAGAGCGATGAGGGCATTGGCAGATCACGACGATCAGCCCCGCATCATTCTTCTTCCTGAGCTAGCACTACCAAGAACGCGACTGGACGACTTCGAGCGGCTTGTCTGTTCTATGAATGCCCTAACAATCATTGGAGTTGACTACCGCCTGGACCATCGAACGAGGTCAGCAAAAAACGAAGGTCTCGTCCTCGTCCCACGAAACTTTTGGAAGCGCACACCTTCGCGTTATGCTGCCCGAGTATGGTTCGGTAAGCGAGACCCTGCGCCAGCCGAGGCGTCCGGCTTTGAGAAGTACGTACCGCCATGGGCTTTTGACGCCGACCCCAACGTATACGTTTTCGATGCAGGACCCTACGGGCGGATCGGGGTCAGCATTTGCTACGACTTTATGGATATTGAGCGCGCCCTCCTTTATCGCGGACGTGTCCATCATCTGTTTGTCATCGCGTACAACCGTGACGTAAAGCTTTTCGAGTCGCTGGCCGTTTCTCTATCAAGGACGGTCTTCTGCAACGTAGTGGTCTGCAACACCGGGTATTTTGGTGGCTCACTGGTCGTCACCCCATACTACGAGGCATTCAAGCGTGTTGGATACTCGGTTGATGGGGGACAGCTGTTCACTGCTCAGTGCGTTCAGCTTCCGGTACGCGATCTCGATGCCGCCATTCACGGCCATGACACCGGACCGGACGCCACGTACAAGCACTTGCCACCAGGCTTCACGACTAGTATCTCCTCCATTGCTGCTCCCCAGGAAGGACCATCGCCCGTGACTTCTCCGTTGTTCCCTATAGGCTGAGATCAATCGCCATGTGTATTCACGTTGCTAACCCGCGCCCGCAAGAAAATTGGTCGTTGCGGCTGACGGCTCACAGCGGCGCATAACCTCGTAAGCTGAACAACCGCTTCCGGGAACTGAACTCAGCCTGACACAAGACGGCAGCCGCCGTAAAGCGGAAACTCGTGAAGGAAACCGAAGAGCCGCAGTAAGCGCCAAGCCACCTTCGGAGACTTGGCGCCCTGAGCCCTTATCCAGCCGGACTCATCTCCTGATAAAGCGCCACCGCCTCCCGCGCCAAATCAGAAGCAATCCAAAGCAGATTCTCCCGATGCGCCTCCCCCGCCTCCTGGAACCATCCGTCCCCGGCGCCGTAGAAGCACCAGAGCAGCGAGTTCAGTTGCTCCAGCTTGTTCTCAAGAAGACCGGACGGGTCCCGTGTCATGGTGGTCGCGTCCACGGACGCCTGTTTTGCGGGCCCGGCCATAATTCGTTTAGCCATTTGGTGTGCTCTCCTTCAAGGTAATGCACGTCACTTGGTCAGACGGTCAAGGTGTTCGCGCACCTTGGCCGTCGCCTTTTGCGCCTCGCGTTCGCGTCGATGCACGTCGCACCAACAGCCCGCCGCAAGGCAATGCGGTTCACTCAAAAGAAGTCTTTGTGTGCTCTGCCCTCCATGCCCACTAGGTGGGTCGTTCAACCACAGGGGCATTCACTGTATAGAAGACCAGCCCCGCGCAGAAATAACTTTCTGCCCAGAATTTCTCGATTCCTTCGAGTAATCGCGAGGCCGCAGCGCCAGTCCACAAAGCGCTGACAGTCGCCAGGTCAATCAGCGAAAAAGAGGCTGCAGAAGCAACGGCATCAGCTCACGAATCGCGCCCGAATTCGCGCGCGTGCTCCACCGCGTACTTGATGAGCTCCGCCTGCCCCTCGATGCCCAGCCGGCGCTTGATGCTCTGCCGGTGCGCCTCCACCGTGCGCACGCTCAGGCCCAGTTCGCGCGCGATCTGCTTGCTCGATTCGCCCCGGCCCAGCGCCGAAAGAATCTCGCTCTCGCGCGGCGTGAGCAGCGGCCTCGGCTCCTGCGTGCGAAACAGTTTTTTCGACACGGCCGGGCTCAGGAATGTGCCGCCGGCAGACACGGCCTCTATGGCCGCGACGATCTCGGCCGCGGGCGCGTCTTTCAGCACGTAGCCGCGCGCGCCCACCTGCAGGGCCTTCTGCACGTACTCGGGGTTGTCGTACATGCTGA
>POYE01003853.1_pt1 | contig 10242 bp, 16 predicted proteins | sample 1559841 | NCBI WGS metagenome assembly POYE01 (sample SAMN05257100, study PRJNA326052) | Biofilm metagenome, whole genome shotgun sequencing project. | isolation source: steel pipe from biofilm reactor | place: India: Nagpur, Maharashtra | collected 2016-03-04 | reverse complement strand
AACTCTCAACCAGAAATCTGGTCAGCGCTTAGATATGATCTCGACCAGATCGATCGGCACAGCGGTGGTGTAGCGACGCACAACCGCGTTGTCGCGATCACCGCGAGCATCCGTCCACCAGAAAGCCGACAGCAGCGGCACGGCGGCTCCGCAGTCGCCATGGCGAACGGCCAGAGAACAGGATTGCAATCTCAGCAGGCAGTCGCGCAGTCGTCCTTGAGGCGCCTTGCCGGCGCCCCAATCCGCCGTCGCGCAGAACTCCACCGCCGAAAACTCGGTCAGCCTAGCATCGCGCCGCGCCATGCGTTCGACGATGTACAGCCAGACGGCTCGGTCCTGCAAGCGCAGTTCCTTGCCGCGATAGGTCAGCGACGCGCCATTGCTGAACGTGGTCGTCCGCGCCGCGTGAAACGGTCTCAGGGTCGTCGGATCAGCGTCCGGATTGAACAGGAATGGGATGAGCATGGCCCCGGTAATGGATGACCACGGATGGATCTCGGGTTGCTCTGTGAGTGCATCATCCTCGGCATCCGGCGCAACGATGCGAGTAGCGCCAAACAGACGGGACTCGGCAGCCTGCCACGACTCGCCCGGTCTGGCGTGCTGCTCGATGATCTGCTTGCGGCGCAGGACTTCCGGTGAAAGGCTTTCTCCGGAAGTCCATGCAGCCGCGTCGCGCATCACCGCACCACGGTGGGCGGTTGCCGCCAGTAATCGAGGATGATCGCGATGCTCTCGTCCACCGACCGGCTCAGGCAGACCTTATGGCCTGCCTCGCGCAACAGGACGGCGATCTCGTCCTGCGCGTCGCTCGTTGGCGCTTTGGCGCGCTTGTGCTCGATGTAGAGCGACAGGAAGCCGCCTCTGGCGACAGGCCAGCACATATCCGGTATGCCGCTTCGCAGTCCCTCGCGGCGCAGCTTGTTGGCTTCCGCGCTGAACCGGACGACCTTGCCGGCTCTGGTGGTTCGCACGGTGTGGCGCAGCCCTGCGCCATTTGGCACGGCGTACAGCAGGCGCAGGGCTGGGATCTCGCGTTCGGTCCAGCCGATCCAATCGACCAGCGCCGACTGAATCTGGTGTTCGGTCGGCATGATCTGGCGGCGGACATCGGCGCTCAAGGCGCTCACCTGTCCAACCCGCAGCGGACGCGGCGCCGGTAGATGCGCTTCTGGACCACGACGCGGCGTGAGCCGATCATCAGGCGCAGGAATCGTCGGACGACCACTGCCGGCGTGTACCGATAGCGCGCCATGATGGCAAACACGATGGTCGTGAAGATGCACAGATACAGCACCGACCAGTTCCAGCGCATCAGGAGGATGATGAACGGCAGGAAGGCCACGGCATCGATGCTACCGAACGCCTTTGGCGAAATGGACAAGTTGCGCCACTGGTTCAAGGGTCACTCCTGTCAACTTCTTTCTCGATCCGGATCTCTTGGTAGACCTGCTCGCTGATCAGTCCAGCCTCGAATTTCCGCTTGGCGTCCTGCAACAGCGTCTGGCCGCTCGCGGCGCACATCTCGCGGATCATGGACGTGTAACGCGGATATTCGGCGTTGGCCAGCGTGCTGCGCATCGACTGCGACAGCGCGACGAACTCGCGCAGCGCGACGCGCCCGGTGCCGGATGCGTGAGGAACCAGTCGCTGCTGAACGATCAGCCGCAGGGCATAGGCCATGGTGGTCGCCACGCCTTGCCGCTCGGTGGCCGGGAACACGTTGATGATCCGCGCTGGCGTTTCCTCGACTGACCGCGTGTGGACCGTTGAGTAGGCCGCGACGCCCATCTCGGCGGTCTCGATCATGCCGCGCAGGGTTTCGGCATCGCGGGACTCGCCCACAAGGATGATGTCGGACGCCCGGCGTGCGGCATTGCGTGGTGCGTTGTGGAACGCATCGAGGTGTTCCGGCACCGCCGACTGGCAGACCGGCCCTTTCGGGTTCTCGATGGCCGAGAAGTCGAATTCGATGGGTTCCTCGTAGGTGGTGATGTGGCGCGGCATCGTCTCGATGATGCGCCGCATCACCGCTGCCAGCAGCGTGGTCTTGCCGCTGCCCATGACGCCTGTGATCAGGACCAACCCGGCCGTGGGGAACACCGCGTCGAGGATGCCTTGGTCAACCTTGAGGCTATCCAGTTCTGGCGGCGCGCCCGGAATGGTGCGGAGCACCATGGTGGTTCCCGTCCCGCCATCGACCCGGATGGCGGTTGCATTGCCGCGAAACCTGCGGCGCGTCCAACGATCCACCACGATGTCATAGCCGAGGTCGGCGGGCCTGCCCGATCGAACCATGCCGGCTGTCGCGGGATTCCGCGAAACGTGCCCAAGCAGGATCTCGGTGTTGGAATCGCTGATGGGGCGCTTGGACGCACCAACCCATTTTCCGTGGACGCGCACCCACGCCACCTGCCCGCTGGAGATGCAGATGTCGGACGCGCCGATCTCGCAGGCCCACAACAGCAGCGCGTCGATGTCCTCGCCCATCCAGCTTCCGACAGGCTCTTTCGGAAACAGGGTTCGCCCGGTCTCGCTCATGGGGCGGTCGGGTCTGCCACGATCGTGTTCCAGCGGTCGGGTCGCTGGAACTCGGCCGGCACCGTGATGCGGAATGTCCTGCGCCCCACCTCAAGCTGCTTGCCGTCTACCATGATGCCGACCCGCCCCTCGGCCAGCACCGGCTCACTGACGACGCCCATGGCGACGAGTTCGCGGTACTTGAGCATCCCCGTAAAGTCTCGCTTAAGTCGGTTGACGGCGATCTCGTGCAGGTAGTTCGCCTGTTCGATGCCGCTCGACCACCCCTCCAGAGCGCACTGTGCCCAACGTTTCTGTTCCGCTTCGTTGCGCGGAAGGATTGCAGAGTTGAGTTCGTTTGCCGGCTGCGGCTTGTGCAGCAGGTAGTCTCGCCAGCTTGGTGATCCGCCGACGATGCGGGCATCCTTGAGGATGTTGTAGGTGCGATCAGCCGCGATAGCGTAATCCGGCGTTTCGATATTGAGACTTTCTTTTGCTTCATCGATGACGGGCGGCAGCAACATACCGCCACTCATGATGAGTCGTTTGAAGTTGAACGCGGCGTCGAGCTTGGGCGACTCGGTTTGCAGCAGTGCGTTGATCTGGCCGTAGCGCCACTCGACCGCCTTCTGCAATGCGTAGATGCGTGCGGCTCGTTCGAGTTCGCGTCCGCGTATATCTTTGAAGTCGCTTGCAGAGTGACTTTCATCGTCATCATCGGAGCGCCCCTTCATCTTCATGATCGCCTTCAACTCAGGCGGCGCGTTCGCTTCCGTAACGAAGGTTTGCCGGGCATTGGCTTGTGCCACGGGGGTTTCGGGTGCGGCGTCGTCACGCTTTCCAAACAGCGATGCCGCAGCGACTTCGTGCGACATCAATGCCAGTCCGAGTAGCGACACGAGTTTCGTGGTTCGCATTTTCATTTGCGGGTGTCTCGATAGGCCAGCGTGATGCTCTTGTTGATCTCGTCGATCTGCACGCCGTTTTCGCCGATCTGATGACCGATGTCTTGGACCACATCGAACAATCGCCGATTTACTGCGTCGATGGTGACGATGAGCGGAGATGCCGGGGGCTTCCCGACGACGCGCATCGTGTACCCCGCCTTGGTGGCGATCCCTCGCAACGCGCGCCCTGCTTCACCGGACCACTTGAGTGTTACGGATTGCGCCAACGGCCCGGTCGATGGACCGGACTCAAGGACGGGGTACACGCCGCGCGATTCCTGTTCGATTGCCGACAGGATTTTGAGTTGCGCTGTCATTTCGTTGGTCGCATCTGCAACGAGTTTGAGCGCCGGATCTGGTGGTGCGACTTTGATGACGTTCCGATCCGAGGCGCATCCCGAGAGAATGGCGACGGATAGGAGCGCCGCGACCGGAAGGCTTGTGTTGATCTTGCGCACGGTTTCGTGACTCCTGAATTGTGGTTCGGGTCGATTTTACCAAATGCCGGATGACCAAAAGTCGCGGTATCGGCGACAACAGGCGCCAGTTGCCGACAATCCCCTCCAGTCCTCCGCAATTCCACCCTGTTGTCGCCGATTGTCGCAAGAAGTTGCAAGTTGCCCACAGATACAGATCAATGACTTACCCCAAAAAACCGTAGTTAGGTTGCACCTACCACGCCCGGACGGAATTGGCGCAACCTGTTAACGGCCCACCGTTATGTTGCAGTAATTGGCGCAAACTTGAGACGGTTTGCGCCAATTACTGCCTGTTGTGGAGAGTCTATCGGAAGTCATCAGCGCCCCCAACCACGGACTCCGCGAGCGACTTTGCCATACTGCTGCGTCCATCGACGGCCGTCTTGTCGGCCGGCGTCTCGACGCCCATGTCGGCGATCTCCGGGGGCTCGCTCACGTCATTGCGCGGCGCAGCGACGTGGCGACTTTCCGTGCGCTCGCGGACCTCACCGCGATCAATGGCAGGCGGCGAGTCAATGCCTCCCGAGTCAAGAGGATCGATGCCCTCCCCGCCTTTCCCGGACTTACGGATGGCCCAAAGAATTTCCATGAGCGGAAGCTCGCTTGCGGCGCACTCGTAAAGGATTTGCTCGATCAGTGGCTGAACTCGAACGCCTCTGCCATCCTTCTCTGTGTTGCTCTTGATGTAGCAGTCAATTACTCGATGTCTGCGATTCCTTGATGATAGAGAAATGGTGTATTTCGTGTTCATCTCACCGAGTTCCAGAGGACTTGAAAGCCTGCACGGCGTAAACGCCGAGACCACCAACGACAGCCCAAAAAGGTTCTTCGGAAACCTTGGCGTGAGGGATCTCGTTGCGAATCGCGCTTGCCAGAACCGGCGCCCCGCCGCCCGCGATGAACACGTCCATGGTGTCGGCAGACGGCCATACCTTGCGGAGTTCGGTGATGATCGTGCGAGCCGTTCTCGCCGACGACTCGAAAATCATCTGTGAAGCGTCTTGAACCTTTCCGCGATAACGAAAAGAGCCATGACGGATGATCTCGTGAAGCGATGGAGTATCGAGACTTGCGCCATAGTCTTTGCGAATCCGCTCACCGAGTTCATCGATGATTCCAGAGATCCCTGCCTCGACGCCAGAGCATCGCTGAACGAACATGCGGCTATTCATGAATACCCCAAACCCGGTCGTGAATGTTCCAATGTCAACCACGCCGATTTCGACGCCATCCTCGGAAAGCCCGCTCTCCCTGTTCGCACAATCAAGCACGACAGCGGCCGCTTGCGGGGCGACGACAGCATGGAGCTTGAGCGTGCGAGGCATTCCGCGCAGACGAAATGAAAAACTGTCGTTGAGGCGCTTGGTCAGGCGATCCCGCATTTCGGGACTCGACTGATAGATCGCCTGCGGCAACGCGACGCAGACGTTTACGCTGGACTCCGCTTCGTTGACCAGTTCACAGATCGCCACCAGCAACAACGCGAGCCATTGATCGGATAGCGCATAGTCGTTGGAGAGGGTAGGGCGACGCTGGCCTTTCTCGACCAGCATCCTGGCATCCTCGCCCACGATGAAGGTGTGCCCGTCGATCTCGATCAGATAAGGGGAGCTAACGCCGAACCCGCTTTCGACCCGCTGACGGTCGCCCACGTCAGCGACGATCGAGGGGATCGAGCCGCGCAGCGGCGTTTTGCGGCCGTCCGCGATACAGAACTTGGTGTAGCCGGAGCCAACGTCTACGGCGATGGTCGTGGTCATCGAGCGGTCTCCTGTGTTGATTGCCGAAAGTCGCCGGCAACTGGCGACAGTTGCACCGCATTCCTGAATGGAAGGCGGCAATTGTCGCAAATTATAGCACAACAAGAGACGACAATAATTCAACCATCTCAAATCGTCTCAAAAAAACCACAAAGAGTGAGCAAGAACCCACGAAAGGCGCAAACAGGCGCCAGTCAGGCGTAAACATGCGACGGTTCAACCGCCTAAACTATCTCAAGTTTGATCAAACAGGCGACAGATATACAGCAACAGTCCATGAATTACAGGCAGCAGTATGCGACAATCGTCGCAAACCTGATCAAACAGGCGCCAAATGGACGCAACTGCTGGCGAGCCGCCCAGCCGGAACTGGCGGGACAATGAGATTGTCGATCCTCGCAGCAGCCATTCCGGGGTGCGACAGCGCCTTTGGAGGCCCCGAGCCACGCAGAAGCCATGAGAGCGACGATTTCGCGGAGGGGGCTACATGGGTATGTCCCAAATGGCGCTAGAGGCCCTGCGTGGGCGAGAATTTCCCAACGATCAAGCAGCGGAACGTCTTGGCCATGAAAACCCCATCCTTCGAGCGCCGCCGCCTCGCGGCGCGCCTGTATCACCGCAACCGGAGCCGTGACCAGTTCGAGGGCGGCATTCTGGTCCGGCACGTCTACGACGACCGCGACCCGGAACGCCTGTCGTGGTGGGATGACGTGCAGTTCATCCGAGGGAAGATGCGCATCAATGTGGCGTGGCGCCATCCGCGTTCGGTCTATCAGGATCTGATCGAGGAAGCCGCAAGTGTGGTGGTGGAGCCTCTCTACGAGAAGATCGAGGGGAACCTGTTTGGCGGCGACGTGAAGCTGTACAAGCAGGTCGGACGCAGCCGCAAGAAGATTTCCGGTTACCGGATGGTGGATCGCCCTGGCGTGCGGGAATGGATCGACGCGCTCCGCGCCGAGGAAGCGCGCCTGAGCCGGGAAGCCGAGTTCACGGTGCGGACCTCTTTCGATGTGGAGCAACTCGACTGGTGCCGCCTCGTGGAGATCGTGGCGCCCATCGAGATCCGCAACGTGACGGACCTGCGGGCCTTGGCCGATCTGGTGCGCCGCATCCTCGCCCGCGAGACGACGCTGGAGCGCGAGTATCCCGGCTATGTCTACGGCAAGGCGCAATGGATCGCCGATGGGCTGGCGGAACAGGCGCCGCCGCTTGTCACGCACCAGGTCGCGGGGACTTGAGCCAAGACGGCCGTCCGGTCAGCGGATTCCGCGTATCCTTGTTGATGGCAACACCGGCACGGAGATACCGAGCCATGCGACACCGGCACCTGAACCACGAGCAGTACACCCTTGCCGCGATCGACGACACGATCCAGCGCGGCAAGCGGGAGGATTGGGCGCATCTGCGCCGCGCCGCGCTCGCCGATCAGACCATCATGGAAAAGATCGTCCGCGTCTGCGATGCCTATGCAGATGATCGCTACCGGCAGCGGCATCAGTTCTGGCGGCAGTATGCAACGCGACACCTTTCCTGATTGGGGAGCGGCTGCTGTCGGCCGCCGCACATCTGCAAGGCATCTTTCCGGGTGCCGTTCTGGTCGGCGGCACGGCTTCGGCCATCCATGCCGGGCACCGGCTTTCGGCCAATGCCGAACGCGATGCGTTCACGGCCTTCTGCGAAGGCCATTGGGCGGAAGCCCTGTACCTCGTGGCGCAGGCGCACGAGATGCAGCGCAGGCGCGAGGCCCTGCGCGCCGGGGACGCGGATAGCGGGCCTCGGTAGAGCGAACTCAAGGCGCTTGGTTATACCGAGGCTTCCTCACCCGCTTCGGCGTCGTGATCTCAAGGTCTTGCAGCCTGCGCCCCAGCCGGTCGTCCAGCGCCAGCGCGGCCAGATCGTCCTCCAGCCGCAGCACCACGAGGATGCGCAGGTAGACGCCCAGCGAGACGGCGGGGGAGCCGCGCTCGGCCCGATAAAGCGTCATGCGCGAGATGCCGGATCGCTGGGCCACCGTGTCCGCCGAGAAGCGACGGCGCAGGCGGGCGAGCTTTAACCGCTCGCCGAAATCGACCAGCAGTTTCTTCTCGGCGGGATACATGACGAGCGGTTTGCTTGGCATAACGTCTCGCATTATGAGTGGGTGGCGGTGGGAGAGCGGATCGGGTAGGTGGGCCATGTCGGCCGGTATTCGACGGACTGATCGCCCCACACGACCCACCCATCACGAGGGCCGCGCCCGAACAGTTCCAGGTAGGGGCCGGGACTGCACGATTCCACGATGCCGTAGAACTCGTCTGGCTTGCGCGAGTGTTCACGCTTGCGCGTCGCCAGAAGGTTGACCTGTCGGCGACCGGGGGCGAGCGTCCGCGCGTTCTTGCCACGGACCCCAAACAGCACAAGTTCGGTCACGTTGCGGAAGTAGAAACCTGCGCCGCGTCCGTCCGGCCCACCGTCTTTGCGGACCTTATGCCAAACGATATTGCTTTTGTAGGCGAAGCCCCACGCTTCCAGCACCTTGATGCCATCCGGCAGCAGCGCATTGGGAACCCATAGATAGAGGTGCGCGGTGTCGGCGGTGATCTGTCCAACAGGGAGCGCCATGATTTCCTCAAGGCTCATGGTGGCGTAACGAGACAGGCGGTTGTGCTCAGGCGCCGTCTTGCCTGTGCGGTGCCGGAACCGCCACGGCGGATCGGCCAAGACGGTCTGGAAGCGATGGCCGCTGTGCCGGGCCAGCAGATCCCGCGCCGCTCCTGATGTCGTGTCGGCTTTGAGCATGTCGATGGTCTCCAGTGCAGTTCTGTCGCTCATGGGCGTTCGGTTTGTCTAGCACAACGTCTCCCATTATGGACGAAACGACGTTTTTGCGTCCATAATGAGGGACGTTACTCCTTTGCCGTTCACGGATGAGCGGCATTCTCCCGCCCGTCGAACGCCCGCATCTCGCGCATGACGCGCTCGGTTTCGGCCTTGTCCGTGATGGACTCGCCGCACGCCGGACAGAAGTCCGCCGTCACCGCTGGAATCACGGTGGTCCTGCATTCGCCGAATCTTCGGTGCGCCAATCCCTGCTCGACATCCTGCCTCGCTGCGGCCGGGACACCCATGGCAGCGGCGGCAAGCCGCCAGTCGTCCCGGTCCTGCTCGCCGGCCTCGTCCCAATACACATCGTCGGGCCATAGGCCGCATTTGCCCCACCCTTGGGTTTGCAGCATGTCGGCCAGCGCCCATGCGGGACGCAGGACCGGCAGGGTGTCGGGCGGGCCGCGCCGGATGCCGGGACGGACGGCCTCGAACCATTCCGGCGTGCGGGGCAGGGCGACGAATGGATCGATCCCGAAGATCCGGTGTGTGCCGTTGACGGCAATGTCGGGGCGGCGCTGGATCTGCGTCGTCCAGCCCACGCAGCGCAGGGCCTCGACACCGACGACCACGGCGGACGGCATCGCCATCAGGACCGCCCGCTGCCAATCCGGCACCGGGTCTTTCAGCAGGTTTGCATGGACATCGCTATGCCCGCCCAGGGGCTGCACCAGCCCGCGCTGGCGCCACAGGTAGAGGTATTGCGAGGCCGTCTTGGAGGTCCACCGGAACCGCACCGTCAGATCCGCCCCGCGAAACAGCGCAGGCAGGCTCATGAGGCGTTCGATGGCCGATACCTGACGGCGAGGTGGGGCAGGTGGGGCGACTGCGCTCATCTCGGTCCTGCCTCGGCGTCGTCGTCGTTGCCGGCATGGATTCCGCGCATCACGTCGATGCCGTTCTTGAGCGCCATGGCGGCTGTCCGGGCCATGTCGGCCACCGCAGACGAATCGGAAATGCGGCGCTTTGCCATAGGACTGGATTCCCTAAAGAACTTTAGAGAAGTGTACCTCATCAGCCCGCGCCCGGCCTTTCATTTGGGGTGATTCTCATCGCCCCTTAATATTCCTTTAATCCCCTTACGAGACTTAATCCGCACCCAGCCTTGCGTTTCGCCGTGGCCCTGCCGGATCAACCAATGCGCAGATCGCCAGATTGCTTTTATCGTCGTCGGTACTCGGTACGCGCCGTAATCCGGCCATCGGCGATTTTCAGATCGACCACCCGTCTCTCCAGCAGGCCAGCGGATTCCAGACGCTTGCAGCGGTAGGCGGGTCTCGCGATTGGCGCGTGCAGCACGTCGAACCACCCGGACTCGGGAAGATCGTCCAGTGCCGCGCGATCAGCGGCGGTCAGCGGCTTGATCATCAGCGCGGTCCAGACGACTCATCGTCACCGCCCTGCGCGATCCGCGCCCCATCAGGATGACACTGCACGAGGAACGCCATCATCTCGGTGGCGTCCCTTGAGAGATCGAGTCGTTCGCTAGTTGTTCCACGCCATCGGCACCGGCGGAAACGACCCATCCTGCCCCATGGCCCCCATAAGGCCATAAACTTCGGTGATCCGGATTTCGGGCCGGCTGTCCTCGAAGCCAGTTCCCTCAAAGCCAGTCCTGCGGTCGATGTCGAACCGCTCGATCATGAGGATGAGGGCGTCGGCCGCCGCCTCAAG
>POYE01026540.1_pt1 | contig 10255 bp, 10 predicted proteins | sample 1559841 | NCBI WGS metagenome assembly POYE01 (sample SAMN05257100, study PRJNA326052) | Biofilm metagenome, whole genome shotgun sequencing project. | isolation source: steel pipe from biofilm reactor | place: India: Nagpur, Maharashtra | collected 2016-03-04 | reverse complement strand
CCCCCGCCCTCGACGATCGCCTCCGCCGTGGGCAGGCCGCCCTCCCGCGCCTCGGTGTCGAGGTCGGCGACCACGACGTGCGCGCCCTCGGCGGCCAGTCGCACCGCGGTCGCGCGACCGATGCCCGACGAGGCGCCGGTCACGAGAGCGACCCGACCCGCCAGTCGACCGGCGCTGGGCTGACTCACACGAGGCCTCCGCCGGTGATCTCCGTCGCCTTGATCCCGCCGACGCGCTCGTGCGGGCGACCGCCCGTCGCGACGCCGACGACGACGAACAGCTCGTCGGGGCGGGGAACGTCCGGGGCGCCGAAGGTGACGCCGTCGTAGTGGGAGCGCACGTACAGCGCGTCCTTGTGGGCGAGCGGGATGTCGATGGATGCACCGGCCGAGGCCACCTTCGTGACGGAGGAGATCCACGCCTCGCCACCGCCCACGGCCTCCCGCAGCGCGTTGCCGAAGATCGTCGTGACGCACGCGACGAGGTGCTCCTGCTCGCCGTTGACCCCGACGATCCCGCCCTTGCCGTAGCTCTCGACGGGTCGCCCGCCGAGCAGCGCGACGGCGCGACGGCCGAGCTCGGTGCCGAGCTCCGCGCTCGGGTCGGTGAGCTGCGACAGGTCGGCCGTGTAGGGCGCGCCCGCGAGCGGGTTGGCGATGACGACGCCGACCGCCGCCTTGATGAGGGGCAGCTCGAGCGGCTCTCCGCCGTCGTGGACGATCTCCTCGACGTGGCTGACCCACTTGCGGACCTGGTACGACTTCATGGTTCTACTCTCTCTCGATTCAGCCGCCGAGTGCGGCGACGAGCTTGTCGGGGAAGGTCCCGTCCGTGAGCAGCGCGACGCGGCACGTTGCCCCGGGCTGATCGGGGTATCCCTTGTAGCGCCCCCGGGTGTCGACGATGGTGGCGCCGCGGCTGGGGCCGTCCGAGCAGTCCACCTCCACGTGCAGGAGCGGGAAGACGGTCGGCACGACCTCGCCGGTGAGGATGGCCGCGGCGAGCGCGTCGTGGCACGGCGAGGAGCGGACGCCGTAGGAGTCCAGCCCGTAGCCGCCGAAGTAGAAGTCCGTGGTCGCAGCGAAGAAGCGGCTGACCGGGGTGTCGGCGGCGAGCATCCGCGCACGGTGCTCCTCCGTGACGACCTCGATCATGGTCACGTCGAGGGGCACGAGGGTGGTGCTCCACCCGGCCGAGATGACGCGCTGGGCGGCTTCCGGGTCGTGGATGATGTTCGCCTCCGCCGCGGGGCTCTGGTTGCCCGCGGCATCCGCCGCACCTCCCATGATCACGACGTCGACGACGCGATCGGTGAGGTCCGGGATCGCGTCGAGGGCGTGGGCGATGTTGGTGAGCGGCGCGACGGCGAGGATGCGCAGCCTGCCCCGGTGGCGCTCCGAGAGCTCGTCGATGAGTTCGACCGCCGTCAGCTCGGAGACCGGGGTCGAGACCTCCATCGGCAGGCCCGAGTCGCCGAGCCCATCGTCGCCGTGCACGTGGGTGGCGAGGTAGGTCACCTCTCCCACGAGCGGCTTCTCGGCGCCCACGGCGACGGGGATGTCCTCGCGGCCGACGAGCTCGAGCACCCGAAGGGAGTTGTGCGCGCACGCGGCGGCGGTGTTGTTGCCGAACACCGTCGTGATGCCGACGACGTCGATGTCGTCGCGCTGCAGCAGGTAGAGGAGCGCCATGGCGTCGTCGACGCCGGTGTCGCAGTCGACGAGGACGGGGGTGCGGGTGGTCATGTCAGCCTCTCGGGATGATCGCGGGCAGGAAGGAGGTGTCGCTCACGTTGAAGCGGTTGCGCCGCCGCTCGCGGATGGACTGGAACGCGAGGGCGACGACGGTCGCGACGTAGGGCAGCGCCTGGAGGAGCTGCTGGTCGATGATGCCCGTGCCCTGGAGCTGGATGCTCAGCGCGAGCGCCGCCCCGAACAGCACGGACGCGACGATCGTTCCGCTCGGGGTCGCACGGCCGAACATGACGGCCGCGAACGCGATGAACCCGAGCCCGCCGGTGAGGTCGGCGTTGAACGACGCGACCGAGCTCAACGAGAGGTAGGTTCCCCCGATTCCGGCGAGGGCGCCGCTGATGAGGAGCGTGCCGGTCCGGATCCAGATCGGGCGGAGCCCTGCCGCTTCCGCGGCCTCCTCGGACTCGCCGACGGCCTTGATGTGGACTCCGAACGGGGTCCGGTTGAGGGTGATGGCGCCGACGACGACGACCACGATCGCGAGGTAGAGCAGCACGCTCTGGTTGTCGAACGCGCGGCCGAGGATCGGGATGTCGGCGAGCGGTCCGAGCGGGATGCGCGGCAGCAGCTGCACGCCGCTCGGGGCGTACGTGCCGGTGGACTGCAGCACGTTCTGCACGACGAGCAGCGTGATGCCGACGGCCAGGAGGTTAGCGGCGATGCCGGCGATGAGCAGGTCGCAGCGCAGCACGAAGGCCGCGAAGGCCAGCAGCGCCGCGTAGGCGATCCCCGCGACGATTCCGCCGAGCAGTCCGATCCAGGGCGAGCCGGTGCCCGCCCCGACCGCGAGGGCGGCGAGGGCCGAGATGAGCATCGTGCCGTCGAGGGCGATGTTCGTCGCGCGGGCCCGCTCGGCGAACATCCCGCCGATCGCGGTCACGATGATGGGGATGGTGCTGCTCAGGGCGAGGGAGAGGAAGTCGGCGATGACGTTCACTGGGCACCTCCCCGCGAGCCGATCCGCTGGCTGGTGATGAGCAGGATGAGGATGCCCTGCAGGATGAACACGAGGGAGAACGGCACATCCGAGACCGACTGCATGGCCGTGGCGCCGGTGATGAGCGAGGCGTAGAGCGCCGCGGCCACGAGGATGCCGAGCGGCCGGAGGCGGCCGATGAGCGCGACGGTGATGCCGAGGAACCCGTACTGCGGCGAGAAGCCCTCGATGTAGGCGTGCGAGATGCCGAGGATGGCCAGTCCCCCGGCGAATCCGGCGACCGCTCCCGAGAGGAGCATCGAGGTTCGCAAGTGCTTGGTCGCGTCGATTCCGAGGTACTCGGCGAAGGACGGCTGGAGGCCGGAGACCTCGCTGCGTTTGCCGGCCCGAGTCCTCGAGAACCAGAGCCACAGCACGGTCGCGAGGATCACGACGAACAGCACGCCGATGTTCGCCGCCGACGGCGGGAGGATGCGCAGCAGCCACACCGACTGGTCGAGCGGCGGCGTCTCGACGGCGCCCGAGTCGCGGTCGCGGAAGAAGTTGTTGACGAGGAACAGGGCCACGTTGGCGGCAATGTAGTTGAACATCAGGGTCGTGAGGATCTCGTTCGTCCTCCACCGGACGCGCAGGACCGTCGGGATCAGGATCCACAGGGCGCCCGCGAGCGCCGCGGCCCCGAGCGCCGCGACCTGGGCGAGGATCCCCCCGCCGGGAATCGCGCCGGCGACGACGGCGGCGGTCAGTCCGCCGAGCACGAGCTGGCCCTCGGTGCCGATGTTGAAGGCGCCGGCGCGGAACGCGATCGTGGAGGCGAACGCCGTCGTCGCGAGGATGGTCGCGATCGCGATCATGCTGCCGAACGAGTACGGGTTGCGGAACGTGCCGAACACGAACGCCTGGAGTGCGACGAGCGGCTCGTCCGCGACGAAGAGCATGATGACGAAGCAGATCGCGATTCCGATGAGGACCGCGAGAATCGACTGCCGCAGCCCCAGCGGAACGACGCGGAGCGCTCGAGCGCGAAGGATGCTCGTCGCGCTCGACGTGGACTTCGACTCCTCCACCGGCGCGGTCATTCGTCTCCTCCCAGCATGGCGCGGCCGACTTCGGCCTCCGTCGGCCTGCGGTCGGCGAACTCCGCCACGATGCGCCCCGACGAGATCACGAGAACGCGATCGGCGACCTGCGTGACCTCCTCGATCTCGCTGGAGACGAGGAGGACGGCGGCGCCGAGGTCGCGCTGCTCCACGAGCCGGGCGCGAACGGCGGCGGTCGCGGCGATGTCGAGCCCTCGCGTCGGCTCGGCGCACACGACGATGCTCGGCATGCGCGAGAGTTCGCGGGCGAGGACCATCTTCTGCGCGTTCCCGCCGGAGAGCCGCCGCGCGAGCTGCTGCGGCGATCGGGCGCGGACGTCGTACTCGGTCATGAGGCGCCGGGCGAGCTCGCCGACCTTCCGGGGCTCAAGCAGGCGGCCGCCGACTTCCTCGGTGTCGAGATAGCCCACCGCGATGTTGTCCTCCACGGACCAGTACCCCGAGAGGCCGCGGCCGTTGCGATCCTCGGGCACGTGGCCGAGACCGGCGGCCCGGACTTTGGCGGGATGCGCGCCCGTCGTCGTGACTCCGTTGGTGCGCACCGACCCGCCACTGGGGCGCCGGAGTCCCGTCACGGCCTCGACGAGTTCGGTCTGTCCGTTGCCGGCGATGCCCAGTACCCCGACGATCTCCCCGGCGTGCACGGTGAGGGAGACGCCGTCGACGACCGTCAGGCCGCGGGCATCCTTGACCTGGAGCGAGTCGACCTCGAGCCGCACCTCGCCGGGCGTGCCGCGCGCGATATCGCTCACGGTCTCCTGCTCCTTGCCGATGATGAGGGCGGCCAGCTCGGCGTTCGTCACGGCGTCGATGGGCTCGTGCGCGACGCGCGCGCCCTGGCGGAGGACGGTCACCTCGTCGGCGACCTTGCGCACCTCGGAGAGGTGGTGGCTGATGAGGATGACGGCGAGCCCCCGGGCGGCAAAGCCCTTCACGACCTCGAAGAACCGGTCGGTCTCGGCGGGAGTGAGGACGGCGGTGGGCTCGTCGAGGACGAGGATGCGGGCATCCTGGGCGAGGGCCCGAAGGATCTCCACGCGCTGCTGGGCTCCGACGGAGAGGGAGCGGACGACATCCCGCGGTCGGACCTCGAGGCCGAACTCGCGGGAGAGGCGCTCGATGTTCTGCTCGGAGGCGCGCGAGTCGACGAAGGGACCGCGCCGGAACTCCCGGCCGAGCGCGACGTTCTCCGCGACCGTGAGCGACGGCACGAGCTTGAAGTGCTGGTGGACCATGCCGATGCCGAGCTCGATCGCCCGCTTCGGCGAGGAGATGTCGACGGGCTCGCCGTCGATCTCGATGGTTCCGGAGTCGGGCTGGAGCAACCCGAAGAGGCAGTTCATGAGGGTGGACTTGCCGGCCCCGTTCTCGCCGAGGAGGGCGTGAATGCGTCCCGCGTGGATCTCGAGGTCGACCGAGTCGACGGCGGTCATGGGACCGAACGTCTTGACGATCTGCCTCATCGCGAGAAGTGGCGCAGTCACGGATTCTCCTGACGGGAACGGGGCCGGGTCATGCGGGTGTCCTACAGTGCGGTGTCGACGACGATGTCGCCGTCGATGACCTGCTGGCGGAGCTCGTCGATCTGGTCCTGGAACTCGGCCGGGACGAGGTCGTCGTTGTAGGCGATGCCCACTCCGTCGTTGCTGATGTCGCCGCGGATCGTGATCCCCATCTCAAGAGTCCCGTCGAGGAACGCCTGGATGCCGTTGAACACGGTGTTGTCGACCGACTTGATCGCGCTCGCGGGGGTGGACTCCGGGTGGAGGCCGTTCTGGTCGGAGTCCGTGCCGATGGCGTAGCGACCGGCATCCGCACCGGCCTGGAGCACGCCGAGTCCGGCGGCTCCCGCGACCTGGTAGACGACGTCGGCCCCGGCGTTGAAGATCGCGGTGGCGACGTCGTAGCCCTTCTGGGCGCTCGCGAAGTCGTTGATGAAGCGCACGTCGACGACGATGTCCGGGTCGATGGCCTGGGCGCCCTGCGTGAACCCGACGATGAAGTCCTGGATCACGGGGATGTCCATTCCGGCCGCCACGCCGATGATGCCGCTGCCGGTCGCGCGGGGGAAGGACTCCGGGTTGTTCGTGATGATGGCGGCGAGCGCACCGACGAGGAAGGCTCCCTCGTTCTGCGCGTAGCTGATGCCGGTCACGTTGTCGCCGACCGTCTCCGAGTCGAAGATCAGGTACTGCTGCTCCGGGAACTGGGCGGCGACCTTCTCGAGCGTCGACGCGACGACGGTGCCGCCGGTGACGATCAGGTCGTTCTCGCCGCTCGCGGAGGCCTCCGTGAGGTTGCGCTCCCAGGCGGGCGCGTCGTCCGCGCCGGCCTCGACGACCTTGACGGTGACGCCGAGCTCCTCCGCGGCGCGCTCCAGGCCGGCGTTCGCCGAATCCATGAAGCTCTTGTCGCCCAGCTGGCCGCTCAGCGGTGCGGTGATCTGGATCGAGTCCTCCGCCGGCTCCTCGCCGGGGGCGGGGGCGCTGCACGCCGCGAGGGCGAGGGCGGTCGCGGCAAGGGCCACGACCATCATTGGTGCACGTCGCATGTCGGTACTTCTCCTTGTCTCAATGGTGCGGGGTGGGGTGGCTTCGGACGAAACCGTTGATCTGGTCGGCAATGAGCTGCGCGACCTCGATATGCAGGTAGTGCTGGCGCCCGTCGACGACCAGCAGGCCCGCGCCGGGGAGGCGGGATTGAATCTCCCGCGACATCCTCGGAGTGGATCCGCGATCGTGCTCACCGGTGATGAGCAGGACGGGACAGGTGATGCCGGCGACGGAGTCGATCAGGTCCGTCGTGGCGAGTACGTGGTAGGACGCGGCGTACGCCTCGGCCCTCGTGGCGGAGACGATGTCGACCTCGGCGGCGACGAGGTCGGGGCGCTCGGCGGCGAAGGCGGGAGTGAACCAGCGCTCGACGCTGTCCCGGGCGACGACGGCGGGGTCGCTCGACCGGATGACCTCGAGCCGCTCGAGGGCCCGCGTCTTCTCCGCGTCGGTCCGCGCGGCGATCGAGTTGAGCAGCACGAGGCTCGTGACCCTCCCGGGATGCTCGACCGCGATCGCCTGGGCGAAGATCGCCCCGATCGAGAATCCGACGAGGTGGACGGACTCGAGTTCGAGCTCGTCGAGCAGTCGGATGACGTCGCCGACGAAGTCCTCGAGCTCGTAGGGGACCTCCGGGACGTCGGATGAACCGTGCCCCCGGTAGTCGGGCATGACGACCGTGTAGCGCTCATCGAGGAGCGGCGCGAGCTGCGCCCACGTCGCCGAGGAGCTTCCGACGCCGTGGAGGAGCACGAGCGTCTCCGGCCCGCCGCGTCGTACGCGGTAGGTGAGGGCGGGCGTCGTCTGTGAGCGAAGGGGCTCACTCGTAGCGTCGAAAGGTGTCACAGCTTGCATGGTACAGAAAGTATTAGCGCCGCCGAATGAGTCTGTCAATCTCGGATTTCATGGCCTGTTTGCCCGAAATGAGTTGTTTACATGCATGCAACATGCAATCGCTTGACACCGGACCGGGCGGATCATAGGTTCGGCACCATGCAAGAGAACCGTCGAAAGCCGGCCGGCATCCAGGCGCGAGTCACCGAACAGGTCCGGGCTCAGATCATCGACGGCACCCTCGCGCCCGGAGACTCCCTCTCCGAGTTCGCCCTCGCCGAGGAGTACGGGGTGTCCCGCACGCCGGTGCGCGAAGCCCTCAAGCAGCTCCAGACCGAGGGCCTCGTCGTCATCCGCCCCCGCGTCGGCACCTTCGTCGCGACACCGTCCCGGCGCGAGATCCAGGAGCTCTTCCACATGAAGGAGCTCTTCGAGGGATCGGCCGCGAGGCTCCTCGCCATGCGCGGGGAGGTGCCCGAGGTCGCCGCGCTCCGACAGAACGTCATCAACGCCGACGCGGCGGTCGCCTCGGGGGATGCCCAGACCTACGCCGCGCTCGTCGGCGAGTTCCACGACCTCATCATCCAGGGCTCCGACAACACGAAGCTCGTCACCCACTACCGAACGATGATGAACCAGCTCGCCTACCCGCGACTGGTGATGACATCGCTCTCGAAACCCGGTCGTCTCGCGGAGAGCGAGGACGAGCACCACCGCGTGCTCGAACTCATCATCGCGAAGGACGGCACGACGGCCGAGCGCGTCATGCGCGAGCACGTTCGGGCGAGTCAACAGGCACTTCTCGATGCCATGGACGCGCCAGCGGCCACTACGGGCATCCCGACCCACCAGCACTAGGAGAAGCAATGAAAGACATCAAGGTGACCTTCGGCGTCGACGTCGACGCGGTGGCGGGCTGGCTCGGCTCCTACGGCGGCGAGGACTCCCTCCAGGACATCCAGCGCGGACTCTTCGCCGGCGAGGTGGGGCTTCCCCGGCTCGTCAAGCTCTTCGATCGCTACGGCATCAAGTCGACCTTCTTCGCGCCCGGTCACTCGATCGAGACGTTCCCGAAGAGCATCGACATGCTCGTGAACTCCGGGCACGAGCTGGGCGCCCACGGCTACACGCACGAGAACCCCCGCGACATGTCGCCCCAGCAGGAGCGCGACGTGCTCGAGCGGTCCCTCGAGCTCATCGAGAAGGTGTGGGGCCGCAAGCCGAGCGGCTACATCGCCCCGTGGGGCGAGATGACGACCATCACCGCGGACCTGCTCCTCGAGGCGGGAATCAAGTACGACCGCACGCAGGTGCTCCACGACTTCCAGCCGTTCTACGCGCGCACCGGCGACTCGTGGACCAAGATCGACTACACCAAGCCCGCGTCCGAGTGGATGAAGCCGCTCGTGCGCGGCACTGAGATCCCGCTCGTGAGCCTCGCCTTCAACTGGTACCTCGACGACCTGCCGCCCATGATGTTCGTCAAGACGAGCCCCAACAGCGACGGCTTCAAGAACCCCCGCGACATCGAGGAGCTGTGGCGCGATCAGTTCGACTGGGTATACCGCGAGTACGAGTACGCGACGTTCCCGATCTGCCTGCACCCCGACGTCGCGGGTCGACCACAGGTGCTCCTCATGATCGAGCGGCTCATCGAGCACATGTCGTCGTTCCCGGGCGTGAGCTTCGACACGTGCGAGAACATCGTGAGCGACTTCACGCAGCGCTACCCCTTCGAGACCGACAGCAAGTTCCCCTTCGACCGGGAGTTCTTCTCCGCGTGACCGAGGCAGCGTCGGTTCCGCCTGTCGTTACGCTCTTCGCGCTCGGCGGGACGATCGCGGCGCCCGTGGACGTCGCGGCGGGAGGATCGACGATCGCGCTGGCCGCCGACGCGCTCGTTGGTGATCTCGGGGAGCGTGCCGGGGTTAGGGTGGATGCTCGGAGCTTCCGCCAGCTCCCCTCCGCGAGCCTCACCCTCGACGACATCGTCGAACTAGCTGCCGCGATCGACGACGAAGCGGGATCCGTAGGTTTCGTCGTGACCGTCGGCACCGACGCCCTCGAGGAAGTCGCGTTCGCGCTTGACCTCCTCGGGGGCGTCGACTCTCCCGTCGTGGTGACGGGCGCGATGCGCAACGCGGGGACCCCGGGCGCCGACGGCGCCGCGAACCTGCTCGCGAGCATCCGGGTGGCCGCGTCCGACGCCGCCCGCGGCCAGGGCGCGCTCGTCGTCCTGGGCGACGAGATCCACCTCGCCCGCTACGCGGCGAAGTCCCACAGCTCATCGCCATCAACATTCGAGTCGCGCAACGTGGGCCCGATCGGGTGGATCGTCGAAGGGCGCGTGCGGATCCCGCTCGTGCGGCGGGAGCGCCCGCGACCGGTCGTCGTGGGGTCGGTTCCGCGAGTGGGGCTCGTGCGGGCATCCCTCGGGGACGACCTGTCGGCCGTGACGGGCGACGGATGCGCGGGGCTCGTGCTCGAGGCGTTCGGCGCCGGCCACGTCCCGGAGGCCGCCGTGCCCGCGCTCGCCGCGGTCGCCGCGCGCATCCCGGTCGTCTTCGTCTCGCGCACCGGCGCCGGCGACGTGTACCTCTCGAGCGGGGCGTTCCCGGGGTCCGAGCGCGACCTCCTCGAGGCCGGGCTCATCCCGGGCGGGGCGTTCGACGGGCCGAAGGCGCGCGTGCTGCTCTCGCTGCTGCTCGGCGCCGGGGCGACGCGCGAGGAGATCGTGGAGCGATTCGCGGTGGGCTAGCCTCCCGCGTGCTGCACCACCCACGTGTGCATCACGATCGCGGCGGCCGCCGACGCGTTGATGCTGCGCGTCGACCCGTACTGGGTGATCTCGACGGCGAGGTCGGCGGCGGCGAGCGCCTCCGGGCTGAGGCCGGGGCCCTCCTGCCCGAAGAGCAGGATGCACCGCTCGGGCAGAGCGGTCTGCTCGATCGGCACGCTCCCCTCGACGTTGTCGACCGCCACGACGGGCAGGTCGCGCTCCCGCGCCCACGCGACGAAGTCGGCGATATCGGGGTGGTGCAGCACGTGCTGGTAGCGGTCGGTCACCATCGCGCCGCG
>POYE01019659.1_pt1 | contig 10282 bp, 16 predicted proteins | sample 1559841 | NCBI WGS metagenome assembly POYE01 (sample SAMN05257100, study PRJNA326052) | Biofilm metagenome, whole genome shotgun sequencing project. | isolation source: steel pipe from biofilm reactor | place: India: Nagpur, Maharashtra | collected 2016-03-04 | reverse complement strand
CGCGAGGCGCGAAAGTGGAATCTCGCCATTGGCCTGTACTCGCAATCCGCGTCGGACTTTCCGAAACGCCTCACGGAGCTTGCCAGTTCGGTGTTCGTGCTCGGCGGCGGGATGCGCCGCGACATTCTCAAGCAGGACGTGGAGCAGTTCGGGATGAACCCGATGGCCGAGGGCTACATCCAGAACATCACCAAGCCGGATCAGCGCGGATCGACGATGGTGGTCATGCACTCCACCGACCGGGGCCGGATGCACCAGCCCCTGAAAATGTCACTCGGAAAACAGATGGTGTGGGCCTTCTCGACTACCGCCGAGGACACCGCGCTGCGTGCGCGCCTCTACGATCGCGTAGGCGTTCGCAGGGCGCTGGAACTGCTGTCGGCGCGCTTCGGTGCCTCTGCGGTCAAGGAACTCGCCAGCCGCCGTCTGGCGATGCAGGATCGCGGTGAACTGGATGATCCCGAGAACCTCTATGATGTGGTGGCCGATGAAATCGTGCGCGACTTCTCGGCGGCGCAGTTGATGCACATCAGGGGTTGAGCGTTGAAGTTGAAATGGCAGAACGGAAAGAGGTGGGCTCTTGAGAAGTCGATCTGATCTCGCGTTGGTTGCTGCCGTCCTGATCTCGATGCTGGCGGCCGCCATGCTCATCTTCGTGGTCCATACGTCGCTTCGCGCACCACGGATTCCGATGATCCATCGTGCGCTGGCGAGTAGTTCGACGTAGCCGATGCGTAAAAATCCAGGGTCGTTGAGAAGTCGCACCGAACTCGCCGTAGCGTCTGCGATCATCGTCTGCACGCTGGCGGTTGCCGTATGCGTCATGGTGTCCAATATGCCGGTTCGAGACTTTCGGTTTCCGACATTCCATGCCGCACCAAGCCATAGGTAAATCCATGTACCAGGCCAAAAGCACGACGAGCACAGCGCTTCTTTTGGCGTCATCAACGATGTTCTTTCTCGGTGTCCTGAACTGGTCCAGTCTCGACTGGTTTCCGCGAATGTTCCAACTCGGGTACGGGTTCACGCTCCCGCTTTCGTCTGCCGAGTCCGCTGTTTTCGATGTGCTGGCGCACCAGGCGGATCTGGTGATCCTGTGCATGATTGTGGTGGTTTGCACCTTGATCAGCTTGGCTGTTGTCGCGATTCAGATGATCGCCGGCTGGACAGGATCGGCGCGGACAGGATGGGCGCTCCTGTTCTTCGCGGCTTTCGCGGGAGCAGGTCTGGCGCTAGGCTACATTCTTGCGCCCTGCGTGGCGCTGCTTGCGCTTGCGTTGGGATTACTGGCGCAGGATGGCGCCAGGGTGATGCGAAATCCCTCCATCGACAAGATCCCATCAATGGCTGGTCAGTGCGCTCTGATTGCGGCGTTTGCGTTCCCCCCCTGCTACCTGATTGCCAAAGCCGATCAGGTAGCGTTGGTGCTGATGAACTGATGCCGGATCAGGAAAACCCAAAGCTGCGCAGTTCTTCCCGGTCTTGAAGGTCGCGATCCAGCGCGGCTTCATCCGCAATCATCGCCGGTTCTTCATCCGGTTCGTCGATCAAGGGCAATTCGTCCGAGTGATCGTGGCTCTCATGCTGCCTGGATTTGGCATCTTCGCCGGGGTCCGCAACTTCTTCTTGGGCGAAGCGAGCGGTCGTTTCCGCTTCCGCGTCCTGCTCAGAGCCGATCTGGTGATCAAGCGCCGCGACGATCTCAACGTCGCCATGGATCAGGTGACGACGATGGACTTGCCCCTCGTCGTCGCGGATCTCGACGGCATAGTCATGGCCGGTCGATGACACGACCCCGACCGCCACGCCCCGCAGGGACGTTGATTCCGATGAGGGCGCGGTCAGGGACTCGTAAATGCCGGGCTTCACGCGCCATTCCACGACCGCACCGATGTTGTCCTTGATCCGCTCAATCGTTTCGGCCAGCGTTTCCCGCTTGGGCGGAACGAACGGTTGCCCCGCTTCCTCGGCGCGTTCGCGGTTCTGCTTCATGATGGCATCGACCGACCGCATCATGGCGCTACGGAGTTCTTCGGCCTCATCGCGGGTATTCAAGTCGGCCACATACTCCGATGTGCCATCCGCACATCGGGCGTAGACGCTCCAAAAGTGCGGTTCGACGCCCACGAACGCCGCAGGCTCGATGGTCGCGTATTCGTCGCTTTCGTTCTCCCACAACTCGACCATCCCACTGACGTAGACCTCCCCGGTCCAGTCCGCAGGGATCTGCACATCCGGCACGCCATCCGAGTCCATGGCGGGCGGGTTGAAGAACATCGGGCACTTGCTGCCGCGCTTGATCCACGGCTGTTCGGGCTTCTCGCCGTGGGCGAAATCCATGAGGCTGGAGAACACGGTGCCCGCATTGGCTGCGGCACGCATGATCAGATGGGGATCGCTTGATGCGATTTCCCGATAATGGTTGATGTACTCCTTGTGGGAATCCGATAGCCGCTCGTCGATCCCGAAAACCCGATTGGTCAACAGACTGAAGAACTCGGCACGGACTTCCTCGATCGCGTATTCCCGCTTCGACTGACCCGTCATGACAGATCCGGTCAGGAATCGGTTTTCACGGCTTTCATGGCCGGTGGAATGGTAAAGCTCGTGCATCAGCGTCGTGACGTAATCCGCGCGGTTGCGGTAGCTGTCCTCGGGACGCATCCAAAGCTCGTCAGTGCCCGACTTGTAGTAGGCCAGAAAGCGCGGGCTGAGACTGGCGAAGCCTTCGAGTCCGACATGGAAATCAACGCCTGTCGCATCCGCAAAGTCATGCGCGAGGCGCCTGACGCGATCCACATTCAGTTGTTCGGCCAGTGAGCCGCTGTCCAGTTTCCGGGACACGCCAGACGACCGCCATTCCGGCATTCCCTCGATCTGTGAGGCGTGGAATACCCGATACGGTATCCAGATGACTCGGCTGTTGTCCTTCTCCGGTTCCTCGCCCTCGCGGGCGGGCTCCGGCGCATCCGTGATCTCGTCCTCAGCCTTGTCGCCCTTGATGACCATGGGGCGAAGGAACGTGACGGAACTTTCCCCGGCCCGAACGTGGATGTTCTTGCCGAGTTTCTCGCCGTATTCCGTGGCTTGCTTGTAGGTCATGAAGCGCGGGTCGGAGGTTCCCGCGCTGTTCATGTAGACGATCGCGAGAAGCCAGTTGCTTCCGCGATATTGGTGACCGCTGACCGGGTTGAAGGGGGCGGTCGTCATGGCCGGTGCGCCCTGACCGCTCTTGCCGCCGCTCTCGATGAACTCAATGACCGACTCTGCCGTCTTGCGAGTCAGGTCGGCCATCTCGCTCTTGCGCTTTTCGCGCGATTCGGCTGCGCTTTTCTGGTATTTGCCTGCCATGCCCATCCTCGCTTGGTTTGTGGCGAGGATGGGCGTTGACCATCATCGCCGGTTAATCGTCATACTCCCACGGCGCTGGGGTGATGTCGTCGCCCATCGCGGCGTCCTTGCGATAGTCGGCACCCCACCGTTCGACTGCCTGTTCGTGCGTCATGGCATCAGTCATGTCGATGCCGATTGCCGCCGCGTCGGAATCGGTCATTCCTGCACCATAAGGAACCAGATCCGGCCGGTCAGGTCGAGCGTTCTGATTCCTGACCTGCCGACCAACCACCCGCCCAAGATGGGCGTCGTAAGAATAGCTTATCCCATCGCGACTCATTCCGCACCACCTTTGTTGTTTCGTGGGCTCCGCGCCCTCGTCTTGAGAAGGCCAGCTTTGATCATACTAGCCCGGATCGTTGCAGGCGAGATGGGGATGCCGTTCTGCTCAAAAAAACGCTGAACGTCAGCCACGTTGTAACCTCGCTCCAGCATGTTCTTGATCGGCTCAATCAACATGCGGACAATATCGTCCGCCGTCTGCTGCCGCTTGGCCGTCCGGCTGGTCTTGGGCGGCAGATTCATCATGCGCTTCGCCAGTTTCTCGGCGACGAGCGGGGTGACGGTAGGAAGCTCCTTGCGTGCTCGCCGAGCGCGTTGTTTTACCTTGATGCCATCCGGCGCAGCGGATTGCTCCGGCGCGCGATCGTAATCGCCGCTCTCATCTCCGGCCTCTACTCCGATCTGGACCGGATTGTTCCTGTTGATCTGCTCGCCGATCTGCTCGTTCTGAAATTCCACGTTTTCGTATTCCTGCATGATGGTCTCCGTTGTTCGCCTTGCGGCTCAGTTGTAAGTATGCGCGCTATGCCTGCTACGGAACAAATCCGAATCCAAAACCAGATCGCCTGGCGTCCTCCGCAACATCCTCCGGGACGAGATAGGTTCTCCCGGCCGAAGCGGCTGATCCGATTGCAAGACGAATGGCCTTATCGACTTCGCGCGGCATCATTCCTGAAAGTCGAGTGACAACACCCGGATCTATCCCCCGGCGAAACCGGCAACCCCAGGTTTCGCGATCCAGCATGTCACGATAGATCGAGGCAACGATGATCTTCATCTGATCCAGAGAAGGCGCTGCGATCTCGATGACGGTCATGCGCGAAAGAATGGGCTGTGGGATGCTGTGCGTATCGTTTGCGGTGGCGATCCAGTTGACATTGCTGGCGTCTATCGAGAAGTCCCTGATGCAAAGATCCGTGAAGTGCCTCGCGCTACCGCGCTCCAGCAAAGAGTAAAGCGGCTTCATCGGGTCGTACCGCGCAGCGGTTGCCGACTTGTCCATCTCATCAATGATGACGACCGGGTTGGCTGCGTGCTCGTAGGCCAGCAGGCGGAATAGGTCGCCGGGTTCGGCATTCGCCCAATACGCCTCTGATCCACTGAGTTGCGATCCGGTTTGCGCGCTGGCCAGATCGATGACCTTGTGCGGAAGCCCGAACCGCTCGGCCAGCCAGCGCACGCAGGCCGTCTTGCCAATGCCGGGCGGGCCGACAAGCAGGATGGGGCTCCAGTAGATTCGACCATCCCCAAGGGCAGATACCGCGAAATGCCGAGTCAGAACATCGGCAAGCGATTTGAAGTTCGGAAACGTGCTCTCAAACTCGCGGAGGACATCCATCCAGTCAGACGGCAGCAGCCCCAGATTCCTGAAAGGCCCGCCTGCGGACTTGATCTTTGCCGTCACCGTTTCGCCGATGCTCCGGCGCTGCCGGTCCCCAGATTGAGCCAGTGTCTCGAACGCCTTGAATCGCTCCACATCGAACAACACCAGATGAGGGGCGTCTGGGGGCGCATCATCGCCGTCCACCGTAGGGCTCGGGTCTGCTGAAAGATTCACGGCGGTCCTGATTATCGTTGCGGCCGTATCGGTTATGGCGTCGGGCGCCTTGTCTACAGCCGCGCCAGCCTCGTTTTCGACATCGGCCGCTCTGAGGCGGTCACGAACGTCAGGCGACCTGACGCAAACCGTGGCCGCTATCGCGTGCCGCATAAAGGGCGCACAGCGGTAGTTCATGATGTTCTGGCTTGGAATGGACGGCATCAGCAACGTCTCGATGCGAGACAGGACGAGATTCCCATCTACGGTATCGTCACGCAGTCCGGTGCTTGAGGGGCGGCTGTCGCGCAAGTCCATCGCCGGCGCTTTCATTGCGGCGAGCGCGCCCGGCAAGGCGTCCTTCGGCCAGAGAACAGGATCGCTGCTTGCGCCATCATGGAGGTCATTCAGGATGATGTACTGCACTTCATGCCGAATGGTCCTTCTGCCGCCGATCTGCGCAGACTCGACATCCCATAGTGCCGTTATCGAAAATCGTCGGACCGGAACGTCTGTATTGATCAGGACTCCGTAGGTGTTCGGATGTTCGTCCGGGTCATGGTGTCCGCTGTACTCCCGCCATTCCTGAGTGGCAAGTACGGTCGTTACCACGGATGAGGCGACATTGAGATGCCGATCTGCGGGGGTCAGGACAATATCCCCGCTCGTCAGAATGGGTGGTCGCACGACAAGATCCGGCATGTCCTTTTCCGAAGGTGCCCGCAACAGGAATTTCAGGTGGAGCAGCATGGCCGTGGCACGTCCTCTTTCAAAACACCAATGGCCATCATACACGACTGCATCGTCGAATCCGTTAATACCAGAATTGTGGTTGACGCCACGATCTGATCGGGTTATGATTCAGTCGTGTCCATAGTCTTGAGGATTCCAGAATGACTCAGGTATCCGCGACCCTTGTCCCCGAGTCCCTGCGTTCAGGCTTTCTCCCGAGGCATTTCGGGAAATGCGGGCTTCTGTTCGAGCCGCTCGTTTACGGAACCGCGAGACGCCTATTGCCCGAATACAAGGGCGGGCTTTGGAACTTCCACGAACTGTCGAATGGCGGGATGTTCATGTCCCCGGACGTGAACGGAACGATCCGCTTGTCGTCCGCCGAGATGACCGGCTTCTCCGGAGACGTATCCGGCGAGGTCGCAGGGATCATCGTGACGCTGTTCGCCCTGGACGCATTTGTCAGACTTCTGAGTGATCGTGGACTTGAAGATCAGTCGGACGACGCATGCGACCTGTATTACGCCCTGCGGGACTACGGACTGTCGCATGAGCGGGCCGTCGAGATTTACAGCGCCATTGACTGAATTGGAGGCGCCATGGAAACGAGATACAAGCTCACCTATGAAACGAATGGCGAGGGAACCGAGATCGCCGTGTTCCACCCCTCCATATCTCTGGCCCGTCGATATGCAAAGAAGCTATCGTCTGACGGGACGGCATGGCCGGATCTGGTGGTCATCACCAGACAGGTCCGAGAGAGCCGCTTCCATGAATGGGCCGACGACATGACCGCGATTGACATCGAATACGTCGGCGGCAATCTGTACAGCAGCGATGCGGATGTTTCTCCGCGTTGAAGGTTCGAGAGGCAAGCACGATGTTCACTCGATTCAGGATTGATTCTCCGCTCGGCAAGTTCTCGGTCTACATCAAGCATGGAGACGCCGACAGTCAGCATGATGTCCGATCGGACGCTTACAGCGTCGTTCATGCCGTCCTGGGTGGCCGCGCCGCACGAATCACTGATGCCGGCACCCAGGTATCTCGCGTGCCTGATGCCGCGTGGGAAGAAGATCACACCGCACGAGGATGGGCGTGGATTGCCAAAGGCCACCAGCACGATGATGAACAGATCATCGATAGCGACATTGGCCCACGTTAGGAGCGCCGAAATGGCGAACCCGAAGGTCAAATGGGTCGTTGAAGCGAAGCCGACCGGCCAATGGCGATCCTTCCAGGAGCGTCGATGGACGCAGGCATACATCGGCGAACAGTGGGTCGCGTATGTTGAGTGCGAGCAGGAATATTCGCTTCGCCGGGCCAAAGTGGGCAACCACGATCCTTTGAAGATATGCCTCGTGGCGGAAGTGAATGGCAAACGAAAGCGCGTCCGAATGACGAAGAACGCGGCAACGCTGGACGAGGCCAAGGCGCGCGTATCCGAGTTCTTTGCGCGAAACCCGGACTGGCACCTTACCGGCAAAACCAAGGACGAGCAGGAGCACGCGCAGAGCGGCGCCGACGAAGAACCCACCGGCCCGAGATGACCACCCAAACGCACAGGAGTTGCCCCATGCAGGAAATCAAGTTGCTCGTCCCCGTAAGCACGAACGCCGACATCTCGCCAGACAAACTCGCCGCAGTTGTTCAGCGGCTGATCAAGATCGGCATGGCTGCTGCCAAAGCGACGATTGATCGCGGTGAGGGCGACCTCGATGCGACGGCTTTGGCTGCCGATCTTGCGATTGGCGATGTGGTCGTCGCAAAGCCGCCGCGTGTGCTGGCGTTTCTTTCTGGCGGGCTACTGGATGCGATCTCGGATGACGAAGCCGATGTTTGGACATTCGACTGCGACGAATACAAGGCGTCCGCATACAACGATGAGGAGATCATTCCCGTTCCGGCCCGCTTCGCCGATTTCGCCAAGCTCATCAACGCGCCGTGCGAGGCCGACGCAGATGATGAGGAAATGGCGTCCGATAACGAAGAAGTGCGGGGACCACGATGAACATTCGCTTCCAGAAAAACGGGATCGAGAACGGAAAGACGGCCTACTTCGCCAGTCGGCGTGCTGCCGGGATGTGGATCACCATTGCATCGATACTGTGGGACGGGGAGGACTGGACTGTTATTCGTTCCGGAAGCGGGAGGATCGACCGATTCGAGCGGCTGGCGGATGCCAAGGACGAATTGAGGAAAGGACTGTGAATGATGAGTGAGTCCACCACCAAACCTGTTCGCGTTCAACTGAGCCGAAAGGCCGGATGGACGCTGCCGCCCAATACCGTGTCCGTTGCCCGACCCGGCAAGTGGGGAAACCCGTTCACGGTAGCCGAGTATGGCCGCGATCTGGCGATTGCCAATTTCAGGCGGCGCCTCGTCGGCATGGATAGCATTGGCGCGCTGGACCTCTCCGAGCTTCGCGGGAAAAACCTCGCCTGCTGGTGCAAGCCGCACGAGGCTTGCCATGCGGATGTGCTGCTGGAGATGGCGAATGCGCCGATGGTCGATTTTGACGAGCAGGAGGGGCCGCGATGAGTGATAGCGCCAACCCTAAAGAAGCCGACCAAAGAACAACGCGCAGAAGTTGAGGCTAACAGATGATCAAACGCGACTATCGCGACCAGAAAATTGCGTTCGATGGCGACACATGGCGAATTGCAGGAGTTGGCGCCACGCGGGAGGATGGCAGGACATACTGCCATCTGGCCAGTGAAACTCGGGGGCGACAGCAAAAGAACGGCTGGTCTCCGCTTCAGATCGCAGACTGGATCGATCTTTCGGAGTTCGTGTTGGTTGATGGAGTTCTTTCGGCAGGAGCTTCGGCGGACGAAGAAGAATCGACGGGTCCGCGCTAGTCTGCGCTCGACAATACCCGATTCATGGTTTACGGAATTGCTGGTGCGAGGTACGATACAAGCGTACAAGTCGCGCCACTTAAGGTAGCATCAATGCAATCCGCCTCAACCACCAGAAAAAGAAGTCTGCCCGTCGCCTACATCCGCGCTCAGATGTGGATAGCTGAAAATCCATGGCTGACCGATCTGATTTCGGAACGTGTCGAAACGCTCGACCGCGAAGCGTCTCTTGCTCTGGAAATCGAACCGAATCCACCGACCATCCTATACGATTGCGTTGGCACAACGGCGGGTCGCGCGAGTTCCTTGAACCTGATTTCGCTCAATGCCGTTCTGCTGGTCGAGAACAGACTGGAGTTCGTCGAAAGAACCGTGACACACGAACTGGCGCACTGCATTGTCTATCGATTGAAGCGCGGCGCGGCGCCGCATGGCGCCGAGTGGAAGCAGGTTATGCGACTGCTGGGGGCAGAGCCTGCCGTGCGTCACGACTATGACGTGTCTCAGGCAAAGGCGCGAGCCGTTGCGACCTACAGGTACGAATGTGGTTGTGGGCAACAGCACGAGCTTGGCGTCGCTAGGCACAGAAAGGCCGCTTCCGGAGCCGCCACATACAGATGCCTCGAATGCGGTCGCCGATTGATGCCTGTGCGGAGATGATACACTTTCCCAATGAGATGGGGATTCGAGGGATAAAGATGGGCGCACTGATGATGCTTGTGGCTATAGTTGGATTCGCATATATCCTTGCGTTATGGGTGGATCACTTTTTTCGCTCTTTGAGATTCGTCAAATACATGATTACTTACCCAAAGGGCGATGCGTCGATGCGGGACAAGAATCAGGACGAGGAGGAATGACTGCGATGAGCGGCGATCCCACAGAGAAAGACCTTGAGATCAGCGCAATCATCCGAGAGGAAATGGCGCCGCATGGATGGAGAGGCGCGCATTTCGCCGCCAACCCGTTCAGCCTTGGCGTTCTCACCGTTGAGAGCGCCGTCGGCTTCAAGGACGGCACGGCCTACTGGTCGCGTTCGCGCGATGATGCGACCTACTCGATTCGTGGCACGTTCATGAGCGAGGGCAGAAACGTCTGCGCGGTGCCAGTGGCGACCTTTCCGGAGGACGCAGGCCGCGACAGGATTGCTGATGCGGTAAACGGTTTCTGCGCCGAGTTCCGCAAGCGGGTCAACGAGAGCTATGCCGTTCGTCTATTCCTTCGGCGCGGCGCACCAGAGGTCGCCGAAATGGACGGCATTCTCCGGGCTGCGTCGCCCGACGAGGATGAATCGGCGGGACCGCGTTAAAGCCTGCTCTCGCTCTAGTACCGCCCCTGATACGGCTCCGAGTGATCCCAATGCAGCCGCCAGTTATCCGTGTAGATGGCGGCGAGCTTGGGGCTGTTCCAGTTCACCAGAGCATTTTCGGCGTTGCGTTCCTCGGCAGCCGATGTGAAGTTGAAACTGCCGTTTTCG
>POYE01001946.1_pt1 | contig 10595 bp, 9 predicted proteins | sample 1559841 | NCBI WGS metagenome assembly POYE01 (sample SAMN05257100, study PRJNA326052) | Biofilm metagenome, whole genome shotgun sequencing project. | isolation source: steel pipe from biofilm reactor | place: India: Nagpur, Maharashtra | collected 2016-03-04 | reverse complement strand
GGCTTGCCGGCGCGCGCGCAGGCCGCGAGCGCATCGTTCAGCGCCTGCTGCACCAGCTGATGGCGGTAATCGCCGGGCACGCCGAGTTCCGCGCTCAGGTCATTGGTGCCGATGCTCACCAGATCCACGCCCGGCACCCGGGCAATCGCCTCGGCATTGCGGATGCCGAGCGGGCTCTCGATCAGCACGTTCACGACCACGGTGTCGTTGGCGAGCCTGTAGGTCTCGGCCGCCGGAAGCCGGCGATAGCCGAACTGCGGCAGCACCGCGATGGCCGAGCGATGGCCGTGCGGCGGAAAGCGGCAGGCGGCAGCCAGGTCGGCGGCCTGATCGGCCGTCTCGACGCGCGGGAAGATAAGGCCGGACGCACCCGCGTCGAGCAGCCGGCCGATGGCGCCGTACTCGCGCTCCGGCACGCGCACCAGCGCCATCAGGCCGAGGTCGTGCGCGGCGGCGCAGATCGCGCCCGCCGCGTCCAGCGAAATGGTGCTGTGCTCCAGGTCGACCCAGATCGCGTGGTGCCCGCTGGCCTTTGCCAGTCGGGCGATGTCGGGCGTGCGCGAGATGCGGATGCCGAAGGCCGTCATCGGCTCGCCGCGAGCCAGCGCCTGCATCAGCGGATGGCCCTGGAAAGGTCGGGGTGCAGGGTGCTCCTGCGGCTTGTCTCTGCTTGTCATGCAGGCATCGTAGGCAGGCTGACTTATATTTGGAAATACCGTTTATCTTCGGTTTTCAATACTCGCTGAATATCATGGAACTGCGCCATCTCCGCTACTTCGTCGCGGTCGCCGAGGAGCTCAACTTCACGCGCGCCGCGCAGCGCCTGCACATCGCGCAGCCGCCGCTGAGCATCCAGATCCAGGCGCTGGAAGAAGAACTCAAGGTGCGGCTGCTGGAGCGCGACAAGCGGCGCGTGTTCCTCACGCAGGCGGGCCGGCATTTCCTGGAACGCGCGCGCGGCATCCTGCGCGACGTGGAAGCGGCCAAGGGCGAGGCGCAGAGCGCGGCCTCGGGCGATGTCGGGAGCATCGCGCTGGGCTACACGGCGTCTTCGATGCTTTCACCTGCGCTGCCGGCGGCCATTCTTCGCTTCCGGCGCCAGCACGCGCGCGTGATCCTGACGCTGAAGGAGATGACCTCGCTCGACCAGCTCGATGCGGTGCACGGCCGCGGCCTCGACGTCGCCGTGCTGCGCCGGCCGAACGTGGAGATCCCGACCGGCATCGTGGTCGAGGAGTGGTACCAGTCGCCGCTGCTGGCCGTCGTGCCGCGCGAGCACAGGCTCGCCGGCAAGCCGCTGCGCATCGCCGACCTGCGCGACGAGCCGCTGGTGATGTATCCGCGCAATGCCGGCATCGGCCTCTACTGGAAGGTGCAGGACCTGTGCGCCAAGGCCGGCTTCAGGCCGCGCATGGTGCAGGAAGCGCGCGAGGCGTCGACCATCGCGGGACTGGTCGCAGCCGGCGTGGGCATCGCGCTGGTGCCGGGCGATACGCGTTGCATCCAGCCGGACGGGGTGCTCTACCAGACGGTGCTCGACAAGGAGGCCGTGTCGAGCCTCTACCTTGCGCACCGGCAGGACGACCCGAATCCGTACGTGGGCCTGATCCTGAAGGAGCTTCGCGCAGCGTTGAAGCGCAGGACGGCGCGAAGCAGCGGGAAGCAGCAAGGCACTTAGCCTCGCCACCACGCCAGAGTACGGTCAGGCGGCTACGCTCTCCGCCCCCGCATCCGTAAAATCGATCAGCACCTTCATCGCCTTCTGCCTGTCGCTCGCCAGCTCGAAGGCCTGGCGCGCCTGCAGCATCGGGAAGGTGTGCGACACGACCGGGGAAAGATCGACGCGCCCTTCGTTGATGAGCTTCACCGCCAGTGCGAACTCGGCATGGAAGCGGAACGAGCCGCAGATGCTGAGTTCCTTCGCCACCACCATGTTCTGCGGAATGCTCACGTCGCCGCCCAGCCCCAGCTGCACGACCACGCCTCGCGGGCGCATCACCTCCAGGCCGTCGCGCAGTGCGCGCTCGTTGCCGGAGCATTCGAGCATCACGTCGAAGGTGCCCTTGTCGGCCGAATGGCGAGCCACCCAGGTCTTGTCCTGCGCGACGTTGATGGTGTTGTCTGCGCCCATGGCGCGCGCGATGGCCAGCGGCTCGTCGACCACGTCGGTGGCGGTGATCTCGGCCGCGCCGTGCGCGCGTGCCGCCGCGATGGCCAGCACGCCGATGGGCCCGCAGCCCGACACCAGCACGCGCTTGCCCAGCAGCGGACCGGCGCGCGACACGCCGTGCAGCCCCACGGAAAACGGCTCGGCCAGCGCGGCGAGGCGCAGCGGCACGTGGTCGGCCACCTTCACGCACTGCGTGGCCTCGCACAGCAGCATGTTGCGGAAGGCGCCCTGCACGTGCGGCGTGCGCATCGCGCTGCCGTAGAAGCGCATGTCGAGGCACTGGTTGGGCAGGCCCTCGAGGCAGAACTTGCAGGCGCCGCAGGGTCGGCTGGGGTTGACGGCCACCTTGTCGCCGATGCGCACGCTCTCGACGCCGGGCGCCACCGCCACCACGGTGCCGGCCACCTCGTGGCCCAGCACCATCGGCTCCTTGATGCGCACGGTGCCGAAGCCGCCGTTGTGGAAGTAGTGCAGGTCGGAGCCGCAGATGCCGCCCATTCCGACCTTCACCAGCACCTGGCCGGGGCCGATCTCGCCGGCATCCTGTTCGTCCAGGCGCAGGTCGTCGGGGGCGTGGATCACGAGGCACATGCAACGCAGACGCATGATGGTTCTTTCTGCTTCAGGTTCAGATGACGGGAGTCACGAGAGGCTGGCCAGCGAAGTGGGCCTCGAGGTTGCGGCGCACCAGTTCGCCCATGGCGCGGCGCGTCTGTTCGGTGCCGCTGCCATGGTGCGGGGTCAGCACCACGTTGTCGAGCGCGGCGAATCGCGGATCGATGCCCGGCTCGTTGAGGAACACGTCGAGCCCCGCGCCGGCGATGCCGCGCGTCTCCAGCGCCTGCAGCAGAGCGCCTTCGTCGACAGTGGTGCCGCGCGACACGTTCACCAGCCAGCCCCTGGGGCCCAGCGCCTGCAGCACCTCGGCGTTCACGATGCCGCGCGTGGCCTCGCCACCCGGCAGGATCACGATGAGCACGTCGCACCAGTCGGCCATGGCGCTCAGGCTGGCGAAGTGGCGATGCGGGCTGTCGGCCTTCGGCGTGCGGCTGAAGTAGCCCAGCTCCACGTCGAAGCCCGAGAGCCGCCGCGCGATGGTGCTGCCGATGCGGCCGAAGCCCGCGATGCCGATGCGCTGGCCGAAGACCCGCGTGGCCAGCGGCATGGCGCCCTTGGCCCAGGCTCCGCTGCGCACGAAGACGTCACCAGCCGGAATGCGCCGCTGCACCGCCAGCGTGAGGCCCACGGCGAGGTCGGCCACGTCGCCGTTGAGCACGTCGGGCGTGTTGGTCACGCGGATGCCGCGCGCGCGGCAGGCGGCGAGGTCGATGGCGTCGGTGCCCACGCCGTAGCAGGCGACCAGCTCCAGCTTCGGCAACGCGGCGATGAGCTCGGCGCTCGCGCCCAGCTCGCCGCGCGTGGCGATGGCGCGGATCTCCGGTGCGTGCGCGGCAATGAAGGCCTGCCGGTCGGGCGCCTCCCACAGGTGATGCAGCGTGTAGGCGGCCCGCATCGGGGCCATGTCCCACTCCGGGTAGGCGCCTGCCATCAGCACGTGCGGGGATGTAGCGGTAGCGGTCAAGCGGGTGTCTCCTGCGTGCAGAGGTTGCAATTCGATCTGATACCGGTAACTTTAATCGACCGCAGCTGATAACGCCAGCGGAGGTTTCACCATTGACTGATTTGATGGATACCGGTAACTTATGCCGCCAGATACGTACTTGGAGCCTTCTTTGAAACTGTTCGATCTTTCCGGGCGCACCGCCCTCGTCACCGGCTCCAGCAAGGGCATCGGCTTCGCGCTGGCGGGCGCGCTCGGCAACGCCGGCGCGCGCGTGGTTCTCAACGCACGCGACGCCGCGTCGCTCACCGCCGCCCGCGACGCCCTGCGCGCCAGGGGCATCGCGGCCGAGGCGGTGGCCTTCGACGTCACCGACGCCGCCGCGGTGGAAGCCGGCGTGGCCGCCATCGAGGCCGACATCGGGCCCATCGACATCCTCGTCAACAACGCCGGCATGCAGCACCGCGGCGCGTTCGCCGAGTTTCCGGTCGATGCCTGGCACAAGATCACCACCACCAACATCGACAGCGTGTTCCTGGTCGGCCGCTCGGTCGCGCAGCGCATGATCGAGCGCAAGCGCGGCAAGATCATCAACGTGTGCTCGGTGCAGAGCGAGCTGGGCCGCCCGGGCATCGCGCCCTACGCCGCCACCAAGGGCGCGGTGAAGATGCTCACGAAGGGCATGGCGATCGACCTCGGCAAATACGGCATCCAGGTCAACGGCCTCGGGCCGGGCTACTTCAAGACCGAGCTCACGCAGGCGCTGGTGGCCGACGAGGCCTTCACCGCCTGGCTCTCGGGCCGCACGCCCGCCGGCCGCTGGGGCGACGTGGAAGAACTGGGCGGCGCGGCCATCTTCCTGGCCTCCGACGCATCGAGCTTCGTCAACGGCCACATCCTGTATGTGGACGGCGGCATCACGGCAAGCCTGTAGCGCCGTGCCGCCTTCGCAGTTGCAGCCATCGCGCCGTCCCCTCGTGGTGATGGGCGTGTCGGGCACCGGCCACTACATGCCCGCCGCCCTGCTCGACAGCCAGTGGCTGGCGCTCGAAAGGCCGGATGCGAGCGAGCCCGACGTGCTGCACGCCGCCATCGACATGCCCGTTGCGCTGATCGTCGCCAACGTCGGCGCGCGGCTGCTTCATCGCCCGCAGGACGCTACGGCAAAAGTCTCCGCCTGACGGCCGCGGCGCTGCCGCACTGCACGCAGACCCGAACCAGCAAGGAAAAGCCCATGTTCATCCGCTGTGCGTTCTTCAAGGGCAAGGTCAAGGCCGGCATGGAAGAAGCCTTCGACCGCCATGTGCACGAGAAGCTCGTGCCGCTGTGGACCCGCTTTCCCGGCGCGCTCGAAGTGCGCGTGCTGCGCCAGCTCGAAAGCGATGTGAGCGACCCCGAGCTGGCGATGGCGGTGGCCATCCGCTGGGCGAGCCGCGAGGACATCGCCCGCGCGCTCGACTCGCCCGTGCGATACGAAAGCCGCGAGGTCTCGAAGAAGCTGTTCGAGATGTTCGACGGCACGGTCTTCCACACCGTGTTCGGCGCAGAGGAGTTCGCGCTAGCAGCGGCCTAGTTGCGGGGCAGCCTAGAGCACGTCCTTCAGCTTCGCCCGCAGCCTGGTGATCGCCTGGCTGTGCAGCTGACACACGCGCGACTGGCTCACTTCCAGGATGGCGCCGATCTCGCGCAGGTTCAGCTCTTCCTCGTAGTAGAGGTTCAGCAGCAGCTGGTCGCGCTCGGGCAGTGCGGAGATGGCATCCACCAGCTGGTGGCGAAAGCCGCTTTCGAGCAGTTGCTCCAGCGGGTCGTCGCTGCTGCGCCGGTCCTTGCGCGCGTCCTGCGAATGGCTGTCGAGGAAGCCGTTGTCCGCGTCGTCCTTCGAGAAGTCTTCCACGTACAGCAGCTGACAGCCCTGTATCTCCTGCAGCAGCGACTGGTAGGCCTCGATGTCCATCTTCAGCTCCCGGGCGATCTCTCCCTCGGTGGGAGCTCGCCCGAGCTTGTGGCCCAGCGCCTGGATCGCCTTCTCGATGCCGCGCGCCGACTGGCGCAGGCCGCGCGAGCCCCAGTCGCTGGCGCGCAGTTCGTCGAGCATGGCGCCCCGGATGCGCTGGCTGACGAAGGTCTCGAACTGCGCCCCGCGGTTGTCCTGGTAGCGGCTGGATGCGTCCAGCAGGCCCAGCATGCCGGCCTGTATCAGGTCGTCCAGCTCCACGCTGGCGGGCAGCTTGGACATCATCTGCAGCGCGATGCGGCGCACCAGCGGCTGGTGCTGCGCGAGCAGGTGCGATTTCTCGATGGTTCCCTGTGCGGTGTACACGGTGGTCCGTCCTTCCTTCCCCGGCTCAGGCCACCACGGCCTGCTGCGGCTCCGCCGCGGGCCATGGCCAACCGTCCATCTCGCTGGCGACGCGCCGGAAGTCGACCGCCGCATGGCTCGCGGGAAATGCCTCGGCGATGGTCTTCTTCAGGCGCCACGCGTCGGCGACCAGCGGATCGAAGCGCACCCAGCCCGCGGGCTGCAGCGACAGCGCGAGGTAGCGGCTTCCGGCGTGGGCGAGGTTGTTCATGATCTGGCGCGCGGACTGCACGTCGATCACACCGTTGACCATGAACCGCATCTGCTTCATGCCGTGCGCGCGATGCAGGTGCTTGATGCCCGCGTACGCCGAAGTGACCGAAGCGGGGTGCGGCTGCAGCACCAGCAGCAGGTCGTCCGCGCCCTGCGCGAGCGCAGACAGCCGGCCCTCGCGATCGAAGGCGGCATCGACGATGACGACGCCGTCGTCCCAGAAACTGCGCGGATCGTTCCCCGCGCCACCCGGCGCACCGGGCGGCGCCGGCAGCACGCGCACGCCGCAGGCCGCGCGCACCTCGGCGCCGTCGAGCGTCAGGCGCCCGCCGGCCACGTCGGCCAGGCTGCCCAGCGGATCGATGTCCCAGACCTCGCAGGCCGAGCCCTCGGCCGGGCAGTGCTCGTCGAGCAGCAGGACGTTGCGGCCCTGCCCCACCAATGCCACCGCGAGATTCATCGCAGCGGTGGTGCCCCCCGCGCCGCGCCCCATGCCGGCCACCGCGACCACGCGCGCCTGCGTCGGCGCGAGCAGGCGCCGGAGGCCGTCCGCCTGATCCGCAACCAGCTTGTTCATTGCGCCACCCTCAATCCTGCTTCTCCAGCTTCTGCGGCTCCCCGAGCGCGCGGGGCGCCTGCACGGGCGCGGTCGATTCGGTGCCCAGCGCATCGAGCAGCAGGAAGAGCTTGCCGACGCCCGCGAACAGCGCGCTGCCGCTCATGGCGCGGCCATTGCGCGCCGGGCGCCCCATGAGCTGGCCCATCAATGCGCGCGCACGGTCGGCCCATTCGCCCTCGGCCTGCAGCAGGCGCCACACGGTGGTGCTCATCTGGCCGGCGATCAGCAGCCGCTTCATGATGTCGGGGTCGCCCAGTTCGCCGATGCCGCCCACGAGCTGCACGCCGTCGCGCAGCAGGCGGAAGCAGGGCTCGGCGTCCACGGCCCAGCCCAGCCATTGCGCGAGCTGGTGCGTGGAAACCTCCGCGCCGATGTTCGACAGCGCGTGCGTCTGCGCCAGCACGTTGCCCGTGCGCGCATCGACCACGCGCGTGGCGACGCAGCGCAGCGCGGGCATCTCGTCGCGGGCGATGCCCGCCGCCATGGCTGCCGCGTTGAAGCGCAGCACCACGTCGGCATGCGCCTCCGCAAGCAGCGCCGCCTTGCCCCTGAAGCGCACCGGTCGGCCCTCGCCGAATTCGAAGTCCATGCGCGCCAGCGTGTCGGGCGAACCCGTACGCATGTCGATCACTGCAGTGGAGCCCGGCGCGCGCGCCAGCCAGCGCTGGCCCGCGGCCTGCCACTGCACCATGGCCTCGACGCCGGGCAGCCGGGTCAGCAGGTGCACCAGCGGCCGATGGCCGAAGTCCTGCTGGCGCAGCCACGGAACCTGGCGCGCGCCGGGCTTGCGCGCGGCGTCATTCGTGCCGCGCGTGGCGGCGGTCGAGAGCCACTGGTTGGGCGCCGACAGCGGCAGGCCCGTGCGGTCGGACAGCAGCAGGCTGCCGTGGCATTCGTAGGCGTCGCCGCCCTCGTTGGAGCGCAGCCCCACCTGCCCGCACAGCGCGAGCACATGAGCTTCGCAGCCAGCGGCCACTTCGCCGCGCGCATGCACCAGCAGGTCCTGCAGCACGGCCTTCTGGCCCGCTTCCTCGTCGCCGGCCTGTCGCCACAGCGCGCGTGCGCGCTCGAAACCGATCTGCGCGCCGGACAGCGCGCTCGCGGTGGTGGCGAGTTCCTGCGCATCGTGCGCCATGGCGCGGATCAGGTTCTGGTACTTCAGGCGCAGCAGGTCAGTCTCGCCCTTCGCCTGCACCACCTGCTGCGAGACGCCCGCCGAAGCGGCTTCTTCCTGCATGTCGCTTTCCGCGGGCACGAACAGCGGGCTGTGCTGGCGCGGCTGGAACACGCTGTCCACCAGCTGCGCGCGGTCGGCCTGCATCAGGTTCTCGGGCACCTTCTGGCCGCTGGAGATGTAGTGCACCGGCAGGCGATGGCGGATCACGGTGTCGATCAGCGCGCCGGGGTGCGTGGCCTCGTCCACCTTGGTGAAGATGCAGCCGGCCAGCTCGTTGCCTTGGCGATAGGCGTGCACCACCTCGTTGAGCGTGTCGCCGTGGCTGGTGGCGTTGAGCAGCAGCAGCTTCTTCACCGGCCTCGGGCTCTGGCCCAGCATGGCGATCTGCTCGGGCACCGCGCGATCGCGCTGGCTCATGCCGACGGTGTCGATCAGCACCATGTGCTTCTCGCGCAGGTCCTGCAGCACCAGGTGCAGGTCGGCGGCGTCCTTCACCGCGTACACCGGCACGTGGAGGATCTGGCCATAGATGCGCAGCTGCTCGTAGGCGCCGATGCGGTAGCTGTCGGTGGTCACGAGCGCGAGCTTGTCGGCGCCGAAGCGCATCACGCAGCGCGCGGCCAGCTTTGCGGTGGTGGTGGTCTTGCCGACGCCCGTCGGGCCCATCAGCGCGTAGACGCCGCCCTGCGCGAACAGGGCGTCCTCGTCCTCATGCACGGGCACGGCGCGGATCAGCTCCGAGCGCACGTAGGCCATGCCCTCGGCGTAGGTGCGGCCGGTGGGAAGCTTCTCGAGCATGGCCTTCGACAAGCGAGCGCTGAAGCCGGCACCGAGCAGCGTGCGCAGCAGGCGGCCGCGCACGGGGTCGCGGCGCTGCCTGTCGTTCCACACGACGCTGGCGAGCTGCTCTTCGATCATGCCGCGCATGGAGTGCAGCTCCTCGAGCACGGTGTCGGCGGGTGCAGCGGCGGGCACGTGGATCTGCACGGGCGCAGGCAGCGGCGCGGGAGCTGGAGCTGGAGCAGTCGGCAAGGGAGCGGGCGCCACGCGAACGGCCGGTGCCGCAACAGGGGCAACGGCTGCCACGGGCTTCGCGGCCGCGCCGCCCTGCAGCACGCCCTGCACTTCGCCTTCGACCATGGCGACGATCTCCACGCCCTCGGCGGTCGCGCGATGCGTGAGCACGATGGCGTCGGCGCCCAGCGCCTCCCGCACCAGTCGCAGGGCTTCGCGGCTGGTGGCCGCGACGAATTTGCGCGCGGTGGTGCGCACGTCGGTCTGTTGGGGGAAATTCAACCTCGTCCTCCGATGGCGGTGGTGATCTTGATGGTTCGGGAATCAGGAATCTCGGCGTGCGACAGCACCTTGAGCTGCGGCAGGCTGCGCCGCAGGAAGCGCGACAGCAGCACGCGCAGCGCGTGCTGCACGACCAGCACGGGCGCCAGGCCCATCTGCTCCTGCCGCACGATGGCGGCCTGCGCCTGCCGCAGCAGGTTGTCGGCGATGCCTGGCTCGATGCCGCTGCTGTTGGAAAGGGCCTGCTGCAGCACGCCGTCGAGCGAGCCGTCCAGGCCGATCACCTGCATCTCGGTGTCGCCCGGGAAGAGCTGCTGCGTGATCGCGCGGCCCAGCGCCAGGCGCGTGAGCGTGGTGAGTTCGGTCGGGTCCTTGACGGTCGGCGCGTGCTCGGCCATCACGTCGAGGATGGTGCGCATGTCGCGGATCGGCACTTCCTCGTCGAGCAGGTTCTGCAGCACCTTGTGCAGCGTGCTGAGCGACAGCACCTTGGGCACCAGGTCTTCGGTGAGCTTGGGCGCGGTCTTGGCGATCTGGTCGAGCAGCTGCTGCACTTCCTGCCGGCCCAGCAGCTCGGCGGCGTGCGTCTGTATGAGGTGGTTCAGGTGCGTGGCCATCACGGTGCAGGCATCGACCACCGTGTAGCCGTACACCTGCGCCTGCTGCCGCAGGCTGGCGTCGATCCACACCGCCGAGAGGCCGAATGCCGGGTCGCGCGTGGGCGTGCCGGGCAGCGAGCCCGTCACCTGCCCGGGGTTGATGGCCATCCACTGGTTCGGGAAGGCTTCGCCGCGCCCGATCTCCACGTCCTTCAGGCTGATGACGTAGGTGTTGGGCTTGATCTCCAGGTTGTCGCGGATGTGCACCACCGGCACCAGGAAGCCGACCTCCTGCGCGATCTTCTTGCGGATGCTCTTGATGCGGCCCAGCAGTTCGCCCTGCTGCGACTGGTCCACCAGCGGGATCAGCCGGTAGCCGACCTGCATGCCCAGCGGGTCGACCATCGCCACGTCGTCCCATGTCGCCTCTGCCGTCTCGGCCGAAGTGGCGGCGAGGTTCGCTGCCTGCGCGGCGGCCGCTTCCTGCGCGGCCTCCTGCTTCGGCTTGCGCAGCAGCAGTCCGCGCCCCAGCCACACCAGGCCGCCCGCGATCAGCAGGAAGGCCAGGTTCGGCATGCCGGGAATCATGCCCAGCAGGCCC
>POYE01051762.1_pt1 | contig 11072 bp, 9 predicted proteins | sample 1559841 | NCBI WGS metagenome assembly POYE01 (sample SAMN05257100, study PRJNA326052) | Biofilm metagenome, whole genome shotgun sequencing project. | isolation source: steel pipe from biofilm reactor | place: India: Nagpur, Maharashtra | collected 2016-03-04 | reverse complement strand
TCCGCCGGTGGCCACGGTCGTGCTGCGCGGCGAAGCATGCGTCTACACCCTCGAGGGCATCCTCTTCGGGGGCGACTCGAGCGAGCTCAGCCCGACGGCGATCGACCAGATCATGCAGATCGTCGGGGCCATGTCGGATCCTCGCTCGACGGCACGGGTCGTCGGGCACACCGCCGGCGACGGAGACCCGGGGGATCCGCTCGCACTCGAACGCGCGAACGCGGTCGCGGGAGTCATGATCCTGTCGGGTGTCGGCGCCGACCGGGTCGAGGCGATCGGAGTGGGCTCGAGCCAGCCGATTGGCTCGGACGAGCAGAACCGCCGGGTGGAGGTGGAGGTCAAGGGACTGGCCACCTGCTCCTAGAAGCAGGGCGATCCTGGCGGCCGGGGAGTCAGACCTCGGCCGCCAGACGCAGCAGTTCCTGAACGCTGAGTCCCGAGTCGAGCCGAGCCCTCGCGTGCGTCAATCGTGCGTCGAGCGGGTTGTCGGCGCGGCCGGGAAGGGTGTCGGCCTCCGCCATCGTGCACCGCACGATGCACTCGAGTACGACCCGCCGGAGTGCCTCGACGCCTTCCCCCTCGAACTGCTCGGTGGGGGCGAGAACCATCTCGTCGTCCTCGACTGTTGCCACCCAGCCGTCTCTCTCCAGCTGGCTCGCAACCGTTGTCGACAGTGCACCGCTGAGCCCGAAGCTCCCGAGAACCGCGATCAGGGAGCGGAGCGGGGTTCTCGAGCGGCCGAACACGGTATCGATCGCGGCGACGGCGGCCGCGGCGGCATCCACGACGACCTCCGGAGCACTCGCCTCGGGGCGGCGCATCCCGGGAGGCGGTGCGGGCATGGGTCGCGGAGGACCCGGCTCAGCAACCGGAGCCGACGGCACGACGGTAGGTGCGGTCGGTAGAGCGGCGACGTCTGCGGGAGCCCCTTCCGCTTGCTGTGGCTGCGGGGACTTCGGGGCGATCGTCTGCGCCGCAGGCATCGCCACGAACGGCGTCGGCCGGATCGCCGCCGGAACCGACCCGTCACGTCTCCACCGACGTAGCGCTTCCCACCCATCCACATCGGGAAGCAGTGCGAAGTAGTCGAACGTGTCGCGCAGGATCTCCGCTTGCGTCCCGGTCCTCGCAAAACCGATCCCGACGACCGCCACGCCCACGGACCTCAGTTCAGCGATCAACGGCTGGTAGTCGCTGTCCATCGCGACGATAGCGACGGTGTCGACGCCGCCGGAGGCGATCACCGTCCGCACGGCCAGGAGAATGTCCGCCGCGTTCTTGAGTCCGTGCGTCTCGCCCCGCTCGCGATCGAGCGGGGGCATGTGGCGAAGCCGGTAACCGAGACCGGCGAGTATTGCCGCGGGCATCTGTCGGGCGCCGTTGTCCCAGCGCCCGTACGCCTCGCGCACGATCACGTCGCCGAGCAACTGCGCTTCGCGTTCGATGGCGGCGATCACCGCCGAAGCCGACGTCAGGTCGGTCGCGGCGGACTGCAGGACATCGGGGAGACCTCCGTCGGCGAACGGAAGTATGTTGTCACCGTCGATGAACACGGCGACCCTGCTCATGCCTCCGCTTCCTTCCACAAGGGCGGAACGCTGACCACCGGCAATGCGACGAGCCTCTCGCCGAACAGCCCCCCTACGGCCTCGGACTCATCAGAGGCGATAGCGACGACCCCGTCGGAGTGAGCCAGGAGATGCTCGGTCGCGGCAGCCCTGATCGCCGACGCCACCCCCTCGCGGTTGGGCCCCCGGAAGCCGCGACCGTGCTCGATCGGCACCGGGACATGATGCAGTTCGACCAGTCGGCGCTGCAGCGGGCCGATGATGCTGCCCTCGGTGGACACCTGGCGGTCCGACCAGTTGCGATAGCACTGGACACGGCGGACGGCTCCGAGTTCACGTGCGGAGTCCACCAGAAGATCGAGCACGCCGGTCAGGTCCGGCCGGATGAATGTCCACAGACCGGCTGGCGGTCGTCGGGGCAACAGCCACTCCCCATCTATGAGCAGGAGCACGGGAGCGGTCACGTGGACCCACAGTAGCGAAGTTGAGGGCGCCCCTTCATCGACCGAGCCGCCGGGGTTCTTCTCCGGGGACCGTGAGATCGAAGACCGCGTAGATCTCATCCAGAAGCTCGTCGGAGAGGTGAGGCGTCTTGCCTCGTCCGGTGAGCTGGTATCCGCTCATCCGGGACTCCAGAAGGAGACGGGCACGCTCAGGCTCTCGGGGGTCCCAGCCGAACACCGCGCGGGATACGGCGGCGCGGTGGGCATCCGAACTGAAGTACGCGATCGCCAGGTGCTCGGTACCGACCCGCCAGGTCCGGGTTCGGCGAGCGACCTCGCGAGTCGCCTCGATCACCGCGCGGACTTCCGGTGACAGCGTCCGTGCGCGATCGTCCGAGGCCTTCTTCGTCCCGTGCGTCAGCAGCCAGGCCGCGATGTAGAAGGCACGGACCAGGCGCCGCCTGGCTGGTCTCAGAAGGTCGTCCTCGAAGCCGTACGACTCGATCGTCAGGGCCAGGTCGTCGATCCCGATGGTCGAGGAGCCTCGGCGCGCAGCCAGTTCGCCGGCCGTGTCGAGCGCCTCTGCGAGCGATGCTTCGAGAAGATAGGGCGTCTTGGGCGGCGCATCGAGCCGTGCCGACGATGCCCCGAAGGCGCCGATGACGACATGACCGGCCCAGTGCACGGGTGCAGCGGAAGAGTCTCCGGATCGCCAGTCCGAGAGCATCGCGAGCTGCTCTCGACGGAGTTGACCGCGGAGCTCGCCCCCACCGACTCCGCTGATCAGGGCACGATCGAGTCGCGTTGTGTCGGGGATGGGAAAACTGGTCACGAGCGCGCGTTCCGCGCCGGCCCAGAGCACAGCGGGGCCAAGCGTGAACCACTCCCCCGCGACCGCGCTCCCGAGGTCGGCGCTATCGCACGCGAGCATGAGAACTTGCCGGGGCATGGGATGCTCGACAGTTGCGTCTACAAGGTCGCGCGCCGTGACCAGCTCACGACCCCCGGTGCCCGAGAACGCCAGACCCGCAGTCCCCTCGACGGACCCCGTGTGGCCCGCGAAGGCGAGCGTGCTGTCTCGAGGGACCCCGCGCAGCGCTGTGCGGAACTGGTCGGCGCTGAGCAGGGGGCCATCCGAGGGCAGGACGACCGCTCCGTCGGGAACGACCTCCCGCAATGCGGCGGCCTGTGTCAGTTCGTCGGTCGGGTCCGCGACAAGGAGAGAGAGCGGCAGGGAGTCCTCCGCATCGTCCGGCCGGTCCATGATTCGGGCGAGGAGGGAGGACGGAGGCGCGATCGCGAGTTCGGCCAATTCGACCAGCCGAGCGCCTCCGGAGCCCGGGACGACGAGGGATGCCCACGGAACCGTGGCGAGCGTGGAGGCCGGGGCGATGGCGAGACTGATCGGCTCCGATGCCTCGATGAGGGCGTCTCGCAGGGGCTGGGGTATGAGCTCGCCCAACCGGAGCGACAGGTCCAGTTCCGCCGCCCTGCGTTCCTCCGCCCGACGCGGTCGCTCACCCGCCGGGATCCAGAGCGCACTCCGGTACCGAACCCTGTCGTCGTACTGCTCGTCAGACTCGCCCTCGTACGGGACGGGCAGAGAGTCGCGCAGGTCCGCGAGGGTCGTGCGCACGCCGGCGTCGAGACGGACTGCGCCACCGCTGACGGCGCCCTCCGGCGGAACGACCGACCAGTACAGCTGGTGGCCGGCGGTCCACGTACTCCACCACCAGGTGCCGGACCCGCCGACCGCGGCAGCCATCCGTTCGAGGTCGTAAACAGGCGGCGGAGTTCCCTCCGAGTACCAGTTCGTGGCTTCAAGATGAGAGCGGCCCCGCACCCGGACGAAGGGCGCGTCAAGCGGGCCCTCCGCTCCCGAGTCCGGGGTGAGCTGCAACCTCGCCGACTCGACGAGCTCCGCTAGGGTGCGCCAGTCGCGACCGGACGCTGCATGCGCCATGGCGGACGAGAGCACCGGCTCGAACGCCCGCCACCACGTCAGCCGGTCAGTCGGGTCGTGGAACCGATGGCGGATCGCATTGAGGATCGACAGCGCTTCCAGCCGAAGCTCGTAGGCGGGTCGGCGCATCGTCGGCTCCTTCATGAAGGAATCGACGAGCTCGAGCAGTGCACTCGACGCCTCGATCGGTCGACCGAGGTGGAAGAACATCATTGCCAGGCCGTTCTCGGGGCCGAGCAGCTGGTCCGCCTCCGCGGGGCTCACCGGGCGGAAGCGCGACTCCGCTCGATAGGTGGCGAGCGCGAGGCGGCTGAACTCCAGCCGGACGGCACGATTGACGGACTCAGCGTTGTCCCGCTGTTCCTCCGGTGGCTCGGTGACCGCGCCGATGTGCATCGCCATCATGCTGATCGCGCTGGCCAATACGGGGTGGTCTTCAAGAAGCGCCGAGCTCGTCACTCGCAACTGCCCCATCACTGCGACCAGGTTGTCGGGCGACACCCGAGTCGGCAGATGAGCCACCATGATTCGGGCGATCGGGAGACCGCGGCCGAGGGCTGAATCCAGCCCGCCTGCCGTGACGAGGATGACCGGAGCCATCGATGGCGGGACCGGACGAGATTCCGCCGCTTGTCTCCATCTCTCGATCGCGAGTTCCGCCGCAACCAGATCGCCGACCATGGCCGCGGCGTCGGCCTCGATGAGCAGTCGAGCGAGCATCCAGTCATCCGGGAGCATCGCGGCCCACCGCTTGGCTCCCGCGGGGTCCCCCGTGGAGCGCGCCGACCACGCGAGCAGCGCCACCTCCCCCGGCGTGGGAGCGGGGGCGCGACGCAACAGGTTGGCCGCCGCGTCGGGCTGATCGTTGGCGAGCAGGCGATGGGCACGGAAGTACCGAATGGCGGCCCTCAGGCCACCGCGCAACTCGACGGCAGCGAAGGGCACGGGAGCCCGGGGCTGGCGCTCGCTCACAAGCACCACGATCAACCCGATCATCGCGATGATGACGACCACCACGACGAAGGCCAGGGCGACCCTGGGCGAAGCACCCGTGAAGAAGAAGACGACGACGACGCTCGCGGCAGCGACGAACCAACGACGTCGCACGATCGCGTACAGGAGAAGGGCAAGGATCGGCCAGAACGTCGAGAGGGTGCTGAAGAGGCTGAATGTCGCAATGAGAGCGACACCGGCCGACCAGATCCACCGCTGACCTCGAAGCCAGGCGAGATAGCGGAGACCGAGCGTGGGAATGCGCCGGAACTCGTTCCCTGCCCTCGCCACCGCCGGGCCGTGGAATCGAGCACCCGTGGCCTGCGCCCACTCTCCGAGCACGGACAGCAATTCCGCCAGGAAGAGCACAAGGACGAGCACGGCCGCCTGGCTCCACAAGCCGAGAGCGGCGCAGGCAAGGACGAGAAGCGCGTGTGAACTCCAGCGCGCCTTGGGCTCGAGGATTCCGACCGGCTCGGCGATGATCTGGTCCCGATCTCGTGCGTCCCGAGTGGACAACAACGACACGACCGCGATGACCCACGCCGGCCAATAGCCCGACTGGGCCGCAAGCACGAACAGCACCGCGGACCCCGCGAGGCGCACCAGCAGTTGTCCGACGTTAGCGATCCGACGAAGAGTGAACTGCGGTTCCGCGATACCCGTGCTGACCCCGTCGAGCGGACTCGAGTCGGAGTACCCGCCTTCCTCCCGCTCAAGCTGGATGAGGTACTGATCGGTGACTTTGTCCACGTTCTCCAACGTGCCAAGGCCGTACGCCTCCGCAATAAGTTGCGGCACATTCTTGTTAGCGCCCCACATCTCGTCCGCGGTCAGTGCGAGCGCAACTGCAAGGTGTCCGGAGCTCACTGTCTCGTGGCCGTATGCCTCCGCGATGGTAGATGCGACACGCAGTACGTGGTGGGCTTCATTCGGCCAGTAGTGCAGCCTCGGTCGTTCAAGCAAGTCGAGCTGATCCGACGTCAGGGCCAGCATGACGCGCGACCACTCGGTCGATGTCACGGACTCAAGCGCCAAGATGATGCGGAGCCGATCGGGTGTCTGCACGGCTTGACGGTCAAAGGAGTCGAGGACCCGCCGACCGGACTCCGCCAGCGGCCGGGTGTAGGCGGTCGAAGGAGGCGACTCAGTCGACGACAACGCGAATGCCTGTCGGCGGATCGTCCGCTCGTCCCGGCACGATCAGCACCACGGGACTCGAGTCGAGCACGACCCGCTGCTCAACTAGCATCCCCGAGACGAAACGCAACGACACGACCGCCGATCCGCCCAGATCGGTGTCGAGACGAACGCGCCAGCCCCCGGCCTCTGGAGACCACCGCACATCCGCCGAGGTCTCGTCATCCGATGCCGACAGCACGGCGTCGATGCCAGCCCCGCGAGTCGAGAGCGACGCGTCCTGGAGCATCAGCCACAGCTCGGCATCGAACCCTATCGACTCGGTTTCCCCCGCGCGCGCCGCGACCATCCGCTCGGCGAGAGTTGCGGAGGGAAGCGAACGAACCCACGCCGCTCTCGCCTCCTCCGTCCTCAGCTCGCCGATGCGGCGTGCCCTCGACTGGCAGGCGTCCGCGGCGCCCGAGTTCACCGAGCCGAACCGATCGGCGGCGTCGAACCAGGCCTGTTGTGCCGCCCCCAGCGCTCCGGGCGCGGCGCGGCCGGACACCGCCGCCTGACGCTCGAACGCGACAGCCCACGCAGCACTTCTGCGAGCGCGACGGAGAGCGGCCTCATCGCCGAGAGCCACCGACGAGCGCCAGCCCGTGGTCGTGATATCGACGCGGTCGCCGACGGCGAGCGGGCGATCCAAGGCACTCGCTCCCCGGTACGCGCCGCTCGGGTCGTCGTAGGACAAGGCGCCGACCGCGGTCGGCCGCGACTCGTCGGCGCGCTGAACCCGGAATAGAAGGTTCCGCGCGGGATTGGCGGCGTGCGCACCAAGGACGCTCACAGCGAGCACTGAGGCGGTGGGGTCCCAGTGCGTGACCACGGTCTCCTCACCGGGATCCAGCACCCCTCGGGCCACCTCCTCCCAGTCGACCGAGAAGGACCGGACGTCGGAGCCCGTCGAGGACCCGCGGGCGACGGACGACGCACGCTGGAACGAATCGAGGAGCGAGTCGAGCAGAGAGTCGGGCACCGCGATTCCCGCCCCGCCCCCCGCCTCCGCGATTGACCGGGATGCGTCCGCCAGCTGTTGCAGGTCCGCGATGACCGGATCCGGGAGATCCCCCGCCGCGTCGCGCAGGTAAGAGTCGATGCCCTCCACGACGACATCGGCAACCGGTGGCGCGTCTGCCCCATCACGAACAGCGACGGCGAGCCGGCGAAGCTGGGGCGCCGCGCGGATGAACCGACCGCGAGAGAGGTCGGCCGCGCCCAACGGCGCCAATCTCGCTGCGACGATAGCGATCTCGAGGTCGAGGTCCGCCTGAGCGAGGGGACCCACGGCATTCTGTTCGAGCCACAGGAGGAAGCCGAGTCGTGCGACATCCCCCCAGGCCGGGCCGGGAAGCGCGGCAACTTCGCTCGGCTCCACCTGTGCGCCCCGGATCACGGACCAGTAGGCGTCGCGAACCCGCTCAGCAGCCTCGGAACCCAGCAGGAGCTCGACAACGGGACCGGAGTCCGGTTCCAGCGCGGTGATGGACCACGGCGCGGCCGGCTCAAGCGGATCGACCCACACCACGACGCCGTCATCGAGTTCGACCACACTCGGCACCAGCACGAGCGCGCGATCGTCGGTGAGCGTCACACCGCCATTCGCCGCAGCAGAGAGCCTCATTGGGTCCGTCCCTTCGCTGACATCCTGCCAGATAGCAGGTCTGAGGATAAGGCGATGGGGCGTCTCGGGAAGTCAACCTACCAGGGCATCTCCGACCGCACGAAGCCGGGCGCGCGGCAACTCCGACGTAACGCGCGCTCCAGCGTGCATCCCTCGATCGACGACCATCCATCAACCAGACGCGCGCTCGAGACCTGGTTCCTGAGCCTGCCCTTCTGGACTCCCGACAGCGGAGCCGGAACGTGCGTGTGGTGCCTCAACTCGCCGTTCCGTCGGGCGCTCCCCGAGGACGTCCCGCTGACGCTCGTGCACGAACTCGTTGTGCTTCTCGAGCGGGAGGTCGCGCGGGGCGTTGACCTGCGCGCGACGCTGCAACCTCTGGGGGACGAGGAATCCCTCGACCGCTCGATCGAGAGCGAGTCGAGCGAGCTACGCCGCGTGCGACTCGCGTGGCGCGAACTCCTGGCCCTGGAACTCGCGCGCGAACGACGCATCGTGGATCGAGCGCTCGACCTCCATGTACGACCAGTGATCGCTCAGTGGCTGGCATCGACGCTCGATCACCTCCCGGTCGCCGATGAGGAGGGCCGCTGATGGACCTCCTGGTCGCCGTGCTCCTGCTCGTGTGCGTGGCCGCAATTCTGCTCGGGATGCTCGGGCTCGGGCGCCGCCGCGGTGGGCTGGCCGAGTACCGCCCGCCGAGCGCGATCGTCGGGGTTCCCGCGGGTATCGTGGCAGCGACCTCGGCGACCGCCGCCGCGAACGCCGTGCTGCCCCCGACGGGATCCGCGACGCTCGGGGCGATCATCGGACTCCTCTTCGCCGTTCTGGCCGGGATCGGTTCGTCAGGCCTGACGCTGAAGATCGTGATGGGCCTGTTTGGGCTGATCGGGTTGGTGCCAGCCGTGCTGGCTCTCCTGGAGCCGGGATGCACGACCGGCCCTCCCGTCCTGCGCTACGTGACCCTCGTCATCGTCGCAGCGTGCGCCGGACTCGGCCTACTCGCGGGCGTCATCGGCGGACGCTTTCACGTGCACTCCCCTCTCGGTCTGGTCTCAGCACTGCGGGTCGTGGGCTTTCTCGCCTCGCCGTTCGGAATGAGCCTCGTCTCGCTTTCCGCGCCCGCGTGGGTGATCGCGTGCGCGGGGGCTGCCCTGTTCGGCTTCGCCGCGGGGCGGGCGCCGGACATCGTGGTCGCGATCGCTGCGGTCGCCGTATCGCTCTCCGCCATCGTCGTGACGACCACGATCGGGACCCCGTGCACGAGCGGAAGCCCGGACGACGCGCTCACGATCATCGCGTTCCTCGTCGTGTACGGCATGGTTTCCTTCGCGGGAAGGCTCGTGCGTCGCCACTAGACGACGCGGCGTTTCGGAGCTGGCCCGACCAGAGCCGGGCGCGGTGTCGATCCCGACCTCGCTCGTTCGTCGCTTTCCCGAGAGGCACACCCCGTGCCGCGAAGGGAGAGCGATGACGGCGCAGACCGACCGCGAGGCGGAAGCGGACGAGATGACGGAGGAGCGGAGCATCCCGTGGGTCGACCGCATTCCGCTGGGCTTGGCGTTTCGACTGATGTGAGTCGAGGTGTCGATTTCGCCTACCGCCGTTCGTCGCACTGTCGTAACGTTCTCGACCAACGAAAGGACACACCCGTGGAGTACATGATGTTCGTGGCGACCGACCCCGAAGCCGAGCCCTACGACCCCGCCCAGGACAACATTCAGGACTGGATCGCGGACGTCGTCGCGCGCGGCGCCCACGTGCACGGCGACCGTCTTCGGCCGGTCGAGGATGCCACGCTCGTGCGCGTGCGGAACGGCGAGCTCCTCGTGACCGACGGCCCGTTCACCGAGTCGAAGGAGTGGATCGCCGGGTACGACGTCATCGAGGCTGCCGACCTCGACGAGGCGATCGAGATCGCGTCGAAGCACCCCATGGCCCGCTTCGGCCGGATCGAGCTGCGCCCGCAGTGGCCACTCGGTGAGTGACCCGACCGGAGCGCGCGAGGCGGTCGAGGCCGCCTACCGGTCGGAGTGGGCGCGGATCGTGTCCACGCTCATTCGAGTCACGGGCGACTGGACCCTCGCCGAGGACTGCACGGCCGAGGCCTTCGAGACCGCGCTCGCGAAGTGGCCCGGCGACGGGGTGCCCGCGAAGCCCGGGGCGTGGCTCACCACCGTCGCGAAGAACCGCGCGCTGGACCGACTGCGCCGCGCCGCGACCCTCGACCGAAAGCTGGAGGAGGTGGCCGCGATGTCCGAGCTCGAGCACCTCGACCCCGAGGCCGCGGAGATCGCCGACGACCGACTGCGGCTGATCTTCACGTGCTGCCACCCCGCCCTGGCGATGGAGGCGCGCGTCGCCCTGACCCTGCGCACGGTCGGCGGCCTCACGACCGACCAGATCGCGAGAGCCTTCCTCGTGAGCGAGTCGACGATCGCCCAGCGCATCGTGAGGGCCAAGCGCAAGATCGTCGAGGCGGGCATCCCGTATCGCGTTCCCGAGCCGCACCGGCTCGCCGAGCGCGTGTCGGGCGTGCTCGCCGTGCTGTACCTCGCCTTCAATGAGGGCTACCCCGTGGTCGACCACGTCGACGTCGCTCGAGAGGCCATCCGCGTCGCGCGCGCGCTCGCGAGTCTCATGCCCGACGAGCCGGAGGCCCTCGGCCTCCTGTCGCTCATGCTCCTCCAGAACTCGCGGCGGGAGGCGCGGGTTCGCGACGGCGAACTGCTCACCCTCGAGGAGCAGGACCGGTCGCGGTGGGATGCCGCGGCCATCGCCGAGGGGCGCGCCCTGCTCGGCACGGCCGGTCGTCGCTCCCGCCCCGGCCCGTACCAGCTCCAAGCGGCGATCGCGGCGGTGCACGCGTCCGCCACCACCACGGACACCACGGACTGGGCGAGCATCGTCGCTCTCTACGATCGGCTGGCCCTCATCGCGCCGGGCCCGATCGTGGGGCTCAACCGAGCGATCGCGGTCGGCATGGCGCACGGACCGGATGCCGGGCTCGCCGCCCTCGACGCTGTGGCACCGGCGCTCGGCGCCTACCCGCTCCTGCCCGCCGCCCGCGCGGATCTGCTGCAGCGTGCCGGACGGCGGGCGGAGGCCGCGCAGCAGTACGAGGCGGCGATTCGGGTTGCGGGTTCGGAAGCGGAGCGGCGGGCGCTTCAGCGACGGCTCGACGCGGTTGCCCGAGGCTGAGCGCCCTCTCGATAGGGGGCTCCGAAGGCGGTGGTCTTGCGCTACTCGCCGCGTCCTCACGACAACGAGACGGTGGGATTTGACTCCCCTACTGGCTC
>POYE01002146.1_pt1 | contig 11504 bp, 12 predicted proteins | sample 1559841 | NCBI WGS metagenome assembly POYE01 (sample SAMN05257100, study PRJNA326052) | Biofilm metagenome, whole genome shotgun sequencing project. | isolation source: steel pipe from biofilm reactor | place: India: Nagpur, Maharashtra | collected 2016-03-04 | reverse complement strand
TGACGGCCGCGCCCCATGCGAGACCCCCTCTTATTTCTGCGAACAGGGTGATTGAAAACTAGCGACAAGCTTATCACGCGGCTTTCACTCGACGGGCTTTCATGCACTAGGCTCGCGCACTCCGGGTAACGTTGTGCCAGTGACCAACGACCGGACCGATACCTCAGTCGTGGTCATTGGCGCTGGCCAGGCCGGACTCTCCGTCGGCTACTACCTTCGGCGCCTCGGCCTCGACCCCGGCAACGACTTCGTGCTGCTCGACCGCGGCCCCTCCACGGGCGGTGCGTGGCAGTTCCGGTGGGAGTCCCTGCGCATCGGTTCGGCCCACAAGATCAACGACCTGCCGGGGCTGGATGAGCTCGGCCTGAGCTTCGAGACGGCCGACCGGCACGCCCCCGCGAAGGACATCGTCGCCGACTACTACCGCCAGTACGAGGCCCACTACGGCCTCCAGGTCGTGCGGCCGGCCGACGTCACGTCGGTCGAGAACTGGGGCCCCGACCTCAAGGTGAACTTCACGCTCGACGGCGACGACGAGAAAGAGGTCACCACCGTCACGATCGTCAATGCGACGGGGACGTGGGGCGCGCCGTTCATCCCCTGGTACCCCGGCCTCAAGTCGTTCGAGGGGCGCCACCTGCACACCGGCGAGTACCGGGTCGCGGAGGACTTCCGCGACCAGAGCGTCGTGGTCGTGGGCGGGGGGACCTCCGCGATCGGGTTCCTGCTCGAGCTCGAGAACGTGGCATCCGAGCTCACCTGGGTCAGCCGTCGGCCGATCGACTTCCTGGAGGACGGCGACCTCAACCTCGAGGCCCGGGTCGAAGCCGTTCGGGCCCAGGATGAAGCGGCTCGAGCCGGCCGGGCGCTTCCCTCGATCGTCAGCGGCACCGGAGTGCCGCGCACCCGCCGCATCCAGGCGGGGATCGACCGGGGCGTGCTCACCCCTCGACCGATGTTCGCCTCGATCGAGCCCACCGGGGTTCGCTGGGCGGACGGCGCGTTCCAGAAGGCGGACGCGATCCTCTGGTCCACCGGCTTCCGCCCCGAGCTGCGCCACCTCGCTCCCCTCAAGCTGCGCGAGAAGGAGGGCGGCGTCGTCGTCGCCCAGGGCGCATCCTGGAAGGACCCTCGAATCTTCTTCGCGGGCTACGGCCCGCAAGCATCGACCATTGGCGCCAACCGCGCGGGACGCATGATCGCCCGCCAGGTCATCGCCACACTCAGCAAGCTCCAGGCAGCGAGGTAGCCCATGTCCCCGACCGACACCCCGACCCCGGTTGCTTCCGAGCGCCGGTCCCATCGGCCGTTCGTCATCACCGTCCTGATCGCCGTCGTGATCGTCGCCGTCGACCAGCTCTCCAAGTGGTGGGCCATCGAGAACCTCTCCGACGGGGAGGTCATCCCCGTTATCGGCGACTGGATCCGGTTCGTGCTCGTCTACAACCCGGGGGCGGCCTTCGGGCTGGGCACCGGGTACACGTGGATCCTCGCGATCGTCGCCGTCGCGGCGGCCGTCGCGGTCGCGTGGTACGCGTGGAGGGTGAGGTCGCTCGCGTGGGCGATCGTGCTCGGGATGATCCTCGGCGGCGCGATCACGCACGCCGGCGACCGGCTCTTCCGCGAGCCGGGCTTCGCGCAGGGCCATGTCGTGGACTTCATCGGCTACTTCGACTGGTTCGTCGGCAACGTCGCCGACATCATGATCGTCGTCGGCGCCGCCCTCGCCGTGCTCCTCGTGCTGCTGAAGGTCGACACCGGGCGCGTCCCGGTCGAGACCGCGGCCCCGAGCGACGACGGCGCCGCCTAGGCCCCGATCCCGGTCACGCGCCACGCGAGTTCGTCGCCGAAGCGCGCGATGGAGGCCGCCGGGTCCGGCCCCAGCACCCCGAAGTGGAGGTGCTGGATGCCCGCCCGCGCGTACTGCTCGGCCGTAGCGAGCACCTCGTCCGCATCGAAGTCGGGCGCGAGCCGGAACTGCGCGGTCCGCTCGATGGAGTCGTAGTCGCGACCGAGCGCGTCGCAGTGCTCGCGCAGGACGGCGAGCTTGTGGACGATCGTCTCGGGGTCCGCGGCGACGAGGTTCGTGGCATCCGCGTACTGGGCGACGAGCCGCAGCGTCTTCTTCTCGCCGCTGCCGCCGATGACGATCGGGGGTCGGGGCGACTGCACGGGCTTCGGCACGGAGATCGTCTCCGCGAGCTGGTAGTGCTGGCCGACGAAGGGGCCCTCGTCGTCGCTCCACATCTGCAGGCAGATCTGCAGGGTCTCCTCGAGCCGCTCGAATCGCTCCTTGAGCGACGGGAAGGGGACCCCGAGGGCGAGGTGCTCGCGCTCGTACCAGGCGGCGCCGATGCCGAGGAAGGCGCGGCCCTCGGAGAGCACGTCGAGGGTGGTCACGGTCTTGGAGAGGATTCCCGGATGCCGGTACGTGACGCCCGTGACGACCGTCCCGAGCCTGACGCGGGAGGTGACTCCCGCAAGGAAGCCGAGCGTTGTGTACCCCTCGAGCATGGGGTCGTGGGCGGTGCGGAACTGCTCCATCTGGAAGAAGTGGTCCATGACGGTGAACCAGCTGGCGCCGACATCCTCGGCGTTGGCTGCGGCGGCACGCAGGGCGGGGGCCATGCCCGCAGGGCCGCCCGGGAGGTTCATGTCGAAGAAGTGGAATCCGAAGCGCATGCTCCCACGCTACGCCCGGGGGCGGCGTCGGTGGTGGCGGCGTCACCGGTCGTGCATAGGCTGGCGGCGTGCTCAGAACCCTCGCGATCGAGAACTACCGGTCGCTGCGCCACCTCGTCGTCCCTCTCGCGCGGCTGACGGTGGTGACGGGAGGCAACGGCACCGGCAAGTCGAGCGTGTACCGCTCGCTCCGGCTGCTGGCCGAGGCATCCCGCAACGGCGCGATCGCTGCGCTCGCTCGCGAGGGGGGACTCTCCAGCACGCTCTGGGCCGGTCCGGAGAAGATCAGCTCGGGGATGCGCTCGGGCCACGTGCCCGTGCAGGGCACGCGGCGCAGCTCGCCCGTGGGGCTGAGGCTGGGCTTCGCGTCGGATGAGCTGAGCTACTCGGTCGAGTTCGGGCTGCCCGCCGGCGGGGGCGCGAGCATGTTCTCGCTCGACCCCGAGATCAAGGTGGAGGCGGTGTGGAGCGGCACGACGCTCCGGCCGGCGACCCTCCTCACCGAGCGCCGCGGCCCGGACGTGAGGTACCGCGACGATCGCGGCGAGTGGGTCCACCACGAGCACCGGGTGCGGTCGTACGACAGCATTCTGAGCGAGTTCGCCGACCCGTCGTCGACGCCCGAGCTGCTCGCTCTCCGCGACGACCTGCGCTCGTGGCGCTTCTACGATCACGTGCGGACCGACGCGGAGGCGCCCGCGCGACGCCAGACGCCCGGGACCCGCACCCCCGTCCTCCCCGCCGACGGATCGAGCCTCGCAGCGGCGCTCCAGACGGTGCGCGAACTCGGCGACGGCCTCGATGCGGCGATCGATCGCGCGTTCCCCGGGAGCAGCCTCGTCATCGACGGACGCGACGGCTGGTTCGACCTCGGATTGCGGCAGCCGGGGATGCTCCGGCCGCTCGCGGCCGCCGAGCTCTCCGACGGCACGGTCCGCTACCTCCTGTGGGTGGCCGCGCTGCTCAGCCCGCGCCCGCCCGAGCTGCTCGTGCTCAACGAGCCGGAGACGAGCCTGCACCCCGATCTGGCCGAACCGCTCGCCGACCTCATCACGAGCGCTGCCGGTCGGTCGCAGGTGATCGTCGTCACCCACTCAGCGGCGTTGGCGGCCGCCCTCGGGGAATCGGGCGATGACGTCGCCCGAGTCGAGCTGCTCAAGGACTCGGGGGAGACGGCCGTGGCGGGGCAGGGGATGCTCGACGAGCCGCTCTGGGCCTGGCCGAAGCGCTAGCCGGCGGTGCTGTCGAGCAGCTGCGGCGGGCACTCCTCGGTGACGCCGGGCACGTACTCGAAGTGCCACGCCTCGTTGGCGTAGATCTGGCAGAGGCCGAACTCGGCGCCGAAGCGGTTGAGCCAGTCCATCGCGAACAGGCGGCCGAAGCGGTCATCGACGCCGCGATCACCGCTCACCCCCTACGTGAAGAGAGCCGTCGAGTAGCGGCGTTGACGGGCTGATCCGACTGGTCGGTTTGGCGAGCGCAAGGTCGATCGACGGCGCCTCGTGCCGACGGTGGATTCTCGTCGAGGTACACGCTCACATCGAACCGCTGCTGAGCGGGCAGAGTAGAAAGCTCACCACCGATGCGTTCAGTTGGTTGGGACGGCGGTCGCCGTACCTACTGTTACATGCGCCTGGCGGGCAAAAAAGGCCGTCGAACCGGGGTCAGCGTCGCAATACCGTGAGACACGAGAACAAGATCAAGCAACGTGCCTGAGCGCTCCGCCTAAACGACCGACGACACCTCGACGCGCTCGCCGGAGGCCGCGGCCCGCAGGATCGCCTCCGCCACTCGCGCCGCCGCAGCCCCATCCGCGAACGTGGCAGCCTCCGGGCCAACGGTCGACGACCCCGCGACGACCGCGTCGGTGAAGTGGGCGAGCATGTTGATGTGGGAGTGCTCCCAGCCCAGAATGTGGGCGCTCGGCCACCAGGGCGCGACGAGCGGGTGGTGCTCCTCGTTGACGATGATCTCCATGAAGCCCTCGGTTGCAGCACCGGCCCGCTTGTGGTGGTGCAGCACGTTGAGGTTCTCCAGGTCCCAGTAGACGGAGCCCTTGGAGCCGTTGATCTCCCACCCGAGGCGGTTCTTGCGGCCCGGTGCGATGAGGGTGGCGGAGATGGTGCCGGTGGCACCTCCGGCGTACTGGGCGAGGGCATCCACCGTGTCGATCGGTTCGCCGCGCGGAGGGGAGGTAAGCGGGTTGGTGATGAGCGCGGACACCGTCTCGACCTCGCCAACGAGGTAGCGGGCGGCGTCGATCGCATGGCTGCCGATCACGTCGAGCGCACCCGTCTTGTTGCCGAACTCGGCGGTCGGGTCGGTGTGCCACTCCTGCGCGTAGCGGAAGTTGGCGCTGTAGATGTCGCCGAGCTCACCCGAGGCGATCATGTCGTGGGCCAAGCGCACTGCCGGAACGAACCGGTAGTTGAAGCAGGCGAGGTTGAGTACTCCCGCGGCGGCCGCGGCCTCCGCCAGCTGGGCGGATTGCGCGTAATCGCCGAGTGGCTTCTCGCAGACGACGTGCTTGCCGGCCTGAATGGCGGCGAGGGTCGGCTCGAAGTGCGCATCATCCGGCCCGACGTTGTCGAACACCTGGATGTCGGGGGCGTTCACGACGTCACGCCAGTCGGTCGTGTACTTCTCCCAGCCGTACCGGGTGGCGGCCTCGCGCACGCTGGACTCGGTGCGTCCGGAGATGGTCACCAGGCGGGTCTGAGCCGCCCCCGGCCAGAAGATGTAGGGGAGCGTCTTGAGGGCGTTCGAGTGGGTCTTGCCCATGAAGCCGTAGCCGAGCATCCCGAAGCTGACGACCGGTCGATCGTCGGCCGGCGCGGGGGAGGCAGTCACTTGCCGGCCTCGATGTCCGCGCGGATCTTCTTCAGGTACTCGATCGACTGGCGCACGTTCTCCTCCTCGGTGCGCTCATTGTAGGGGGCCGCGAGCAGGTCCATCTCGATCGCGAGCGACCCCTCGAAGCCGGCGTCGTCGAGCACCCGGGCGATCGCGGGCAGGTCGATGAGCCCTTCGCCGGCGGGCACCGACGGCCACGAGGTGAAGCGCTCGGTGGGCACGCCGCCCTTGCGGAAGGTGATGTCCTTCGTGTGGGTGGCGACGCAGTACGGCGCGAGGTTCTTGGCGGCCTGCACCGGGTCCTCGAAGAGGCGCAGCGCGTTGCCGGTGTCGAAGTTGACCTTGAGGTTGTCGCTGCCGACGCCCTCCAGTATCTGGATGATCTCGAGCGAGGTGAAGTCGATGTGGTTCTCGATCGCGAGGGTCACACCCTCCGCCTCGGCGACCTTCACGGCCTTCTTCAGCATGGCGACGGACTTGCGCACCATCTCGGCGTGATCGCCGTCCACGTAGAGCATGGACGCGGCGACGATGCGCATGATGCTGGCACCGACGTGGGCGGCGCGGGGAATGTGGTTGATCAGGTCGTCGAGAGCCGCCTCATCCGTACCGCCGTGGAGTCCGTCGGGGTGCCCCCAGCCGATGACGCGCTTGAGGTTCGCCGCGTCGAGCGCTGCCTTGATGTCGGCACAGTACGCGTCGTCGAAGACGGGGAAGAAGATCGTCTCGAGCGCGACCTCATCGACCTCCAGGCCGATCGCGTAGGGCACGAAATCCTTGGTCATGTCCCAGCGGGTACCCGGGTCGACCTGCAGGCCATCGCCGTAGATCTCGCCGAAATAGCGGTGGAAACTGTAGCTGTCAATTCCGACGAGCATGTCATCAACTCCGATAACTAGGTGCGAACTCTTGTAGTGAAACTACTGGTAACCCCGAGTTCTGCGCAAGAGTTGCTGCCTTGAATGGCTCCGGATGCCCTTTCTGACTGCCTTGCGCGCTCTCTCAGCACTCGGCTACGGTAGTTCCACTACATTGCTCTCGCGAAAGTGGACATGACCGCGACATCCTCCCCAGCGGGACGCATCCTCATCACGCCCCGGTCCCTGACCGTCGATGGCCTCGATGCCGCCGCCGAACTGCAGCCGCTGCGCGACGCCGGCTACGAACTCGTCTCCGCCCCCGCGGGCCGATCCCCGTCCCAGGAGCAGCTGCTCGAACTGGTCCCCGGCTGCATCGGATGGCTTGCCGGCGTGGAGCAGATCACCGCGGCCGTAATCGATGCCGCAGACCAGCTGAAGGTCATCGCCCGCAACGGAGTCGGCACCGACACGATCGACATCGACGCGGCCACCCGCGCCGGCATCGTCGTCACCACAGCCGCGGGAGCCAACGCCCAGGGCGTTGCCGAGCTGGCCGTGGCCCTCGGGCTCAGCTGCCTGCGGCAGATTCCCTGGTCTGCGGCATCGGTGCGCGCGGGTGGTTGGGAGCGGTATTCGGCCATCGAGCTGAGTGAGGTTACGGTCGGGGTGGTCGGGTTGGGCGCGATCGGTCGGCGTGTGGCGGCTGCATACGCTGCGCTGGGTGCGGGCGTCATCGGGTTCGATCCGTACAGCTCGGTGGAGGGCATCCGGTCGATGCAACTCGACGAGGTGATCGCCAAGGCCGATGTGATCACCCTGCACGCACCACCCCCGGAGGATGGAAGTGCCTTGATCGAAACGGCGCGTCTTGCCCTAGTGCGACCGGGAGCTGTGCTCATCAACACCGCTCGCGCTGCCCTCGTCGACGACGGCGCGGTGCTCGCCGCGCTGAACGACGGGCACCTCTCGGCCTACGCTGTTGATGCGTTCGCCACCGAGCCACCGGAGCTCACGCCCCTGCTGCTGCACGACCGCGTGATCGCCACCCCGCACCTGGGCGCGTACACCGCGGCGAGCGTGCGCCGCGCGACCACCATGGCCGTCGAATCCCTCCTGGAGAAGCTGTGACCCTCGATCTACTGAGACGGAACCCCATCGTCGCGGTGCTGCGCGCACCTACCGCGGAGGTCGCCCTCTCCACGGTCGACGCGCTCGTCGCCGGCGGGGTGACAGCTATCGAGGTCACCTACAGCACGCCCGATGCTGCCGGGGTCATCCGCGAGGTCGCTCGCCGCCACGGTGCCGGCGTCTACCTCGGTGCGGGAACGATCACCACGCCCGAGCAGGCTGCGGAGGCCGCCGAGGCGGGTGCGCAGTTCCTCGTCAGCCCCGGCTCGGTACCCCGTATTGCCGCGGCGATTCAAGCCACCGGGTGCGTGACCATGCTCGGCGTGCTCACCCCGACTGAGGTGATGGTCGCGCAGGACCTCGGAGCCGACGTGGTCAAGGTCTTCCCCGCCTCCCTGGGCGGCCCGGCCTACCTCCGCGCGTTGCGCGGGCCGTTCCCGAACGCGGTGCTCATGCCGACAGGCGGCGTCAACGCGGGAAACCTTGCCGAGTGGTTCGCCGCCGGGGCGATCGCGGTGGGGGCCGGCGGTGATCTGGTCTCGTCGGCCGCGATGGCATCCGGTGACTGGTTGGCGATCACCGCGAGCGCGCGAGCGTTCGTGGCGGCACGGGCATGACCGCCGCGCGGGCGGTGCTCGGGGATATTCCCGCGCACCTGCTGGGCGCGGTCAACTACCACGAGCACCTGTTCCAGGTCTCGCCACTGCTGCGAGGCGACGAGCTGGACGACGAAGCGCTGAGCGCCGACGAGGCGGTGCGGCTGCGGGCATCCGGATTCGCGAGCATGATCGACGCCACCCCGCTGGGGCTCGGACGACGACCCGACGCCATCGCGCGCATCAGCGCCGAAACCGGGCTCACGGTGATCGCGTCGACCGGCGTGCACCGTGAGGAGCACTACCCGGCGGACCACCCGTTGCGCTCGCTGACCGAGACGGAGCTCGCGGACCGTCTCATCGCCGAGATCACGATCGGAATGGACGACACCGACATCCGCGCGGGCCTGATCAAGACGGGGATCGGCTACTGGAGCATCACCGCGTTCGAGCGCACGGTGCTCGCCGCCGCCGCGACCGCCCATCGCGAGACGGGCGCACCGATCATGGTGCACATCGAGCACGGCAGTGCCGCGATCGAGGTGCTCACCCTGCTGATCGCCGCCGGGGTCGCCGCCGACGCCGTGGTGCTGGCGCACGCGGACCGCAACCCCGACCCGGTGCTGCACGCCGAACTGGCCGCGATCGGCGCCTACCTCGGCTACGACGGCTTCGCGCGAAGCAGGATCCTGCCCGACTCGGCCCTGATCGACTGCCTCGCGCAGGCCATCGAGCTCGGCGCGGGCGACCGCATCGTGATCGGCGGGGACGTCGCGCGCCGCAGCCGCTACATCGCCTACGGGGGGATGCCCGGGCTGCAGTACCTCGGCGACCGCATCCTGCCCCGCCTCGAGTCCACGCTCGGTGTGGAGGCCACCCGCCGCGTCACGACGGACAACCCGTCGCGGCTGCTCGCCCATTTCTAGAGGAGCACCTAGCCGTGGGGGCGGATGACCGCCTTGATGCACTCGCTCGAGGCGACCGCAGCCAATGCCTCCGCGTACTGCTCCAGTGAGAAGCGGTGCGTGATCATGCCGGCGGTGTCCACCCGGCCGCCCCGCAGCGCGAGCAGCGCGCGGTCGAACGAGAACTGCTGAGCAAACGAGCCTTTGATGGTCAGCTCACGGCGGAACACGTCGTACGGTGCGATCGTCCACTCGGCCGACTCCGCGGTCATGCCGTACACGAACACGGTTCCGCCCACGCGCAGCAGCGCGAGCGCCTCGTTCAGCACGGTGATCGCCCCGGTCGCGTCAATCACGTAGTCGAATCCGGTTCCGGCGACCTCCCGCAGCTGGTCGTAGGCGGCCGTCGGGTTGGCGCGGTCGACCTGCACGATGAGGTCGGCACCGCGCTCGAGCGCGATGTCGAGTTTGTGCTGGCTGGGCGCGGCGACGACGAGGTATCCGGCGCCGCTGGCGCGCAGCAGCTGGGTGAGCACCAGCCCGGTGGGGCCCGCACCGATCAGCAGCACGCGGGCACCGGGGGTCAGCTCCAGCTTGTCGAGGCCGTGGACGACACACGCGGTCGGCTCGGCGAACACCGCCACCTCCGCGTCGAGGTCGTTGACGATGAAACAGCGGTTCGCAGACGCCTGCACGTACTCGGCGAATCCGCCCGCCGCGTTGACGCCCTGCGCGAGAATCGTCGTGCAGTACTCGGGCTTCGCGCGCCGGCACTCCTCGCAGTGACCGCAGGAGCCGGTGTTGTCGAAGGTGACCAGGTCTCCCACCGACAGCGAGGTGACGGATGATCCGACCTCCACGACTTCGCCGGCGATCTCGTGACCCGGGGTCAGGGGGTAGGTGGGCCCGAACTCCCCGTCGTGCAGGTGCAGGTCGGTGCCGCACACCCCCGCGACGACCACCTTGATGAGCACGTCATCCGGGCCGGGCGTGGGTGTGGGCACCTCGGCGAGCGTGAAGCTGCCGGGCTTGTCGTAGACGATCGCTTTCATAGGGATCCCTTCCAGTCTTCAGATTCGCTGCATGCCGAGGCCGAGTACTCCGCCGACGACATCCAGCCGCCGCGCGAGGTCGCCGACCGCCAGCACCGCGTGGTGGGAGGCCAGGTTCTCCTCGAAGCGGTACCCGTCCTCCACGCGCAACACCGCGCCGTTCAGGCAGTCCGAGTTCTCGTACTGCTCGTAGTGGGTGAGCACCGCGGGGGCGACCACGAAGCTGTCCATGGTGCTCGTGATCTTCACGATCGTCATGTCACCCTCGGGCAGGCGAGCGTCGATCGCGTTGGAGTTCGGGTTGACTATCTCGAGCACTGGGGGGCGCAGAGTCCATTCGGTGGCCCACGACTGGGGGATGACGCCGAAGAATCCGCAGTGCGCCGTGAGGATGTGGTTCTCCGGCTTCTCGACGGTGGGGAAGTACGGGATCTTCTCGTGCTTCAGTGCCGCCTGGCCCATCAGGAACGGGTACAGGTTGGTCATGATCGCGGGCGTGCGGAACGTCTCCCAGGTGATGAACTGCGTGATCATCGAGGTGAGGTCGGCTTCGCAGCCCCAGATCAGCCCGCGCTCCTCGAACAGCAGGTTCCAGGCGAGACAGGGCGTGGTGTTGGAGGTGTCCGACTCGTTGAGGCAGTTGATGCCGGCGGCGATCACGCCGGGCGTCTCATCCAGCTCGTCGGCGAGTGCGATCTTCATCCGCAGGCCCGCATCCCGCGCCCGGGCGGCGAGCCCGACCATGGGCACTTTCGCGCCGATGCGGGCGATTTCGGCATCCAGCCTGTCCTGGCCGACGCTGTCCGCGCGGGCCTGCAGTTCGCGGTAGCTGCGGCGTTCGACGTTCACTCCGAGGGAGCGCTTCAGGTCGGCGACGCACTCCTCCTCCCACCAGTAGAACCGCTTGAAGATGTCCGGCTGCTTGCCCGCGCCGAGGTTGTCCTGGTAGGCGAGCATGGTCGCACCGGTGAGGCGCTGCTTCACGCCGAGGGCGCGACACAGGTCATGGAACTCGCCGAGGGAGGTGGGGGCGATCGTATCGACGTCGCGCCGGCGCAGATAGTCCCGGATCTCCCAGTCCCACATCGAGACGGTGCCGAACTCGCTCGTGATGATGAGGATCGGCAGCGTCAGCGCCTGGAACTCGCGCAGCAGGCGGTAGGCGAGGCCGCTCATGTCAGGGATGACGATCGCGGCCGCGGGCACGCTGGGAGCCAGACCGATCTGCATCGGCGGCAGCCACTCCACGAGATCCTCGGAGAGGAGCTTCAGTGCGTCGAGCTGACGCGTGAACGACTCGGTGGGGAATTCCTCGAGGTAGACGGGAAGGAGTTGCGGGGCGACATGGCGGGCGGTCATCGTGTCTCCAGGGCTGTCGTTGCACCGAACCGGAAGCTGCGCCGCTGGCCCGGTTCGAGGCGGATGTCG
>POYE01043381.1_pt1 | contig 12222 bp, 11 predicted proteins | sample 1559841 | NCBI WGS metagenome assembly POYE01 (sample SAMN05257100, study PRJNA326052) | Biofilm metagenome, whole genome shotgun sequencing project. | isolation source: steel pipe from biofilm reactor | place: India: Nagpur, Maharashtra | collected 2016-03-04 | reverse complement strand
TCGACAAGGCGGCCTTTCGCCCGTCCGCGCTCCAGCAGGTCACGCTCGACGGGAGGGTCTACGGCGTCCCTGAGTTCAACCAGGTCGAGGTGCTCATGGCCAACAGTCAGCTGCTGCAGCGGGCCGGCCTCACGCTGGGCGACGTCAACGGCAGTGACTGGGCCGGAATCCAGAAGGCGGCGAAGGCTTTGACCTCGACGTCCGGCGGCAAGCTGAAGGTCATCGGCTACGACAGCAAGTTGCCGGAGTTCCTTCCGTTGTGGGCCAAGGCGAACGGCGCCGACCTGCTGTCGAGCGACGGCAGGAAGGCACAGCTCGACGATCCCAAGGTGGTCGAGGCGCTCACCTTCGCGCTCGACGTCTATAAGGCGGAGGGTGGCTTCGGGAAGGTGAAGGCATACCGCGACTCCGCTGACTTCTTCGGCAAGGGCAACCAGTTCGCCACCGGCGTGCTCGGCGCGATGCCCATGGAGCAGTGGTACATCAACGTCCTCAACGACGTCTCGCCCGACGTGAAGATGTCGTTCGACGCGATGCGCGGCAAGGACGGCCGGCCGCTCGCCTACGCACCCGGCTCGGCCTGGGCGATCCCCGCCAAGGCGAGTAACCCGCAGGCCTCGTGCCGGTTCGTCAAGGCGATGACCGAGCAGAGCACCTGGGTCGCGGCGGCGAAGGTCCGCGCCGACGCGCGCGCCAACGAGGGTAAGCCGTTCACCGGTCTGCTGACCGCGAACCGGAAGGCTGACCAAGCCATCCGCGAGCAGTTCGTGAAGCCCAGCGGGAATGCCGTGTGGGACGAGGCGATCAAGGCCACGTACGTGGCCAACGACAACACCTTCTCGTTCGCGGCCAACCCGGCGGACGCCGAGTTCAAGACCGCCTGGCAGGACGCCGTCAACCGCGCGCTGAACGGGCAGCAACCGCCGCAGGCCGCGCTCGAGCAGGGCCAGAAAGAGGCGCAAGCAGCGCTCGACAGGGCCTGGGAAGACCTGGGGAAGCGCTGATGTCCGTCGCCGCGCCGACGCGGCGGCTCGCCGGGCGGGGCGGCGGTCGACCCGTCCGTCGTGCCCGAAACCGCGAGGCTCGGACCGCGCTGCTGTTCATCAGCCCCTGGCTCATCGGCTTCGCCGTCTTCACAGCCTGGCCGATGATGTACAGCGCGTACCTGTCGCTGACCGACTACGACGTCATCAACGCGCCGTCCTTCGTCGGCCTCGACAACTACCGCCAGATGCTCGACGACCCGAAGGTGCTGCTGGCGCTGCGCAACACGTTCTGGTTCGTGGCCGTCCAGGTGCCGCTGCACGTGATCGCCGCGCTGGCGCTGGCGATGCTGCTGCAGCGTGCCGGACGGGCCTCGGGGTTCTTCCGGGTCGTGGCCTATCTGCCGAAGATGACGCCGCCGGTGGCCGCCGGTGTGCTGCTCCTGTTGCTGCTCAACGGGCAGGGCGGGCTGGTCAACGAGGTGCTGTCGTGGGTCGGCGTCCGAGGCCCCGCCTGGACGACGGACCCGCAGTGGGTGAAGCCGGGCCTGGTGCTGCTCAGCTTGTGGACGGTCGGCTCGTCGGCGATCATCCTGCTCGCCGCACTGCGAGCCGTCCCCGGCGAGCTGTACGACAGCGCCCGTGTCGACGGTGCGGGCTGGTGGCACCAGACCCGCTACGTCACCTTGCCGATGATCTCCCCGGCGATCTTCTTCGTCACGATCGTCAGCACCATCGCAGGCTTCCAGGCGTTCACCGAGGCGTACACGGCGTACTTCGGCTCGGGCAACACGACCTACAGCAACGACGCGGCGCTGTTCTACGCGATCTACCTGTTCCAGCAGGCGTTCCAGTTCCTGCACATGGGGTACGCGTCGGCGCTGGCCTGGTTGCTCTTCGTCGTGATCGCCGTCTTCTCGGCGGTGCAGGTGCTGGTGAGCCGACGCCTCGTCCATTACGAGGCCGGTGAGTGATGACCCTCCAGTCGCACGTGGGGACGCCGCCCGTCCAGACCGCCATCACGCCGGCGCCGGGCGTCTCCCGACGCCGTGGGCACCGCTCGAGCGTGCTGTCGGTCATCGCTCTCGCCCTCGTCGGCATCGTCTTCGTCTACCCGTTCGTCTGGCTCGTGAGCGCGTCGTTCAAGCCCCGCGGCGAGGTCTTCGACAACCGCCTTGTGCCGCAGACCTTCACCTGGCGGAACTACGTCACGGTGTGGCAGGAGGCGCCGATGGGCGTCTGGCTGCTGAACACCGCGCTGGTGACGGTGCTGGCCAGCCTCGCGGTCACGGTGTCGAGCGCGATGGTCGCGTGGGGGTTCGCGCACTATCGGTTCCGCGGACGCAATGCGTTGTTCGCGCTCGTGCTGGGCTCAATGATGCTGCCCGGCGCGGTGACGATGATCCCGACGTTCCTCATCTGGAACGGCTTGGGGCAGGTCGGGCACCTCACGCCGCTGTGGGCGCAGAACCTGTTCGGCAGCGCCTTCTACATCTTCCTACTGCGTCAGTTCTTCCTCGGCCTGCCCCGCTCGCTGTTCGAGGCGGCACGGGTCGACGGCGCCGGGCCGTGGTCGGTGTTCTGGCGTATCGCCCTGCCGCTCGCCCGGCCGGCGCTCGTCGTCACCGCCATCTTCGAGTTCCAGGCGGCCTGGACCGACCTCCAGCGCCCGCTGATCTACTTGCGCGACACCAGCAGCTTCACCATGCCGCGAGGCCTGAAGGCGCTCGTCGACCAGTACGGCTTCGGCGGGGAGTTCCGCTGGGAGGTGCTGGTGACGGCGTCGGTCATCACCACGGTGCCCATGGTCGTGCTGTTCTTCCTGGCCCAGCGGCACTTCGTCGAGGGCATCGCGACGACGGGGAGCAAGGGGTGAGCCGAGGTCACTGCATGCCGGCGGTCGGGCCGGGTACGGGAGCGGCATGACGACGCTCCGCGCGCTCCTGGACGCACCCGCGAGCTGGCGGGCGCTCGATCCCCTCGGGAGCCGGCTCTCGCAGGTCGTGCACGCCGGCCTCCGGAACCAGGCCGTGGCCGACACCCTGCACGGTCGCTGGCTCGGCCATCCGCTGCACCCGGTCCTGGCGCAGGTGCCGGTGGGCGCGGCGTTGTCGTCCGCGGTGCTGGACGTCGCCTCGCTGGTCTCGCCGGACGTCGCCACGCGGCGCGGCCGCCGTGCGGGGGCGCGCCTGCTCACGTTCACGGCGGTGCTGTCGAGCCTGCCCGCCGCAGCCGCCGGTGCGGCCGACTACGCGGACCTGCACGAGGAGCAGCAGCGCACCGGGACGGTGCACGCCGCGACCAATGTGGTCGCGCTCGCCCTCTGGACCGCCTCGCTGCTGTCCCGCCGCCGCTCGCGGCGGCTCGCCCTGGCCGGCACCGCGGTCGCGAGCGTCTCCGCCGGGCTCGGGGGCCACCTCGCGCACCGTTGGGCTGCGGGGGCGCACCACTCCGAGCACGTGCCGCACGCTGCACCCGAGGGCTGGTACGAGCTCTGCCGCCTCGACGACCTGAGCGATCGCCGTCCGCGCCCTGCGCGCATCGGCGGGGTGGGGGTGGTCGTCGTCCAGGTGGACGGCGACGTGCACGCGTTGGCCAACGCCTGCTCGCACCTGTTCGGCCCGCTGCACGAAGGGCACCTCGAGGTGATCCGCGACCGCGACTGCATCGTCTGCCCGTGGCACGGCAGCGCCTTCCGCGTCGCCGACGGCGAGGTCGCCCGCGGCCCGGCGACGGCGCCGCAGCCCACGATCGACGTCCGGGTCGCCGACGGCGTCGTGTGGGGGTCGGTGGCCCGCCCCGACGGCGTGTCGGGCCGTCCCCCCGTCCCGGGTGCGCGCATCACACCGCCCGGCAGCGCCTGACTCGTCCGACGTCGGGCCACCAGGGGAACGCTCATGGCGGTGCCGGTGGTCAGGTCTGGCAGCTGTCTAGTCTCACGGTGCCTCTCCAGCGTCGGTGCGGATCCGGCGGGCCTCGGCGCGGTCCTCGGCCTCCTTCTCCTCGCGCTTTCGGATGTTGCGGTCGTCCCGCGCCGGGAGCTGGAGCTCGTCCTCCGCCGGCATGCCGGCTTGGAGCTGCCGCCCGCGCTCGAGCTCGGAGTCGAGCTCGGCGCCGAAGAGCAGCGCCAGGTTGGTGATCCACAACCAGAGCAGGAAGACGATGACGCCGGCGAGCGAGCCGTAGGTCTTGTCGTAGCTGCTGAAGGTCGCGACGTAGAAGCCGAACAGCGCCGACGCCACGACCCAGGTGACGAGCGCGACGAAGGCGCCCACGCTCATCCACTTGAACTTGGGCTGCCTCACGTTCGGTGTCGCGTAGTAGAGGATCGCGATGATCACCACGACGACCCCGGCGAGCACCGGCCACTTGGCGATGCTGAAGACCGTCAGCGCGGTATCGCCGACGCCGATGGCACGACCGATCGCGTCCGCGAGAGGGCCGCTGACGACGAGACCCAGCGCGACGACCGCGATCAGCAGCACCGCGACCAGGGTCACCAGGATCTGCAGCGGCCGCAGCTTCCAGAACGGCCGGCCCTCCTCGATCTCGTAGACGCGGTTCATCGCGCGGCCGAAGGCTCCGACGTACCCGGACGCCGACCACAGGGCCGTCACGAGGCCGAGGACGAGTGCGAAGCCCGCCGCCTTGCTGGAGGTGAGCTGCTCGACCGGGCCGCGCACCGCGTCGACGACGGACCCGCCGCCGAGGTCCTGCGCGATGCCGAGCAGGGCGTCCGTCGTGCTCTTGCCCTGACCGAAGACGCCGAGCAGGGAGACCATGGCGACGATCGCGGGGAACAGCGACAGCACCGCGTAGTAGGTCAGCGCGGCGGCCAGGTCGGTGCACTGGTCGTTCGAGAACTCCTTGAGGCTGCGCTTGAGCGCGAACTTCAGCGGAGGCTTCTCCAGGTCGGTCGGGGAGTCCGGCTTGCGGGCGTCGTCCGGGTCGGGGGCGCCGTCGCGGCGCTGGTCGCTGCTCACCCGCGCGAGATCGCCTCGACGAGCTCGCCGACGCGCTCCTCGGGGAGGTTGCGGGCGACGTCCGCCTGGCTGACCATGCCGACCAGGTCGCGACCGTCGATCACCGGCAGGCGGCGAACCTGGTGCTGGGACATGGTGCGCAGCACCTCCTCGACGGAGTCGTCGGCGCCGATCGTCACGACTTCGCGTGCACCGAGGTCGATGACCGTGGTGCTCGTCGGGTCCTGGTCGTCGGCGATCGCCAGCGCGATGTCGCGGTCGGTGACCATGCCGGCCAGACGGTCGTCCTCGCCGCAGATGGGCATGGCGCCGACCTCGAGGTCGCGCATCTTGCGTGCGGCGTCGCGCAGGGTGTCAGAGCTCCGGACGCATTCGGCGTCGCTGGTCATGATCTCGCGGGCGGTGGTCATGGTGTCCTCCTCGGGACGCACGGGTGCCTGCTCCCGACACCTGCCCGCTAGATCCCGCTTCACACCCGCGTTTGGCGGCGCAGCGGCCGGGTAGCCGCCTGATATGCGCATCGGCTACTTCCTGTCCTGCGAGGAGCACCGGCCCGACGAGCTCGTCCGGCAGGCGCGGCTCGCGGAGGACCACGGCTTCTCGGGGCTGTGGATCAGCGACCACTTCCACCCGTGGAACGGCGAACAGGGGCAGAGCCCGCTCGTGTGGTCGGTGATCGGTGGGATCGGCGCGACGTGCGGCCTGCCGGTCGAGACCGCGGTCACCTGCCCGACCCTGCGCATCCACCCCGCTGTCGTCGCGCAGGCGGCTGCGACGAGCGCGGCCATGCTGCGCGGCGGGTTCCGGCTCGGCGTCGGCAGCGGCGAGGCGCTCAACGAGCACGTGGTGGGCTCGCGGTGGCCGGTGGCCGATGTCCGGCTCGAGATGCTGGAGGAGGCCGTCGAGGTGATCCGCCTGCTGCTGCAGGGAGACACCGTCAACCACCACGGCAAGCACTACACGGTCGAGGACGCCCGGATCTACACGCTGCCCGAGGGCGACGTCCCGATCGGCGTCTCCGGCTTCGGGCCGAAGGCGATCGAGGTCGCGGCGCGCATCGGGGACGGGTTCATCACCACCAAGCCCTCGGCCGACGACATCTCGGCCTACCGCGACGCGGGGGGCGAGGGACCGGTGCACGCAGGGACCAAGGTCTGCTGGGCGCCGGACCGCGAGGACGCGGTCGACACCGCGCACCGGCTGTGGGCCAACCAGGGCCTGCCGGGTGAGCTGGCCCAGGTGTTGCCCAGCCCCAAGCACTTCGAGCAGGCGTCCGAGCTGGTTCCGCGGGACTCGACGGGCGAGAGCGTGCCCTGCGGACCGGACGCCGAGGAGCACGCCAAGGCGATCCGCGAGTACGCCGAGGCCGGCGTCGACACCCTGTACGTCGCGCAGATGGGGCCGGAGCAGGACGGGTTCTTCCGCTTCTTCGACGAGCAGGTGCGGCCGCTGCTCGGCGACGTCCTCGAGTCGTAGGCGGACGTGAAGGTCGTCGTCACCGGGGCGTCCGGCAACGTCGGGACGGCGCTGCTGCGCCGGTGGTCGCACGACCGGTCCGACCACGAGGTGGTCGGCCTGTGCCGACGTCCGCCGACGACGGCGGGGGCGCCGTACGACCGCGCGCGCTGGCTGGCGGTCGACGTGTCCCACCCCACCGTCGAGGACCTCCTGGACGACGCGATGCACGGCGCAGACCGGGTCGTGCACCTCGCGTGGCAGATCCAGCCCAGCCGAGACGCCGAGCAGATGCGCCGTACCAACGTCGAGGGCAGCTGGCGCGTCGCCGAGGCTGCGCGCCGGGCGGGCGTGCCGCAGCTCGTGCACCTGTCGTCGATCGCCGCCTACCGGCCGCACCCGGGAGACGAGCCGGTCGACGAGACCTGGCCGGCGACCGGCGTCACCGCCTCGACCTACAGCCGGCACAAGGCGACCGTCGAGCACCTGCTCGACCGGCTCGACGGCCCGTTGCGCGTCGCCCGGCTGCGCCCTCCGGTCATCGGGCAGTGGCTGGCGGCCGGTGAGCTGCAGCGTCTCGCCGTCGGTGCGGCGTTCCCCGTGCCGCTCACCTCGCTGCCCGTGCCGATGGTGCTGCCACGGGGCCTGCGCATGCAGGCGGTGCACGCGGACGACGTCGCCGCGGCGGTGGACCTGGTGCTGCAGCAGGGCGAGGGCCGCACGTACAACCTGTGCGCGGACGGCGTTCTGCGCCCTGGCGACCTGGCGAGGTGCCTGGGTGCGCCCGGTGCCGTCGAGGTGCCACGGCTCCTGGCCCGGGCCGCGCTCGCCGTCGCGCACCGGGTGCGGCTGAGCCCGCTCGAGCCGGCCTGGCTCGACCTGGCCCTCAGCCTCCCCGTCGTGGACGACGACCGGATCCGTTCCCGGCTCGGTTGGCGCCCGACCGCGACAGCGGCCGAGGTGCTCGCCGAAGTGACGCGCGGCGTCCACGCTCGAGCCGGGTCGGCGTCGCCCGCGCTACGACCTCGCCAGCTGGCCCACGGCCGTCGCCTGCCCTGACCGGTCACACGGTGGTTGGTCGCCGCCGCACGGGGTAGGAAGGGCGCATGCAACCCGAGGTGATCCGATGACCGCCGTCGCGAGCAGGACGGTCGACGCCAGCGCCGAGCGCGTCTTCGAGGTGCTGGCGGACGGCTGGTCGTACGCGGCCTGGGTGGTCGGGGCGTCGCGGGTGCGCGAGGTCGATGAGGGCTGGCCCACTGAGGGCACACGCATCCACCACTCCATCGGTGCCTGGCCGCTGCTGGTGCACGACCGCACGAAGGTGCTGGCCAGCGAGCCCCCGCGAATGCTCGAGCTGGACGTCGCGGTGTGGTTCCTGGGCCGCGGTCCGGTGCGGTTCGAGCTCGAGCCGCTCGGGCCGTCGTCCTGTCGGGTGACGATGAAGGAGCGGATGGCGCAGGGCCTGCTGTCGATCCCGCCGGACGCCCTCGTCGACCCGTTCCTCAAGGCCCGCAACGTCGAGACGCTGGGACGGCTCGCGGCCATCGCCGCCGGGCGCAGCGAAAACTCGTGATCGGCGCGGGTCTGCGACGGTCCCTTCGCAGTCTCCCGCCGCGAGAGCAGAGCAAAGGGGCACGTGCGGACGCGGCGGTGCCCCGCTGCTCTGATCTGGCCGCGACCCCGAGCGAGCGGACGACCGTCCTGCATCACGTGCCCCTCGGTGCTCGTCCGGCGCGGTGGGACGCCGCAGGGTCAGGGGCGCAACGCGCGCGCAACCGGCAGGCGAGGCGGCTCGTCGGGCAGGGCGCGACGGTTGAGCGCACGGCGCACGGGCCGCACGAGCGGCGCCCAGGGGCGCGCGTCACGCAGGGCAGCGGTGGCCGCGTTGTTGCCGCAGGCCCCGTGGACGCCACCGCCCGGGTGCGCGCCGGCTCCCGCGAGGTAGAGGCCGTCGACCGGCAGCCGGGGCCCCCAGGCGCCGGGGAACGGGCGGAAGACGATCTGCTGGTGCAGCTGCGTCGTCCCGCCGTTGACTCCGCCGCGCACGAGGCTCGGGTCCTCGTGCTCGAGGTCGCCCGGCACCTGCACCATGAGGTCGGTGGCGCCGTCCAGGGCGCCGGGCGCCTGCCGCACGATCACCTCGGCCATCTTCTCGGCGAGCCGCCGGGCGGACCGGTCGACGACCGCCTGCGGCGCGTTCGCCAGCGACCGCGGCAGGTGGGTGTAGGCCCACAGCACCTCGTGGCCCTCGGGGGCGCGTCCGGCGTCCGAGAGCGCCATCTGCCCGACGACGAGGAACGGGCGCTGCGGACGTCGTCCGGACTCGAGGTCGGCGGCCCACCGCACGGCGGCGTCCGTGCCGTCGCCGACGTGCACGGTCCCGGCGCGGCGTGCGTTGGCGGCGGTCCAGGGCACCCGCCGGGGCAGCAGCCAGTTGACCTTGACCGTGGGCAGGTCGCGCTCGAAGCGACGCAGCCCGTCCTCGACGGACGCCGGCAGGTGCTCGAGCCCGACGAGGTCACGCAGCAGCACCACGGCGTCCGTGGAGGCCAGCACCGCTCGGCGCGCGGAGATCTCGCGCCCGCCACGCGTGCGGACGCCGACCGCGCGGCCGGCGCGGACGTGCACCTTCTCGACCGGCGTCCTGGTCTCGACCCGAGCGCCGGCGTGCTCGGCGCGTCGGCGCAGCGCGTGGGTGATCTCCCCGGCCCCGCCGACCGGCACGGGGTAGCCGACGTCCTGCCCGAGCATGCACAGGAGCCAGCCGAACGCGCCGCTGCCCGCGGACGTCGGCGGGATGTCGGCGTGCAGGCTGTTGCCGAGCAGCAGCTGGCGCGGCGCCTCACCGCCGAACAGCTCGCGGCCCATGGTGGTGATGGGCAGCATCATCAGCCGCGCCGTGCGCACGGCCCCGCCGAGCCCCAGCACCCGAGCGAGCCGCGCGGCAGCCGACACCGGCGGCCACGGGCCGAGCAGCGCGTCCAGCAGCGGCGTGCGCAGTCGCCGCCACTCGGCGACGAGCTCGAGCCAGCGGGCACCGTCACCCGGGTGCGCCGCGTCGAGCCCGGCGGCGGTGTCGCGGGGGTCGTTCTCGATGACCGCGCCGACGGCGTCGTCCGGACCCTCGGTGTGCGCGACCACGGCGGGCGCCTTCGACCAGCGCAGGCCGTGCTGCTCGAGGTCGAGCGAGCGCAGCACGGGGGAGGCCGCGCCGAGCGGGTAGAAGGCGCTGTACAGGTCGACGACCGAGTCGCCGCGCCGCACCGAGCGAGCGGCCCCGCCGACGTCGTCGCTGCCCTCGAGCACCAGCACGTCCCAGCCCCGATCGGCCAGCACCGCCGCCGCGACGAGCCCGTTGACCCCCGCGCCGACGACGACCGCGTCGACCTGCTCCGTCACGGGGCGGCCGCCCCGGCGTTGCTCTGGGCCTGAGCCGGGACCTCGGCCAGCGCTCGCGCCCGCAGCCGCTCCAGCACCTGGGCGAGCAGCCGGGACACCTGCATCTGCGTGACGCCGATCCGCTCGGCGATCTGCTGCTGGGTGCAGCCGCTGTAGTAGCGCATGGCGATGATCAGCTGGTCGCGGGGCTCCAGCTCGGCGAGCAGCGGGCCGACAGCGGTGATGTCGAGCACCGCGTCCAGGGTCTCGTCGTCGCCGGCCGCGTGACCGTGCAGGTCCGCGACCGAGCGGGTCCAGTCGTCGCCGTCCTCACCGGGAGGCGGCGCGTCCAGCGACAGCGCGTGGTAGTTGTCGGACGCTCGACGCACCTCGTGGACGTCGGCCAGTGGGACGCCGAGGTGGTCGGCCAACTCGGCCGCCGTCGGCTCGCGTGCGAGCTCCTGGCGCAGGTCCTCCTCGGCCGGCCCGATGCGCGAGCGCAGCTCCTGCAGCCGGCGCGGCGGGCGCACGTCCCAACCGTGGTCGCGGAAGTGACGGCGCAGCTCGCCGGTGACGGTCGGCACGGCGTACGCCTCGAAGTTCGCGCCCCGGTCGGCCTGGTAGCTGCCGGCGGCCTTGACCAGGCCGAGGTAGGCCACCTGCACCAGATCGTCGATCGGCTCACCACGGTCGCGGTAGCGCAGGGCCAGCGATCGCGCCAAGGGCATGTGCCGCCGCACGAGCTCCTCGGAGCACCGCGTCGGTGGCGGGTGGTGGTCTACCTGGGTCATCGGCTCTCCGGAAGGTCGTCGGGCGATGGCACGTTGCTCGACCACCAGGAGGTGTTCAGTCCACCACCTGCGCCGAGAACCGCAACCCGGGCAGCCGCGGGCGCCTCACCGCGCGTGCGGCAACGACTTCGCGGAGGTGGCGCCTGAGCTGGTCGTGCGCCGTCGCTGCCGCGATGCGCCCCGACTTGCGATTGCCGACCCCCTGGGGTGCGGGTATACCTGCAGGCACAGGCTCCTGCCCCGTCCCCGGCGTCCAGAAGAGCGCGCCTCCCCCCGAAACCCTCCCGGGAGGCCCCGTGCCAACGCGCGTCCTGCAGACTGGTTCATCGCTCGCCCGTTCGCTCGGTTCCGTCCCCGCGCCGCCGCGACTCGCGACCGCCGTCGCCTCCTCCCTGCGCACGGCCGACGACGCCGTCTCGAGCGCCACGCTGATGCCGGCCACGGCCCGCAGCTGGCGCGACAAGGTCGGGTCGCTGGCGGCGCAGCTCGCAGACGACACCGACCACGTGCACACCCTCGACCTGCCGTCGGCGCTCGCCGCGCTGCAGGCACGGCGCGAGTCCCGGTCGCGCGTGGTCGTCCGCGCCCAGCTGGCGCAGCCGACCGCCGCCGGCCCGGCCGCCGCCCTGTGGCCGGTCGTCGTCCGCGCTGCCGACGCCGTCGTGGCCCCGACCAGCGCGGACGCCGATGCGGCCGTCTCGCTCGGTGCCGACCGGCGCCGCGTCGTCGTCTGCCCCGACGCCGCACTCGTCGCCGCTCAGGTCGCCGCTGCGGGCGGTGAGCCCGGCACTCGCGACGACGACGCGCCCTACGTGCTCGGGCTCTCCGGAGCCCCCCACGACCCGTTGGTGCGTGGGGAGCTGCTGCGCGTGCTGGTGGTGCAGCCGGGCCTGCGCCTCGTGCTCGCGGCACCGTCGGACGACGACCTCCCCGACCGCCGCCAGCTGCTGCAGCAGGCGCGCCGGGCGGGAGTGCTCGAGCGCGTGCAGGTGCTCGGCCGTCTCACTGAGGCCGAGCTCGCGGGTGTGGTCGACGGCGCACGGCTGGTGCTGGCGACGCGGTCAGACCCCACGTGCGCTCTCGCGCCTCTCGTGGCCATGCACCGGGCACGGGCCGTCGTCGGCGTCCGCAGCACCAGTACGGCGGACGTCGTGGTCGACGGCGTGACCGGGCTCGTCACCGAGGGCCTGCACGGCGTGGGTCTCGCGGACGCCGTCACTCAGCTCGTGCGTGACGACTTCCGTTGTCTCGCCTGGGGCGTGGCCGGTCAGGACCGCGTCACGAACCGGTACGCGCCGGAGCGCGTCGGCCAAGCACTGGTCGCAGTGCACGAAGTGGCCGCCGCGTGACTCCACCGCTGTTCAGCGGCACTCCCGCGAACCTGCAAGCGGAGGAGCAAGGGTGGCGCGTCGGCCGCTCGATCAGGGTTATGTCCATCCACAAACTGATGTGCCCTGCCAGCCACGGACTGCTCCCCGGGGAGTTCTTTAGAGAGGCGAATGCCGGGGTACAGGCGCTTGGGCGCGGCCCTGCACTGAGGGAGTGTGTCGTGTTTGACGGTGGATATGGACCTCAAGCAGCCGGCGCCGTGAAGGTGCTTGCTTCGCGTTCATAACATCGTCATTATGG
>POYE01024824.1_pt1 | contig 12346 bp, 11 predicted proteins | sample 1559841 | NCBI WGS metagenome assembly POYE01 (sample SAMN05257100, study PRJNA326052) | Biofilm metagenome, whole genome shotgun sequencing project. | isolation source: steel pipe from biofilm reactor | place: India: Nagpur, Maharashtra | collected 2016-03-04 | reverse complement strand
CTTGCTTCGCGTTCATAACATCGTCATTATGGACAGGTGACCTCGCCGCACGTCTACTCGAACGAGACCTTCGCCCGCCTGGTAGAACGCGAGACCGACGAGGTGGAGCTCAAGTCGGGCGCCAGCGCCAAGAGGTTGCAGGAGGCGATGGTGGCCTTCAGTAACACCGGTGGCGGCACCATCTTCATCGGCGTCGACGACGCCCGCAATGTCGTGGGTCGGCAGCGTGACCAGGGTACCGATGACGTCGTGCATGAGGCAGCGCTGACTGCACACAACGTTGGTCGCTACCGCATCTTCGCTGGCCGTGTCGATGCCAAACCGATAGTGGTGGTCGAGGTCGACGAGCGTCTCGACGAGCTCGCGCAAACCAGCGATGGCCGGGTATTGCAACGCCGCGGCGGCCGCAACGTTCCGGTGATCGGCGCCAACTTATGGGCCCTCGCCTCCAGCCGAACTCTCCGACGCTATGAGCACTCTGACAGCGGTCTGACAGTCGATCAGGCAGATAGCGCGCTGGCCCGGCGGTTGGCCGAGGCCCACGGCTGGCCGCTCGACAGCCTAGTGGCAGACCGATGGGTCGAGCGCGGGCTTGCGAACGCCGCCGGCCAATTGACGATTGCAGGCGCGCTAACTCTCACCGACCCAGCCGCGAGCCTCGGTGCAGCGAAGTTTCACATCGACTTGCGGTCCTATGAGGCGGACGACACGACTTCCTACGTCCGGCGTGAGGCAATGACGGGTTCCGTACAGGACCAAGTCGAAGGCGCCACCGACTGGATCGTGAGGGATGTCGGGACGGAGCTGGTGGTGACTGGAGCGTTTCGCCATGACGTACCTCGGCTCCCTCGCCGTGTCGTGCGAGAGGCGGTGGCCAACGCGGTTGCCCACCGCGACTACGCAATCGACCGCACGCCCGTGGTGGTGGAAGTGCGGCCCTCTGCGGTCACTGTCCGCAGTCCCGGATCGCTACCCCCGCCGGTGACCGTTGACACCCTTCGCGAGGCTCAGGCGCCGCGAAATCACACAGTCATCGACGTCCTCCGCAAGTTCGGCCTCGCGGAGGATAGTGGCCAGGGTATCGACGTGATGCAAGACGGCATGAAGTACGAGTTGCTGGAAGAGCCAGAGTTCACGGAAGGTGTGGACTCGTTCTCGGTCGGCCTGCGGCTAGGCGGACTGGTTTCAGTCACTGAGCGAGCCTGGCTGGCCGAGTATGAGCGCCGTGGAGCACTGCAGCCTGAGGAGCGCATCCTGCTCCTTACCGCGGCCAGAGAGGACCAGTTGACTAACGCGCGAGCGCGGGAGGCACTGGGCGTTGACAGCGTCGAGGCGCGCCATCGCCTGCAGCGCCTCCGTGACGCTGGGCTCCTCGACCAGCATGGTCAGCGCGGCCGCGCCTACTACACACTCGGAGTAATCGGACCTGAGCGAAGCCTTGAACGCGTCGTGTTGGATGTGGCAGCCGCCGGGACACCGCTGACCAATCAGCGGGTCAGGGATCTAACCGGGCTGGACCGGGTGGCTGCACGGGCGTTGCTCCGCCGTTTGGTCGCCGAAGGAAGGCTGATGCAGGAGGGGGTGAAGCGAGGGACAAGGTACCGCGCCCCCACCGGCGGTTGAGTCCTACGCCGGGTCATGGCACACGCTGGAGTAGTTGTCCGCGCGAGCGCGGGTTCTCAACTCCGGACTGAGCCGCAAGACGGACGCAACCGGCGCACACCCGGTCGCCACCCGGACGGCCGGCCTGCGAGAGCAGGTATCCGACAGCCGTCCGAGGTGTCGCAGCTGCTGGTGGACCGGCCCCGTTCGATCGGCGACCAGCATAGCGAAGTCGGCCGGATGCACCGGCGGCTGCTCGTGCTGATTCCCGGCAGGGCGAAGGAACACCAGTCCGCGGTCCGGATAATGGCGTTCGTGGCCAGCGGCCGCCCACGCGTCGGCACGGGCAAGAACCGCAATCGGGTCGCGGCGCAGCGAGACCTCGCTGCTCACCCTGCGCTGCATCGGTCATCCGGCCGGTGACCGAACCTGTGAACTTTCACTTTCCCGACCAACCACTACGCGTCCTGGCCCGGCAGCGCCATGCTTGACGCCGCTTCCGGCGCCCTACGTGCTCGCCGCTCTCTCGCTTGCGCAAGCGACAAACTGCCCCGCATTGAGCACGGGCAGCGAGGTCTCGGTTCGGGGCCGGGACCGTCGGTTCAGCAACCCACCGGGTGCACGTCGTGTAGTCCTTCTTACGCCGCCTACGGCTGCAGCATCACCTTCACCATGCCGTCCGCCTTGCGGTGGAACGTCTCGTAGGCCTGCGGGGCGTCGTCCAGCGGCAGTCGGTGGGTCGCGAACGACTCGGTGCCCAGGGGGTCGTCGTCCGTGAGCAGCGGCAGGATGTCGCCGACCCACCGCTTGACGTTGGCCTGGCCCATCCGTAGCTGCACCTGCTTGTCGAACAGCGTGAGCATCGGCAGTGGGTCGGCCATGCCGCCGTAGACGCCGATGAGCGAGATCGTCCCGCCGCGACGGACGAGCTCGATGGCCGAGTAGAACGCGGCGAGCCGGTCGACGCCGGCGCGCTGCATCACCGCGCCCGACAACGCATCTGGGAGAGCAGCGGTGACGCGCTGCGCTGCCGCGGCCACCGGCGAGCCGTGCGCCTCCATGCCCACGGCGTCGACGACGGAGTCGGCCCCCCGCCCTCGCGTGTGCTCACGCACCGCCTCGGCGCCGCCGTCGTCGCAGTCGGTCAGATTGATGACGCTCACGCCGCGGTCGCGCGCCCGGGCTAGCCGCTCGGGCACCATGTCGACGCCGATCACGTCGACGTCGCCGCGGTGCTGCGCGATGCGGCAAGCCATGTCACCGATCGGGCCGAGACCGAGGACGAGCAGCGTCCCACCCTTGGGCACGTGCGCGTACTCGACGGCCTGCCAGGCGGTGGGCAGGACGTCGGAGAGGTAGACGAAGCGGTCGTCCGGCGGCCCGTCCGGCACCTTGACGTGCGTGTACTGCGCCTGCGGCACGCGTAGGTACTCCGCTTGACCGCCGGCCACCTGCCCGTAGAGCTTCGAGTAGCCGAAGAGCGCCGCGCCCATGCCCTCGTCGCGCACCTGGGTGGTCTCGCACTGGGTCTGCAGCCCGAGGTCGCACATGAAGCAGGTGCCGCAGGCGATCTGGAAGGGGATGACGACGCGGTCGCCCACCTGCAGGTCGCCGCACGCAGGCCCGACCTCCTCGACGACGCCCATCGCCTCGTGCCCCAGCACGTCGCCCGCGGACATGAACGGCCCGAGCACCTCGTACAGGTGCAGGTCGGAGCCGCAGATGTTGGTGCTGGTGACCCGGACGACCGCGTCGGTGGGCTCCTGGATGGTCGGGTCCGGCACCTGCTCGACCGAAATCTCGCGCCGTCCCTGCCATGTCACTGCCCGCACGTCGTCTCCTGCCGTCATCCCCGGTGACGCAGCACCTGCCCCTGGTACGACGGCGCAAACGTGTGCCGGCACCGCGCCGGGGTAGGTGAGCGGCATGACGCAGTCAGCGAGACCAGACCCTGAGCCGCACGACGGCGACCTCGACGACGACCTGCGCCGAGAGGTCGAGCGCGCCGCCGGTCCGGACGGCGAAACGCCCGCCGAGCAGCGGGACGACCCGGCGTTCACGTCGGACGCCGAGGGCATGGACGCGCCACCCCCGGGCTGACCCAGGGACGCCGTCACACCTGCTGCGTCCCAAGGCGCCCACCCGGGCGTGGGGCCTCAGGACCAGGGAAGGTCGCTCAACGAGCCCCGGTGGGCGACGACCGCAGCGGTCACGTCCCGCAGCTGGAGGTTCTGGTCCTGTGAAGTGCGGCGTAGGTACTGGAAGGCCTGCTCCTCGTCCAGCCCGAGCCGGGCGATGAGGATGCCCTGGGCCATGCCGATCAGGTGCCGCGTGCGCAGCGCGACGCGCAGCCCGTCCGACTGTTGGCTCTGCCGGATGGCGGCGCTGGCGTGCATCGCATAGACGTGACCCGTGATGCAGTCGTCCTCGGAGTACGCGGTGACGTCGCTCGAGTAGAGGTTGAGCCCGCCGACGTCCGTGCCGTCCGTGCTCAACCGAATGCTCAGCACGCTGCGCAACCCGAGGTCGGAGGCGGCCGGCGCCCATCGGGGCCAACGCTGCTCGCAGCGCAGGTCCTGGATGACGTACAGGTCGTCGACCTACACCGCGTCGATACACGGCCCCTCGCCCAGCTGGTACTGGAGCCTGTCGCTCTGGACGGCGATCTCGTGCGTCCAGGCCGGGGTGTCGAGCTGGTCGCGGCTGTGACGGATGGTCACGTCGGCGTAGTCGCAGCCGTCGATCGTCTTGACCGCCAGGTCGACCACACGCTGCATGGTCGCCTGGCTGTCGTCGTCCGCCAGCAGCTGCTGGGTCAGGCGCCCGAACTCTGCCGCGCCCAGCGAACCCATGGCAGGCCACCTCTCGTGCCGAGGTTCTCAGGCCCGCATCGTGCTGCAGCACAGCCAGATTGGCTCTGAGGGACGGCTGGCCGCTCAACCGTTGGCACTGACAGTACGGTGTCGACCGGCGGATGACGAGCCCGGACAGACCAAGAGCGCGCACCGGCACCCCGCCCCTGGGTTGCGCTCGGCGTCCGAGGCCGCCAGAACTGGCGTCGTCCACACGGCTGACCCGGTCGGGTGAAGTGCCGGACGCGCGCTTCCCTCGCCCTCTAGGGTTGGCGCTGTCCCGATCTGGGGGGACGTCACTCGATCGGGAGAACCATGATCTCGCGCCGCTCTCGGCTACCCCTGTCCGTCGCTGTCGCCGCCGGCCTGCTCCTCGGCGCGCTGCCCGCGCTGCCCGCGCAGGCGGCGGACGTCGTCCAGCCCGTCGTCGACGTGGCGACCGCCCCGGGTGACCCCGGGGTGCTCGTGGTCACCGCGAGCTCGGACTCCGACGTCACCGGTGTCGTCGCCGAGGTGCGGCTGCCTGAGGACCCCGGCGGTGCGCCGGTGCGCACGGCCACGCTGAGCCGGGGCGAGGACGGCCTGTGGCGCAGCAGCCGCCTCGTGCTGCAGAACTACCGCTGGTACGACGTCGCCGTCACGGCTACCGACGCCGACGGTGACTCCAACACCGAGCCGGGGACGTTGCAGCTCAGGTACATCAAGCAGCCGGTCGTCGCGGAGCACACGCTGACGCCGTCGGCCCTCGACGCCGATCACCGCGTGATCCGCGCCACCGGTCGTCTGGAGCTGTTCGACCCCCGCACCGGTACGCGCTCGCCAGCAGTAGGAGAGCGGGTGTCCCTCACGGTGAACTCGACCGGCCGGGACGCCCTCACCGACGGTTCGGGCGCGTACGAGCTGACCGACACCCCCTGGCTGCAGAACACGCCGGGGCCGCTGACGGTGCAGGTGGCCTGGTCCTCGGTCGCGGACACGTTGACCACCGCGAACCCGACCGGCAACATCGACCAGGTCGACCTGCCGGTGGTCACCAGCCCGGGCCGCATCGTCCTCGACCCTGTGCCGGCGACGGTGAGGTACCCGGCGACCGTGACGATCTCCGGGACCCTGCAGCGACAGGTCGGCGCGGCCTGGCAGCCGGTCCAGGGAGGCGAGATCCAGGGCGTCGGTCAGGTGCTGTCGGACCAGCCGGCGCAGGAGACGACGGCGGACGGACGCTTCTCCTTCACCTTCCGACCAGCGGACGACGGCAGCTACGGCGTCCGGCTCGCAGGGGACAGCGAACTCGTCGCCTACATCGGCAACCAGAGCGCCTCCAAGCAGATCACCGTCGTCGACCGCACGACGTTGCACTGGTACGGCGCCCGGATCAACGAGTGGTCCGAGCTGAACATCCAGGGCTGGCTCGAGACGAGCAGCGGGCGCAACGCCGCCAAGGGGTCGAAGATCTACGTGCAGCAGTCCTCGGACGCCAAGCGCTGGACGACCCTCGGGTACGTCACCACCGACGCGACGGGCCGCTTCGACGTGGACGGGTACGTCGAGCGCCCGTCCGGATACTTCCGCCTGCTCTATCTCGGCTCGACCGTGCTGCAGCCGGGCCCCAGCCGCACCGTGAGGCTGTCGAGGATCGACACCCGGGTGGTGGGACTCAACGCCGGGCCCGAGCCGATCCGTAGCGGTCGCACGCTGCGCGTCACCGGCACAGTGCAGCGGTACACCAGCGGTGCATGGCGGGCGATGCCGAAGGGACAGGTCGTCGAGCTGTTCTTCCGCGCGAAGGGCGCGAAGTCGTTCACCTATAAGGGCTTCGGCCGCACGACGTCGACCGGCTCGTTCTCGATCCCGGTCAAGGCGACGCGTGACGGCTACTGGTCGGCCGTGTGGTTCACCCGCTCGACGTCCTACGTCAACGCCGACAGCGCGGAGGACTACGTCGACGTCCGGTAGGCGTCGTCGTCGTAGGCTGAGCGTGTGCGCGACTGGCTGACGGCGCTCGCGGTCGGCGCGGGGCTCGTGCTGCTCTCCTGGGCGGCCCTCGTGCTCCTGGCACGCGGCCTGCCCGAGGGGCTGGCCCGCGACCTGGCTCGGCTGCTGCCGGACTGCCTCACCACGGTCCGGCGCCTGCGCCGGCACCCCGACGTGCCGCGCAGCGCCAAGGTCGCGGTAGCGGTGGCCGGCCTGTGGGTGCTCTCGCCGATCGACCTCATCCCGGAGTTCCTCCCGGTCATCGGGCCGCTGGACGATGTGGTGGTGGTCGCGCTGGCACTGCGGTACGCGGGACGCCGGGTGCCGCGCAAGGTCCTGATGGAGGCCTGGCCCGGCCGCCCGGAGGTCATCGAGCGGCTGCTCGGTCCGGTGCGCGCCGGCTAGGGCTGGCCCTCCGGCGCGCGCCAGACCAGCGTGTGGAGCAGGTCGTCGCTCGGTCGCTCGACGCTGTTGTTGCGCTTCGGGCGGCTCGTGCGGCCGGCATGGTCGTCACCGAGCCATGCCGGCACACCGAACGGCAGGTCGCGCGGCGGCACGCGCGTGTAGTCGGTCTCCGCAAACGTCGCGCCGTAGTTCGCCCCGCTGGCGTCGCCGTCGTCGTCCGGCGTCACCACGTCGCGCAGCTGCTGGATGGCGGCGCGCCACTCCATCACGAGCTTCGAGGCGTCGCGGCTCGACGGGTGCGGCACGCGGAGCACCGGCACGTCGGGCACGTCGTCCCACAGCTGGACGGCGGCGCGGGCCTGCGCGCCGAACGCGACGACCGCCTGCAGCGACGGGCCGGTCACCCTGCCCAGCAGCGTGTTGCGCCACGTCCGGTGCTGCGGCTCGGAGAGGATCGGCGTCGCGCGCGTCGCCCGCGAGGGCAGCAGCGCGTACGCGAACGCGTTGACCAGCACGTAGCTGCGCGTCAGGCCGACCTTGGTGAGGAACCCCTGCACGCGCTGGCCCGCGTCGCCGACCAGGGTGCGGCACGCGATGTGCTCGGTCGGACCAGGGTCCGACGCGATGCACAGCAGCCGGGCCGAGCGGTCGAGCCGACCGCGGTAGAAGACCGGCCCCCAGTCGTACCAGAACAGGTCGCGGTGCGGCGCGTACGTCGGCAGCGCGGCGAGGTGGTCAGCGACCGCCTTCGGCGGTCCCGCGTCGAACTCGACCACTGGTCATCCCTCCTAGGTCGACTGCGCCAGCACCTCGGCGCAGAAGGCGTACAGGTCCTTGTTGCCGTGGAGCAGGTCGTCGCGCGTCATGTCGTACGGGATGCCCGTAATGCCGAGGTCCTCGATCGGGATGCCGTCCGACAAGCCCGAGCGGATCGCTCGGCGGACCGCCACCGTGAACCCCGAGCCGGACGGCATGGGCGGGTACTGGTGGTCCGTGCCCGCGAGCGCGTCCCGTAGCTGCTCGCCGGTCCACACGTTTGCGCCGCCTGCGCCGGTCGCCTGGCCGACGCAGACGAGCGGCCCCACCTCGTTGTCGACCCAGCCGGCCGCGAAGAGGTCTCCGGAGGAGTAGGTGTTGGCGTCGACGACGGCCACGGCCTTGCCGGGGTAGGCCCGGCCCCGGTCGTTGCACCAGGCGGGATCGGTGAGCGGCAGCGGCTGCGCGTACTGCTCACCGGTCGAGATCGCGTCCTCCAGCGACGGCGCCCACGCCTGCAGCTCCAGGCGGTTGAAGGGGCTTGCTGCCATCTCGCGCGTCAACGGCGAGGCCACCAGCTGGAATCGTGTCGGCAGCACCGGGCGGTCGGTGAAGAGCTGCAGCATCCGCTCGGCCGCCCAGACCAGACCCCCTGGGTTGGAACGCAGGTCGACGATGAGGCTCTCGCGCGGCAGCAGCCCCAGCAGCCGGGTGGCCTCGTCGAGGAAGGCGTCGTCATCCCCGACGTCGAAGGACCAGATGCGCAGGTAGCCGAGGGACGACGACAGGCCCCGAGCGGTGAAGGTGTCCGGGAATGACGTCGGGAGTGGGTCACCGGAGCCGCGCTGGCGCGGGACGACCGACGGCGCGCGGTCCTCTGCGGCCCACAGTCGCGGGGCGAACAACAGCTTCTTGGCCCGGCGCACCGCCTCGGCCGCCGGGTCGGCCGCCTGCTTCATGAGCGCCCGCGACCCGGGCTGCGCGGCGGTACCGGCTCGGCCGGGTGCGAGCAGCCGCCACGGCAGCCGGACCTCGCGCTGCGCCCCCCGCTTGGTGCGGTAGCCGATCACGACCCACTGCTCGTCCGGCGGCGGTCCGTAGTCGAGGGCCCGGAACGTCAACGACTCCAACGCCCGCGCCCGCCGCGCGTCCGGACGGCCACCGGTCTCGCGGTCCGCGTACACCTCCACTGCGCGGGGAAGGGGCACGCCGTTCCACAGCTCGAGCTGCACGCCCGCCTCGAACCTCTCGTCGCCCACGACCTCGGGTGCGGTCTTGGTCACGAGGAACCTGGGGTCGCTCGGCGGGCCGTACTGCTCGACGAGGAAGGGCAGCGCCGCGACCTGTCCCCGCAGCGAAACCGGCCCGACGTACCGCGTGTGCGCGTCGCGCAGGCGCGTGACGACGCCGCTGACCGCGAGGTGGAACTCCGCGTCGCTGAGGTCGGCGGCTCTGCGCCGCAACAGCTCCAGCTCGTGCACGGGGTCGATGGCGTACGCCGCGCGCTTGGCGGGCAGGTGCGCGTACGCACCGCCGAGCACCGCGACGAGCGTGTCGAGCACCTGCAGGCGCTCGCCGCCGTCCAGGCGGCCGTCGTCCGAGGTGACCGTGTCGGCGAGGACGCGTCCCCGTTGCGCTGCAGCGACGTCGGTGGTCCGTCGCGCCGTCCGTGCGGTCATGCCGGCTCCCGTCGGTCGTCGTCAGCGGCGCCGTGCGGTGGCGGCCGCCCCGTAGTGGTCGGCCAGGCCGTCGAGCAGCCCGCCGTGGAAGCCCCGGCCGTGCAACGACTCCAGCCATTCCGCGTCGTGCGAGAGCGACTGCAGCGGTGGGATGACCACGTCTGCGAGGTCTTTCGGCAGACCGCCAACCGGCCCGACGCCGGTCGGCATGTCGAGAGCGAGTCGGAGCGGGGCGTCGGGGGCGTCGAGCCGTCCGGCGAACGCCGCCAACCGGCCCTGCGCCCGCTCGATCTCACGCTTGGGGTCGGCGCGCACCTGCTCCAACCGGTCGACGACCTCGTCCCACTCCCAGGCAGTCGTCGGGTCGTCGGGCGGGCTGAGGGCGATGCGCCGCTCCTTACCGGCCACCGTGATCGCGGTGATGGGGTCCGTTGCCGCCCGGCCCATGAGGGCCGTCGTGCCGTACCGTGCGCGTCCGGCGACGACAACCAGCTGCACGTCGGGCTCGGTGGCGCGCACGACCGCCCGGTAGGGCGCGACACCGCGCGACGCCTGCAGCACCAGCACGTCGGCGATCGCGCCCGGCTCCAGCCGACCCACCTGCCGCCGCCATGCGCGGGCCAGGACGTCGCCGGGCGCCGACGTCACCATCGCCACCAGCTCCTGGTCGGTCAGGCCCCAACCGCGCGCGTCGGAGACGAGGCGGGCGACCTTCACCTCGCCCAGGACGTGCTTCGTGCCGGACGGCGCCCAGTCCGAGCCGAGGCAGACGGTCACGCCGGCCTCTCGCACCGCCGGTACGTCGGTCGTCTGGCCGTAGAGCCAGCTGTTGGAGAAGGGCGACCAGGCCACCGCGCCGGGCTGCCTCGACCACGCCGCGAAGCGTGCGGGGTCGACCGCGTTGGCGTGTACCGCGACGAACCGCTCCTGCAGGCAGCCTGCCTGCTCGGCCGCCGTGAACTCGCGCGCCACCAGGCTGCCCCGCTGGCCCTCGGCGCAGTGGTAGATGAACGTCGACCCCTGCCGCATGCGGTTCGCCCGGTCGGCGAGCGTCGGGCTCTTGGCGGTCAACGTCGCGGCGTACACGAGGTTCGCGTCGCGGGTGCCGAACGTCTCGTCCTCGACGTTGCGCACCAGCCAGCCGTCGCGCGGCCGGTTCATCGGTGGCGAGCCCTGGATCGTCGTCGTCCCGCCGACGAGCGCCTTGGCCTCGACGTAGGCGAGCAGCTCCGCGGGGCAGGCGGTGATGAGCGCGTAGGCCGGCCACGTGGTGGACGCGGCGTACGTCGCCGCGCGCGGCCAGGAGTCGTGGTGCGCGAAGGCCGTCGACTGCGCCGGCTCGGTCCACAGCGGCAAGGTGTTGTAGGCCAGGTGGTTGTGCAGGTCGACCAGACCCGGCATCACGAGCGAGGTGCCGACGTCCACGACCTCCACCCCTGCGAACGCGGCTGGGCGTCGCTGGCGCGACGACGTGACCGCGGACACCAGGCCCTGGTCGTCGATCCAGACGGTGCCGGAGAACGCGCCCGAGGACGCTCGGGGCACGTCGGGGTGGTCGGACATCGGGAGCACCCGACCGTGGATCGCCCACATGTGCACCGCCGTGGCACTTCGCGCAGGGACCGCGTCCCGTGCGATCCCCGCCATGATGAACCTGACAGCCAGCCCTGGGAAGGGTTTCGGCGGACCTCAGCGCGCCAGGTCGGATGGGTCGGTGTTGGCGCCGCAGAAGACGACCACGACCGACTCGTCCGGTTCGGGCCGGTACGCCCCGGTCGTGAGCGCGGCGAGGGCGGTGGCGCAGCCGTGCTCGACGACCAGCCGCGCGTCGTCCCAGATCCGCTGTCTCGCAGCGATAATGGCGGCGTCAGGCACGAGGACGCTGGTGACGCGCTCGGCCACGGCAGCCGCGTAGGCGATGTCGCCCAGCCGTCGCGCGCCGAGAGAGTCGGCAGCTACGCCGGACACGTCGACGTCGACCGGCCCGCCCTGTGCCAGCGCGGCGTGCAGGGTGGGGATGGTCTCCGGCTCGGCACCCACCACGCGCGCCCGTCCGCGCAGGGCCGTCGCGACGCCCGCCATCAGGCCTCCACCGCCGACCGCCACGACGACCGTGTCGACGTCCGGCACCTGGTCGAGGAGCTCCAGGCCCAAGGTGCCCTGCCCCGCGCAGATCTCGGGCTGGTCGTATGCATGGCAATAGAGCGCGCCGGTCTCGTCGGCGCGTGCTGCGGCCGCGGCCGCCGCCTCGGCGTACTCGCTGCCGTGCTGGACGACGACAGCGCCGAGTGCGGCGAGCCGGGCCACCTTCACGGCCGGAGCGGTGGTGGGCACGTACACCTCGGCGGCCACACCCACGGACCGCGCTGCGTGCGCCACGGCCAGGCCCGCGTTGCCGCCCGAGGCGGCGACGACGCCGGCGGTCGGCATCGAGCCGTCGTCGCGCGCGGCGAGCACGCGGTTGAACGCCCCGCGAGCCTTGAAGGACCCCGAGTGCTGGACGTGCTCGAGCTTGACTCCCCAGGCCAGGGGCACCCCCAGCGCGCCGGCCTCGAGCCGCGCGACCGGCGTCCGACGGACGTGGCCGGCCACCCGCCCGACGGCGGCGGCGACGTCCGCGGGGCCGATCACCCGAGCGCCACCTCGCGCAGCGAGCGCGTCGGCCGCAGCCAGGCACCCTCGGGTGGCAGCGCGTCCAGGCGCACGCGGTCGAGCGGCGTGACGAACGCGCCCGGCACGTCCTCGAGGTCGACGAACGTCAGCAGGTCCGACTCGAGGGCGTAGCCGGCCACCTCGCTGAACGACAGCACCGCCACCTCGACGCCCTCACGGGCGAACGTCTCGAGCGGTTCGAGGAAGTTGCGTCCGTCGCCGCTCGCGACGACGAGCCGCACCAGCCGGCGGGTGCGGGCGCGGTCGGCGATGTGGGCGAGCATGTCGAGGTCGACGTCGTCGTCCGGGTGCAGCTTGGGCTTGGCGAACACCCCGTAGCCGAACGAGCGCAGGGCCTCGATCCAACCCCGCATGCCCGGCGCGGTGGCGGGCGGGATGTTGGCGAAGACGCTGGCCTCGACGTCGCGC
>POYE01065062.1_pt1 | contig 12836 bp, 12 predicted proteins | sample 1559841 | NCBI WGS metagenome assembly POYE01 (sample SAMN05257100, study PRJNA326052) | Biofilm metagenome, whole genome shotgun sequencing project. | isolation source: steel pipe from biofilm reactor | place: India: Nagpur, Maharashtra | collected 2016-03-04 | reverse complement strand
AAGTGGCTCAGTTTCCGGTCGGCGCCAACACTGGAAGCGCGTGCCCGTTTGCGCTTGCGCCGCTGGGGGCGTGCTTGCGACGTCGACGGAGGTCGCGCTCATGGCGCGCCTCTGCAAGAGCGCATGAGGAGACGCGGCCGCCGGCCGATCAAAGCGAGGAGACGGCGCGGGTGAGGTGCGACTTCACGCGAGCGCTCCAGGAAAAGGCGATGCATGCGGGAATCCTTCAAAAGGTTCTGTTGCGAATCGACACTGTCCCGCGCGGCTTCGGAGTGCTTAGGCTTCAGCGCTTGCGATTCGATTGCGACACCACGCTGCCGGCCAAGGTTCGAGTCGTGGCCGCTGAGCGCGAGTTGTCCAGCGCACTTGATGCTCTGCTCTCGATGCGCGCTCCAGTCTGAGCAGGGGTGCCGGCCTGGCGCAGCGCTGAACCCGCCAGCGAACGTTGCACCGCGCTTGCCGAATCGCTTTGCAAAGTACTGCCAGCGATCGATGCGACTCGCGACGACGTTTGTTTCGTGTTAACAGCCATGTTTACCTCCGGAAGGTGGAACGTCGAATACTGTATGCATCGACAGTTTCACTATATGTAGTGCTCAGCTGCTCGTCAAGCTACTAGATATAGTGTTTCCGGCGTCCGCATCGAGCGCCGCTGCCGGAGTGGACCCTCAATGCTGCGCAACGCAGCAAGCGCGGGAATCCGGGACAACGGCTGGGCCTCAGCGTGCACTTAGTCCCAGCAACCGCGGCGTCTCAACCTCGTGTAGAAATGGGCTCAGCTTCGCCTAAAGACGGCGCACTCCACTGACCTTAACCGGCGAATGACAGAGCCAGACGAGCTTCCGGGCGCGGGTCACAGCCACATAAAGTAGACGGCGCTCCTCGGCGAGCCGGTCGCCGTTCAGGTATCGGCGATCCGGCATCACACCATCGGTCAGTCCCAGCACGAAGACGTGATTCCATTCCATGCCCTTCTCCGCATGGATCGACGAGCAGGTGATGACCTTCTGTCCAGCCATCCGCGTGATGTAGGCGGCCATAGCCGCCGCGCTGTTGAACCCATGGCTGGGCGATGTGCAGGTCCATCCAGCACGCTAGGCGTATGGCCCCCGCACGCTCGATGACCTCTCTACCTTTGGGACTATCTCACCCCGAGCAGCGCTCAAAACCAGTTCGATTGGTCCACCTGCTCAGGCGATGACTTGAGCCATTGTTTCGACGACCGTCTTCCGCCTCACGCGGATGCCTATTGCGCACTTTCTCGAGTCAACAAGTCCTGGCTGAGGATGGCAGGAGGTCTGGGGTGAAAAAGACGGCTGAGCTACTGGGGTCATCAGATGCTCGTCTCTAAAACGAGCACCTGAGATCAATCGCTTCTCATCAGCCAATCTTCTCTTTATATCTTTTTTTACTTGCTTAGTCCTATGACATGAGCCATCGACAGGTGGGCTCAGGTAGGTAGCTGAGCTCTAAGCAAGAGAAGAGATGAATAGGGTTCAGTTACCGTTTCTTTTTCGCAAGAAAGAAAGGGTACGCAATGATATTCCGTATGGAGGCTACCTCCCACAAAAAGGGCTGCGCAGAAAAGCATTCCAACTACATCACCCGGCGTCACTTCACCAAGAAAGTCGACTTGGTGAAGCATGGCCACCGGAATCTGCCCGAGTTCGCCAACAACGATCCCGCTGCGTTTTGGGCGGCAGCCGACAAAGGCGAGCGTTCGAACGGATGCGCCATGAGAGAGTACACAGTCTCGCTATCCAACGTCTTGACGGATGCAGAAAATCTAAAACTTTGTGAAAAGATCATAGACGAGCTTGCTGGGAGTAACCCGGTCGAGTTCGCCTACCATCGGGGGAAAGGGTCGATTTCTGGCGAAGACCATCCTCATCTGCATCTTGCCATGAATGAACGCCAGCCCGACGGAATTCACCGGAGTGCCGAAACGCATTTCGCTCGGGCAAATCCGCGCAATCCAGCTTTGGGCGGAGCGCCAAAGTTCTCTGGCGGTAAATCTCCAGCAGAAATGCGGATCGATCTCATGCGAAAAAAGGAGGCAATTTGCGCTCTCATCAACGCGGCGCTCGCAGAAAATGGACAAGAGGAACGCCTCGATTACCGGAGCAAGCGGGAGCAGGGCGACGCACGTCCGGTCGAGCCCCGGCTTTTTCCGTCTCACGCGGCTGGCTTAACGCCTGAGGAACGGGAAAAAATGCGAAAACTGCGGAAGGAGATGGCTAAGTCCCCGGTTGTCGCAGCACCGCTTCTCCCCCGCCAAGGCGCTCAGCGCTGACACCTGAGCACGCGCGACCTCGGGCTGACCTCTGCCGGTCGACATCCCGGCATGCGCTGCGCCATCAAACTGAAGCGGCGCGAAAAAAGTCGGCCTCGGCACGCGGGGTGCATCGGACCTGAGTTCGTGGCAGCCGACGCGACGAATTTCACTGAATGCTCCCCAAGACGGAATCGCGTTCCATTCGGCTGTGGAGTTGCCGTTCTTGCCGCCGACTTTGCGCTCCGAACCACGCGACTGGAGGTCTCCATGGTTTCGCCTGCCCAAGCCCACATCCTCTTGCCCGTCTCGTCTGCATCTGCGTGGAGCAATATCGGCTGCGACCAGGGCGATCCATTCCCGCCAGCCGAATCTGGGGAGCGCTTGGCGCCGTTGAGCCGGAACACTTTCAAGACGGCATGACCGATGCGATTGCCAGAGCTTGGCTGCAGGAACACGGGTTAGAAGTCCAGCTTACCGAAGCCGGCTACACCGCCGCAACCGGCACGCGTCCGCCTATTGTTGTCGACGACGCGAAACAAATCCTGAACGTTGCGGTGCATCAGCTCCGCGTCCGCGTGGGAGACGCTTTGCCGCTGCACACCCTCTTCCTGGTACTCCACCCGCTGACTTCCGCGGAAATCCACGCCGCAGCGCAGGAAGCAGTGAGTCGGGGATGGCTGAGCAGAGATGTTCCGGGCGAGCTGACCCTGACCGCCGCGGGTCACGAGTTGGTCTGAGCAGCCATGCTGACGCCGCCGGCGCGTCGAGGCTCGTCTATCCAACGAGCACTGCGGTGACCGGTGTGATCGCTCCATTCCCCGCAGCATTGGCCGCCTTCGGCCAGTCGGAAAATTCTGGAATTCCTAGGAAAACCGACCGCTTCCACCCCTGCGATGCGCGATGAGAAGCTCGAGGTACTGTGGGCCGTAAGTCCCGACATAGGCCAACGGCGGCTGCAGCGCGCCGACCCGCAGAGCCAAGCGCTCGGCTGCTCAGGACGACACGACCTTCCGTACTTTCCCGGCAAGCGTCACCGAGCCAGGCCTCGCCCTGGGCCGCTCGCTGCCTTACCGAAAGACAGTGGCGCACACTTGATCGTCGCCGCCGATTTCCACCAGCATCCAGTCGGCGATCGTGAGGTTGCCGACAACGTCGAGCGGCTCCTGGTCATTCCGATCGGGGCCACCTAGTAGACGATCTGCGTGGAGATGACCTCCTACTGAAAGTTCATCCAGGGCGTTGCCGGGCATCGGGCCTGCTCTTTTGGAGCAAGACGCGGTCGGGCAGTCGCACTTGCAGCATCAACGCCTCATGCAGTGAAGCCTTGTACCCCCCGCAGATCCTGCTGCGCCGAGGACTGCGTTAGAAAGCGTCGCCGGACCACCGTCCAAGTTTGTTCAGCGGTTCCCGCGAAATGAGTAACCTCGCCCCTTGAGAACCCTGCTAAGTCTGCTAACAGTTAGCAGACTTAGCAGCGTCTTAGCGATAGCAGAGTGCGAGCTGAGCGGGCCCTACTTGGCGCTGATGCATCAAAGAAGACGGGACATGTGGCCACGCGCATCCGGGATGCCTACATGATGCCTACATGAGGCAAAAGCAAAAAAGCCCGACTCGTTCGAGTCGGGCTAACTTCTTGATTTACATGAAGAATTTGATGGCCTGGGGCGGAATCGAAAAGATCGCGGAGGGCCAACATTCATGCGCCTTCCGCAAAGTTACAAAATTCTTGGGGTACGGGCCGGGGTACGGTAGCAAGAAAACAACGAAAGTGCGCGTTGGTTAGATTCGGAAATCGCCTCTGACCCCCACATAACGTAGCGCAACCTGTTCTAGGCGCTGCATGGCACGTCCTTACGTTACTGCGCACGGTGTCAACTATGCAACTGCGACCAAAAGACTGCGTTGATTCAACCTGCATTCCGGCTAGACGCAATGGCGCACAGACGCCACGACTAGCCAGAAATCCCGAGCCGCTTCATAGCCGCAAAGTTGGCTCATCGGCGGAACAGATCCCGAAGTCCTCTGAGACTTGGCGCCGGCAAACTCGAATCGACTGTTGAGAGATCAACGCGAAAACGGATCGCCGAGATGCGTGCATCGATCGGCCTCGAAGGTCTCGGGATATCCGCCATCGAATAGACGACAAGGTTACGTTCGGCGAACGCGGAATCAAATCGGCGATCCAGCTTACTCCCGAACTCGTTACCAAGAGCTGAAGCTATGTTCGCCCACAAACGCTCCCTACAAAGCGCGTTCCCAGCCAGGGAATCATCAATCTCATTTGCCAAGTCAAGAATGCCAGCCCCATTGGTCATCGGTTGCAACATGAGCGATGCCATATTACCGGAGCCTTCCGACGGCGCATCAAGCTGCTCAAGCGCGAACTCATGGAGTCTCACTGGGCCCTGAGTCGCCTTGACTTCCAGTACCGCGTCAGGCCAAGAAAAATCGAACCGTTCAAAGATATCAGAGTGCCACGCGCGGACGGCGGCGGGAACGTCCCCACTACGCGCAATCACAAACAACTCGGCCCAAAGCCCTGCAATTTCGCGACTACCAGGTGCGCTCAAGGAGCGGAACAGATTCAATAGGCCGCGAACGCAGGACTCAAGATCCTGCGTCCCCGCAGTCTCGGGCAGTTGGTCGATGGCAGCGCCGACGCATCGAATGAACAGTTCATGTAATTCGGGGACGGATGCATCGCAAGCTAAAACTGCAAACTGATCCTCCAGAGTCAAGTTTTCCGTTATCACACGGCAAGTATTGTGAAACTGCACGGAAAGGTGTCGGAGGGCCACACCGGGCGTGTATTGAGCCGAACTCGCATCCTGCAGCAGGAAGACTGGGGTGCCCTCCACTCCCTTAGCCAAGAAGTCTCTACGCCGCGAGGAAATCCGTGTAGCCGAGAAATCGGCATCAGATGTTGCGCGAGGTAGCTGCTGAAACTCGGCGAGCAGGTCCATCAGGCTCGCTGCTCCACAACCAATGCTTTCTTGAGCCGTGCAGGTACATACAACGCGAACCAAGGGACGTTCTTGATGTCCGCCTTGTCTGTCTGGAAGGCTTCGTGTCCTAAATTGAAGCGTCTTAGTTGAAGTGATATCCGCTCTGGAGCGAAGAAGCTCCTGTCGTTTACCGAGCCTGCGCTTTGACTGAAATACTGACCAATCGGCGCAAACGGATGCTTCGCGGGCAGTCCGCGCCCTGCAGTTCGGCTTCGATACCCAGCCTCCAACTTGTTCATTACGAACACGTCCACCTTGAGAGAGGAGTCCTTGGCAAGTAGACTGCCCAATGCGACCAGCATCGCGCTATGTTCTTCGGCGTCTGCGGGGTCTTTGATTTCTACATTCAGAAAGAACTCTTCCAACACCTTCATCAAGGGGACGGCCTCAATGATTTCATTCGGAGACTTCCCCTTTGCGGGGGCGAGATGCGGGAAATCGGCTGCATTAAGAGCAGGCCCGTAGGCAGCGCGCCAACTCTTGTTCACTTCGTCGAAGAGTTCATTGTTCTTTAATACCGCCGTCGCATCGCGCTGAAGGACCGACGGAACCAGCCAGTCTTCCACCAAAACTCGCCGCGTACCGAGACCCACGACGTTGGGCCGAGTAGGCTTGAGCAGTTGGGTCAAGATGAAATCGCGCCGCCAAGCTCGAAGCGGCTTGCCGCGGTTCTCTTCGAGCGCAGCCCGAACAAAGTCTTCATGCTCCACGTAGTCCGTGAAGGCCTGTCGAACGGTCGACTGCACGAATACGCGACACAAGCCGAGATAGGGCTTTTTATATCCGAAGAACCGTGCGCGCTGCTGCAAAGTATCTGCTGCCGGAGAGGTACCCAAAGCCCGTGGCATGTAGGTGACGCAGAGCCCTTCAACTGTGTAGCCGCGGTCGAGCTTTGCCCCACCGATGAGAATCCAATACTTCGTCGCTTTCCAGTTGACCTTCTTTTCAGCATCCGGCGTCCCGTTCACCTCCACGTAGTTCAAATCGTCGAGCACATCTTCGGCTAGCGCAGCGACGAGTTCCTTCAATGGCTTTACTGTCGGGTACGTCTTCTTGAGCAGGTCATACTCGGCTTGGAAGATAGCCGCGACGCCTTGTGGTTTTGTTTCATGCTCGGCCTCCACGCGCTTTTTGAGCCCCTTGAACGCTTTCTCTACCCAAGTCTTGTAAATCCGGTGCGATGCGGTGGCCACAGCAGGATGAACCATCATCGACCGATTCCTGTCCTTGGAGGTCAAGCCCTTTTTTCTCGTAAGAGAGTGATGCGCTGCAACCAAGAGGAAGTAGCGCAACGCTTTCAACAAGCTTTTTGGCGGACTACGCAAGGGAACCCGCGCGGACGGGACGTCTCCGGGCGGAATGTCTTCGATGAGCCGAGGCTCTCCCTTGAAGAAGGCGTGACCACCCGTGTAGCTGTCGCCGGGTGTGACCAACTCAGCAAACGATGCATTGAGAAGGTCCGTCTGAGACAGAAGCAGGTTGGCCTGAGGGGTAGCTGTGTACTGAAGATATGAGTGATGAGGAAGCGCAGCTCGGAGTTCAAGAATCTTCTCGTACGTCGTGCTCATCGTACTCGGCGCTACACGACCGGCGCGGACCCGAGCCGCTTGCGTGTTCAGGCTGGCCTGGTCACTTTCATCGTCGATGATGAGCGCGGGCACGCCATCGAGTTGCACCAGCTTGAGCACAGCTGTGAGCTTCTCAAGATGCCCTCCGTGCTTGAGCACCGTAACGAGGACAGACTTCTTTGAAGCCTTCTTCCGCCAAGCATCAACCTTGCTCTCAATCTGCGCACGCTGTGCCTTAGTTGGATTCGAAAGGTGGTACCAGTGATCCCCACCATCGTCGATGCCCAAGTCCTTCTTGAGTCGGTCTTCTGACTGGTCGCGCAGATTGTTCTTCGTTCCTGCCAAGACGATGACGAGGCCGAAGCCGTTATCACGCGCAAGCGCAATGACGGTTTCGAAAGACATTGTCTTGCCACTCTGGACGTAGCCCACGACAAGGCCAGTTTCCCTTCCGGCGCTTTCGGTGGGGGGGAGGCATCGGCCGAGTATTCTCTGAGCCTCCAGCAGCACCGAGTTCGGACCTGTGGTCAAGTCCTCGATGCTCGGACCGTTGGGATCACGAGCTTTGCTGTCCAAGAAGTCAGTGGTGAATTCCTTCGGTTCTGGCACCCACCGTAGCGGCGGCCTAACGGACTTGAGCATCTTTATAGTTGTTGCCATTGGGGTTGAAGGGGGCACGTGCGAGCGCGCCTCTCAGCAGGTAGTTGAAGTGATATAGAACGCTCTCAGGTGGCTCTCCCGTCGTGTCTTCCGACAAGACGAGGGAGATGCCCACTGCCGTGGCAATCCGTAAGAACAATTCGACGTTCTCGTTGTTCGCTCCGAGATACTCAACCGAGAAGGGATGCGCGAGGGCCAAGTCGATACCCAAGCGCCGGGTCTTATCTTCATCCGTGGGCTGCAGATCTTCCTGGGCGAGGGAAACCCATTCCTCACAAGCTGGATCGATCGAAGTTCGCACCGTGATGACCCAGTTGTAGTTGCCATCGTCGAGCGTTACGGTTTTTTCGGAAGCCTCCATGCCGGTGGTCGGCAGGACAGCAGGAAGCGCGTCGGGGGCAGCAGGATGCTCTCGCGCTTCAACCAGAAGCGGCCCAACATCTTTCTCAAGATGTTGGGCCACTGAGGCAGTAGCAGCGGCTGCACGCGCCTCGATGCTCTTCTTCGAAGGTAATGCCCTGTAGTTCTCCGCTTGAGCAATCAGGTCGAGTGGCTCGCCTTCGATTTCCTTCTTCAGGTACTCAAGGAAGATGTCTTCGTATTCTTCCCAGCGGAAGCCGTCCTTGGTGTGGCTGACGTCGAAGCCTTCGACATGAAGTTCGCCGAATAGTCTCTGATACGGATAGCTGTTCGTTTGCTTAAAGACAAAGCTTGGACGATAGGTTTCGTCGTGACTACCTTCGATGAGTCTGTCTCGTCGGAACAATGCAAAGCCCGCATAGGGCGTAGAGCCCACTTCGCGGAGGGCAGCAAACCCAGTGACGCGCTGACCATCGCCAAAGTCCAAGTTGATTGGCTTGATCCACTCCACCGGATCGGCGCCTGCCAACGGTACCCCTGGTGATGAATATGGAACCGTTTTGAGGACAGGAGATGACGCATACGCGAGCGCCTCGCCATTGAACGTCAACGTTAAGCGACCATCGCGAAGAAACATCCGGTAGATGCTCGCGAGGTGCTCCTTGATTTTTCCAATGGTCCGACCTTGCGGGACATGGTGAAGATTGCGCAACGTCACGACCGTGAAAGGTGCTGGCGAATTAATCTCCCGGTGAGTTGTGTTCAGGCTCTCAATTCGATTGTCTACGATGTGCCGGATATCGAAAGAAATGGTTCGCTCCACGGCTTCGCCAAGCGCCTTAGTGCGCACGTTCCAGTTCTCTGCGAACCAGCACGCGGCACTCTTCATACCCATACCGAACTCAGACAGCCCGCTCCTATCCGTGGGAACTTGGGCCGCCCGGAAGGCTCTTGGGAAGTCAGCAGTCGAGATGCCGGCGGCGTTGTCCGTGATGATGATCTGCCCAGGACCCGCAGTATCCACACGAACATCGACCTTCAGTCGGTAATCGTCGCCGCAGAGCGCTTTCAACGCATCGTGGTTCGCGACGTAGCTCTGTACCGCGTTGTCGATGAACTCCGCAATCGCAAACCAAGGCTTGTAGTTCAGGTGCCGAAGCACCGACAGCATCGTGACCTCGGGCCTAATTTCAATTGGTCCGAGAGTCACAGGGTTCAGCATCAGGCAGCCTCAAAAACTTGTTCGACGACGGCCTCATGCTTGGATGGACTCTCCAACAAGGCCCTTGCTACTCGTTCAACAACGCGGGAGTTAACCGCATTGCCAAGCGCATGGAATGCCTGAGTCGTGCTCTTCGGCAATTCTTTCAAGTCATCGAGGCTCTGAAGACGTGCACACTCTTGTGGAGTCATGTAGCGCTTCTGCCATCCGATAATGGGAACCTGCGTGTCCGTCATCGCAATGAGGCTAGGAGCCGTTGTGCGACGCTTGACACGGACGCCGGAAGCGCGGAACTGGATGACGTACTTCCATATATCTCGTTCACCTCCCTTGATGTTCCATTCGAACTTCTGGAGGCTGGAGGGAAACTTCAGGATTTTCGGCAACCAGGGGGTGATCCAAGCCTTATTGTCCTCGTAGAACTGGCGGTTCTGTCGAATGAAGTCCTGCTTCCACTTCGGAAACCAGAGTTCATTCGTTCTCGCGTGGCTGGGTAGCGCATCCCATCTATCTTCCAGCGAGCGAAGGTAACCAATCTTGGTCCCATGGCTTCCTTTAAACCCTTTCAGTCCATCTAAGCCCAGGCGCTTGCGCAAGGCCCACGGAGTTGTGCCTTCATAAGGGTATGACGCGCCCCACTCCATCGACCAAAGAGGGTACGAGGGAAGATCAACATCTGCGGGGCAGGCTTGCAAGAACTCATCCCAAACCTCTAAGCACTCCTGCACTTGCGGCGACAACTTCTTTGCGCTGACCGGATTGTCATCGAGCACAGTGTCGATTCTCGTCTCGGCATCAGTTGTCTCAGGCCATGCAAATGCGTCAAGTGGCTGGCGCGAACCTACGATGTAGACGCGCTCACGGATCTGCGGTATCCCAAAATTGTGAGGAGAGAACCGCTCAGCAGCAATGTGGTATCCCAAGCCTTTGAGAATTGCTTGAATTTTTTCCCAAGTTTGGCCGCCATCATGCTTAAGGAGATTTGGGACGTTCTCCAAGATAAAGAACTTTGGTTGCTTTTTCTCCAGAATTGCAGCTACGTTGTGGAAGAGATTGCCCTGCTCGGTGCACTCGAATCCAAGTTGCTCGCCCGCTTTTGAAAAGGGCTGACATGGAAATCCCGCAGTGAGTACATCATGATCGGGAACATCCTCCGGCAGCACTTGCCGAATGTCTCCCGAGGGCCGCAAGCCGAAGTTTGTGCTGTAGAGATCCCGCAGATGTTCTTTCCACTCCGCAGCGAACACGCACTCGCCTCCAAGGCGGTCAAGCGCAAGATGAAAACCGCCTAGCCCGGCGAACAGGTCAATAAACTTAAAGGGCTGCATCTTCGTTGCGTTTATGGTTATGCTCCGTGTTGCAAGCGACCTTCGAACACTAGGCGCATCTTTTGCGACCTCGTACATTGAGCCTAAGCAACCGGCTGTAGCGCCCTCCGCTGCACCGCAGCAAGTCGTCGAATGCTGGTTTTTTATACAGCACTTGGATGAGCCTGTAAAGAAAAACGACGCAATGCTGCCACATTACGCTTCAGGATACATCTTGCCACAAAGGCGCGCCATATCGGTGCGCCTAGGAAAGCTTGTCCGTTGCCCTGCTGGGAAGAGATACAGGGACAGTAGCAATAGGTGTCGAGGTGTCCGCCTTGGAACGTTGGCCAGTCGATGGAGTCGGCGCCGGGTTTTCCGATTGGACGGGACCGCTGGCGCTCATCGTTTTGAACGCGCGGTCGCGTGCCATGAACGACCCCAGCATGTGGGGCACAAGTGCGGCCGCGTCCACCCGCTCGCCGTAGGTCTGCGCGTGCAGCGCCGCGTAGCAGTCCAGTGTGGCCTTCAGTTCCGCCGACAAGGTGACGATGAGCTTGACTGGCTTGCTCTTGGGTAGCGGCCCGAGCCGCAGCTTGTTCGTGCTCACTGCGACGATCTCCGGTTGAAGAACAAGGGCTGGTAGGGCCGCAGCACCAGATCCTTGTTCACCATCACGCGCATCGGAAACCCTGGCCGGATCGTGAGCGTTGGCTGAACGCTGAGATTGCGCTTGGTGATCTCCTGCCCGACCTGGTTCACCGTGTCCTGCGCACTTTCACGGCCGGCGATGATGACGCGGTCGCCGGTGCCGCCGTTGACCGCGCGAGTCTCGGGCGCGGCCAGTTCGGCGCCGATGCCCAGCAGCGTGGACAGCGCCGCGCTGGCAAGGATGCGATCCCAATGCCAATCGACGCCATCCTCGAGTCCTGAGTAGCCGGCCGGATCGATGCCGGGCAAACGGTCCAACGCGACCGACGACGTATCGGGCAGGATCAGCCGCGTCCAGACCAGCAGCACGCGCCGCTGTCCGAAGGCTACCTGGCTGTCGTAGCGACCGATCAGGCGCGAGCCCTGCGGAATCAGCAGATGGCGCCCAGCGGCGGTGTCAAAGACCGCCTCGGTCACGATGGCTATCACCTGACCCGGCAGGTCGGAGCTGATGCCCGTCACCAGCGCGGCGGGGATGATGGTGCCGGCCATGACCTGGTACGGCGATGCCGGCAGCTGCAGACTCCCAGGGTTGCGCGTGGACACATCGCCCGCCTTTGCGACGAAGGCCTCTTTCTGGTCCTGGCGGTTCTGCACGGCAGTGGGATCGGCTGGCTGCGCCCCCGCTGCGGGCGCCAAGGCTCCGGCCAGCGCATCGAAAGGCTGCGCTGCGCGGGCCTCGCCGGCAGGCGCGGCCTGGGCAGGCTTGGCCCCGGCACCGCCCGTGGCGCGGAAGAACACCCCCGAGCGCGCCGCCTCCTCGGCCGCCAGTTGCGCTGTATGCGCGGGGTCTACACCGCCACCCGGCACGCGCGTCTCCATCGGCTGCTGCGACTTCACGATGGCCAGCCCCAGGTCGCCGGGCAGCGGCTCGCCCAACTGGGGCACCCCGGGGCGTGCCGGCAGTCCGGCATAGTCCTTGGGCAACTGGTCCAGGCTCTCGGCCTTGGCCACGCGATCGACGTTGTACAGCTCGGCGGCCGGGTTGCGTTCGCGCTTGTGCGGCTGCAGCGACCACATGGTCGCGCCGAGCACCACGGCAGCCAGCGCGCCGACGATGACGGCCAGCATCCGCCGGTTCAGGCGCACCACCGGGCGCGGCGGCGCGCGCAACGCCATCGCCTCCGGGTCGGCCTTGGGCGGGACGGTTGCGGACTCGCTCATGATCCATTGCTCCCCGTCGCCGCACGGGACACGCCGTCGGTGCGCTCGATGCGCACGACTTCGGCCTTGCCGCCCTTGAAGCCGCCCAAGCGCAGCTCGGCAGCGCCGAACAGCCGGTCCACCACGTAGTACGGGGCACGGAACCGGTAGTTCACGAGCTGGCCGTCGCCCTGTGGGCCAATCACGAACAGCGGCGGCAGCTCGCCCTGCACGATGCCGCCGGGGAACTGGATGTAAACCTTCTGCCCGTCGTCGAACGCACGCAGCGGCTTCCACGGAGGGCTGTCGCCGCTGATCGCATAGCGGAAGCGGATGCTCTCCAGCGACAGGCCCGCATCCACTGGTGCCGCGGCCTGCGCCTCGCGCGCCTGTTTCTGGAGCGCCAGCATGCGGTCCTTCGGGTAGTCCCAGGACACGGACGCCATCCAGGCCTGCGGGGTCGAGGACAGTTCGACCAAGTAGGTGCGCCGGTTGGTGGTGATGACCATGTTGGTCTTCAGGCCCGTGCGGGTGGGCTTGACCATGACGTTCACGCGCTGCGCCGGCCCTGCGCCGCTGGTCGTG
>POYE01032630.1_pt1 | contig 12901 bp, 14 predicted proteins | sample 1559841 | NCBI WGS metagenome assembly POYE01 (sample SAMN05257100, study PRJNA326052) | Biofilm metagenome, whole genome shotgun sequencing project. | isolation source: steel pipe from biofilm reactor | place: India: Nagpur, Maharashtra | collected 2016-03-04 | reverse complement strand
TAATAACTGAAGACATTATTCCCAGGTCCATGTCGTCCAACACCCCACGAAATTGATACACCCAGGTCCCGAAGCCTGGCAAAATTGCGCATGACATTATCAATTGAACCGACATCGAACGCGAGATGCTGAAGCCCTGCCCGTCCCGTCTTCGAGCCAACCAGCGCAAGGGAATGGTGGTCCTCGTTGCCGCATTTGAGAAAGGACATCCCCAAATGCGTCCTGTCGGTCACTGAAAAACCAAGCAAGCCATAGAATGCCTCAGAAACTGATGAGTCCGGAGTCCACAGCACGACATGCCCAATGTTCTGCGGAGCCAGACTGTCGGCAACTGCCTCGCAGGGCCGATCAGGACGCGTCGGCACGACAAGTCGGATCTGCCGGCCATCGGGATCGGTAGTTACAAGCCCGTACGCCTCGCCTGGTGCCAAATCAGCTTCGCTCAAAGCATACACTACGTGGCTAGACGTTTCGATCTTGCGCTCAAGGCTCAGAAGATCTTCACGAGTAGCGACAGTGAGGCTAGAGCACTTCCACGATGAGCGGAATCGAAGAGGGATTCCCAAGGCGATAGTCGTGTGATTCATAGGATGCCGTCACGAAGGAGGCGGCATGGGTTGGCGGTCAGGTCAGAGCTACTCGCAAGATTTGCGCGATCGAGTGCTGAGGGCGGTGGATGGCGGCATGCCGGTGCGGCACGCGGCGCCGACGTTCGCGGTAAGTATCGCGTACATCTACAAGGCATTGATCCGGCGGCGGACAACTGGCGACGCTGGGATCAACTCAAACCGAGGGCACGCACCGCGCAAGCTGTCGGACACGCAGGAACTGGCGTTGGGGGCTCACATCCGCTCGCGACCTGGGATCACGCTGGCGCAGGCGCAAGCGTGGCTGCTGACCGAGCACGGTGTCGAGCTTAGCACCGGAGCGATCTGGAACGCGGCCCGGCGTCTTGGATTGTCGTTCAAAAAAAGCGCTGCGAGCGGCCGAGCAGGATCGGCCGGACGTGGCCGCGAGGCGCAAGCTGTGGAGAGCCGCACAGCCATTCCTTGATCCCGAGAGCCTGGTCTTCCTCGACGAGACCGGAGTGAACACCAAGATGGCGCGGCTCTATGGCTGGGCGCCAGTTGGTCAGCGCTGCCGTGACAAGGCGCCATTCGGTCACTGGAAGACGATGACCTTCGTCGCCGGCCTGCGGCTCTCCGGCATGACCGCACCCTGGGTGCTCGATCGCGCCATGGATGGCGATGCCTTCCGCATGTACGTCCAGCACGTCTTGGCACCGACCCTCAAGCGTGGCGATGTCGTGGTGCTCGACAACCTGCCTGCCCACAAGGTGGCCGGCATCCGCGAGGCGATTGCCGGTCGCGGTGCTCAGATCTTCTACCTGCCGCCCTACAGCCCAGATATGAACCCGATCGAGATGGCGTTCTCCAAGCTCAAGGCGCTCCTGCGGCATGAGCCCGCCCGATCCGTCGACGGCCTCATCGAACGTATCGGCAGCCTACTCGATCGCTTCCTGCCACACGAATGCGCAAACTTCTTCCACGCCGCCGGCTATCAACGGTCATCGTGAAAATGCTCTAATATTTACGATCCCCGGTTCGCCGCTGCTCAGGAGGAGGTTATCGTGATCGGCGCAAGCCGTCCGGAAGGCGTGAGAATCATCCCGTTCCCCCATATCCTCCAGCAGCCAGACATCACGATAGAACGCAATGGCCTCGGCATAACAAGGTACCCGCAGCGCTATGCTGTGGATGCCTGTCACGCGGGGGCGGGGCGCGATTGAACTCATTTTCAGACACTCCATTAATGCAGCACTTCAATTGGCAAAAAAATCAAAAAGTAATACCAAGCTTGATTGACTGGAAACCTTGCGCCTACCAAATTGAGCTCGATATCCCGTGCCGGATTGAATAAAAAAACGATCAAGCTGCCGCTGCCTCACCGAAACTGACGCAACGGCTCTACCCAATGCCCCATGATGTCAGATCATGGGATCCAAGGTAATCACACTCAAATAGATTCATAATAGTAAACCTCAGCACAATCATATCGGCTTTCCTTCACTTTTTGCCCAGATATCCATCATCAAATCGTTAGGCCTGATGTTCTTGTCGAGAAGCTTGTCGGCAATTTCCGAGCCCATGATTGGAAGACCATTCTTCTCAAGCAAGCCGGCCTGAACAAGAACCGATGCCTGGTCCCAATAAATATGTTCATTGTATACCTTGCCCCCCTTGAAGGAGACTATAGCAACCATGGGAACCTTCATGTATCTACCGGTCGGCTCAATACCAGGAAGAAGATAAGGTATCTCCCGGTCATGGGTAAAACACATGATCATCTCATCGACGACACGGTTTACGCCCACGGTCCTGGAAATCGATATCATCCTCGTATCTTCGGGATGAACATCAACAAAGTGGTACTTGTAGAATCTCAAAAGCATGTCGTGACCAACGCCCCCCGTAAGAGTGGGAGCAATGTTGACGTAGGGATTTTCGACCATGGTCTTGAGGGTCTCAGCCGCATTCTTGGTCACGAACTCATGATAGAGATGGGTCTCCCAGATGCTCTCGATATCGAATTTCGGACCAATCGCCGAACGAATGGTCGTCAACGCCCTCGTAAACGCCAATTCTGCGGCGCTCAGATCGTAAAATGCCCGATCATCATTGGCGAAGCCATGACCAACATTTGGATACATTTTAAGAGACATATTGTCCCGGTGCGCATCTACTAAGGCTTGCATCGCCTCAAATTCAGGCTGGCAATGCTCGTCGTCGGTTCCGTAGTGGAAACTGATCGGGATATTCACCTTTTTCAGTTCGTCCACATGATTGGCAATACCAACGCCGTAATAGCTGACCGCACAATCGATATCCGTCCTCGCCGCCGCCAAGGCGGCCAGTGTCCCACCAAGACAGAAACCGACCACGCCGACCCCACCGACATGCTGTGACATCTTCCGCATGGTGCCAATGGTTGCTTCGATGTCCTTTATCGCAAGATCAGCATCGAATTTCTGATATAACTCCATTGCGCGATCAAACTCGGCGTCGCTCAATTCGACGCCAGGCTGAATTCGCCAGTACAGATCCGGAACGAGGACGACATAGCCGTCCTCGGCAAACCTATCGGCCATTCGCCGCATATGTGATGTTACGCCAAAGGCTTCATGCAGAAGGACCAGTCCTGGGCCGGTCTGATCAGGCGGCAAGGCGACATAAGCGTTGAACCTGCCGCCGTCAGCTGCTTGGATTGCTAAATTCTTCATGTGCATCTTACTCCTGCTCCCGTTGAGGAATATTACCCGGACATCCAGCGGTCACGTATCGCCTATTTTGCTAATTCCCCGCCATCAACCAGCACGACCGCCCCGGTCATAAAGGCGGCAAGGTCGGAAACCAGAAACAGCACTACTCGCGCGACGTCATCCGGTACGCCTGCGCGACCGAGCGGAAGCGAATGGGCAAAGTTGTCCAAACCTTCGGCGACTTCTGGACCGAGCTTGCGCATCTGCATTACGCCGTCAGACGTGGTCATTGTCGGAGCGACAGCAAGAACCCTGATGCCCTTTCCAGCCAATTCGACGGCCAGGCTCTTGGTCACACCAACCACTCCATGTTTGGAAGCGACATAGTGGATAGCACTCACACCCGTGTTGAAGCTGTTCGTGGAGGCAAGATTGACAATGACGCCTTGCCCCTGCATCCGCAGCGCCGCCTCGCGACCCCCGAAGAATGTGCCGCGCAGATTGATATCCAGAACCCGGCTCCAGTCATCATCAGGCAATTCGAGCGCCTTGCCCGCAGGAAAAACACCTGCGTTGTTGATCCAGATGTCCAATCGACCGGTCCTGGCAATCGCAAAGTCGCCCAGCGCCGCAATCGAGGCATGGTCGCGCACATCGACTTTGACGCCTGCATGAGGCAAACTCGTTTCGGCAAGGTTCGCGGCCACAGATTGCGCCTTGCCTTCGTCGAGATCGCCAATCATGACGGTTGCACCAGCTTCGGCCAGTCGGCGAGCAATCGACTTGCCAATGCCTGCGGCACCGCCCGTAATCACGGCCGTCCGGCCAGCGAGCGAAATCAAATCACCAAGCGCAACATCAGAATAATCTTTTACCGGCATCTCTCAACTCCCCATGGGACGGGTACTACGGTAGGCTGATCGTATCAGCCTTGCCTGTGCTCGTCGGTTTCAAACACGACCTCGATGCGTCGTTCGTAAATCCGCCACCGGCCATCGGGGCAGCGCCGATAGATGTCCTTGGCATCGGCCAGCGCCACTGCCACTGGCGGCGCTGTGTCCCGGTGCTGTGTGCGGTAGAGTGTATCTCTCCGAATGTCGTCGATCAACTCATCGGTCGGTGAGGCACCAAATTTGTGATTCATGATTAGCTTCTCTCTAAATCCAAGATCCGTAAGTCAAATAACTGCCGCTCGAACCTCAATCCGCCGATGTTGCGTAAAAACGCGAGAGTCACAGTTGGACGCAGAAGCCGATCACAGCGCCCGATCCCGAATGCGTGGTGCAATTCGACGATCGATAACCGGTGTATTTTTCTGCGACCAACCGCTTCCTCCGATCAGTTGGGTCCGTTTAAAAGTTATACCTCACTGAAAGCGTGTAAACCCTCGGCAATTCATAACTCACGTCAACGCACCCGCACACCGACGCGACGTCGAACACCGAGGTCTTGATCCGTTCGTTGGTCAAGTTCTCCACTCTCAGCCCAAAATTCAGCTGTTCCGAATGATCCTCCCAGCTAATTCCAGCGCCGAATTTGCTGTGCCCCACGTCCGATACTGCCGCGAAATTGCGAAGCGAAAAGAACATTTCGCTTCGATATGTCCAGTTCGCATCCCAAGTTAGAGTTCCGTTATGGAACGAATGAGAATAGCGCGCATCGAGGTTCGAACGCCATTTCGGAGTGAATGAAGGCCTTACGGTGCGGACCACTTGCTCGGTCACGTCGGTAGGAAAATTGTAGACTTTCGCATCGGTGTACGAAACCCCGGCCGTAATGTTTAACCCGCGCGCTGGAACAGCCTTAATCGAAAGTTCGCCGCCGTTCGTCTTTGAATCCCGATTTAGAACGATACCGCCGACGCCAGCGAACAAGAATGCCTGGTAATCCCTGTAGTCGTAATGGAAGATCGACAGGTTTGCCTGAAGCCTATTATCAAACCACGAGGACTTTACGCCCCCTTCAAAAGCCCAAATCACCTCTGGCTTGTAAGATAGAAGACTTGCAGGAATTGGAAGCCCGCCGGCAAGAGGAGAATTGAAGCCACCCGCTTTGACCCCCCTGTTCACGCCCGCATAAAGCAGCATATCGTTGGTCGGGCTGTAGTTGATCTGTGCTTTCATTGCCCAGAGGCCATCGTCTGACCTGCCGGCAAAGGGAAGCCCGCCTGGGAGAGGCCCAATGGTGGCGATGTAGCCCGGGTCCGTTATAGTCCTCGGATAGTACAGCTCAGTGGGTCGAAGGAAAGTAGTTTGTGTTACCAAAGAACGTTTTTTCTCTTGCGTATAGCGTCCGCCTAGAATCAACTTCCATTTGTCCGCGAAGGACCAGTCGCCCTGCGCAAAAATGGAATAGGAATTGGTTTTTTGGGATGCCAGCGTGCTCAAGGATATTTGTGGATTTGCAAGGCCGATGCCAAGCGCACTGTTCGCATCAATATCAGTATGCAAGTAAAACGCGCCTGCTTGCCACTGCAGGTTTCCGGCCTTTCCATTGAGACGAAGTTCCTGGGTAAATGACCAGGCTTCATTGCCGATAGTCGGGAATATTAAAGCAGTCGGTCCGGAAGCGCCGTTGGAGGTTTGCAGCTTTGACAATTTCTTGTAGTCGCTGACGGACGTCAGCGTAATCGCACCCGAGATATCCCAAGTGTTTTTCAGGTTGACGCCTTCCATGTCGACATGGCCCGCCTTGTCAAAGCCGTAAGAGCTAGACGTCACCCAAGGCTTTATTCCCGTAAAACCGAAATAATCACCGCCAGGAACCGGTCTTCCCGGAGGTCCAGGTGTGAAGATGCCTGTGTTTTGGACATCCCAACCGGCATCGGCACCACCCGGGCCGATCGACAGTCTCGTTTCATTTGGGCCAATCACAACCGTATCGACCCACGTGCCATTTCTATCGACGACGGGAGCGGCCTGTTCTTGCTCGAAAAAACCCGCCGACATCGTTCTGCGCAAGACAAAGCCGGTGATCTCGCTTGAAAACGACTCGCTCGGCTTGAAAAGGAGAATGCCGCGCACCGCCAGCATGCGTTCGGCACCAAGGTCTGCGCCGTCGCCCGAAAGCGGACCTACGAATAGCTGTTCGGGATACCTGTTGATCACGAAGGGCGAGAGCTTGAAGCCTTTTGCGGCAATCCGGAAACCAAGCTTGTCTGAGATCGGCCCTCCAACGGCCCCCTCAACTGTGGTGCGCAGCGGGTTCGTCGGGCTATCCAACATACCAGCCTCCAACGAAAGATAGCCGGAATACTCGGTCAGGCTCGGCTTCCTCGAAATGAACTGGATAAGGCCACCGGTTGCATTTCGGCCGAAGAGCGTGCCTTGCGGCCCTTTTTGTATCTCAACGCGCTCCAAATCCATCATCATGAAGGTCTGAGCGCCCTGGAAGGGCATATAGCCATCGTCCAGGTAAACCGCATTCGGAGACTCGACAATGTCATTGTAATCGCTCTGCGTCACGCCGCGAATGGAAAAGTGGCTCTCTGTGCCGCCACCGGCGCTAGATAGAGAGAGGCCGGGCGTGACATCAACCAATTGCGTACTTGATTGAATTCCGCGCTCGGCCAGATCGTCGCCCGTGAAAGCCTGAATGGCAATCCCGACCTTCTGAACGTTTTCCGACTTCTTCTGTGCAGTAACGATGATTTCCTCGATGCCGACAGTTCCATTGGGCTCTGCTGCTTGTTCATTGGATACTGCTGTTTGAGCAAGAGCATTATTCCCAAACGACAGAAGCCCGGCAAGAGCCGTCGAATACCTGAAGTATGAAATTTTCGACCTTACCGCCTTATCCTTAGTAACGTTCATGACATCTCCCCTTTCTATGTAAGCATATATTTAGCTATTAAACCCTAATTTCTTTAATAACATAACCGTCAAGCTCTTAGACGCCTTGCGGCTAGTCTCGTCAAAACTTCATCCCTGAACAATGGAAGCTCGTTCAGATAATTGACAAAGCTCAAAGCAACGCTGGCGTAACCGGCATGCGAAATCTTCTCCAGTTCATCCGCAACGTCATCCGGACTTCCGATGATAGGATAGCCTCCGTGGCCCCCAAGAAATCTGGTTTTGTATAATTTGTAATGCTCTGCAGAAAATGATTTACTACTCACGCCAAGTGAAGACATAAGATTTTCTGCCGCCTCATGATCTCCGCATTCTTCCGTATAGTATCGGTGATATTCTTCTGCTTCCTTGCGCGTATTTCGGCAAACAACATAGCAGTTAGTAGATACTGTTACATCTCTAAGGTATTTTTCTTTGGCGCTCCGCTTGATCGCCTCCACTTCCATCTTGCCTTTTTCGGGTGAGACCATCGTGATAAAGCAACTATCGGCGTTCCTCGCTCCGAAATCCTGGCCGGGACCCGACGCTCCGGCGTTCATGATGGGAGGGAGCACGCCACCTGTCGGCTTTGGATGCCCCTTCACGCCGCGCAAATTGAAATATTTGCCGCTCCAGTCGAATGGCTCGCTGCTCGTCCAAATTTTGCGAACAATGTCGAACCACTCCTGGCCGTATTCATACCTTCCCTCGGTCTCAAGCGAGAGCTTGATTCCGAACATGTCAAATTCAGCCTGACTCCAACCGCAGACTATATTGAGCCCGTATCGTCCGCCACCGATGTGATCCATTGTCGCAATCTGCTTGGCCGCGACCACCGGATGAAAATAGGAAACGTGTGTTGTGGCAAATACCGTTATCCCGGTAGTGGCTGCTAGAAGTCCCGCCGCCCAGGTAACCGTCTCCAAGACGCTCTCCTGAAACTGCGATTCTCCCCCAAAACCGCGCCAGCGCGCGATCGGAAGCATGAACTCCAGACCCGCTTCATCAGCCATGCGAGCAAGCGAGAGATTGTTATCCCAGTTCGCCTCCCACCGTTCTGGCACTGTCGTGGCTGCAAGGCCATTGGAACAGTTCGCGCCGAAGAGACCAATCTTCAAGGCATTGGCGCTGTGCATCCTGTTGTTCATTTTGGAGCTTATCCTTTCCCAAGATATCTGTAATTTTATTTGCGAGACAGCAAACTTCGTATCATCAGCTTTCCCCATTCATTGATCGGAACCGAGCGCACAGTTGCTCAGCTCCGCGCGCAAGGAGAGAAATATCGGTCCCAACGGCAATGAAACTGACGCCAAGTTCTAGATAACGCTTGGCCAATGCCTCATCCGCCATCAATATTCCGGCCGGGACGCCAAGCTTGTTGAGCTCTGCCAAGGCATTCTCGATCAACATCTGAACATCACAATGTTGCGCATTGCCGAGGTATCCCATGTCTGCGGCGAGATCCGAAGGCCCCAAAAATATCCCGTCAACACCTTCGACTTGTGCAATGGCATGCAGGTCTTTGATGGCCGCAACGGTCTCCAGTTGCACGACTACACAGATTTCTTCTGAGGCCTTTTGCAGATACCCCGCCCTGCGGTTCCAGCGACTTGCGCGCCCGATTGCCGAACCAACGCCCCGGATGCCATGTGGTGGATAACGCGTCGCCCGGACTATCCCTGTGGCCATCTCTGCCGTTTCGACCATGGGAACCATCAGGGAGCGCGCACCGATATCGAGGTATTGCTTGATCAAGACCGCATCTGCGCTTGGAATGCGCACCATTGGTTCAACAGGATAGGCAGCCGTGGCCTGAAGCTGGGCAAGAACTAGCGGAATGTCGTTCGGCGCGTGTTCCGCATCGATCAGCAGCCAGTCAAAACCCGAGCCTGCGCAAATTTCAGCCGTGTAGAGAGAGGCCAGCGCCTGCCACAGGCCGATCTGCGCGCGCCTTGCTCCAATGGCCGCCTTGAACGGATTCATAGGTGCCTCCTGCTTGGCACGGAGATGTTCACTCGAACTGACATGACACATGTCCAAAAGTTCCGAAATCGCCGACAATTTCACTTCCGGGAATGGCCTCGATAGGGCGGATGAATGATCCTGACAGGATAACCTGGCCGGCCTCAATCCTGTGGCCATAGGTCGCAAGACGTTGCGCCAGCCAGGCAACCGACATCAAGGGGTTGTTCAAAACGCCGGCGCTCAGCCCCGTTTCCTCGACCTCACCATCGCGTGACACGATCGCGCCAAGCCAACGCATATCAAGTCCGGAGAAATCCGTGACCGCATCGCCAAGGACAAAACCGCCATCGGCCGCATTGTCCGAAATCGTGTCATAGACTGTGCGCAGCTTACCCGTCTGGGGATCCTTGCGAGCGATTCTTGTATCGAGAATTTCCAGCGCCGGAGCAATGTAATCCGTTGCAGCAAGGACATCTTCCGCCGTGGCCGTCCCTTCCAGCGGACCTTTCATCACGAACGCGATCTCGGCCTCTATCCGGGGTTGGATGAAGCGGCCAGGCACAATAACCGCGCCATTTGGAAAGCGCATCGATTCCAGCAGGGCCCCGGAGTCGGGAATGTCGATCGAAACCGACGCCTGCATAGCCTTGGATGTCAAGCCTATCTTCCAGCCAGCCAGCTTCTCCCCAGCGGCCAGTTTCATCCCGATCCAGCAATCCTGAATCGCATAAGCATCGTCCATCGTGATCTCTGGATAGATTTCGCTCAGAAGACGGATCTGCTTTCCGCTCCGCTCAGCCCCTTCGAGTGCCGACGCTGCGGCCTGAATGGCTTCGAAGTCGAGCGTGCGCCCGATCCGGCCACTTATGACAGGCGGGGTTGTAGACTGCATCAAGCTGCCACCTCTGCACGGTTGGTTGCAAATCCCTGCTCCACTCCCAGCAGGGCAAGAGGCTCCTTAAGGCTTTCCTGCCAAAGCAGGGATTCCATCACGAGGTTGAGTGGTTGATCCTGGATAGTGAGTTCATAGACCGGCTCATCGAAGCTGGCGTGATTGTGAACCGCCCAGCCCTCCGCCTGGCGTTCGACGGCCGCGACTACCGCGTCGATATGTTCGACCTTATCGGTCACGGCCGCACCCAGCGCAGCTGCACGTTGCAGAACTCGCGCAAGCCGAAATGCGAGAGTTCGCGGCCATAGCCGCTGTGTTTTACACCGCCGATCGGCACGCGCGGGTCCGAAGCGGACATGCCGTTGACGAAGACCGCGCCGGTCTCGATCCGCCGCGCCAGCCGGTCGGCGGCTTCGATATCCGCGGTCCACAAGGACGCCGACAGGCCAAAATCGCTGTCGTTGGCGATGCGCACCGCGTCCTCGGCATCCTCGGCGGTCATGATCGCGGCGACGGGTCCGAACGTCTCCTCGGCGCAGACGGGCATGTCGCGGGTCACGTCGACCAGGACCGTGGGCGGGTAGTAGGCTCCCGGCCCTTCCGGGATCTCGCCGCCGAGCAACAGCCGCGCGCCCATCGCCACGCTGCGGCAGACCTGGCCGTGAACATCGGACCGGGCGCGCACCCGCGCCATCGGACCCATCCACGTGTCGGGATCGAGGGGATCTCCGTACCGGATCCCGCGCGCCACCTCGACGAACCGGGCGACGAACGCTTCCATGATCGGGGCGGCGACGATGATCCGCTTCGCCGCGATGCACACCTGCCCGCAGTTCTGGAACCGCGCTTCGACGGCAGCGGCGACGGCAAGATCGAGATCGGCATCTGCGAGGACGATGAAGGGATCGGACCCGCCCAGCTCGAGCAGCGACTTCTTGATGTGGCGCCCGGCCTCGGCCGCCAGCGAGGCACCCGCGGCGACACCCGCGGTGACGGTGACGCCGACGATGCGACGGTCGGCGAGCAGACCGGTGACCAGAGCGCGATCGGCGTGGACAATGCCGAACAAACCCTCGGGGAAGGCCGCCGCCCGGAAACATTCGCTAAGCGCCCAGGCACTACCCTGAACATTGTCGGCATGTTTGAGCAGAAAGCCGTTACCTGCGCACATAATCGGCACGGCGGCGCGCAGCACCTGCCAGAGCGGGAAATTCCATGGCATCACGCCTAGCACCACGCCGAGCGGGAGATAGCTGATCGCCGCCGTGCCGTCGCCGCCGATATCGGGCGTCTCATCGGCGAGCAGCTTGGCCAGATTATCGGCGTACCAGCGCACCAGCCGCGCGCATTTGTCGACCTCTGCGCCCGCCGCGCTTATCGGCTTGCCCATTTCGAGCGTAATCAGCGGGGCGAGCGCGTCGCGGCGAGCCTCCAGTATGTCGGCCAGGCGGCGAAAGGCCTGGGCGCGCCGATCGACGCCGTTCGTCCGCCAACTGGCGAAGGCGGCGTATGCCGCTGCCACGACCTTCTCCAGCGCAGGCCCGTCGAGCGCGGGGTAGCGCGCGATTTCCTCGCCGGTGGCGGGATTGATCGAGATGGCCTCGGTCCGCATGTCGATTGCCTTCCTGACTTTCAATAGACGCTGGGAGGAGGCGGGGCCGCGGCCTGCGCGGGCACGTCGCGGAAGCTTGCGGCCAGCGCCTCCGCCCCCCGCGCGAGCAGCGTGACATCGGTGCCAACCGCGACGAAGTTGGCGCCGAGTCCAAGATAGCGACGTGCCGCCTGCTCATTGGCGATTAGCATGCCCACCGGCTTGCCGGCGGCGCGCACCGCGGCGATGCCGGTCTCGATCATCGCCTGCACCTCGGGATGCATGGGATCGCCGAGATGGCCGAGATCGGCGGCGAGATCTGACGGGCCGATGAAGACGCCGTCGACGCCCTCGACACGCGCGATCGCGTCGATATCGGCGAGCGCCGCGCGGCTCTCGATCTGGACGAGCAGGCAGATTTCGGCTGCGGCGGCCTGCAGATAGTCCCGATGCCGGTTCCAGCGGCTAGCCCGCCCGATCGCGGAGCCTACGCCGCGAATGCCGTGGGGCGGATAGCGGGTGGCACGAACCATCGCCGCCGCGGCGCCAGCGTTCTCGATCATCGGCACCAGCAGCGTCCGCGCACCCAGATCGAGATATTGCTTGACCAAGACGGCGTCGCCGACTGGCAGGCGGACTACCGGCTCGACCGGATAGGCAGCCGCAGCCTGCAGCTGCGCCAGCACCGATCGCAGGTCGTTCGGTGCGTGCTCGCCGTCGATCAGCAACCAGTCGAAGCCGGCGCCCGCACAGATCTCACAGCAATAAGGGGAAGCCAGAGCCTGCCAGAGGCCGATTTGCGCGCGACCTTCGCCGATCGCCTGTTTGAAGGGATTGTGCATGACGTCCCGATCCTGGCCCGGTCTCAAAGGAAGCAGCAGGAAACGCGGCCGAAGCCGCCGAAATCCCCCAGGAAGCGGCTCCCCGGCGGAGCCTCGACGGGGCGGATGAACGATCCGGACAGCACAATCTGGCCTGCCTCGATGCGATCTCCATAGGCCGCCAGCCGCTCCACCAACCAGGCAAGGGACACCAGCGGATTGCCAAGCACGCCGGCACCGAGGCCGGTTTCCTCGACCTCGCCGTTGCGCGATACCACGGCGCCAACGAAGCGCAGATCTAGGCCGGCGAGATCGCGCACCGGCTCACCCATTACGATGCCGCCGTTGGCTGCGTTGTCCGCGATCGTGTCGCATATGGTGCGCGGCCGGCCATTGTGCGGATCCAGCCGGGTGACGCGCGTATCCAGTATCTCTAGCGCGGGTGCGACATAATCGGTCGCGGCGAGGATCGCCTCGATCGACGCGCGGGCTGGGTCGATCGTCTCCTTTATCACAAAGGCGATCTCTGCCTCGACCCGCGGC
>POYE01004164.1_pt1 | contig 13005 bp, 6 predicted proteins | sample 1559841 | NCBI WGS metagenome assembly POYE01 (sample SAMN05257100, study PRJNA326052) | Biofilm metagenome, whole genome shotgun sequencing project. | isolation source: steel pipe from biofilm reactor | place: India: Nagpur, Maharashtra | collected 2016-03-04 | reverse complement strand
GCGGAGCGTGTCGGTCACCCAGAACTGATCGAGGGTGAGCGCCTGCTCTGAACCTGCGACGAGTGCATCCAGCTCGATGAGACTGAACCGCGCCGTCTCGTCGTAGGACTGCACGGGGAGCTTCACGTCGAGGGAGAGGAGCGTGCCCGGGACGGCGTCGGGGACGTCGCCCAGCTCGGCGGTGTAGACGAGAACGTCGTCGGGTTCGGCGACCGGCGCCTCGAACGCGACCCGATGGAGGCGGCCGAGCGAGTCGGTGATCCACGCCGCGAGCGTCGGCGGCGCAGCGAACGCCACGGCCTCCACGCGGAGCGTCAGCGCGGTCGCGCCCTCGGGGATGCCCGGGCCGGTCTGCTCCAGCTCGATCGCGGCTGCGGCGTCCTCGGGGGAGAACGTGCCGCCTGCCGTCGTCGCGAGCTCGCGGACCGCGAGCGGCGAGGCCGCGAGGATGGAGCCCGTGACGGTGCCCACCGACAGGATCTGCACGTCGAGGGGTGCGATCGCCTCGACTCCCTCGGTGGCGGCCACCGCATCCAGCTGGCCGGGCGAGAGCGGATCGAATCGAGACGAGACGCGGATGTCCGCGCCCGCGTGCAGGTCCGCGGTCCGGTCGAAGAGCTGCGACCACGTCGCCGAGAAGGCGGCGCCCACCGTCGCGGAGCCCACCGCGAGAGCGACGACCACGAGGGGAGCCGCGACGCGGCCGGTGTGGAGCGCGAGGGTGCGGGCCGAGAGGTGCGTCGTGACGCCCGCGTCGCCGCCGCGCCTGCTGTAGAGGGAGACGACCGCGGGGAAGGCCGCGAGCGCGGCGAGCACGACCGCGACGAGCGCCGCGGCGGGGGCCACGACGGCGATCGGGTCGATGCTGGATGCCCCGGTCGCGCTCGGCGTGAGCGGCGACCCGTAGAGGCGCAGCTGCCACACCGCGAGCGCCGCCGCGACGGAGACGAGGATGACGACGCCCGGCACGGCGGCGCGACGAACGCGACCACCACCGCGACCGCCCTTCGTCGCCGTGGTGACGCTCAGCGCCGAGCGGTAGGAGGAGACCCCGGCGAACAGGACCGCCCCGACCACGACGACCGCCGGGACGATCGCGGCCGTCGACCTGACGCCGTACAGCTGCGGCAGTGCGTCGGCGAGCGCCAGCCACAGCACGACCGCGCCGACGCCGACCGCCGCTCCCAGCGCCGCGCTCGTCGCCACCTCGAGCGCGGTGCGTCGCGCGATCGACCCGGGCGACTGCCCGCGCGCCCAGAAGAGCGCGGTCTCCTGCTCCCGCGTGGCCACGAGGAGCTGCACGAGCTGCGAGAGCACGACGAGGGCGCTGCCCGCCACGAGCACGGCGGCGACGGGCTCGATCGCGCGGAGCCCCTCGATGCGCACGGCGAACTCGTCGAGAGTGCGGGCGAGGCGGCGCTGGAGGTCGAGGGATTCGTACTCGGCGATGTCTCCGCGCCACTGGTCCTTCGCGGCATCCCACGCGGCGGTGACCGAGCCGCGATTGGTCGCCGTGAACTCGTCGATCGAGGCCGGAACGACAGTCCAGGTGGCCGTGGGCTGGGCCGAGAACCTCGACCACGCCTCCTCCGTGATCGCGAACGGGCCGAGCCGCTCCGAGCCGCCCGTCACGACGGTCTCGTCGCCGTACCAGCGGGGGTCGAGGGGGTCGAGCGCGCGCCACGTGCCCGAGACCGTGAAGGGAACCTCGTTGAGGAGGACCTCGTCGCCCACCTCGAGGCCGAGCTCCGCGGCGGCCTCCGCCTGGACCGCGACCTCGGTCTCACCCGCAGCGACCGTTCCGCTCTCGAAGTCGGCGCGGGACTCGAGGTCGGCGATCGTGGCGGCCGTCGCCGATCCGGACTCGCGAAGGTCCGGGGAGTCGGTCGTGTCCGTCTCGGCGCTGGTGGTCTCGTCGACGTCACTCGGGAGCGCGAAGAAGGCCTCCGCGTCGAGGGAGCGCGTCACCGTGAACGCAACTCCGGTCGACTCGAACGTGCGGGAGATCGCCGACCGCACCTCGTCGTCCTGGCGTTCGGCATCCTCGGCTCGATCGAGGGATGCCCGAAGCGCGAGATCCGCGCCGGCCCGGGTCGCGAGTTCCGCCCGCAGGCCGGCCGTCCCCTGCTGGTCGATGTACACCGTCGTCGCGACCGAGAAGCCGCAGAGGAGCGCCACCACGACGAGAATCGCGGCAAGCGTGGGAGCGCTCCCACGCAGTCTCGACAATGACACTCGGAATCCCAGCCTCTGTGACGCCCGCACCGTTGTGGGACTCCGGGAAAGTCTATGTTCCCTCACGCAATGAGTGCACGCGTGCTACTCGCCCCGCTTCTCCTCCGTATCGCGCGCTCAGGCAAGCACGTCCGACTCGAAGAAAGGAGACGAGCTTGATCGACGCACTGCTCACCTGGATCGCCACCAGGGCGGGCGCCTATCGGGTCTCGAGGACCTCGATCATCCGCGCGGTCATCCGCGCGGCGCAGAAGCACATGAGAACACCGGAGGACATCGATCAGGTCGGCATGGCGGCCGGCCAGGCGATGTTCAACGCGGTGATGGTGTTCCCCAAGCTGGTCGCCAAGTACACGGCCCGGCTTGCCGCGCTCGGGACGGCGCTCGCCGCTGCTCGGGCAGACCATCGCTCGGCTCTCGTTGCGGCTCAGGACTACCTGTCGCGCAGCGATCTCCCCGCACTCACCACGGCCCGAGCACTGCTCGACGCCCAGCGCTACCTCCTCTCGCGCGCGATGCGCCGGGTGCACGTGACGCCGCGGCTCTACTGGGTAGTCGTGGGGATGCTCTTCGCCTTCGACGCCTGGGTGTTCTTCACGATGTACCTGGACCTCTTCGATGCCGATCCCGGCGCAGCGGTCATGTACTGGATCACCGTCGCGGTTGCGGCGGCGGGAGCACTCATCACGCCGATGGCGGTGCTGTGGGCGGCGGATCAGGCCGGAGCTCGACTGGCCCGACTGAACGCCGAGCTCCGCACGTGGCTCGACGATGCGGATTCCGAGCCGCTCCGCGGGCGGCGATTCGTGTCGATGTTCGGCAAGGCGATCCTGCAGATGGCCGGGGTTCTTGCCCTCGTCCTGCTGTTCGTTGGGATCGCGGTGCACCGCTTCGGCGAGCACTCCGCGGGAATCGGAGCCGTTCAGGTTCCGAGCTGGTTGATCGCGTCGCTCATGGGTCTCATCCCGCTGATCGCCACGGGCTTCGCATTCTCCCGGCACGACCCGGTCCGACAGCACGAACGCGACATTGATTCGAGCTGGGGCGCGCACCAGGCCACGATGCAGGCGAACGCGGAGCGCATCTCGGCGACGTTGCTCGCGTGGGAGGAGGCGTGGCGCGCACTTTATGCGCTGGTGTGCGAGATCATCGCGGAGTCCAACCTGGCTATCCAGCACGTCGAGCACCTGGTCGTGCACGCGATCGACCGGGCCGGATTCGGCGGGCCGACGCCCTACCGCCCCGAGGTCGTTGACGGTCAGGCGGGCTGGCCGCGGGCTCGCTATCAGGCGATGCTCGACGGGGCGGCCACGACCGGCGCCTATGTCGTCAATGCTCCCGCCCAGCTGTCGAGCATCCGATTCCCGGTCCCGCCCTGGGTCCAGGATGCGCTCGAGATCGCGATGCAGTGCCTCGCTGTCAATCTGCCCGGGGCGGAGCGACACACGGATGCCGAGGTGCGGGGGATTCTCCTCACGGCATTCGGCCACGTGCCGGTGACCGAGTCGACCGAGTCGACCGAGTCGGGCGATGAGGAGCTCGCTGAGCGGGCGACGGCGTCCGCGAACAGGATGGCCGCGGACGACTCCGCCGCGGCGCACGAGGTCCCGACCGCCTAGCGGTCGGAGGCCGGGGCGCCCCGATGGGGTGGGGCGCCCCACACCCCAACTCGACGTGGAGATACCGAAAGGAAGAGTTCCAATGAAGTCAACAGGATCGCGCGTCCAGATCGCGCGAACGAGCGGAGCACGACTCGGCTCAACCGGGTCGCTGGCCACCGCCACGATCGGCGACGGGCGACGCTGGCCGGCCATTCTCACCATCCTCGCGCTCCTGGCAGCACTCGTCGCCGTGCCGTTGATCGTGTTGTCATCGATTGCTCCTGCTGCGCTCGCCGACTACCGCCTCGAGGGCTACCGCGCTCCCGGCTGCATCCGCTTCATCGTCCTTCGCGACCAGTCAGGATCGATGTCGACCTTCGCCGATGCGCGTGAGAAGACCACAGACCAACTTGTGCGCTGGATCGCCACCCCCGACGTGCTGCGGGATGACGACGAATTGGCCGTCATCGACTGGGCGGGGTCCGCAGCGGTCGCCATGCCCGTGACACGGATCGCTGACTTGTCCGGCACGACGCCGGGGACGGCATCCGGACTCTCCGACGGCACCGACATCAACGTCGCCGCGGAGGCGGTCGCCGGGCTCCCGGAGTCGACCTGCGGCGTCGCTCTCGTGCTGCTCACGGATGGAGAATCGGACCCCTTGCGCGCCGCGTCGGCGGAAGCACTCGCCCGTGCGGGTGTCACCTCGGTCATGACCATCGTGCCGAGCGGTGCATCCCTGCCGAGCAGCTGGACCGACGACTTCCCCTACGGCGACGTTCGCACCGCATCCGCCGACGACGTTGACGGCAACGCCAAAGCGATCGCTGAGGCGATCTCCCTCGCCACTGGTCAAAGGCTCGTCTCGCGATGAGCCCTATGATCATCACGTCGTCCTCATGGCGGAAGGAGCCCGGATGACCGCGGATCCGGTCGGCCCCGATAGCGCACGACTGCGCCGAGCCTTCGTCGAATCCGTGCTCTCCGATCCCTTCCGCACACGGAGCGCCGCACTCGAGGACGTTGCTGCGAGAACGGCAACCGATGTCGCCGCAGTGCAGTCAGCCATCCCCGCGCCCGGCTCGCCGGAGTGGATCGCGGAGCTCTCCCCCAGCAGTCGCCTCCCCGAGTTGCGATGGGGGCGAACGCCCGACGAGCTGCGGGCGGACCTGACCAGCGAGGACCAGGACGTCCGCTCGGCCGGACTGCGCGACCTCGTGTACGCGACGGTGCCCTCGGACGAGTCTCGAGCGATCGTCCTCGAAGTTCTGGCGACGAATTGGGTCTGGCTGAGGACCGAACTCATCTCGAGCGCCTGGCGACACTTCATCGGCCGAAAGGAACTGCGCGAGCGCCTCAGGGAGCTGCTCTCGAGCTCGACGAACGAGAACGTGCGGATCGCGGCGATCAAACGCATCGGGTTGGATGTCGACCGCGACCCCGAGACCGTGACTGCCCTGCTGGAGTCCACTATCCCGAGCGTGGTGAAGGACGTCAGGGTCGCCGCAATCGGCGCCCTCGCGACGACCGCCCGCGGTTACCCGCGCGCCGTCGGAGCTGTCGCGTTCCACATGAAGGATGAGGAAGCGTCTGTACGAGTGGCCGCCTATCAGGCGACAGTGGAGCTCGTTGACGATGCGACACAGACCGACATCGCTCGGTGGCTCATTGATGCCGGCGAAGAACGGCCCGATCTTCTCGTCGGCGCGTTCGTCGCCTTGGATCTGCTCCGCCAGCGACGAGCCGGGTTCAGTCGTGTCGTTCTCCCGCACCTCTTCGACGAGGATCCGCGACGGCGGGGCGCCGCGCTCCCGCTCCTGGGCATACTGATGGAGTCGGATGACGTGATCGTGGCGACGGCGATCGCCTCAGCGCGGGATGACGCAGCTGTCGAGGTGCGAGAGCTTGCCGAGACAGTCATCTCGAGGCTCCGTTCGCGCAATAAGCCCCGAGACCAGACCGACGTCGCCCGAGGCCAGGCGTCACCCCTCGCTCCCGATGTCGAGGCGGCGCTGAAATGAGCGGCGTGCTTTCCGAGGACGAGAACTTCCTGTTCATCCTGCGGTCTTCGCTCGAAGACGCGGCAAGCCACGAGCCAAGCGAGGAGTGTCTTGAACTCTCGGCCGCCGCGTTCAGTGGGCCGGTGACCAACGAGCAACTCCTCGGCGGCCTCAGAGCCGAGCAGTGGGATACGCGGGCGCTCGCCTGCATGCTCGTGGTCCTCGTCGACTCTCACCACGAGCGCGACTACGGACTGCGGGAGTTTCGCTCGGTGCTGGACGGACCTCGACAGCTTGCGCTGCTGTCGGTGATCGAGGGACTCACGCTCGTGGTCGGCTACATCCAACTCGATCTCGGGTACTCGTGCGACGCCGAGCTCTACGAGGAACTGTGTGTCCTCCTCAGCGACAGCTCAGCGATGGTCCGCCAACGTAGTGCCTTTGCGCTCGGGGTGGCCGGTCCGAATGACGAATACACGCGGCGCACCCTCGAGAATCTCATCACCCAGGATCCCCTCGGGGGCGCCGTGGTCGGCGGGCTGCTCGGGCGAACCTGGTTGGACGATCCGGAACCGGTGCTCCTGCGAGCCCAGCGCACCGACCCCGATTGGCGGGTGCGGGCGTGCGCATCATGGCTGCTCGGGTTCCGCGGTGGCGAGGATCCGATCGCGCTGCGCGACACTCGGGATGAGGTCAAGGCGATCGGCCTGTCAATGTCGTCGGGCGCGACGGCACCGGCTCTCATCGCCGAGGTCCAGTCGCTCGCGCGGGACCCTCGCTCGAGCCCGGCGATCCGTTGCTCCGCCGCGGTCAATCTGTTCGGAAGAGAGGATCGCGAACTGTCGGCGACCGGAGCAGCCTTCTTACGGCAGTTCGACGGCGACCCTGACTTCGCCCAGCAACAGAGAATGATCGACTACTTCCTCCTGTCCGTCTCCGACCCCGGGGAGGCGCAGCATGGACGAGAGTGACGACCGAGACGAGCTCATCGAGGCCGCAAAGAAGGCGCTGGACACCGCGACGAATCGTGAGGAACTCCTCGCCGCCCTGGACGTGATCCTCACGGATGCACGACAGCGTCTTCTCGACGATGAAGCTGTGCCCGGGTTGCCGTTGGACACCGCTGCGTTCCACCTCAGCCGGGGGAGCCGCTGGTGGCAGGACCCTGAGCTCGCGCTCGGTGGCGCGCTCATCGCAGAGGCCGCCTCCTACGTCGAACAAAGCAACCCGAGTTTCCACTTCATCGCCCTGGCCGACTCAGTCGCGGCAAGCCCCGGGAGCGATCCGCGCGGGTTCAATACGGTGATCGCGCGCGGCGTTTCCCTCGGGAGCCGGTCGGGCCACTTCGGTCGCGGTCTCTCGATGAGGAGGCTTCTCGCTGAGGACTGGATCGACGCCCGCGGGCTCCTCCACGTGGTCGATCGCCTGCTGGACCGAGCACCAGCCGGGTCCCCTGATCGCCCACTGCTGCTCCTCGACCGGGCACAAGCTCTCCTGAATCTCGCCCGTAGGGCGGGGGGCGACGAGCGGATCCTCGCGCTGGCCAGGAGAGCCCTGGCCGATGGCACCAGCGCCCAGAACGAGTTGAGCATCGGAGCCGACGACGCGATGTTCTGGCTCGAGCGACCGTTCGTCGCCAGTGCGCCTGAGCTCGAGGATGACGAAACCAAACGATTCGTCGGGGTGGTAGGCAACCTCAACCGCGCGCTCCGCGCGGCAGCGGAGCGCGGCGATCAGAAGGTGACGGATGCGGCCGTGAACCAGGCGCTCGACCGCCTCACGAAGCCGGGTCCGCCCGTGGACGCCGAGGTCGCCGCTGCTCGTGCCGGACTCGCCCGAGGGCTCCTCGCCTTCCCACTCCCCCCGAACCTTGAGTCGCTTGTGCTGTACATACTTTCGGAGAACCTCAGCCTGTCCTACGTACTCGACAAGCGCCGGCGAAGTCTCATCGTGGAGGCCGAGCGAGCCGCTCGTGCCGGACTCGAGAAGCGCCCGGACTGGCCTCCCCTGCAGCAGGCGATCATTCACGCGATCAGCTCTCGCGGCGACTCCGCCCGGACTGCCGCGGAGGCGATCGCCGCCAGGGATGCGCTGCAGGAACTGGGGAGAACCTTCCCGCCCACCTGGATGCTCTTCGCTTCGCAAGCCAGCATCGGGCTGCGGGCGGTCGAGCTGGGGTCCGACCCTCGCGAGCTCTATGCGGCGCTCGGGGCGCTTGACGCCCTCGCGCAGCTCGACCCGGCCATAATCGCCGAGCACGCGGACAAGGAGTTGTCGTTGCGCGTGCGGTGCCTGGTGCGCCTGGCTGGGGCTGACCCTGCCTTTGCTCTGCCCGAACTCGAGGCCCTCACGCGGGATCGCCCCGCCGGGCGGGCGACGGGCGATGTCCTCGTGCTGCGCACCGAGTCCGCCCTCACCGTTCCGGTCGCCGATGCGAGCGCGGCCGCCAGGGCGCTGCTCGCCGAGGAGTCGCTCTGGGAGGGCTCGCACACCGAGCACCTGCTCGGAATCGTCGGCACCCTCCGTCGCGGATCCCTCCGATCGGCGCTTCCTCGCCTGCTGCCGAGCGGCGTTTCGGAGGAGCAGGTGATCCGCGAGCTCATCGACTCGGAACCGAGCGAGTCGACGCGGATCATGCTCGATCGGAGGATGACGGACCCGTCCGAAACCGGGCAAGCGGAGCTGGCGCTGAAGGCCCTGAGCGACCCCGGGCTCGACGAGAAACTGCGGGCGATCTTCCGGGTGACGGTGGGGGTGGAAGCGCTCACGTCGTTCGGCCGCACCGGCGATCCGGCGGATCTCGACCGCGCGGCCGAGTACATGCTCCCCTCCGACCCGGCCGACGACGAGGCATCCGACAACAAACTCGGGATCCTCGGCGTGTTGGATGGACTAGCCGCCCGGACCTCGCAGCCGCTCGTGAGCGATTCGCGGAGAGTAATGCTCCTTCAGTGGATCATCTCCGACCCGGCGATGAGCCTCAGCATTCGATTCATCTGCGGAACGCGCCTCCAACTGGCCTTCGGGGGGATCTGGCCGATGGTCTGGAGCCAGTTCGAGTCATTGATCGGCCCGCTTCAAGACGCCGTGCGCTCGGGTGACGCCGCCGAGGCGCTTGAGTACGCACAGGGCATGGCCTCTCGCGCGGCCTACGCCGCCGTGCGTCACGGCGACGCGCTACGCGCGGTGGAGGTCGCCGAGCGCGGCCAGGGCGTACTGGCTGCGGCGGCGATGCGCCAGCACGGCGTGACCACAGAACTGCTGCACCTCGACCACCCTCAGTTGTACGCGGCGTGGGCGCTCGCGGCGCGAAGGCTCCAGTCGGCAGTGCGTGCCGCGGTGCCCAAGCTCGACGCCTGGAACACTCTCGTGCCGTCCGAACCCCCCACTCGCATGGTGAGTCCCGTCGAATTGCTCAACGAACTGTCGGAGGCATCCCCGCGGGTCGCCGAACTGGTCGCCGCAGAGCGGGCGGCACGCTCCGACCTCGAGTCCGTAGTCGGCCCACTCCTGCCCGATCCCTCCGCCGGAGAACTCGTCGCGCACCTGCAAGCGACCGGTGCCCGACTGGTGTACTTGATTGCGACCGGATGGGGCGGGATGGCCGTCGTCCTCCACCCCGACGCGCGGACGACCGTTGTCGACCTGCCCAACTTGGAGTCCTCGGTGACGTCAGCGTGGATCGAATCGGTGAACGCTGCGCCCCCCGAGCCGATCGCCCGGGACGCGGCGGTCCGCGGGAGCGCCTCCGAACCCCCTCAGGCCACGACGGAGCAAGTCCTTCGCGATCTCTCTGCAGCGCTCTCACCGCTCTCGGAGTCTCTGGCGTCAGCGGACACCCCCGTCCAACTCGTCCCCATGGGCGCTCTCGCGCAACTCCCGCTCGTCGCCGCGCTGCAGTGGGATCGCGCCGATGACGAGTGGTTCGAGCTGAGCGTCGCGGCATCCGGGCGACTGCATATGGCCGCGGCCACGCGGCTCGCCCGGACATCCGGCAACACGGCCGTCGTCGCAGTCACCAACCCGGCGCCCGCGACCCGACCCGACGGATCGCGCTTCCGCGACCTCCCCGCCGCCACCCGGGAGGGCGATGAGGTCGCGACGCTCTTCGGGGGAACCCACCACACGCGGGATGCCGCAACCCTCGCGGCATCGATCGCCGCGCTCGGAGGCGCCAATCGGGTGCTGCACTTCGCTGTCCACGGGGAGGCCGATGGCGACGCGCCCGAGCGATCGCGGATGTACCTCGCCGACGAGCCAGGCGGCTTCGCGACCGAGTTGACAGCGGGCGAAGTCGCACGATCCCCCATCAATTCACGACTCGTCTATCTCGGGTCCTGCTGGACCGGGCGGCCCGGCTCACGGCTCCCGGACGAGGCAGTCGGCTTCCCCACCCTTCTTCTCCAGTCCGGCGCGGCGGGAGTGGTCGCGCCGCTCTGGCCCATCGACGACGCCGCCGCCTACACCTTCGCGGCCGCGTTCTACCGCGAGTGGCGGGAAGGGGGCACTCCCGCGAGAGCGCTCGCCGCAGCGATGCGGCACACTCGCGCGTGGCATCCGCGCTCGATGACCTGGGCGGCGTTCAGTCTTCACGGGGTCTAGACGCCCGCTGCCGGAATGCCCTCTGCTCCGCGAGGATCAGCCGCGTCAGCTCCTCGAGGGAGAAGGCGCCGTTCAGCTTCTGGCCGCCGTGGGCGACCGCCAGCGGCTCCCACACTCCCGTCTCATCCCGCACGATCGCATCGAGGTAGCGAGTGAGCGCGATTCTCTCGCGCTTGCGCTGGCGCTCGGGCAGCAACCCGTCCTGCGCGAGAGACCACTCGCGGATCGCCGCGTCACGCTCGCCCGGGAAGGTTCGCCCCGACGCGCGGAGCCACTCCTCGAACGTGGGAGGCAGCTCATCGACCGGATCGATGCCGGCTCGACGATCGGCCTCGATCCGACGAGCCACGATGTTCCGATCCTCGTCGTGATCGGCGAGGCGATCGGCTACCCACTGACGGAACGACGCGTGAAGGCTCGCTCCCAGAATGTGCTGCGCAGGCACCTCCAGTCCTCCGGACCTGCGGTTCAACAGCCACCACATGCGTTCGACGTCGCGAACGAGACGGAGATAGTCAGCAGCCCAGGGCACTGACGCCGCCTTGGTCGAGCCGTCTCCGCTCGAACGGGGCGCGAGCCGGCCAAGTCCGTCGCGACTGGCCCGGTCGTCGAGAATGGCGATGGCCCGCGCGGCCTTGGCGCGCGCTGAAGCCTCCCGCGCCACCTGTTGGATCGCGAAGTGCCGGCGTCCTCGGACTTGCTCGTTCACCGTGCGGAGCGTGATGGGCTCCCCCGGGGTGCCGGGTTCGCGGAATCCACCGATCTGCTCGTTCTTCACCAACATCTGATGGAAGGAGGCGATGGTGCGAAGTCGAGCAGCGACGAAGAGGCTCTCGCGATCATCGACGAAGGCGGGGTTGAAGAGCCCCCGCTCGAAGTCCTTGGTCTGGCCGGCCGGGGCGAGCCCGAACTCGCCCGGCGCCGTGTGTTCGTCGAACGGGAGCCGAGCACGGATCCATCGCGTGGTCTCCGCGAGCTCCCCCCGATCTTGACGGCGCAGCGCGAAGGCCGCATCAGAGAGAGCAGGGTGCCACTCACCGGCGGATGACTCCGGCAGTCGGGGAAGGAGGCGCAACTGCAGGCCGAACCCGGCGCGCACCAAGTCGAACCGCCCGAACTCGCCGCCGTCGGCGAGGCTCCCGAGAACCCGCGTCCAGAGCGCGCCGACCTCCCCGTCCGAGAGTTCGGCTTCCTCCTCATCGTCGGGCGTGACGTGCTTGGCCGGCTCGGGTCCGAGGACGGACTCCAGCACGAGACCGCTGGCGAACGCCATCGTGACGCGGGAACGCTCATCCCCGAGGCCCCACGGTTGGACGGCGCGGATGATCTCACCCGCGAGATACCGCTGGAAGGCGAGATCGATCGCGGGGATGTCCTCAGAACCGAGCAGCGCTATGAGAGCCTCGGGCAGTGCGAGGGAGCCGGCCGCTCTCTTCCCGGAGAAGGGCAGGACGACCGCGTTGGTTCGGGGCGATCGCCAGCTGGAGGGAAGTCCCGCGACAGCCTCGGCCTCCCAGTCCAGCGGAGGCGGACCCCCAAATCCGGCCCAGGAGTCGTGCGCGCTTGAGATCACGGCCGCGAGTTGCAGCATTCGCTCGATTCGGCGGCGGCGAGACGCCATAAGATCCGAGGCCAGCGCGAGCTGACGAAGCGTGTGGAGTAGAAGCGTGCGCGGCACGACCCCCTGCGGGCCTCCTCGCGCACTGTTGCCGACGAAGGCCGACGTCGCAGATCGGAGCGCGTCGGCGGGCGCGAGCGGCCCGAGGTGCTCGATCACCGACTCGGTGCGGGCCCGCACGAGCTCCTTCAGCGTCAAGGGATCGGTCCAGGTGTCGTCCATCCCGTCCTCCCGCGTCACTTCTCCCCCGTATCGCGCGCTCAGTCAGCGGACCGAAAGCCGGTCCCGCAGATCATCGGAAGGAGGGCACCGTGCTTCGTTTGTACACCATCGCACGGCACCTCGTGGCCGCTCTCGCAGCGGTCGTCCTGGTGGCGGGTCTCGCGTCCTGCGCAGGCATCCCCACCGGAGAGACCGAGGCGGAGGTCGCCGCGGTCGAGCAGGTGGACGCGCAGCAGTGCGAGGCGTTGTTCGCCACAGCGCCCACCGCGGGTGCGCCGTCGTTGACCATCGTCGTCGACCCGACTGCCTCCGCCCTCGTGCGGGACTTCCCGGACGAGCTGAAGGAGCTCATCTATGAGACGTCGCTGCAGAACGGAACCGCCTCGATCCTCGCGATCGACGGCGAGAAGGCCGCAGCGAACTGGGTCCTCGACTCCGTCGCACTGAACGACGGCACTATCGGCGACGGGGTGAAGCGGCACGCGCGCATCGCCCAGCTCGCACCCGCATGCGTGGAGATCGCGGCCCGCAGTGCGACTCCCACCGAGCCCGGCTCCGATCTCGCCACCGCGATGCGGCTCGCCGGAGATGCAGCGAGCGAGGGTACGGTCTGGATCGAGTCGGACGGGATGAGCTCGGTGGGAGCCCTCGACTTCGACGTGACCACCATCGGCTCCGTCCCCCCGGCGAGTGTCGCACCGGCTCTCGCGACGACCGGGGAGCTTCC
>POYE01006817.1_pt1 | contig 13109 bp, 14 predicted proteins | sample 1559841 | NCBI WGS metagenome assembly POYE01 (sample SAMN05257100, study PRJNA326052) | Biofilm metagenome, whole genome shotgun sequencing project. | isolation source: steel pipe from biofilm reactor | place: India: Nagpur, Maharashtra | collected 2016-03-04 | reverse complement strand
CGGGGTCTCGTCGATGCGCTCGGTGGCGGAGACCAGCGTGACGCCCATCTTCTTCAGTGCGATCCCGACGAGGGCGTCGTCGTACCGGTTCCGCGCCATGCGGGACATCATGTAGACGATGACGTAGTCCACGTCGCCCTGGGCCTGGATGCGGGCAAGCATCTGTCGGAACGCGGGGCGCTTGCTCATCTCGGTCGCGGACTTGCCGGGCTCGATGTACTCGTCGATGATCGTGACGCCGAGCTCGTCGGCCTTGCGCTGGCAGGCGACCCGTTGGGCTGGGATGGATTGCCCGTGGGCGTCGTAGCTGGTGCGGGTCTGCTGCTCGCTGGAAACCCGCAGGTACACGACGGCGCGTGAGCCGGGGGGCACCTCGTCGAGGGAGAGGGTGTCGTCGAGGATGCGGCCGAGGCCGAGTTGCTCGAACTCGTCCGAGAGGGCGGTGATGTTGGGCACCCCGATCAGGCTGTGCAGGTTGAAGTCATCGGGCATGGGCGGGCCTCCTTCGGGTCGGTGGGGATGAGGTTCAGCGGGAACGACCGGCGCCGCAGCTGCGCCGTGAGCGTCGCGTGGCAGATATCGCGCAAGGTGACGAGATCGTCCAGCGTCCGGGTCGAGGGGACAGTTGATGGGACGGTTTGACGGCTTAGGTTGACGGCTACACGGCCAACGATGTGCCGCTTTGTGCGTAGGTGGAGGTCAGCGATAACAGAGGTCGGCAGGTGCTCGGCGAGGGTCGGAATCGTGCTCTTAAGCAGAATGTCGAGGGTTCGAGTCCCTCCTGGCCCTCCAAGGAACGCCGTCGTCTCCACCTCTGTGAGACGGCGGTTTTCGTTGGCCTGGTCGGCTTGACGGGTCGTCGGAATCGTGTCCGAAGAGTCGCTGGTAAGCCGTCGTTGACGGCTTACATCACCGTCCTCAACAGACGCGGTCGCGGTCGAGCTCGCTGGCGTGCCCTTGCTGTTGAGTGCTCGCTCGACGCTGGCAAGGGCTTCGCGCTGGGAGTCGATATCGCCGTGCTGGTAGAGCTGCTGGGTCGTTGTGACGTTGGAGTGCCCCAGGATCAGCTGGGCATCGCGTGCGGGCACGCCGAGGTGCTTGAGCAGGGTCGCGGCGGTGTGGCGGGTGTGATGCACGGTGATCCGCGGAAGTCCGGCGCGTCGGGTGAGGATCTGGAACGTGCGGGCGAAGTTCCCCGGTTCCACCGGGTGCCCAGTGCTGCTGGTGAGAACGAGATGATCGCCGAGCGCGGCGGTGTCGCTGAGGTCGACGCCATGCTTGGCGGCGTGCTGGAGCAGTGTCTGGCGGACGGTGGGCAGCAGTGGCAGGGTGCGGCGCCCGGCGCTGGTCTTGACTGGCCCGGTGCGGAGTGCTCCGTCGATGCGTTGCAATTGCTGGGCGACCTGGAGGGTGCCGTTGCCGAGATCGATGTCGCGCCAGCGCAGACCGAGCACCTCTCCGCGGCGCATGCCGTAGAGGATCAGCAGCTGGTAGCCGACTTCCCACTCGTGGCCGCGGGTTTCCTCGAGGAATCGGGTGGCTTGGGCGACGTTCCAGGGCCGGATCTCCTTGCGCTCGTAGGCGGGCAGATCGACCAGCCGGGCGACGTTGCGGAGGATGAGCTCCTCGCGCATCGCACGGCTGAGGGCTGCGGAGAGGACCGTGCGCATCTTGTGCACGGTGCGGGGCGTGTGGCCAGCGCCCAGGAGCGCGTTGATCGCGGTCTGCACGTCGGCAACCGCGAGGTGTGTAAGCCGCTTGGTGCCGAGGTACGGCTTGATGTGCAGTCGGATGGTCGACTCGTAGAGCTCGACGGTGCGGGGTCGGTTCTTCACAACGACGACGTTGGTCATCCAGTGGTCGAGCCACGCCGCGACGGTCCACGGCTGCTGCGGCGCGGGGATCCCCTTCCGGCTGCGTTCCAGCAGCGTCTGGAGACGAGCGTGTGCCTCGGCGCGGGTCGTGCCGTAGGCGCGGACACGGCGGCTTCCCCCGTTGGGGGTGAGGACGTAGCCTGCGCCTTCGTAGCGTCCGTCCTGGCGTCGGTAGACGGTACCCGTGCCGCGGGGTGCTCTAGCTGCCATGCCGCACCCCCTTCCCTTCCATGCGGAGTTCTCGCAGGTACTCCCCAAGGTCGGTGGCGGTAACCAGCCGACGTGCTCCGATTTGGATGCTTTTCAGGTCGCGTTCGCGGATGAGTTTGTTGATCGTCCATTGGCTGACTTTGAGAAGCTCGGCGACTTCGCGGACGGTGTAGACGAGGTCGTCGGTTGTGGTCGGCGCGGTGGCCGATGCAGGGGTTGGGGTCATGGTGATTCCCTCCTTTCGGGATGCTTGATGGTGGGGAGCAGGTTGAGGTCGGACAGGCGGTTGCTGGCGCGCAGCACGGTCACTTTGAACTGCCGTGCTAGCCCGACGACGCTTGCGCCGTCTCGCAGTGCGGCGCGAATCTTGGGGGCGGGCATCAGCGCCCGAGAGGCGAACTGATCCGCGGCCATCGCGGCTTGAACCAGTCCCTGCAGGTATCGGGCGTCGTAAAGCTCGGTTTCGCGGCCGCGGTCCAGGATGCGCTTGAACTCGTGGACGATGCTGAATCGGCGTTGAACGGTGCGGTCGCTTGCTCTGACGACAATGACCCAGCGTTGAGAACGTTCGTCCCAGTAGCTGGTGCAGTAGTCGGGCAGGGTGGCGTCGAGTTCTATCCGGACGACTGGAAGGGTCGCGACGAAGTCCACTACGTCCATGCGGGCTCGCTCGCTCAGGCGTGCCAGGAGTGCCCCTTGGGCGTTTGCGACGCGCTCTGCTTCTCGCCAGCTCATTGGCTCGGCGTGGTTGGGGATGAGCCGACGGAGTCGCCGGATGACGTAGCGCTGAGCCGGCGCAATTGTCGTCCGGCTCGCGCGCTCGACTGGTTGTGGTGCTTGTTCTTGTTGCAGAGGTGTCATAAGTCTTCTCCTTTCGTTCCCCACCCAGGGAATGAGCTATTTGATTTCTGTCGTTAGCGGGTTTCGTCCTCGTGGTCTGGCGGTCCGTCCAGACGTACTCCTTCACGCGATGCGAGGTTCTCGAAGTAGTGGCTGAGTTCTTCGATCGCTCGAGCGGGCAGATCGCTGTAGCGGGCACGTAGATAGGGGGCGAAAGATGGCAGGTCGTGTGGTGCCGAGTAATGCACCATGGCGTAGACGTCGGCGATGGGGATCAGCAGCGTGCGCGCGAGTGCCGTGAGCACGTCGGGGCGGGGGCGGGCGATCTCGCCGCGCTCAATGCGGACGATCGTTGAGTGGGGTATGCCGGACATCGATCCGAGGCGCCGGAGGGAGAGGTGTTTGGACTGACGCGTCTGCTTGATTAGCTGGCCGAGACGCGCGGCCGGTTCCGCGTGTTGCTGCATTCTGCGGGTCTCCATTTACATCCTCCCCATTTTACTCCTGTTGCCGTAAAAGGTCCTGGTCAGAGGCATTTTTTACAACACTTTCCGTCTGCCGGTGGCGAACTGGTGTCGCCGGGCTATCTGTTGCTCATTCCGGTTGTTGATATGTGGTGTGCCGGGTTTCCTCTCGTGCGCTACCTGTGGCGGTGGAAGACGTGGATCTGCCCGCCGACGTCGACCGCGCACCACAGCGCGCCGGCGCCTTCGCCGAGCCGGGCCTGCTCGCGGGGTGGCTGGTCGCGGTAGAGGGTGGGCTGCCCGATCTTCCCGTCCTCGTCGATCTCGCGGACTTCGGTGATGGTGTCGAACATCGCCTCGAGGTCGCGAAAGCTGCCGACATAGCGTTCCCGGAACCGCTCGACCAGGTCGGGCTGAGCGGCGTCGACACCGGGCAGCCGCAGGTAGGCCAGAGCCGGGACGCCGTGGTCGAGCACGAACGCGGTGATGTCCTCGAACGTGTCGGCCATCTCTGCTCGGCTGGGGGACCCTCGCACCTGGAACGCGGCGGTCAGCCCGAGCTCCTCCTTGTAGGCGATCGAGGTAGTCCATCGTCCGCTCGGTGGCGGGTCGGGTTGCAGTTCGGGGACTTGCTGGTAGAGCAGGTAGGTGGCGAGCCAGTTGATGATCTCCCTCATCTCCAGTCGGAGCGTGGGCCGGGAGGCGAGTTCGAGCAGCTCGCTGCGCGTGCCGGGGTAGTCCAGGCCGTTGCGGTGGCCGAAGATGCCGAGGTCGCTGTCGGGCTCGTCGATGGCGAAGGACAGGAACTCGGCGATGATGTGTGCGTCGTCCACCTCGAGCGGGCGGCCGTGCTGGTGGGCTTGAAGCACCGAGGTCTGCATTGCCACGCGCAGTTGCAGGGCGATGTTGCTGGGCTTCTCCGGACTCTCCGGGAGGTCTTCGATCAGCTCGGCGCGCAGCCTGCGGCGGATGTCGCCGGGCTCCTCGCCGCGTCGCGGGTTAGGCCGTTCCATCGTCGCCCTCCGGTCGTTCCAGGTCGGTGTCGCCGTGCACGAGGTAGCGGGTCAGCCAGGTGATCCAGCCGCGCTGCTGGTCGTCGAGGTCGTGGCGGGCTCTCAGGTTGGCGAGTTCGACGGCGACGCGCCCGGCGTCGACTACACGGTTCTGCACGACGTTCAGCAGGTGCGGATAGTCGGGGCCGTCCCCGTTGGTGAGGCTGAGGATGAGCATCTTCGCCGACTGCAGCAGCCACCAAGGTTCGCTCTTCACCTCCATCGCTGAAGCCGGTTCGGGGCGATCAGCCAGGTAGATGCCGAACCAATCGATCCAGCTGCGTACCTGTTTCGTCGTGCCGGGACGGTCGTACAGTTCGAGGTACTCGGCGCGCAGTTCGTCCGGGTCGCCGTCGCCGGTGCGGGCGAAGCCTTCCAGCGCCGAGCCTGGTCGGTCCAGCGCCCGGGCCAGGCCGAGCGCGATGACCACGGCGGTGCCGGTGTCGAGGTCGGTTGCGGTGCGGCGGGCGCTGTCGATGCCGTCGGCGGCGACGGTCTCGATGGTGCGCTCCAGCCGGTGCTCGGCAAGTTCCGCGACGGCGGTGTCCGCGAAGGTCTGGAATCGGGTGGCGATGTCGTCCAGGCCGAAGCGGCGGGCCTGCTCGGCCAATTCTCGGGCGTGCTCGTCGTCGCCGTCGATCAGCAGATCGGCGTCGAGCAGATCCAGGTCGAAGATCGGCAAGCCGGGGTCGTTGATCACCAGGCCGCCTTCGAGGATGATGTACGGCTCGCCGCCGATCTGCTCGGGGCTGCGGTCCTGCTCGGGTTGGTGTTCGTAGTCCGGGTCGTGCCCGGGCTCGGGGGTTCGTGGTCGTTCCATAGTGGTTTCCTCCTTTCGGTTACCTGTTGAAGACGTGGTATTCCTCGCCTGATTCGATGACTTCCCACACGTCGCAGACCCGCTCCCACAGGTCGTCGCGGTCGAGGGTGACGAACTCCGCACCGGCGTACTCGGCCGCGATCTTGTGGATGGCCTCCTCGATCGCGTCGATCTCGATAAGGGCGGCGAGCACGGCGTCCCGGCTGCTGAAGGTGCCGATGTAGAAGTCGTGGAACGACTCCTCGATGTTCGACGCGGACGCATCCACGTCGGGCATCTCCAGGAAGTGCAGGAACGGGTCGCCGAGTCTGCGGATGAGTGGCGCGAGCCGATCGAGCATCGCCGGCTCGTCCTCGAGCGGCAGATCGCCGGGGATGTGCAGGTCGACGTCGTAGCCGTCGATCTTGTGGCAGGTTTGCCAGAGCAGGTTCCCCAGCCGCGGCCCGCCGACGAACAGGTCCGCGCGGGGCGGCTGCCGGTTCTCCCGCACGATCAGGTGGACGCCGAGCCAGTCGATGAGCTCGTGCACGTCGTCCGGGGTGGTCTCGTCCTCGTAGAGGGGCAGGTAGTCGGCGCGCGCTTCGGCGTTGCTGATGTCGTCGGTCTTGGCGAACCGGGCGAGCGGGCTGTCCGGCGCGGTGGCGAGCGCGTGGGCGATCATCCGCGCGGTCGCGGGGTCGATGTCGCTACGGCGCTGGCGGGCGAGCTCGATGCCGCCTTCGATGAGGATCTGGATCTCCGGGTCGGTCTCGGCGCGGTGCGCGGGCCGGTCGGGCTGTGGTCGCGGCTGTTCCATCACGCGGCCCCCTTCGGATGTCTGTCGTAGCGGTGGAAGACGTGCACGCCTTCGGTGCCTTCCAGGCAGAGGTAGGTGCGGCGCAGGATTTTCTCGAACTCGTCCAGCGCGTGCCCGCGGGTCGGGTCGATGTGCCGGTCGGCTTTGGAGAGGGCGTAGGCGAGGGACTCCTTCGGCGCGTGGGCGACGAAGTCGGTCATCGACTCGTAGGTGCCCTCGTGTCGCGCCAGCACGTCCCTCACTTCGAGCGGAGCACCGACGTGGATGGCGTAGAGCGCATACGGTTCACCGAGTTCCTTAATGCCTTGGGCATAGAGGGCGATGTCTTCCGCGTCGCTGCGCGGCGGCAGCATCAGTTGGTGGAAGCCCAACCAGGCGGACACCTCGACGGTGGTGCCGGGCGTCTGCTCGGCGATCTCGTTCATCTGCGCGGTGAGGTCGTCGGGGTGCCGGTCGGCGTCGAGCCATCGGCCGCCTGGTCGAAGGTCGAGGCCCGAGTCGCGGGGCTGGATGAACACCTGTGGGGCCGGCTCGGTGTGCTCGGTCTCGGGCTGGTCGGGGTGCGGGTTGTGGATGCGTTCCAGGAAGTCCCACAGCGCGGAGATCCACGGCGGCTGGTGCAGGTCGATGCGATCGCCGTCGAGCTCGTTCAACGCGCCTGCTGGGTTGAGGGCGCCGGTTGCGGCGAAGTGCTCGAGGTGGGAGCCGTAGCCGGCGTGCAGGGTGGCGGCGATGATCCGGGCCGTGTCCGCGTCGATCCCGGTGCCGGCCTGTTCGGCTGCTTCGAGGCCGTGGGTGATTCGGGCAGCGGCGTGCTGTTCCTGCTCGCGGGTGAGCAGGTTGGTGTGTTGTTCGGTGCCGGGCTCTCGGAACCGGCGGCGGGACTGTTCCATACGTGTTTCCTCCTTCCTGGAACTCGGGCGATCCGTGATCGCAGCCGTGATGTGAGCTGTGGTGATGTGACGCGGCGCGACGGCCGTGGCGGGGTTAGCGGGTGAAGACATGCAGCTGCCCTCCGATCTCCACGGCTTCCCACGCCTGGATGGCGCCTCGGCGCTCGGGGTCGCCTTGGGCGAGCAGCGCGTCGGCTTCGTCTTCGAGGGCGTGCACGCCGAGGTAGTAGTTGACGAGGCCGAGGCTCGCCGCGTCCACGCCGGGGAGGCGCAGGAACGCGCGGAACGGATCCCCGTACCGGCGGATGGCCCGCTCGAGGTAGGGGATCACCCGGCCGGCTTCGTCGAGGGCCAGGCCCATCGGCAGCTGGAAGGCGACGGCGACTCGTTCGCCCTCGCCATTGTCGGTGTAGAACAGGCCGCCGTCCAGGGCGTAGCCCGGTGTCCCGACGGTGGTGGAGGTGGGGTGCTCATGGTGGAACAGGTGGGTGCCGAGCGCGTCGAGCAGCAGGCGTCCTTCGGCGGGCATGATCGGGTGCTGGTAGAGCGGCAGGTATTCCGCCCGCAGCTCGGCGTGGCTGCCTTCGCCGGTGCAGGAGTGGGCGCGGAGGGCATCCGTCTCGGCGCCCTCGGGTGCGTGCGCGATCACGTTGTAGGCGATCAGCCGGGCGGTGAGCGGGTCGATGTCGCGGCTCTCGGAGAGGGCGTTGAAGTAGGACTCCCGGGCGTCGTCGGAGAGGGCCATCGTGATCACACCGGCGGCGAGTTCGGGGTCGGGAAGGGATCGAAGCAGTTGCTCTCGTTCCTTCTCAGTGGCGGGCTTGCGGGCCTCGGGATTCGGGAATGCTTGGTGTTCCATCAGGCGTCCCTCCTTCCGTGGTCTGGCTGCGGCGGGATGCGGAAGGCATGTAGGATGCCGTCGACCTCGACTGCGTCCCACTCGAAGCCCGCCACGAGCTCGGCGTCGGTCAACGGCTGGTCGTGAGCGCCTGACACGGGGTGGAGTGTGCGGGCCCGGAAGTTGTCGATGAGGTCGGTGTCGAGCACGTCCACACCGGGCAGGCGCAGGTAGGCGCGCAGCGGATCGCCGTGCTCAGCGATCAGGTCGGTGAGGTTGCGCCCGACGTTCTCGAAGGCGACCGGGCCGAACTTCTCGGATGAGGCGAACCCGATGCCGACGCGGCGCCCGTCGGGGAGGGTGTCGAAGTAGACCAGCGAGCCCTCCATCGCCTTCGCGAATAGCTGCGCGGTCTGAGGTCGTTCCTGGTGGAAGAGGTAGGTGCCCAGGGCGTCGAGCAGGACGTGGAACTCCGCGGCGACGTTCGGGTCGGCGTGGACAGGCAGGTAGACCTCGCGCAGCTCGGTATGCGTGCCGGTGCCGTCGTTGAAGAACCGCTGCAGTAATGGGGCATGCTCGGCGGCGGCGAATGCCTCCAGCGCGAAGGCGATGAGGCGAGCGGCGGTTGGGTCGAGCGGCTCGCCAAGAGCGGTGGCTTCGACGATGGCGTCGCGGAGGCTGTGGGTCAGCAGTTCGCCGAGCGCGTCCGCGTCGCCGTCGGTGAACGCGGCATCGAGCAGTTCATGCGGGATCTCGATCGGTCGATCCGCTGGTCCTGGCTGCTTTTCGCCGTCGGATGGTGTTGGGGTTGGTGGGGTGCGTTCCATGTGTTCTTTCCTCCTTTCATGGCTTCGCGTTGTCATCGGGACGGGTGTGGTCGCGGCTACGAGGTGTCCTCCGGCGCGGCGGTGAGGTGCTCGGCGAACCGGTCGGCAGTGGTGACCTGGAACAGCTCGGCGGGGAGATCCGGCTCGGTGGCGATCGCGCGGCGGATCTGTGCGGCGCGGGCGGCCGAGGCGGTGACCCACAGCACGAGCGGGAACACGCCGGAGCGCTGCTGTTCGGCGCCGGTGGCGTGGTAGGCGGCGTAGGCGCGGCACTTGGTCAGGATCTGCGGCAGGTGCTCGCTGCCCTGGTCGGCCTCGAGGAACAGGTGATCCTCGAACTCGCCGGCGGCGGTGACCGAGTACAGGTCGGGTTTGAGCGTCTGGGTGAGGCCGTGCGGGCCGAGGTAGTCGCGCCAGCAGTCCGGTTCGGTCTGCAGGGCGAGCACCTCCAGGTCCCCGGCGGTCGCGAGGTCGCGGATGATGACGGCGATCTCGGCCACAGCGAGGGTGTGGTCGGTGAACAGGACGGATGGTTCGGTGTAGCGGCGGCGTCCGGTCTCGCCTCGACGGGTGCGTTGGATGGTCGCGCCGGTGGAGGTGAGCTGCCAGATGTAGCCCTGGGAGCCGTGCCGGACCCCGCCGATCCTGCGCTCTAAGTGCGCGATGACGCCGTGGTCGGCGAGGCGGGTGAGCACTCGCATGGTGGCCTTTGTCGCGGCACCGGCGGTGGCGTGCCCGTTCTTGCCGATCGGGAAGTGCAGACGCTGGATGAGGCGGGTGGTGAGCAGCCGGAAGGTTTCGACGTCGTCGAGGACGGCCAGGTCGCGGGGCGTAAGCCGGTGCAGGACGCTGCGGGGGTCGAGGTAGGTCATGGTCGACCCCCGTTCCGGGCGGTGCCGCCACCCCTGACACAGGGGTGAGTCCCATCCGAAGGGGCCGGGGAATGGCCGGAATATGGCCGATGTGGGATGGATGTGAGCATCGTGAAGGGACAGGCGACAAGACAGGCGACGAGACGGTTACCCCATCTGTTAGCGGCCGTTGAAGCAGACATCAGGTGTTCCTCCTGCGGCGACCGATCGGTCCCGACGAGACGACCGGAGCAGCCTGCGCGGCATCGACGTCGCCGCTCGGCGGCACGGTGTCGATAGGTGGCAGGGTGTCGTCGGCGGGGTCGGGCCGGTGGTGCTGGCGGCTGATCCGGCGGACCTGGTCCGGGTCAGAGGTCACCGGGGTTGGCGGGAGGCTCTTGCCGAGTGCCCAGCCGGTGGTGATGCCGTCCGCGACCAGTCGCAGGTACACCTCGTACCGGCCGAGCGCCATGAAGTCCTCGTCCGTGAGTTCGGGAGCGAGGCGGGCGAAGGTGCGGGCATCGTCGTCGGACTCGAGCCGGAACACCACCTTGGTGCGGGCGTTGGACTTGACGGCGGACTTCATGTCCTTGGGCAGCTGATCGAAGAACTGGGTCGCCAGGAACCAGCCGACCGAGAGCGACCGGGAGCGGGCGAGGGCATCGGTGAGCGACACGGGCAGGTTGAGGAACCGGTCGGCCTCATCGACGTAAACGAATCCGGGGCGCTTCTCGTGGCCTTTCTCGGCGGCGCGTTCCTGCACGGCCTGCCACACTTCGGCGATCACCAGCGAGCCGATCAGCTCGGCGGTGAGCGGCCCGACCAGCCCTTCGTTGAGAGGGACGAGGACGACCTTGCGGTCGCGGAACACGTCCTTGAGCCGGAACCCCGGCTTGCGCTGTCCGAGGATCTTGACCGCGGCGGGGCGCAGCAGCACCTGGCGGAGCTTGTTCATCGGCGGGGCGATCACGTTCGCCTGCGCAGCCGGGCGGAGCGAGTCGTACCAGCTCCAGAACCCCATCAGCGCGACATCGTCCTTGACGACGGCGACCTGGCTGCGGCGGAACGCCGGGTCGGTCCACAGCCTCGGCAGATCGACAAGGGTGTTCGGGGCCTCCGGGGTTCCGGCCCGGGCGAGGGTGCGCAAGCTGGCGGAGTAGATGTCCGCGGTGCGCGGCCCCCAGCCTTCGGCGAAGATGCGCTTGAACACGGCAAGGATGCCATCCGCGACCACATCCGGGTCGCGGCCGGTGGCGTCGAGCGGGTTGAACCCGATCGGTTCGTCTTCGGCGCCGTCGATGACGACGACGTCCTTCCACCGCTTCTTCGGCATCCGCTCTAGCAGGCTCGCCGGGGTCTGGTCTTTGGGGTCGAGGACGACGACGGCGTGGCCGGCTTCGATGTCGGCCTCCATCAGGTGCTCCAGCAGCTTGGTCTTGCCCACGCCGGTGGGGCCGAGGGCGAAGCCGTGATACATGCCATCGGCCGCGCCGACACCGAGCAGGCGGTTGTCGCCGGGCACGAGCGACTCGGCGAACACCCGGTGACCGGTGTGCACGGAGGCGTCGGCGCGCAGCAGCTTCGGATGCACGGGCGGCATGCCGGGCAGTTGTTCCTCTCCGATCGGCCAGCCGGAGAGGGCGACCAGCTCGGGCACCGCGAGGCGCAGGACGCCGCGTCGGGTGAGGGGACTCATGTTGAGCCGGTTGGGGTCTTCTTTCACGAGCCGGATCTGCACGCCGGGGGACTGCGCGATCGAGATCGCGGCGAGGATCTCCATGACCGTGCGGCGGCGCTTGTCGGAGTTATGGGCGATCACGCCGATGCGCAGGATGCCGTCGATGGCGTAGTGGGCGGCACGGTCGCGGACCCGGTTGCGGATCTCGGTCGACGCATCCGGCTTCCCGGTCGTGAGCGCCTGCCACAGGTTGAAGCCGGGTTCGGAGATCTTCGCCGGAACGGATCGCGGCGCGGTCCCTTCACCGAGGACGAGCTGCACGCAGACGGCCTCGCCGTTCTTGTGCGGGCGGCCGAGGGCCGAGTAGACGGCGCGGATAACCGCCTCCGGATCTTCGGCGGCGAGCGGCAACCCCGGTGACTGGATGGCGACGTGCCCGGCGGCGATCATGGTCGGCCTGGCGTAGCCGTCCAGACCGGTCATGATCGAGCCGGGAATGAGATCTGCGAGCATCCGCCGCAACTGGTGGACGTAGGTGGGCTCGCAGCCGATGAGGTGCTGGATGCCGTCCTCATCGGCGCGGGTCTCCAGCACAACGGGATGCCCGTTGCGGTCCGAGGCGAGCCGAGTGAGGAAGGCGGCGACCTGGGCGGCCGGGAGCGGATGCGGGAGGAAGAGCCGCGAGTACACCAGGGGAGTCGAGCTATTCATCGTCGCCCTCCTCGCTGGTGCCTCGGCGGCGGTCGGCGAGCTTCTGCATCCCGGCCAGGTGCGGTACCGGAGAACCCTCGGCCTGGGCGCGCTTCTGCTCGGCGTGCAGCATCAGTGCATCGGCCAGCAGCGCCATGTTGATCGGCTGGTCGGGCTTGACGCGGACGACGATCTGATGGTCGCCGCGAGAGCGGGTGCGTTTTCGGGCACGCTGAGGTCGGGCGTCTGTCATGGCCGGGGGTCTCCGTTTACGGGGCGACCCACCAGCCGCTGTTCACTTTTCGGAACAGTTCTCCCGACTCTGTTTATATGTTCACTTTTCGGAACGGTCAAGAGAGATTGTGTATTTAACAACACTCCGATAGAGGTGAAACTGCTCACGTTTTCACCACCTGTCCTGCCGGGCTTTGATCACCCGATAGGCGACATAGCCGGCGAGCAGCAGCACGGCGATCAGCACGATCCAGAACCAGAATCGGGCGAGCAGTTCCAGGGCGATCCAGATCGCGACGATGCCGGCGAGGATCAGCAGGCAGGCGCGGAAAAAGCTCTGGCTCATGGTGGGCTTGTCTTCCTTCTTGTCGTTCACGAGTTCTCACGCGGCCTTTCTCATGACCCCGTCGGCCCAGTCGTCGCCGGAGCCGGCGACGGAGTTCAGGGCGCGCTCGGAGTAGGCGGGGACGGGGTAGCCGGGGATGTGCAGGTCGGAGCCGCCGGGCGCTTCGTTGCCCCAGGCGTCGAAGCCGGGGAAGCGGCGCCGGGCGAACAGCTCCAGATAGGGCCCGGGGGAGAGTCGCTGGATGGCGACCATCGCCTCCTCGGGCTTGTGGCTGTGCTCCTGCACCGGCCAGTCGGCGACATCCCGCTGACCCTTGTAGAGGACGGGAGCCCTGCCCTTGGTGAACAGCAGCAGATGCTCATGCGAGCCGCGGAGGTAGTTGCCGAGCCCGGTCTTGCGCTTGTCCCAGATCAGCTCGGAGCGGAAGGTCAGCCCCCACTTCTGTTCGGCGATGCGCTGCGCGTCCAGCCGGGAGGCGACGAAGCACCAGATCCAGACGTGCGCGTCGTCGGTCAGCAGCTCGGGGATCGGCAGGTTCGCGATGTCCTCGACGGACATGAGGTCGTAGTGCTTGATCGCACCGAGGTTGCCGCGCTGCATGTGCGGCCACGGCGGGTCCATCACGACGCAGGAGTAGCGCTTGGCCGGATACTTCGGGATGTCGTTCTTCGGCAACTTCGTGACGTTGCTGGGGTT
>POYE01045415.1_pt1 | contig 13481 bp, 15 predicted proteins | sample 1559841 | NCBI WGS metagenome assembly POYE01 (sample SAMN05257100, study PRJNA326052) | Biofilm metagenome, whole genome shotgun sequencing project. | isolation source: steel pipe from biofilm reactor | place: India: Nagpur, Maharashtra | collected 2016-03-04 | reverse complement strand
TAAGCCAGTTCGTCCCGCCATTCTTGGTGATGACGCTGACGCGGCGCGACGAAAGATCGCCCTGCACAACGCGAAGGTCATGATTGCGCTGCAATCAGCGTTGCTGCGCACCCCCGGCATGAATTCGGGCGACGATGTGTGGCGCAAGGCCATTCGAGACATCGCGGATCTGTACTGTGAAACGCTCGCCAAAGTGCTTGATCATCTTGAGGCTGACGGACAGTCCGGCGACTGGCTGAAGCTGAAATACAACCTGCCGGTAGCAGAAATGGTGTCTGCGATGTGGGCTGAGAATCGCGAGGTCGCCATGATGCGAGGGCCTGCAAACCTCGCGGACACCTTCATCAAGTGGACGGCTTCCCTGCCTGCCGATCTGAGTCGCCCGAGTTTTGAGGAATCCGGACTTTCCTTGGTGGCCGAGATGACGCTCACGCAAAGCGGAGCCTTCGCCAATCTCGCGCCGACGCTGTTGCGACTTGAGCGGATGGACAAAAGGGCGCTCCCTCTCTATCTCGGGAAAACCCCCATCGATGAGTTCCGCGACGACCTCTATCGATTGATGCAGGCCCACGCCACACGCATCACGGACAGCATCGCGCCCAAAGATGCCGTAAACGACAAGTCGCGTTTGATAACCTACAAATCAGTGGCTCGGCATGTCGGGAAAATCCTCGGCGCCGTTCTGGATGTGAAGTTCAATCGTCTGCTGGCAGACGCGAGGAACATGCGGGAGCAACCCCAAGAAAAGCGGCAGGAGTACCTGAAATGGCTGGATGGATTGCCGGAGGGCGCATTGATGATCGAGTGCCGCAAGGGGCTGGTTTGGGCGCTCAGGGGCGCCTACCCCGACGCGAAAAGCGCGATCACCGAGAATCCGGAGGCGGGCGACTCGGGCGCGCCTGGAAAGACCGAGGATGATCCAGTCCATCGAGAAAAACCGGCCCCTTGACCGCGCGGGACGGAGAATCGCCGCCCTCGTCACAGGCCCCGCGCTCATCCTGATGGCGATGCTTCCCTGCGCTTCGGTCGCGTCGCCACGACAGGCGCTGCGGCCGATCACTGCGTCCTGCATCATGGAAGCGGCCGAGCGTCATGGGACGCCGCTGGCCGCACTGATCGCCATCCTGGTCGTCGAGGGCGGGCAGGTCGGCATGATCCGGCGCAACAGCAACGGCAGTTACGATCTCGGTCCTGGCCAGATCAACACGATCTGGATACCGGAGATCCGCGCTGCGGGGATCGACCCGCTGGACGTGCTCTACGATGGGTGCGTGAATATCGATTTCAGCGCGCGCATCCTCGCGCGGCAGTTCGCCGCAGGGCATTCCCCGATCGAGGCCATAGGCCGTTATCACTCGAACACGCCACGATACAAGTCCGTCTATCAGCAGAAGATCGTCGCCACGCTTGCCGACAATCGGGTCTCGATCGACAAGCTCATCCGAAAAGCCAATGCGCCCATCCAGATGCAGGTGGCTTCAAGCGAACGGGGGGACAGGAGTTGAGCGGCGACAACGGGAACAGCAATGGCGGAATGATCGCGCTGGTTGTCGCCTTCGTCGTTGCAATCTTCCTCATCCAGCACTTCTACGACACGAACAGGCTGATCATCAACACGGTGTGGTTGGAGTTCAACCGAGCAATGCTGCTTCCTTGGACGCTCGTTTCATCTCGGGCGGCATTGATCCACGCGAAGCTCGGCGCAGCCAATCCGTTGCAATTCACGGCGGGGAACCTGCTCGCGCAGACGACGCTCGCGGGTGAGTATTGGCGATGGGTGGTGGCCCCGGCTATCGGGTACTGCGCCTATGTCGTCTACATCCGCGCTGCCCGGATCACGTCGCTCACGCAGAGCCACAACATGCAGTCGCTCCTGAAACAGCAGGGGCTCGTGTTTCCCGCCGTCAGGCCGGTTGCCATGCGCAAGCGCAGCGTTCTCGATGAACCACTGGATGTGGGGCCGTGGCGCGTTGCTCGATCTCCGATCCAGTTCGCAGCCGAGAACCGCCTGATCTATTCCAAGGAGAAGGGCGGCAAGTCCGAGGCCGTCCCGCAATCGACGCTGATCCTCAAGAATGGTTTGGTGAATCTCGATTCGGACCTGTGGGACGGCGACAATGCGCTTCGGAAACGCCAGTCGCTTTTCCTGCACCCCGAGGCAACGAAATCGGTATTCGAGAAGCAGATCGGGCGCAACTTTTCCTCTTGGGATCAGGAGCCGGCTTATGTGCAGGCGCTCGCGGCCTGTTTCATGCTGTACGCGACGGGGCGGAAAGCGGACGGCAAGAAATGGATCGACAGGATGAATCTCACCTTCACTGAAAGAAGCCCGATCCAGCCCAACAAGACGGTCGATGCGTCCGGCGCACTGGACATCATCAACGACATCACGAAGGAGAACGGCGGCGACCGTGCCGTCCGGAGAACCATTCAACTGCACGGCAATTTCAGCAACGTCCTCATGATGGCGCTGCTGGTGCTGGCCAGAAAGAAGGCCATGCTGCCGCCATCTCAATTCCTCTGGCTAAGACCGACAGACAGACCGTTGTGGTACGCCCTGCATCAAATGGGCGGACGCATGCCGTGGGCCGAGGCTGCTGCACCATGGAGCCACTATTACGCCGTCGAGCGACTTGGCTCGCCGATTTCCACGCCGCACATCAACGAAGCGATCGAGGGGCTTCAAAAGGCCCTCGATGATGACGGCTGGTTCGGTAAGGTCGAGAAATACGGGACTCAAGAGGATCGTCCGGCGCCCAAGCCGGAAAAGAAGGACACGGCCCCGTACAGGAACAGGAAGCAGGTCTGATGGCATTCGACAGCAAGGGTCCGCCGAGAGGCATCACCGAAGAAGAATCGCAACGCAACCGGGTCATGTCCAGGCGGATGCGTCAGGATGCGCGCTCCGCATCCGAGCAGTTCGCAGAGTCCGTCTCAAGCCCCACGTTCGCCATCGTTCTTGGTTTGATGCTCGCGCTGTTGACGATTCTTGCTCCAGTCGTCGCATTCATCACGCCGATCATCTTTGCCGCCGCATGCTTCTTCATCATGCGGCGGCGGCGCTACGATCGCCTCCCGCTGCGTCTCCCGGCGGCGATCACCAAGGCTCCGCACTGGTTTGACGGTATGCCGGCGTGGATGCGCAAGGCGCTCCTGCTGCCGGACATGAAGGCCCCCGTCACCGACTACGGCAGCCCGCTCCCAGGACGAACGGCATTCGCTCCTGCGCGCGGCGGCGTTTTCATCGGCAACGAGAACACCACCGGACTTGAGTTGTGGCAGACCCCGCAGGACTTCCTGACGCACATGCTGCTACTCGGGACCACCGGCGCAGGCAAAACAGAGGCGCTGGTCTCGTTGTTCTTCTCTGCGCTCTCCACCGGCGCTGGCGGCGCGTACACGGACGCCAAGGCATCTCCCAAGCTGGCGATGCAGATATTCCAGCTTCTGCGATTCCTCGGCCGCGACGACGACTTTCGCATCATCAGCTATTTCACGTCCCAACTGGTCAAGCCGTCCGGCACGCCGGAGCGCATCTCGAACACCAACAACATGTTCGCCTTCGGTCCCGCCGAGCTTTTGACGCAATTACTGACCTCTCTGATCCCCTCGTCGAGCGGGGACAACGCGATCTTCTCGCAGAACGCCGAAACGCTGGCTTCCGCGCTCATGTACCCACTGGTCTGGCGACGCGACAATCTCAAGCATCCGCTATCGATTTCGGTCATTCGAGCGCACCTGAACTTGCAAAAATGCGTCGAGCTTGCGACAGACGCGCAGATGCCGGAGTCCATGCGTCTGCCGCTCATGTCCTTTCTGACTGGTGTCGGCTGGCAGCGTGACAAGCCGCTGGACGGCCAGCCGAGATCGCTCCCCGAGCAGTTTGGCTATGCGCGAGGCTACTTCAACCTCGCGCTGGCGCAGTTGACGGACACCTACGGGCACATCCACGACACGGATACCGGCGAGATCGACATGGCCGACATCATCACGCAGCGCCGCGTGATGGTGACGATGCTTCCCGCCCTGCAAAAATCTCCGGAGCAGCTTGGGATGCTGGGGAAGATCATCCTCTCGGGCCAACGCAACGCGGCCGCAGTCGGCCTTGGTGCGCGCGTCGAGGGCACCAGCGCCGATGTGCTGGACAACCTGCCGGTGGACACCAGCAACATCTTTCTCGCCGTGACGGACGAGTATGGCGCCATTCCGACACCCGGTTATGCTGAAATTCTCACCCAGGGTCGCGGACTCGGGGTGGGCGCGATCATCGCCTCGCAGGACTCGTCCGGCATCATCAAGGGGGACGAGCACGCCTACAAGCAGATCGTCGAGAACACGACACAAAAACTCATCATGCGCGTCGAGTCCGCCATGGATACATGGGATCTGGTCGCCGGCGTGGCGGGGGAGCAGGAGATTTTTCGCACCCAGGGCATGAGGCTCGGCGGCGAAAACCCGGCGTCGATGGGGATTTCCTATCGAGGATCGCGGGACATCACAATAGAGAAAGCCAGTCGGGTCGTCCTGCAAGACTTTCAGGAGCAGGTCGAAGGGGAATTCCATCTGTTCTCCAGAGGGAAGCTGGTTCGCGGCAGGGTGTTCTATTCCAGCCCGCCCCTTGAAGGGCGTCAGCTTCGAGTTCATCGGATGATTCCGTGTCGAACCCCGGATGCTCAGATTCTGAGCTTGCAGTACGGGAAACTGAGCGGGCTCGCCAAAATCATCTCCGACATGGCTGACATCGCCCATCCGTGGGCCGATGGATACTGGAGCCCGCCTGCGGATGTAGAGGGCGGGGAAGATGGCGCGTTTGAGGTCATCCATGAGATTGCTGCCATCGACGGAAGGCTGAAAGACGCGCTGCCGACATCAATGAATGAAGCCGCGTTACAGGCCGTCATGGATTTTGCGACGCAATCCGATCTGGACGGTCAAGGTGGCGACGAAGATTCAGAAGATGGAGATGACAGCGGCGACGCCGGCATGGACGTACTCGAAAAGGCCCGACAGGTCCGTGGCAGGGATGGCGAGTTCGCCTCATCGGACGAGACGGTCCCCGTTTCTGGTGGCGGCGTAGTGGATGTGGCCGCGCCGCAATTCGACGCACCGGAACGCTCGGTAGGCGATGCACTGACGAATGAGTCTGCTGACGACCTGTACGCGCTCACCATCGGCGAACTCCTGGAGCGGCAGTTGCCAAAGCCGGAGAACACGGACCCGCCAAACGACAAGCCTCGATCGGCGCCAGATCGGCGCATTCAGCAGATGGATGGCCTGATCGAAGAAATCGCGCAGATCGACATGAAGGCCGGCGCCAGCCCGGAGGTCGCGACCGAGAACGCCAGCAGGGTGGCGCGCGTAGTGATCGATCGCGTGAACGATGTGTCCTACCCAACGCAGCCGAAGCCAGACAAAAAGACACCAGAGCAGGCCGCCGGCAGCGCCGATCATGTGGCTCGGATCGCGGACCGGATCAGAAAGGCGCGGCGAGGGGCTTGATCGACACCGCAGCCCCCGAGAATTGTCGCCAATTGCAGTATAATTGCCGACTGTTTGCTTTTTTCTTGATTATGCCTTAGGTTTACTCTGCGAAATACCATAAAGTGGGTTGTTCAGAGAGGTAATACCCATGGCACGCGGGATCAACAAGGTCATTCTCATCGGCAATCTCGGCCAAGATCCGGAGGTTCGCTCCACCACGTCAGATCAGACTGTCGCCTCGTTCAGTGTGGCAACCTCCGATTCGTGGAGGGACAAGGCCAGCGGTGAGCGCATCGAACGCACCGAATGGCACCGCATCTCGGCGTGGGGCCGTCTTGCTGAAATTTGCAGGGATTACCTGCGCAAAGGCTCGCGGGTCTATATCGAAGGCCGACTTCAGACCCGCAAATGGCAGGACAAGGACGGCAACGAACGCTACACGACCGAGGTCGTTGCGAGCGATATGCAGATGCTCGACGGCCGATCCGAAGGCGGCGGGGAACCCCGTCGATACGGTGATTCGAGCGGCCAAGAAAGTCGCTCTCCGGCCGGCAGCGCATCCGGAAAAGACTCGCAACCCTTTGATATGGATGACGATATTCCTTTTTAGAGGTAAGAATCATTCTCATTTAGAGATGTGACCCATGAATGAGCCGATCAAGGCGAAAGGCGCCGACATCATCCATCAGCGATGGGCGGACAACGATCGCCTTCACTTCCGCGACCCGGAAACGGGTCGCGTCTGGTGGATGTCCTGCACTGCGCCTGTGCGCAAGTATGAACCGGCGCATGGCTACTGCGTCGAGTACCAGATCCACTACCACAAGGACCGCGAGACGAAAACGATCGGGTTGGTCGAGCTTGAGGGCGCCATCAAGGGATTGCCGGCCGAGAACGGCACTCTCTATGAGGGCGACAAAGCCATCAGGCGCGATTTGGCATACTTGTTCGGCGCAGAGGACAACATCCCACCTTACAGGCTGATCTTCGATGTGGTCTGCCGGGCGGCGGGATTCAGCATGCCAAAACACTGGAGTCCAGGGTATGTCGAACCAGAAGATCCTGAATGATGCAGTCATCCGGTATCTGGACGACGCAAGTGCCGCTTCGCAGACCATCCTGTTCGTCGTGACCTCCCTTTACGTCCTTCAATCGGATAGCGAGAATGGGGAGATTCCAGAGAGCTTTTACTGGTGCGGACTTGAGATCATCAGGAAGGAAGCAGAGCGGATCAAGAACACCCCGGCAATGAGCCAGGGGCCATCACTGCGATTGGTGTGACAATGGAGGCAGAATGAATATCAAGAGTTTGCTCGTGATTGCCGGTGGCGCATTGGTCTCCTGCGGGGCTATCGCCGGGGAGATGACGGACGAGGAACGCGCAATCATGATGTACGAGGCGACCTTTGGTCAGCCTTCCGCCGCACCGACTGCCTTGTGGTGGGAGGCGGGCCAGAGCAGCAGCCAGTCGCAGACCCCTCAGGGTGCCGAGAGTGAGCCCATGACGCTCGCCGAATACTCGCAGATGCGCCACGACGAGATCGTTGCGCAAAGAAATGCAGGGCTGGAGCGCCGAGCAGAGCAGATCGACCAGATTCGTGGCGCTGTGGGTAATGTGGCTGGAAATGTTGGCATCCCTGACTTTCCCAACGTCGATCTGCCGCAAATCGGCAGTATGCCGGGCAGCGGATCTGGCGAACTGCTGCGGAAGGTCGTGCCGGTCGCCGTCGCTACTGGCGGGGTTATCACGGCGAGGACCGTGACCAACCGCCTCACCGACCATCAGGGGAACGATCGGCTCGGCGCTGACCCGCTGTCACTGAAGCAGGTCGTAGTCCGCGCTGCCGCCGCAGAGATTGCCCGGAACTCGGTTGACGTGGCGTTCAACGGCGCCCAGGCTGTCGCCGGCAAGGCAGTCGGTGCCGGCGTGAACGGCGCGCAGCGTGCCGGAGAAGCAATCAAGAACCGTGGGAACTGATCGTTTTCATGCGCAAGGTGATCCCCAAATACTTCTACATGGACAAAACAACGTTTGAATCCGTCGCTTCTCGAAGAAGCGGCAGGCACGCAAACCGGACCATGGAGATCATTTTTCGTGTTGTCGTGAATCGGGAAAGCATCGAAGATGTCGCTGGTGCGATTGGCGTCACGAACACCTTTGCGCGTCATTCAGTGGAGTCGTTTTGCAGGACCGCTCAGTCTCTCTGGCCAGACTTGATGATTCGCGCCCATCAGAACATGCTGATCACGCTGGAGATCCCGATCGATCAACGCAAGCATTTCGAGGACATGGCGAAAGCCGCGCGCCTTGCCGCAGATCAAGGCGCGAATCCCGACGATGTTCGTTGAGGGGCGCGGAAGTCGCCGGGGATGCTACTTCCGCCGATTGATGTCCGAATCAGGCTCCGGATCTGCGCCCGTTGCGTGAGATGACGCAGGCTCCGTCACGCGAGACATTTCCTCAGTGCTCGCGCTGACGGTGACCCCGTATCCTGACCCGCCATCTCGGCGGATACCGTAGAACCGCTCTGCTGTCTCAGGCGACTTGTGCCCCATGATCGCGGCCAGCGCGACGCTATCGACACCCGCCTTCTTGGCATCCGCACTGAACTGGTGCCGCCCGGAATACAGGGTCGGACGCGCCCGCGCATTTGGCCATACCTTTGCCGAAACCCTAGACATGCGATATTTGATGCTGGCCATCGTCGCCGTGTACTCATCGTCCGAGAGGCACGAAATCTCGGTGATCAGCGAGTCAATGATGCCGGACTGATCCTCGTCCAGATCGTGAAACGTGATGGTTCGCTCGGCTCCGTGAGCGCGGCCGTTTGTGTTCTTGCTGTTCTGCACGACCAAGATGTGCCGCCCGCCATCCACCCCGACGAAACGCGCATTCCGCCACTCCCCCGGCCTTAGCCCGGAGATCGCTCCGGCATAAAGCATACAGAACACAAGCCGGTCAATGATTCGGTCCAGATCCAGATGCTCGGCGATCATGTCGATGTAGGCGGGCGGCAGCTTCTTGAGTCGGGTGTGTCGGGACTCCCTCTGCGAGCCATCCTCTGTCGTGCTGACGCCAGCCATCAGGCTGGCAGCGGACTCATGCCCGCGATCGGACATGAACGATATGAGGGCTGCGCGATAGAGCCGCTTGGACGCTTTGGAGAGTCGCGGCCAGCGGGTAGCCACGATCCCGCGACAGACGCCGGCCGGGTCATCCGTCCAACTGAAGCCCGGATTCTCCGACTCATACCTGCCAATGAGTTCGGTGGCGACCCGTTCGTACTTCGCGACCGTCTCTTGCGTTTTCGTCTTTTCTTCCATACTCTTTTTGTGGTACTAAAATTCTGGTCGTTTCGATCTTAGCACGGAGGGGCACACGTTGAGCCAGACAGCCACTGATCCGGCGACGCGCTTTGCGCGGCGTGTCACGAGCACCATGACCGGCCAGCCGGAGGATGCTGAAGAAGTCATCCTTGCCGCTGACCAACTGATGGCGAACCCGGACCTGCGTGATTTCGCGGCCGGCATTGCCGAGCATCTCGCAAGGCAGTCGCATACCCATCAGGAGTCCGACGACGATAGCGTAACGCCTCGATAAAAGGATGACATCATGCTGCCGGAGGACATTATCTCCCATTTGGCACAGTCTGAACGCCGGTTCCGGCTGGCCATGATCATTCTGACCGGATTCGCGCAGGATCTGGCAAAGCCGGCGCCGCGATTCAGTTCCGGGCGGCGGCGGCGCAACTCCAAGGCGCGCATGAAGCGAGCCAATGCGCTGCGCTGGGTGCGCCAGTCTCGTTTCCCGTCCGCTCATCCATCCTTGCGTTACCCCCTGTCCTTCATCTCTTGCCACGCATTCATCGAGGACTACGCCGAAAAGATGCCGTGGCTATATGGCATCGATAGCGGATTCCCGGCGCCCGCCCTCGATGAACTGCGCCGCAAGCTGCTGGAAAACCCCCGCGCCTTCCTTTCCTTGTCCGAAGATGTACTTCGCCGGGAGAAACGGCGCAATCGCGACCAGAACCGCCGCGCCAGATTGCCGCCGATCGAGAGGGCCGCCTGATGCGCGTTTTCATTGCAGAAAAACCGGAACTGGCCAAGGCCATCGTCGAGGGGCTTGGCGGCGGCAAGCGAGTGGACGGGTATTTCGAGTGCCCGAACGGGGATGTCGTGACGTGGTGTTTCGGCCACATGCTGCGCCTCATGGACCCCGAGGAGCACGACCCAAAGTATGGCCGGTGGTCGCTGGCTGATCTTCCCATCCCTATGTCGCCATGGAAGAAAGCGCCCATCGACCGCAAGGGTTCGGCGCAACAACTCAAGATCATCATCGACCTGATCAAGCGGGCCGATTCAGTGGTTCACGCGGGAGACCCCGACGAGGAAGGGCAGCTACTGGTTGACGAGATCCTTGAGCATGTCAAATACCGCAAGCCGGTCAAGCGCTTGCTTATCAATGACAACAACACCAAGGTGGTCAAAAAGGCGCTGGCCGCGATGCGCGACAACACTGAGTTCGCCAGCCTGTCGGCCGCCGCCGAGGCGCGAGCGGTAGGCGACCAGATTTACGGCTACAACATGACCCGGACCTACACTTTGGTCGCGCAGAAAGCCGGGTATCAGGGGACGCTCAACGTGGGCCGCGTCCAGACGCCCATCTTGGGGATGGTCGTCCGCAGGACGAGGAATTTCCGCGACCACAAAAAGGCGTCCTACTTCGTCGTGACGGGGCATTTCGCCATTTCCGGCGTCGGGTTCCCGGCCAAGTACGTTGTCGCCGATGGCGATCCGGTGGACGAGAAACGTCGCTTGATCGACGAAACCAACGCCAAGGCCATCGCCAGCGCGGCCAAGGGAGCGAACGCGCGGATCATCGAGGCCAAGACCAGATCCCTTGAACAGCCGCCGCCGCTCCCTTACAACCTGCTGAAATTACAGGCTGATGCGTCGAAAAAGTACGGTATCAAGCCAGACGAAACCAAGGACATCACGCAAAGCCTGCGCGAGAAGCACCGACTGATCACCTACAACCGTTCGGACTGCCAATATCTGAGCGATGAGCAGCACGGTGACGCGCCCGGCGTCCTCGCCGCCATCGCGGGCACGACGCGGGATGTGATGACCGATGCGGTCAAGGGCGCGAACGCGACGCTCAAGAGCCGTGCTTTCGATTCGTCCAAGGTATCCGCTCACCATGCCATCATCCCGACTGAAACAGTTGGGAGCCTGTCCGCGCTGACGGACTCCGAGCGTAAGGTCTACCTGCTCATCGCCCGCGCCTACCTCGCACAGTTCTACCCGTCGCGCAAGTACGACCAGACCGTGGTGCTGGTAGAGGTCAACGGCAAGCGGTTCACCACAACAGCGAATTTCACGACGAGCCGGGGCTGGACCGCGCTGTACGGCGCGGATGACGCAGATGAAGGAGAGAGTGCTCCCGACGAGATCACCATGGATCTGCGGTCCCTGCGGACTGGCGATGCAGGCATGTGCAAGGACGCCTCCGTCGAGCGCAAGGAAACCAAGCCGCAACCGCTCTACACGCTGTCGTCTCTGATGCTGGATCTGCCCAGCGTCGCCAAGTACATCAAGGACGAACGGCTGCGCAAGCTGCTGGTCGAGAAGGACAAGGGCAAGGAGGGCGAGCACGGCGGCATCGGGACGCCAGCCACGCGGGACACGATCATCAAGAATCTGATCGACCGTGGATTTCTGGTCGAGAAGGGCAAGAACATCATCTCGTCCGAAATGGCCGAAAAGTTCTATGACGTGCTGCCCGATCAGGCCAAGTATCCCGACATGACGGCCTTGTGGCACGAGCAACAGAACGAGATCCGCTCGGGCAAGCTCACAACCGCCAGTTTCGTCTCCGGACTCTCGAAAGCCGTTGCCGACGAGGTTGGGCGCGTCGTCAAGGACGGGCTGAACATCGGCATCGACACCCACGCCTGCCCGAAGTGCGGAAGCGCCTTGCGGCGCATCAAGCGCAAGGACGGCGGTTTTTTTTGGGGCTGCACCGCGCGGGACGAGGGCTGCACATACGCCTGTAACGACATGGGCGGCGCTCCGCACGAGGGGCCGGTATCCGCGCCAGCACCAGCGTCAGGAAAGGGCGCCGGAAAGTCCTCTGCGCCCCGCACGGCCGGCGCATCGACGGCCGGCGCGCCGAAGGCGCCAGCGCGCCCCGCTCCGGCAAGCGCGAAGTGCCCGGATTGCGGCGGCCGGATGGTTGAGCGCCAGAGCGCCAGAGGGCCGTTCTACGGCTGCGCCTCATTCCCGAAGTGCCGTGGCACGGCACAGGTGGCTGGAGCCAGCAAATGAGTATGGCGTGGATCAGGCGGCAATATGGCATCCCGGCCAAGCGGGGCGGGCGCGTGATTTACACCGGGCAAGATGTCGAGCAGTTCGGGACGATCCGGTCGGCCAGAGGCGCTTATCTCAGTGTGGTTTTGGATGGCGAGCGGATCGCTCGCACATTCCACCCCACATGGGAGTTGCGTTACATCGATCTCAACCAGAACCCATCCGCTCGTTCGGCGATTCCAGAAATGGGGTTGTTGAGCGAATAAAAAAAGGAGAGGCGTGGCGCGCCTCTCCTTTTAATTTAAGCATAACGTGTTCCAGAGGTATTATTCCATGTCATCCGGCAAAAAACAATCCCCACTGGCGGATTTGACCGCTGAATTGAAGGCGATCGATGAGCGTCCAGAAGATCAACACGGCGTTCCACTGGTCGATCGTCCCGACACGCCGGATGAGCCGCGACCCAAGACCGGTTTGCAGCATTCGCTGGCACGGATCTCCAAGCGGTACGATGAGTCTGCGATTCGTGCCGACACGCCCTACGGCAGTGAGGTCGAACTGTTCATTCCGGGGATGCGCAACGGCTTCCGCTCGATGCCTGCCTGCATCGCGCAGTCATCGGTTTTCGCGCCGGTTGCGCGAGGCAGGAAGGCGCTCTACCGCGACAGGCACGTCGAGACGCGCGGCAAGACCAAGGTCGAGTTTTCGGGTGAACAGCTTGATGAGGCGCAGGCAGACGTTTGGATGCAGGTGCTCTACGAGGCATCAAAGTACGCGCTCGGAAAGGAATTCCCGATCACGCGCAGCCAGATCCTGAAAGGGATCGGAAGGGATACGGGTAATTCCCAATATCAGTGGCTCTATCGAACAATGAAGTCGCTCTGTTTCGCCATGATCGTCGTGGAGACAGCCGATGGCATCAAGATCGGACGCGCCAGCGCGTTTCACATGATCTCGTCGTTCAAGTACGAGCCGAGCCGAGACACCTATGTCACGTCCATCGACCGGCGATGGGAGCGCCTATACCGCAATCGCCAGTACATCCTGATCAATTGGGAACAGCGCATGGCGTTCCGCAACCAGCAGGACATGGCCAAGTCGCTGCACCGGCTGATCCTCACGTCAAGCGACGAGATCCAGCGGTACGGACTTGAATTCCTCAAGGCAAGAGCTTTGTACTCCGCAAGGATTTGCGACTTCCGCAACCGCGCCCTGCCGAAAGCCATGGACGAGTTGGTGCGGGTCGGCGCCGTGGAACGATGGTTCGTCGGAGAGAACCGGAAAGGCGACGCCCAGCTTGTGCTCAAGCGGAGGATCTGAGATGGCGCGCCACGGCAAACCCTCCGATGTCTTGGTCGTCGAGTACAATGCGCTGGCGCTGATCGGATGGATGGCGATTTTCGCCGGGCTGATCGCGGCGGCGGTGCATGAATACGCCGCGCCATTCGCCGTGCTTCGCTGGTTCGTCGCCGTCGAATTGTTGAGTGGCGCCGGGATGGTTACCTTGGCCGGCCCACTCCGAACCACTCGATGGGAAACTGAAGCCCCACCGGCTGAGCAGCGTCCGCCGCCCAGCGACGAGGCGTAGCCGCCGCTTCTGAGCCGTCGCCGCAAACACCCAAAGCCCGCCCCAGCGCGGGCTTTTTTGTGCCCATTCCGACCATCGGCATAGCGTCACCGACCATCGG
>POYE01048786.1_pt1 | contig 13984 bp, 14 predicted proteins | sample 1559841 | NCBI WGS metagenome assembly POYE01 (sample SAMN05257100, study PRJNA326052) | Biofilm metagenome, whole genome shotgun sequencing project. | isolation source: steel pipe from biofilm reactor | place: India: Nagpur, Maharashtra | collected 2016-03-04 | reverse complement strand
AGACCGTCAACAAGGCGCTCGCCGACTTCGCCACCCGCGGGTGGCTGCGGCTCGAGGCGCGCGCCGTCGTCCTGCTGGACGTCGAGCGGCTCCGGCGCCGCGCGCGCTGACGCTGCGTGGTCGCGGGCGTTCCCCCACCCGGGCGAACGCGCGAGGTCCCCACCGGTCGGTGGGTTCATCCCGGGCTGTGACGTGCCGATAGGTGGGGCATGGTCTCTGGACGGCGGCGCCGCACGGGCTCACGCCTGTTCGCGGTGTACGCGGCGGCGAGCCTGGTACCGGTCACGGTGCTGGGTGCCGTCCTGGTGGCCGGGTACCGCGACCAGGCCCTGCAGCGCGGTCGTGACCAGGGTCGTGCGCAGGCCGCCGTCATCGAGGAGATGGCCATCGCCCCGGCACTCAGCGGCGCCGACCTCTCGCGCGGCCTGACCGAGGTCGAGCGGGAGCGCCTGCGCTCGGCCACCGACCTCGCCATCTTCAGCGGGTCCGTGTCGAGGCTGCGCCTGCGCAGCTTCACCGGCTCCGTCGCGTTCTCGGACGACGGCACCGTGCTCGGGGCGGTGCCGTCGTCCGACCCGGCGTTCCAGGCGGCGGCGAACGGCCGCACCTCCGTGCGCATCGTCGACGACCCGGACCAGGCCGCGGGTCGCACGATCCGCGTGCTGCAGCCGGTCGTGGCGGCGTCGAGCGGCCAGGCGACCGGCGTCCTCGAGGTCTACCTGCCCTACGACACCATCGCCCGGACCGTGGCGGTCGACACCCGGCGCACCGTCTGGCGCATGGGCTACAGCCTGCTCGGCCTCTACGCCGTCCTGGCGCTCATCTCCTGGTGGACCACCCGCGCCCTGCGCCGGCACGCCGACCAGCACGAGCACCAGGCGCTGCACGACGGCCTGACCGGCCTGCCCAACCGCGAGCTGTTCCGCCGCACGGCGGAGGAGGAGCTGGCGCGCGGACGGCGGGGCGAGGGCGGCGCGCTCGTGCTGGTCGACCTCGACCACTTCAAGGAGGTCAACGACACGCTCGGCCACCACGCCGGCGACGAGCTGCTGCGCGTCGTGGCCCAGCGCCTGACCGGCTCGCTGCGCACCGACGACACCGTCGCCCGCCTCGGCGGCGACGAGTTCGGCCTGGTGCTGCCGCGACAGACCGACCGTGCCGCGACCACCGCGCTGTTGAGCCGGGTACGAGCCGAGCTGGCCGAGGAGATCGTGCTCGGCGACGTCGCGCTGCGCATCGAGGCGAGCTTCGGTGTGACGTTCTACCCGGACGATGCCGACGACGTCGAGGGCCTGCTGCAGCACGCCGACGCCGCCATGTACCAGGGCAAGCACGGTCCGACCGGTGTCGTGGTCTACGAGGCCGGCAACCAGCAGCACGGCACGCACTCGCTCGTCGTCCAGCAGGAGTTGCGGCGGGCGCTCGACCGCGACCAGCTGGTGCTGCACTACCAGCCCAAGCTCGAGCTCGGCTCGGGTGAGGTGCACGGCGTCGAGGCACTCGTGCGCTGGGACCACCCCGAGCGCGGGATGCTGCCGCCGAGCGAGTTCCTGCCGGTGGCCGAGCGCTCCGAGCTCATCGAGCCGCTCACCGAGTGGGTCCTGCGCCGCGCGCTCAAGGACCAGGCGGACTGGCGAGCGCAGGGCATCGGCTGGACCGTCGCGGTCAACGTGTCGGCCCGCAACCTCGGCTCGCTGGACTTCGCCGAGACGGTGGCGGCCCTGCTGGCCGAGACGGGGGCGGCACCCGACGGCCTGCACCTCGAGGTCACCGAGACCGCGCTCGCGTTCGACGGCGAGACCGCCGCGCGCGTGGTGGAAGCCCTTGCGGCGCAGGGGATCTCGATCTCGGTCGACGACTTCGGCATCGGCTACACCAGCCTGTCGCAGCTGCGCTCGCTCGCGGTGCACGAAGTCAAGATCGACCGCACGTTCGTGGCCGGCCTCTCCGGCAGTGAGCAGGACCGCGCGATCGTCGGCTCCGTGATCGGCCTGGGCCACAGCCTGGGCTTCGTGGTCACCGCCGAGGGGGTCGAGACGGAGGACGTCGCACGCTGGCTCGTCGACGCCGGTTGCGACTCCGCGCAGGGCTACCTCTGGATGCGGCCGGCGCCGTGGACCGAGGTCGCGCGCACCTTCACCCGCGCCGGACGCGAGCCGGTCACCGCCGGCCGCCAGGACGAGAGATCCGCACCATGACCCACGGACCCGCACGCACTCGCACCCTCGCGCTGGCCGCCACGGCCGTCGTCGCCGTAGCCCTCGCCGCGTGCGGCGGCGCCACCGACGCTGCGGCACCGGCGAAGCCGGCGTCCGGTACGACCTTCGACCGCGCGCTGCGCGACCTGCTGCCGCAGTCGATCCGCGACAAGGGAATCATCACCGTCGGCACCGACGCGTCATACGCGCCCATGTCGTTCTTCGGCCCCGACGGACGCACGATCGTCGGCATGGAGCCCGATCTCGCGGCAGCCGTCGGCACCGTGCTGGGCGTGCGGCTGACCTTCCAGAACGTCGACTTCACTCAGATCCTGCCCCAGGTCAAGAAGGGGACGCTCGACCTCGGCATCTCCGCCATGACCGACACCAACGAGCGTGAGGACGTCGTCGACTTCGTCAACTACTTCAGCGCGGGCACGTCCATCGTCGTCCAGCGTGGCAACCCCGCCGGCATCACCGACGTCAAGGACCTGTGCGGCAAGGTGGTCGCGGTCGAGGACGGCACGACGCAGGTCGACCTGATGAAGCGCTCGCAGACCAACTGCGAGCGGCCCATCACGGTCAAGACCTACCCGACGAACTCGGACGCGCTCGTGCAGCTGCGCACCGGTCGCGCGGCCGCCGTGCTGAACGACTTCCCACCCGCCAGCTACCTGGCGAACGACGCCCGCACCAAGTCGCACTTCCAGCTCGCGTCGACGACGCAGTACGAGCCGGGCCTGTACGGCGTGGCGGTCAGCAAGGAGCAGCCCGGCCTGCGCGACGCCGTCGAGGGTGCGCTCGAGCTGCTCGTGCGCGAGGGCGGCTACCGCACCGTGCTGACCCGGTGGAACGTGCAGGCGGGCGGCATCGCCGAGGTGACGGTCAACTCCGGGCGCTGAGGTAGTCGAGCTGGGCACGCACCGACAGCTCGGCGGCGGGCCACAGCGCGCGGTCGACGTCGGCGTACACGCGCTCGACGACCTGGCGGGGCGTGCGGTCGCCTGCGACGAGGGCGTCTCGTACCTGCTCCAACCGCGCCCGTCGGTGCGCGAGATAGCCCGCGACCGCGGCCGAGGCGTCGTCCAGCACCGGGCCGTGCCCGGGCAGTACCGTCTGCACGACGCCGTCCGCGGCCAGGGATCCCAAGCGCTGCAACGACTCCAGGTAGTCGTCGAGCCGGCCGTCCGGGTGGGCGACGACGGTCGTCCCACGGCCTAGCACCGTGTCGCCCGTCAGCACCGCGTTGTCGGCCGGCACGACGAACGACAGCGAGTCGGACGTGTGACCCGGCGTCGCGACGACCTGCACCTCGAGCGCACCGGCCCGGACGACGTCGCCCTCGCCCAGTCCCTCCGAACCGCTGCGCTGCAAGGGATCGAGCGCTCGCACCGCTGAGCCCGAGAGGGCGGCGAACCGGCGCGCCCCCTCGCTGTGGTCGAGATGGCCGTGCGTCAGCAGCGTGGCCGTCACCCGGGCACCCAGCCCGTCGACGACGGCCAGGACCGCGCGAAGGTGGCGGTCGTGGTCCGGCCCCGGGTCGACGACGACCGCCTCGGGCGACCCCGGCTCGTGCAGCACCCAGGTGTTGGTGCCCTCGAGGGTCATGAACGAGGGGTTCGGCGCCAGGACGCAGTGCGCGCGCGGGCTCACCGCCCCGCCGTGCCACTCGCCGGTGGCGGTGCCCGGCCGCTCGCTCACCCGGCGTCCTCGATGCCGGTCTCGGGGCCGGGCTCGCCCCCGCCGACGCCGTCGAGGTCGACCCTGATCAGCAAGCCGTCGGGCGTCCGCACGACCCATGGCATCAGCAGCCGCACCTCGCGCGGTTGCCGCCGCAAGGTCGCGACGTCCGGTGCGGCAGCGACGTCCTCGAGCGTCACGACGGTCGGCGGCATCATCGCGAGGGTGCCGTCGCTGCCGCCCGCTGCCGCCTCCCGCGCTGGCAACCACGCGGTGTGGTCGGCCTCGCCGCCGACGTGGCGAGCGCGCTGACCGGCCGGCAGCTCGGCGACGAAGAACCACGTGTCGTAGCGGCGCGGCTCGAACACGGGGGTGCACCAGTGCGACCAGACCGTGAGCAGGTCGGTGCGCAGCTCGAGCCCGCGCCGCGCGAGCACCTCCGTCAACGCGGTGGTGCGGTCGAGCAGGGCCAGCCGGTCGGACTCCCACGAGTCGTCGTCCAGGTCGGCGACGACGTCCTCACCGGGCGCACCGGCGAGCAGGACGCCGCACTCCTCGAACAGCTCGCGCACCGCGGCGCACACGAGCCCGGCGGCGGTCGGCTCGTCGACGTCCAGCCGGCGCGCCCACTCGGCGAGCGGCGGCCCGGCCCACCGCTCGGGGGCGCAGTCGCGAGGGTCGACGCCACCACCAGGGAACACGTGCTGCCGCGCGGCGAAGGCCATGGAAGCCGTGCGGCGCATCATGAAGACCTCCGGGCCGCCCACCGCATCACGCACCAGGACGACGGTCGACGCGGAGCGCGGCACGACCCGATCCGCCACGCCGCTCCGGGCGAACGCCGTAGCGTGGTCCGCGATCCGTGGGGGGAGCGGGAAGTCTCGGATCATGTCGCGATCGTACGGATCGTCTGGGAGGGCTGGATGCGTCGGGAGTACACCCTGGCCGAGATCGCCTCGGCCGTGGGCATGACCGAGCGGAACGTGCGCGCGTACCGGTCGCGGGGGCTCATCCGTCCACCCCGCATGCGAGGCCGCGTCGGCTACTACGGACCCGACCACCTCGCGCAGCTGCGCCTGGTGCAGGCGCTGCTCGGGCGCGGGCTCGGCCTGTCGGTCATCCAGCAGCTGGTCGAGCGCGGCGTCGCGCACACCGAGCTCGCCCGGCTGATGCGCGACGAGCTGCCGTCGGGGCAGCAGGTGGCGCTGTCCGGCCTGACGTTCGACGAGCTGGAGAAGGCCGAGCCCGGACTGGTGCAGCGCATGGCCGAGCTCGGCCTCGGCTCCCGGACGGCCGACGGGTACAGCGGCGACCCGACGTTCTTCGCCCTCGCCAACCTGCTGGTCAGCCACGGCCTGCAGCCGCTGGACGTCGCGCGCGTCAGCCAGCGGGCGGCTGAGCGCGCACTCGAGCTCGCCGAGCAGCTGCCACCGCTCGAGCCGGACGCCCGAGCCACACTCGCCGACGATCGCGACCCGGCCGTGACGTCCGAGGAGCTGCGCGCCTGCACCGTCGAGCTGGCGACGACGGCCTTCCGCCTCGCGCTGCGCTCGCGGCTCAGCGCACCCGTACCGTGATCTCGACCTCGACGGGCGCGTCGAGCGGGAGCACCGCGACCCCGACCGCGCTGCGGGCGTGGACGCCGGCGTCCCCGAAGGCCTGACCCAGCAGCTCGCTGGCGCCGTTGACCACACCGGGCTGGCCGGTGAAGCCCGGCTCGCTCGCGACGAAGCCGACGACCTTGACGACGCGCTCGACGAGGTCGAGGTCGCCGACGGCCGACTTCACCGCGGCCAGGGCGTTCAGCGCGCAGGTGCGGGCGAGCTCCTTGGCCTGGTCGGGGGTCACCGAGCCCTCGCCGTCCCCGACCTTGCCGGTCGCCGCGAGCTGGCCGCCCACCATCGGCAGCTGGCCCGACGTCCAGACGAGGTCGCCGTCGCGGACGGCAGGGACGTAGACGGCGACCGGCGGTGCGACGTCCGGCACGGCGAGACCGAGGTCGGCGAGCCGCTGCTCGACGGTGCCCATGCTCACTTCTCCCGCTTCAGGTAGGCGACCAGGTTGCCCCCGTCACCGGTGACGACCTGGACGAGCTCCCAGCCGTCCTCGCCCCACTGGTCGAGGATCTGCTTGGTCGCGTGAACGATCAGCGGCACGGTCGCGTACTCCCACTTGGCCATGCGCGGCATCCTCCCCCATCGCCCACCCGGCGCACCACACCCCCCGCCCACAGCGCTGCCCCGAGTTGCCCACGTTCTTAAGAACTCGGGGTTGAATCGGCGCAATAGCCCCGTGTTCTTAAGAACGTGCATCGACCGTCGGTGCGCGACGCGGTCGGCGCGCTCGCGTCGGTCGGCTGAGCGAGCTTCGGGCTCGGGCGGCAGGATGGCGCGGGTGAGCGACTCCCGCGCCGTCCTGGACGACCCCGGCACGCCGCCGGACGTCTCGCGCCGGTACGGCCCGCTGCCGGACCACGCGGTCGACCTGTGGTGGCCGGGCGCGATGGCCGCGAGCCCCGCGCCGTTGGTCGTCGTCGTGCACGGCGGGTTCTGGCGCGCGGAGTTCGACCGGCTGCACACCCGGGCGCAGTGCGCCGGGCTCGTCGCGGCGGGGTACGCCGTCGCCGCGATCGAGTACCGCCGCACCGGGCAGCAGGGGGCTGGCTGGCCCGGCACGTTCGAGGACGTCGACGCCGCCCTGCGCACGGTGCCGGGGCTCGTGGCCGACGCCGCTGCCGCCGCAGGCCGCGCGGTGGACGTCGACCGCACCGTGCTGCTCGGGCACAGCGCCGGCGGCCACCTCGTCGCGTGGGCCGCCACCCGCGGGTACCCGCGCGTCGTCGGGGCGGTCAGCCTGGCCGGCGTCCTCGACCTGCGGCAGGCGCACGCGCTGCGCCTCGACCCGGAGCCAGGCGGCCCGGCCGTGCACCTGCTGCTCGGCGGGGGCCCGAACGACGTCCCCGACCGCTACGCGGAGGCCGACCCCACGCGGCTCGGCACGCCGGCGATGCCGGTCGTGGCACTGCACGGCGACGCCGACACCACCGTGCCGCTCGCGCTGAGCCGCGCGTACGCGGACGCCACCGGCCAGGCGCTCGTGGTCCTGCCCGGCTGCGACCACTTCGCGCTCATCGACCCCGCGTCGCCCGCGTGGCCGCACGTCCTCGAGCAGGTCGGCGCGGCGTCGTCGCGTGCTCCTCGGTAGCGTCGAGTCATGCCGACGCGCTCCGCCGCCCCGCGCGCGGCCACGTCCCAGACCGGGCGCGAGCGCGACTGGGACGGCGTCCGGCTGCACGTCGTCACCGGCAAGGGCGGCACCGGGAAGACCACCGTCGCCGCGGCCCTGGCGCTCGCGCTGGCGTGCGACGGCCGGCGCGTGCTGCTGGTCGAGGTCGAGGACCGCCAGGGGATCGCCCAGCTCTTCGACGTCCCGCCCCTCGGCTACGACGAGCGACGCATCGCCTCGGCCGGGTCCGGGGGCGAGGTGCGCGGCCTGGCCGTCGAGCCCAAGGCCGCGCTGCTCGAGTACCTGCAGCTGTTCTACAAGCTCGGGCGGGCCGGCGGGCTGCTCGAGAGGTTCGGCGCGGTCGACTTCGCGACGACGATCGCGCCGGGCGTGCGCGACGTCCTGCTCACCGGCAAGGTCTACGAGGCCGTGCGGCGCCGGGCCGACGGCGGGCCGGTGTACGACGCCGTCGTGCTGGACGCCCCGCCGACCGGCCGGATCACCCGTTTCCTCGGCGTCAACACCGAGGTCGCCGGGCTGGCCCGCGTCGGGCCGATCAAGAACCAGGCCGACTCCATCACGACGCTGCTGCAGTCGCCGCAGACCGCCGTGCACGTGGTCACCCTGCTGGAGGAGATGCCGGTGCAGGAGACCGTCGACGGCGTCGCCGCCCTGCGTGAGGCGGGGCTGCCGGTCGGTGGCGTGGTCGTGAACATGGTCCGCGAACCCGTGCTGCCCGCGCGCCGGCTCGGCACCGCCGCCAAGGGTCGTCTGGACGCTGACGAGGTGGCCGAGGGCCTCGCCGCCGCCGGTCTGCCGCATGGGCCGGACGACGTCGCCGCACTGCTCGCCGAGGCGCAGGAGCACGCGCAGCGGGTCGCGCTGCAGAAGGCCGAGCGCGCGGAGGTCGACGCGCTCGGCCGCCCCGTGTACGAGCTGCCCGCGGTGCCGGGCAGCCTCGACCTCGGCACGCTCTACCGGCTGGCCGACCTGCTGCGCGACCAGGGCATGGCGTGAGCCCGGCCACCCGACGGCGCGCAGGCGGCAGCGGCGGGCCGGTCCGGCTGGACGTCGACGCGCTGCTCGCCGACCCGGCGACCCGCATCATCGTCTGCTGCGGGTCGGGCGGCGTCGGCAAGACGACGACCGCTGCGGCACTGGGACTGCGGGCGGCCGAGCAGGGCCGACGGGTCGTCGTCCTGACCATCGACCCGGCCCAGCGCCTCGCGCAGTCCATGGGGCTGACCGCCCTCGACAACACCCCGCGCGAGGTGCAGGGCGTCGACACCTCGAAGGGCGGCCGGCTCGACGCGATGATGCTCGACATGAAGCGCACGTTCGACGAGATCGTCGAGCAGCACTCCACGCCGGAGAAGGCCGAGCAGGTGCTCGCGAACCCCTTCTACCAAGCGCTCTCCAGCTCGTTCGCGGGCACGCAGGAGTACATGGCGATGGAGAAGCTGGGGCAGCTGCGCGCCGAGGCCGACCGCGACGGCACGTGGGACCTCGTCGTCGTCGACACGCCGCCGTCCCGTTCCGCGCTGGACTTCCTCGACGCGCCCGGGCGGCTCGGGTCGTTCCTGGACGGTCGGTTCATCCGGCTGCTGGCGGCACCGGCCAAGGCCGGCGGCCGCGCGTACCTCAAGGCGTTCTCGGCCGGCGTGAACGCCGTCACCAGCACGCTCACGAAGGTGCTGGGCGCTCAGGTGCTGCGCGACGTCCAGACGTTCGTGGCGGCGCTCGACACGATGTTCGGCGGGTTCCGCGAGCGTGCCGACGCCACCTACCGGCTGCTGCAGGACGACGGCACGGCGTTCGTCGTCGTCGCTGCGCCCGAGCGCGACGCCCTGCGCGAGGCGGCCTTCTTCGTCGAGCGGCTCGAGCGCGACCAGATGCCGCTCGCCGGGCTGGTGCTCAACCGCGTGCACGACCTCGAGCACCCGGGACCCTCGGCCGAGCGCGCCCTGGCGGGAGCCGAGACGCTCGCGGAGGCCGGAGAGCACGCGCTCACCCAGCAGTTGCTGCGGCTGCACGCCGACCGCGTGCGGGTCGCCGAGCAGGAGCACGCGGTCGCCGAGCGCTTCGTCGGCGCCCACCGGTCGGTACCACTGCGCCGCGTGCGCGCTCGCGCGCAGGACGTCCACGACCTGGCCGGGCTGCGCGACGTCGGCGCCGACCTCGCCGGCGCCTGACCGGCGCCCCCCTGTTGATCACGTTCAGAATGGGTAGCGCTGCTCTCGCAGGGCTGCAGCCCGTGACGAGCGCACGCAACCCTTGGCAAGCTGCCGCCGACCGCGGCCGGCGGCGGCTCGGTCAGACCGCGACGTCGGTGATGCCGGCGCGCAGGTGCTCGGCGCGGGCCGTCTCGAGCAGGCGGCGCCACGACGTGACGTTCGGCCGCTTCTTGAGCAGGGCCCGGCGCTCGCGCTCGGTCATGCCGCCCCACACGCCGAACTCGGTGCGGTTGTCGAGGGCGTCGGCCAGGCACTCGGTGCGGACGACGCAGCCCATGCAGACGGCCTTGGCGCGGTTCTGCTCGGCGCCCTGCACGAACAGGTCGTCGGGGTTGCCCCGGCTGCAGGCCCCCCGGAGCGCCCAGTCGCCGTCCCAGCCCCGCTCGGTCGTGGTCTCGCTCATCCCCGCACTCCCACCCTTGCCGTTCGCCGGACGACCCCCTGCGCATCGTGCGACGATGCCCCGTCCCTCGCATCGACGGTAGGGAGCGCGCCGCAGGGCGGCTATGACCCGTTCCGGCCATTCCGGGGGCGGCGATGACTAGTCACCGAGAAGGTCCCGCGTGATGCCGGGTTATCCTGGGACGGTCTGCCGAGTGCCCGGACCGACCGGCGCCCCTGCGTGAGGAGCACGATGTCGCTGCGAACCGACGACCGTGGCAGCGGTCTGGCCGGCATCCTCACCCTGCTCGCGGCCCTGGTCGGCACGGCGGTCGTGGCCGGCTTCATCGGTGCCGGCCTGTTCATGCCGGCCGTCGGCGCGGCAGGCGCGACGGCGCGCACGGGCGTCGACTTCTTCGACGCGCTGCCGGCCGACCTCGTCCAGAGCCCGCTCGCGCAGCAGTCGCGGATCCTGGACGCCGACGGCCAGATCCTCGCGACGTTCTACAACGAGAACCGCATCGTGGTGCCGCTGAAGAAGGTCGCGCCGGTCATGCGCGCGGCGCAGGTGGCGATCGAGGACACGCGCTTCCGCGAGCACGGTGGCATCGACCCCAAGGGCCTGCTGCGTGCGGTGGTCAACAACGCGAGCGGCGCCGAGACGCAGGGCGCCTCCACGCTGACGCAGCAGTACGTGAAGCTGACGCTGCAGGAGAACGCGATCTACGCCGGTGACGACGAGGCAGCGCAAGCCGCCGTCGACAAGAACATCGGGCGCAAGATCCAGGAGATGAAGTACGCGGTCGCGCTGGAGAAAAAGCTGACCAAGGACCAGATCCTCGAGGGGTACCTGAACATCGCCTACTTCGGCGACGGCGCGTACGGCGTCGAGACGGCGGCCCGCCACTTCTTCTCGACGAGCGCCGCCAAGCTCACGCTGCCGCAGGCCGCCCTGCTCGCCGGCCTGGTGCAGCAGCCCGGCCGGTTCGACCCCCGCAAGAAGCCCAAGGCGGCGGTCGCGCGGCGCAACGTCGTCCTCCAGCGCATGCTGGACACCGGCGTCATCACGCAGAAGCAGCACGACGCGGCCGTCAAGAGCAAGCTCAACCTCAAGGTGCGCCCGGCCGGCAACGGCTGCGACGGCTCGGCCTACCCCTTCTTCTGCAACTACGTGTACCGGCAGGTGCTCACCAACAAGGCCTTCGGCGCCACCGAGCAGGCACGCCGCTCGTTGGTCTTCCGCGGCGGGCTGACCATCCGCACGACCCTCGACCCCAAGGTGCAGGCGGCCGCGCAGAACGCCGTCTACGACAAGGTCTCGCCGCGCAACAAGAGCAACGTCGCCGCCGCCATGTCCGTCGTCGAGCCGGGCACGGGCAAGGTGCTCGCCATGGCCCAGTCGCGTCCCTACGGCCGCAACACCAAGAAGGGCCAGACGGTCGTCAACTACAACACCGACAGCAGCTACGGAAGCAGCCGCGGCTTCCAGCCCGGGTCGACGTTCAAGGCGTTCACGCTGGCCGCAGCACTCGCCGACGGCAAGTCGCTCAACACGATCATCAACGCACCGCGTGGTGGCACGGAGTTCCCGGCGAGCGACTTCCCCAACGAGGGCTGCTGGCCGAAGGACCTGTCGACCACGCCCTACGCGCCGTTCAACTCCGAGGGTCGCGAGGTCGGCAACTACACGCTGCGCAAGATCACCGAGGACTCCGTCAACACCGGCTTCGTCCGACTCGAGTCCGAGGTCGGTGTCTGCAAGGTCAAGGCGATGGCCGAGAACCTCGGCATGCACGGCGCCGTCGCCAGCAAGGACGGCGGCCTGGACAAGCCCTCCGACGAGATCCGCCCGCGCCCGTCGATGACCCTCGGCGCCCAGGAGATCGCCCCGCTCACCATCGCGGCGGGGTACGCCGCCTTCGCCGCCGACGGCGTGTACTGCTCGCCCATCTCGATCACCTCCGCGACCACGTTGGCCGGCAAGGCGATCGCCGTGCCCAAGCCGTCCTGCGACCAGGCGATCGACCAGAACATCGCCCGCGGGGTCACGTCGGCGCTCGTCGGCGTCATCCAGCGCGGGACGGCAGCGGGGGCGCCGAAGATCGGCCGCCCGGCGGCGGGCAAGACCGGAACAGCGAACGCCTCGCGCGCGACCTGGTTCACCGGCTACACGCCGCAGATGGCCGCCTCGGTGTGGTTCGGCAACCCGGACGTCAGCAAGCCGATGAAGAACATCGACACCGGCAAGGACTTCTACCCGAGGCAGATCTTCGGTGCGACGGTTGCCGCACCGATCTGGTCCGCCTTCATGAAGCAGGCCATGAAGGGCCTGCCCGTCGAGAACTTCGGCAACGCCAGCGACAAGATCGTCTACGGCGACCGCAGCACGGTGCCGGGCGTCACCGGCCAGAGCCTGGACGACGCCCGCCGCACCCTCGAGGGGGCGGGCTTCACGGTCAGCATCGGCGGCCCGCGGGCGTCGTCCGTGCAGGCCGGCTACGTGGCCGAGCAGAGCCCGGGTGCGGGCGCCCGCGTCACCGGCGGCTCGACGGTGTGGATCTACCCGAGCACCGGCGTACCACCCGCACCGACGGGCCAGCCGACCCAGCCGACCCAGCCGACCCAGCCGGGCAACGGCAGGGGTTCGCCTCGACCGACTCGGCCTCCGCGCTGACCTCTGGCTGCTCAGCCGATGGCGCTGAGCTGCCTGCGTACCTCGGCCGCGACGCGACCGCCCTCGGCCCGCCCGGCGACGGACGCCTGCACGACCTTCATGACCTGGCCCATGCCCTGCATCCCCTGGGCGCCGGTGTCGCGGACCGCGGCCGCCACGAGCTCGGCGAGCTGCACGTCGTCCAGCTGCGCGGGAAGGTAGGCCTCGACGACGGCCAGCTCGGCCTGCTCGCGGTCGGCGCGCTCAGGTCGCCCGCCGTCGGCGAAGGCGGTGGCGGCCTCGCGCCGCTTCTTGGCCTCGCGACGCAGGACGCCCTGGACGTCGGCGTCGCTCAGCTCGCGCGCGACCTCGCCGGCTACCTCCTCGGTGGTGATGGCGGCGAGCACCATCCGCAGCGTCGCGGTGCGCACGTCGTCGCGCGAGCGGATCGCCTCGGTCAGGTCGTCGCGCAGGGTCTGCTTGAGGCCGCTCATGCGAGCGAGTGTGCCAGCCGGTGGCAGGATGGGCGCTCATGAGGCCGATCAGCGCAGCGCTCGGCGTCGTCGGCCTCGGCGCGGCGTTCGTGGCTGGCTGCGTCGCCGAGAGCCGCGCCTACGTGCTGCGCCGCCTCGAGCTGCCGGTGCTGCGCCAGGGGGCGCGACCGCTGCGCGTGCTGCACCTGTCGGACCTCCACCTGACGCCGTGGCAGCGGCGCGAGCGCGAGTGGGTGCGCGGCCTGGCCGCTCTCGAGCCCGACCTGGTCGTCGACACCGGCGACAACCTGGCGCACGTCGACGCCGTGCCGGCCGTGCTGGACGCCCTGCAGCCGCTGCTCGAGCGGCCGGGCGCATTCGTCCTCGGCTCCAACGACTACTTCGCGCCGCAGCCGAAGAACCCAGCGCGCTACCTACTGCCCCACGGCGGACGGCGGCGGTTCACCAGCCGGCGGCTGCCGACGTCCGACCTCGTCACGGGGCTGCGCGCCGGCGGGTGGCTCGACCTGACCAACCGGCGCGACCGGCTGGACGTCGGCGGGGTCTCGCTGTCGTTCGTCGGCGTCGACGACCCGCACCTGAACTACGACCGCTTCCCGGAGGCGGACGACGAGGCACGGGCGGAGGCCTCGTCGTCCGATCTGCACGTGGAGGTCACGCATGCGCCGTACACGCGCACGCTCGACGCGATGGCCGCGGACGGCGCGCGGCTGGTGCTCGCGGGGCACACGCACGGCGGCCAGCTGCGGCTGCCCGGGTACGGCGCGATCGTGACGAACTGCGACCTCGACCGGCGCCGCGCCCGCGGCACCAGCCGCTGGTGGACCGGCGCGGCCCGCGTGCCCGCCGACCACCTCCCACCCGACGACGCCGCCTGGCTGCACATCAGCGCCGGGCTGGGCACGTCGCCGTATACGCCGGTGCGGTTCTGCTGCCGCCCCGAGGCGACGCTGCTCACGCTCACCGCCGCCTGACTCACTCCCCGGGGGTCGAACCGATTTCAGGACGGCGGCCGGGCTCGGCTACGATGACACGGCTCGGCCACGGGGTGTGGCGCAGCTTGGTAGCGCGCGTCGTTCGGGACGACGAGGCCGCAGGTTCAAATCCTGTCACCCCGAC
>POYE01063942.1_pt1 | contig 15596 bp, 10 predicted proteins | sample 1559841 | NCBI WGS metagenome assembly POYE01 (sample SAMN05257100, study PRJNA326052) | Biofilm metagenome, whole genome shotgun sequencing project. | isolation source: steel pipe from biofilm reactor | place: India: Nagpur, Maharashtra | collected 2016-03-04 | reverse complement strand
CGTCACCGGCTGATTGCAGCGCAACCAGAAGATGAGGAGGGTCGGCGTGCCTGTCCAGGTTCCTGGGCTCACCGTCCAGGTGGACCCGACGGTTGTGGAGCCCGTCACGGTCGGCGGCATGGTGTTCACGGGAGTCCCGACGCGTGCAGCCAGCAGCGCTCCGGCCGTCGCCGAACCGTAGGAGTTCGAGCCAGTCACCATGACTGCGACATACTTGCCGAATTCAGCGGAGGTCGTTACGAAGACGTTCGTTGTCGCACCGGAGATTGCAGTACACCCGGGCGGCACGCCATCGATGAACACGTCGGGCTGCGAGTCGCACAGAACCCAAGCGAAGGACAGGGTGGGCCCGCCACGCCATGTCCCGGGCTGTGCCGTGAGGGTGGTTCCGACCGTACTGTCGCCGGAGATACTCGGGCGGACGATGGGATACGGGGTGTTGCCCAGAGTGCTGCCGAACCAGGACTCGTAGAACCACCAGAAGTTCCGGTTGCCGTAGGACGAGCAGCCGTCGCCCACCCCGCCAAGGTTGGCCAGGGCCGCGGCATTCGGCTGATAGGGCGTGTAGTTGTACAACGCTGCCGTTGCGTAGTTCTGAACGTAGACCTGGGTGCTTCCGCAGTTGGCGTTGGGATGCCACTGAATCGAGTGCAGCCCGGGTTGCCTGGCGAAGTTGCTTGCCCGGTAGGTGTTGAGCTGCAGGGCACCGGAATAGACCTGATTGCCGAACCCGAGTGAGGTGGGCGCGCACGGAGCGGTGTCGGGGCACGCGTAGCCCATGGCGCGGTCCAAGGCGATCTGAGAGGGCGCACCGTTGGTGACGAGCCCCTGCTCCTTCTGCAGTGTGACCAGCAACACCTTCGCACTGATGCCGCAGGCGGCCTGTGCGCGGTAGATGATGGTCGCCGCCGAGAGGTATCCCCCTTCGAAGGCTCCGCACCGCAGGTTCCCCGTCGACTCGGAGACGAGTCGGGCCCGACTGCTGACACTGAACGACATCGTGGCCAGGCCACTGCCCTTCGCCGCCAAGAACTGCTGGATGTCCGACTCCGACATGGCGGAACCGTCGTAGAACAGGCTGTCACTGATGATGAAGCCCGGGTTGAAGTCGCTGCCCGAGAGCGCAAGAGCGGGTGCCGGCGAAGTCGCAGAAATCAGTGACGCACCGAGGAGCGCCGCCGCTCCGAGGGCGACGAATCTACGAAGCGCCGCAACACGCACGGTCGCCTCCCCACGAGAATTACCCCTCATGGGTTCCTATCTTGACAGCAGAGAGGCCAGTCCGCTGTGAGGACCGGCCGTGGGCCGTCAGCAGATCGAGCAGATCAGGCCACGAGAGAGGCGATGTGGCGGGCGATCTCCAACGAACTCGTCGCAGCTGGCGACGGGGCGTTCAGCACGTGAATCTGGTTGCGATCCTGCTGGATCACGAAATCGTCGACGAGCTTCCCGTCACGACCGATTGCCTGCGCCCGCACTCCCGCTCCCGAGGGCACGAGGTCCGCGGGCGTGATCTCGGGGACCAGCCGGGCCAGGTCGCGAGCGAAGCGACGCTTGGAGAACGAACGCAGTATCTCCTGAGCGCCGGTGCCGATGTTGCCCGACGCGAGCTTCAGGAATCCCGGGAACGTCAGGGTTCTGAACAGGTCGCCCGGTGATACCGTGCTCCACTTGTAGCCTTCACGTGACAGCGCCAGCACCGCATTCGGGCCCGCGTGGACGGTTCCGTCGATCATCCGAGTCAGGTGCACACCCAGGAACGGCATGTCGGGATCCGGCACGGGATAGATCAATCCGTTCACGAGGTGCTCACTAGCGGTGGACAGTTCGTAGTACTCGCCCCGGAACGGCACAATCTGCACGGTCGGGGTCATCCCCGCGAGCCGCGCGACCTTGTCGCTTTGCAGCCCGGCGGCGTTGATCAGCAGGTCAGAGGTGACCTCACCCAGATCATGCTCGACGACGACATCGCGGTCGGAACTGCGGATGGCCCGCGCCCGCGTACCCAGGATCAGGTTCGCTCCGCCCTCCGCCGCCAGTTCGGCGAACTTCGCCGACACCGCCTTGTAGTCGATGATGCCCGTGTTCTCGACACGCAGGGCGCGCACGCCGCCGACGTGCGGCTCATACTCGTGCGCCTCCTCCATCGAGATCAGCCTGCAGGTCACGCCGTTCGCACTCGCGCGCGCAGCGAGCGCCTCGAGCCTGGGCACCTCGGCCTCGGAGGTCGCGACGATCAGCTTGCCGCAGGTCTCGTACGCGATGCCGTGCTCCTGTGCGAACGCCGTCATCGATCGGTTGCCGGCGAGGCACATCGTCGCTTTCAGCGATCCCGGCTTGTAGTAGGGACCCGCGTGGATGACGCCAGAGTTGTGACCAGTCTGGTGGGCCGCCCAACGGGACTCCTTCTCGAGCACCGTCACGGCAAGGCCCTGGGACGTGAGTCTCTGGGCCAGGGCGAGTCCGATGATCCCGCCGCCGATGATGGTGACGCTCTTTGGGCTCATGACACACTTCCTGTTCTCTGACGGGGGCCAACCGCTCGACGGTAGTCTTCGGCGATTCTCGAGGAGATCTCGATCGGGTCATGCCAACGCTCGACGAACGCTCTGCTCCGCTTGGCCCTTGTCACGAGTTCCTCGCGTGGGGTATCCAAGATCTTTCTCAGGTCTGCTTTGACGGTGGCCGGTGTGGCCCGAAAGAACGGGAGTTCGTCCGCCATCTCGGGGGGCAAGTACTGGAAATCGGATTCGCGCAGGTAGACGACCACCGGCTTTCCCAACGCCATGGCCTCGAGCGCGACGCCGCCGTACCAGCCGGCGTAGAGCTGATCGATTACGACATCCGCGTCCGCATAGCGCTCGAGCGCTGTCGAGTTGCTCACGCCTTCGATGAGATCCACGTCGAAACGATATCCCTCGGCGGCGAGCTCTTCGAGCGCCTCCAAGATCAGGTCGGTTCCCTTGACCTTCCGGTGACTGGGGGCGTGAGCGAACACCAATCTCTCGCGATCAGCCTGGGTGTAGCGCGGCGTCCAGTCTTGTATCGCGATGTGACCATAGGGCACGAAAACCGTTGAGGACGGCAGCACGTTCATGAGATCCGGGTTCACGGCATAGATTCCCGCGGCGCGCTTGGCCATGAACCTGATCTGGCGCCGTTTCCACCTGTCGGTCCGCGGCGAGTAGTAGCCACGCGGCACTTGCGTCGCGATGCTGATCTCGAAGTGCTGCAACGAGTAGTCACCCTGGCGCGCGTCATCCCCCTGGTAGTGAATGAACACCGGGATGCGACGGGCGCGCAGTATGCCGAGCTCCGCCCGTTGCAGCACCGCCGCGAAGACGTTGAGTGCCGCCGCGAGCACGTTCCGCCCACCCCCGGAGCGCGAATCTGTGTGAAGGGGGGAGAAGAGTGTGCTGCCATAGTTGAAATGCACGACGTCCCACCGCCCGAACACGTAGCGTCCAGCGCTCAACATCTTGAGGAGGCGGACGACGGGCCCATCGCCTTCGTTCACAAGCACGCGATCGACCGGGTAGTCGAGGTAGTTCTGGCTGATCGCCCACACGTGCGAGTCGATTCCGAGCGCCCTGAGCTGGCGACTCAGGCCGGACGGATCACCCACCGTCGTGGGCAGGTGCAGGACTCGCATCAGCCACGGATATCTTCGAGCGCGCCGCCCAGGGTGGTGGTGGGGGTCCGTAACAGTACGCTCATGCGCGCGGTCGAGGCCACGAGATCGGTCGCAATCCCCTCGCCACGCTCGAACTGCGGCTCCCGGCCGCTGTCGCGCCCGAACAACTCCCCGATCTCGCGCAACGAGATCGTCTCGGGCCCGGCGATGTTCACCGTCGTGCTGGAGGCCAGGTCCGCGGCGGCGATGGTCGCGGCCGCGGCATCCGAAGCATGCACCGGGTTGATCCGCATGCCGTCGGGCCCCTGCAGGGCGATGGGGTCACCATTGGACACGCGGTCGTACAACCGCGGGATCAGCATCGAGCGCGCCTGACCGGCACCGTAGATAAAGAAATACCTCAGCGACGCGGTGATGAACTGTGTGGAGTAGCTGTCGACGAGGCTCTCGCTCGACAGCTTGGTCGCCAGATAATAGCCAAGCTCCGCTGGCCCCTGCAGGGGCGCATCCTCGACGAGCGACACCCCGGGTTGGCCACGGTAGACACCGCCGCTCGATGCGTAGACGAAGCTCCGCGAACCGACCCGGTAGGCGTAGTCGAGCAGCGACGCCGTCGTCGCGACATTGATCGCGAACACCGACGGTGCTGAAGCCGGGAAGTCGCGGAACTCGCGCGCCTGCGCCAGATGGAAGATCGCATCCACCGCCGCCGGAAGCGCCGCCGTGTCGATCGGCTTCGCAAGGTCCATCACGTGGAACACCACGTCATCCCGGAATACCTGATCACTGCCGCGCACGAGCGCGTGTACCTCGACACCCGAGTCCGCGAGAGCGTCGACCGTGGCACGTCCGAGCAGGCCGGCCGCGCCGGTCACCAAGGCAGTCTTCATCGGGATGAACCGTCCTCTCCAAGTCCTTCAGAAAGCAGCTGCGCCCACCGCCCGGGCACCGCGGCGCCCGGCTCCCACGAGCCATCGAGAATCCCGGTGTAGACCTCGCGTTGCAGAGCGGCGGTGATCCTCGAATCGTGTCGCTCGAGCAGCCAACTGCGGTACCGGGCACGGTAATGCTCAATGACGCGGCCGCGACCCTGGAGCGCGATCTCATCCAGCACCGCGCCGGTCTCTGCCACGATGTCCTCGGTCGTCGCCGCGTGCCGCCACGGCACCGGTCCGCCGATGAGTCGTTCCCCGATCGGCGCCAACCCCCTGCTGATGAGCGGTGTCCCCTGTTCCATTGCCCGCATGGCGAGGCCGCCGAATGCTTCCAACCCGAATTGATCCCAGACCACGTCGACGTTCGCCATCGTGCGCTGCAGCGAGAACCGCGCCATTGGAGGTACCCAGGCGACATTCGCGGCCACTCCGGCCTGCTCGAGGAACGCCTTCGATTCGGCGAGCTGTAGGCCCCATTCCACAGCGACCAGGCCCACGTCGCGCCCTGCGCGGCGCAGCTCGACGAAAGCTCTCAGCGCCTTCATCGACCCCTTGTCGTGATGCTTCGCCCAGTTCTGGCTCGACGGAAGAAGCACAAGCGACTCCGAACCGCTCTGCTGTAGAAGCTCTTGGCGGCGCGGCGTTTCGGGGAACGGTACGCGCGAGTCCGGCACCCACGGGTGCGGCAGCACGGACCATCTGCCAGGAACGAGGTCCTCAGCGATCTCGAGTGTTCGAGGGTCGAGGTTGGTGACCCAGAGGTGCCTCGCCTGCTGAACCTGCTCGCGGTAGACCCGCCGAAGGAGCTTCTGTGTGGCACTGCCATCACCGATCCAGCGGATCGTGCCGTGCTCGACGCAGACGGTCGGTCCGGAGGCCTGCGCCTTGACGTGCGTCAGAGAATCGGCGCCGTACAGTATGTTGATCCGACCCTCGGGCTGGTCAATCTCAGTGCGTCGTGCCAGCTGTTGGCGTGTGCGGTAGTCGAAGAGCGGCTGTGCCCATGCTTTGCCGTTCAGCGATGCGTTCACCCATCGGCGTAGCCCCGGCAGAACGTTGGGCGATCGATAGTCGCTCGACAGTGCGCCCGTGTCTCCTCCATCGGTTGAAGGCGCTGGCAGGTCGGTGTATTCAGCGTTGACGGCGACCGCCTCCGGGAACGCAGACCAGTCGGGTTGGCTGACCCACTCCGCGCTGGGTACGTCGAAGTCGACGACCTCCCACGAGGGGGCGGAGATGCCGTGGTACAGCCCGAACATGCCGATCGGCAGCTGCGACTCGATCCCGGCGAACCGCTTCAAGAGCACGGCGTTGTAGAACGCGTTGTTCGCTGTGTTCCCGAAATGACGAACCTTCATCGCAGCGCTAGTCACGCGGAAGGCTGCACTTGCGAGAGCCATTCATGCAGGCTGAGAAGGCCCCACACGAGCAGACGACGATTCTCCCTGCCTGTGAAGTGCGACTCAAGGGCAGTGGTGACGGCCTCTCGGTCGAGGACGTCGAACAGAGGGCTTGACCCGCCGAGCTGACGGCGCACGAAATCGATGCTCTCCCCCTTGAACCAGCTCGCGTCGGGTGAAGAGAAGCCTTGCTTTGCGCGCCCGGTGACGGATTCCGGGATGTGTCGGCTCATCGCGTCGCGCAGGATTTGCTTGCCATCTTTCGTTCGCTGGAAGAACTTCTCGGCCTTGGCACCGGGCTCGTTCTCATTGAGACGCGCGACCTCGGCGAGGTTGTTGAGCTTGTACTTGACCGGCACGCGCATCGCGAAATCGACGAGGTCGTTGTCGAGGAACGGCACCCTCGACTCCAACCCGTGCGCCATGGAGAGCTTGTCTTCGACAACCAGCAGACCGTGCAAGAAGGTCTTCGCCTCGAAGTAGAGCGACTGATTGATGAAGTCTTCCGGACGCTCGAGCGCGTTCGGCTGTGCCGGGTAGACGTTGCGGAACACGTCGCGAGTGGAGACACCGGATACGGCCCCCCAGATCGGGGTGAGGAGCCCCTTCAGCTCGTCCGGCGATGTGAGGCGCTGCCAGTAGTCGAAATAGCTGTCGACATAGTCTTCGAAGTTGCGGGCGCTCGTGGCGCGGTAGTACCGCCACGGGTAGCCGCCGAACAGCTCGTCGCCGCCTGCACCGGAGAGCACGACCTTCACGAACTTGCCCGCGAGCTGCGCCGCGTAGTAGTTGGGGTAGCTCTGGCCGACCCGAGGCTCCTCGAGATGGTGTACCAGCGCCGGGAGTGATCGCTCCATGTCGCCGGACTTGAGGACCACCTCGTACTGCTCGGTCTTGAATGCGGCCGACATCGCCTCGGCCATCGCCCGCTCGTCGAAAGCGAGTTCCATTCCGGATGCACTGCTGAGGTCGAACCCGCAGGTGAATGTCTTCATCCCGGGAAACGAACCCGAGGCGACGGCGGTGATGGAGCCACTGTCCATTCCACCGCTGAGGTAGCTTCCGACCTCGACGTCACTGAGCAACTGACGATTCACCGCCTGCGAGAACAGTCTGTCCAATTCCTCCACGTACTCCTCGTGGCTCGCCTCAGGGCTCTCCTCCCTGAAGTCGAAGTCCCAGTACTGGGTGAGCGCGAGCCTAGGAGAGGTCGATCTCAAATCGAGCACCGCGAAGTGCCCGGCCGGCAACAGCTCGATGTCCTCCAGCAAGGTGCGCTGAGACAGGATGTTCTGGAAGGTGAGGTACTCCATGAGAGCCGGCTTGTCGAGCCGTCGTTCGAAGCTCGTGCGAGCCAGAATTGCTTTCTGCTCCGAGCCGAACGAGAAGAACTCCCCCTGCTGGCTGACGTACAGCGGCTTGATGCCGTAACGATCGCGAGCGAGCAGCAGTCGCCGCTCCTCCGAGTCATAGAAGCCGATCGCAAACATGCCGTTGAATCGCTTGAGCGCTTCCGGACCCCACTCGATCAGGGCGTTGAGCACGACTTCCGTGTCGCTCGAACCGCGGAACCGATGGCCTCTCGCCTCGAGCTCTGCCCTGATCTCGCGGTGGTTGTAGATCATTCCGTTGAACGTCAGCACGTAGCGCGAGTCCGCCGAGACCATCGGCTGGTGGCCGAGGGGCGAGAGGTCGATGATTGCCAGCCGCCGATGGCCGATCCCCACGTTCTCGTGAATCCAGTGGCCCTCGCCATCAGGACCGCGGTGCGCGAGTGAATCGGTCATGGCGCGGAGCAGGACTGGTGAAATCCCGTCGCCCTTGAGGTTGATAACGCCGGCAATGCCGCACATGTACTGGTACCTCTCGTTGAAGCAGAAGCGCTCTCGACGCCTTATTCCATGCCGGGGTTCGACGCTCGCCAGTCGATGAGGGCCTGAAGGCCCTCACGGAGCGAGTCCTGGTAGAAGAATCCGAGATCGCGCTCGGCCTTCTCCGTGGAGCCAATCCGGTTCTGCACCATGCGACGGCTGTCCTCCGAGCTGTACGGGCGGTACTCGACAGTGAGATCGGAGCCAGTCATCTCGAGGATGAGGTCGCACAACTGCTTGATGCTCGTCTGTACGCCCGTCCCGACGTTGTAGAACTCGTCAGTCGCATCGCTGCGAAGCGCGAGCACGTTGGCGCGGGCGACATCCCTAGCAGTGACGAAGTCGTAGGCCTGGGACCCGTCACCGTTGATGACGGGCGCTTCGTTCGCCTCGATCTTGTTCAGCATGATGGGGATCACGCCGGTGTAGGCCGCAGTCTGGTCCTGGTGCGGACCGTAGACGTTCATATAGCGCAATCCCACATAGTCGAGCCCGTAGCGATCATTGAAGGCACGCGCCATCGCCTCGCCAGCGATCTTCGTCGCGCCGTAGAAGTTGCGATTGTTGAACGGGTGCTCCTCGGTCATGGGGACCTCGACGGCGTCCCCATAGACGCTCGCCGAGCTCGACCAGACCAGACGTTCGATGTCGTTGTTGACACAGGCCTCAAGCACGTTGAAGGTGCCCGCGATGTTCACGTCGAACGCGGTACGCGGGTAGTCCTTGCAGTGCAGCAGCCACATCGCCGCGAGATCGATGACCCCATCGGCATCCTTGAGCGCGGCGTTGAGCACATCGATCTCCCGCACGTCGCCACCGTCCGCGAAGAGACTTGCCCGCGGGTCCTTGAGCTGCGCTGCGATATTCGAGCGCTTCCCGCGAGCGAAGTTGTCATAGACCGTGACCCGCCCCACATCCGTCGCGAGCAGTTCCTCGACGACGTGGCTTCCGATGAAGCCGGCACCGCCGATGACAACGATGTGCTTTCCAGCAATTTCCATGGGGGATCCCGTTCCTCGCGATCGTCGGCGCTCTCCGCCGCGCAATACCAAGCCACCAACTCTACTGTGCCTCTACGGTGCGGCTCGGCAGACTCGATTCTAGGTCTATCCAGTTGGCGGGGCGCCGGGTGCGGAGCTGTCAGTGCGCCCAGGCTTCGGGACTCAAACGAGACCCGCGAGCTGCGCCTGCCGCGAGAAGTCGGGGAAGCGGCTGACCAGGTCTTCGAACGTACCGCTGCCGACGAGTTTGCCGTCGCGCATGAAGAAGATCCGATCGGAATCCATGATCGTCGCGAGCCGGTGTGCCACGACGATCTTGGTGATCCCGCCAGCGAGTTCGCGAATCGCGCCCGTGACCTGAGACTCGGTGTGCGTGTCGAGCGCGCTCGTCGCCTCGTCCATCACGAGGACAAGAGGTTCCGAATACAGTGCGCGAGCAATCCCGAGCCGCTGCCGCTGCCCACCGGAGAGCGCGAGGCCGCGCTCGCCCACGCGAGCATCTACTCCGCCTTCTCGAGCGGCGACGAGGTCCCAGAGTTGCGCTTGCTCAAGGGCTCGCCGGACCCTTTCCGGGTCATAGTCGAGCCCCCAGGTGAGTGCGACGTTCTGGGCGATGGTGGCGTCGAAGAGGGCGACCTCCTGAGGCACATAGCCGACTCTCGCGCGCCATGCCGTGCGCAGCTCGGTCAAAGGGACGCCGTCCACCGAGATCGTGCCGGCGGTGGGCTCGAGCAGACTGAGCAGCAGATCGACCATCGTCGACTTGCCCGAACCCGAAGCGCCGACAAAGGCGACAGTGGTGCCCAGCTCGATCTCGAGCGAAACGTCGTCGAGCGCGGGTATCGCGTCGGGCGCGTACTGGAAACTCACCCGCTCGAGCGCGATGCGCTTCGGTGCCTCAGGCAACGAACGAACCGTGCGTTCAGCGATCTCGTCTTTACCGCGCTCGGTATCTCTCAACTCGGCGAGCATGAGGCGCGGGTACTCGGAGATCGCGATCATCTGGGAGAGCACCGATTGGAAGCGAATCACCGAGGGCGCGACCCGGAACCCCGCGAGCGCGAAGAGTGCGACACCGGCGAGAGCCTGCTCGATGCCTCCGATGAGGAGACCGACACCACCGATCGCTACGAAACCGCCCACGAGTCCGGCTTCGAGCGCGTAGCGCGGCACCTGCCCGAGGAAGTAGATATTGGCGCGTGCCCGCGCGCTGCGAGTTCTCGCCGCCTCCACGACATCGGCGACCTCGGGCTCCTTGTTGCGAAGGGTCACTTCCTTCATCGCCGCCACGATCTCGAGGATGAGCCGAGAGGTTCGGATGGAGTTCTCGATGTTGACCTCGCCGGCAATGCGCGCGTGGCGAGCGATCCAGAAGAACAGCACCGCGCCGAGCAGCAGTAGGTAGAGCAACGTCGTCACAGCGATCACGGGCTGCACGACGGCAAGAGTCGCGATCACCGCCACCAGACTCACGACCTCACCCAGCAGGGTCGCTCCAGGAAGCACGAAGGAGTTCACCGTGATGTCGACGCCGCTGTCCGAGAGTCGCATGATGTCGTTGGAGTTCTTGCGCAGGCGGTCTCTCCAGGGAGCGGAGAGGAACGCGCGCAGCAGACGGTCACCAATCGCTACCTCGAAACGTGGGATGCGACGAGTCGCCCACCACGTGACCACGAGAGCAAGCACGCCTTTGCTGACCATGAGCGCACAGATCGCGAGGATCGTCCAGATGACCCCAATGGGTTCGAGCTCACCCAGAAGCGGGAGCGCGACGGGCGTACCTGCCGCGAGCGGTGCGATCACGAGGGCGAGGAGGCCGAGGGCCGCTGCATCAAAGCTCGCCAACGAGGCCAGCAGCGCGGCGTACAGGTTCAGGAATCGGCGTCCGCCGAGGGGAAACACCGCGACTACTTCGCGATAGAGCCGCAATCCTGACTTCACCGACGGCTCCTCAAGCGCTTGGTCTCCGGAAGTCTAGGCGGTCGCCCCTGTGAGTCGTGCCACGAGCGGACGCCAGAGCTCCGCCTGGCGCTCGCTCGAGAGCTCGGATGCGTGAGCGGCGGATGCCGACTTCCACGATGCGACCCGTTCGGGAGTGAGGCCATCGAGTGCCGCGGCGAGTGACACCGCGGTGAAGTCCGGGAGCACCTCGCCGATAGCGTAGTGGTCGACGAAGCTGGCCATCTCCGGCGATGGTCCGACGATGAGCCCGAGTCTGGCCTGGATGAAGTCGAAGAACTTGTTCGGGAGGCACCACTCGAGGTTGAAGGTCGTTGGCGGGAGCACGGAGAGTCCCACGTCGTACGTATTGAGCGTGCGGACCAGATCCACGTACGCCACCGGCTCCCGGAATCGGATCCGCTCGTCGCCGTCCGCGAGCGCGCGCAGCCGGTCGAACTCCCCGACGCCGTTGTCCATCAGATAGAGGTCGAGGGTCACATCGGCGGCCGTCAATCGCACGGCCTCGATCATGATGTCGAGGCGGCGCTCTGGTGCGGCAAGTCCGCTGTGCACGAGACGGATCGGGGATGCGACGGCGTGCGGTTCGAGCGAGTAGTAGGGGGTGGCATTCACTACGACCGTCGAGTCGAATCCATAACGACGGCGATATTCGTCCGCGATCCCAGTGCTGACGGTGACGATCTCCGCGACCTTGGGCACCATCGTGCGCAGCATCCACCGGGCGTATGGAGCCATCACGAGTCGCCAGAGGAACGAGTGCTCACCCTCGAGCGGCGCGTACTCGTGGAGGTCGAGCACGACGCCGTGTTTCGGCGCGAGTTGCAGCGCCGCCGCCAAAGACCACAGATCGTGCGCGATCACAATGTCCCAGTCCTGGCCCCCGAGGAGCCGTTCGGTGTCGCGGTCCCGTGCGCTCAGACGGGCGAGCGGTCGGTACACCCGCAGGCCCAGGAGAGCGAGGTAGAGCAACCGACCGAACAGACCAAATCGTTGCGGGGCGCCATTCGGGATCTCGACATGTGGCACCCCGTCGACGCCTGTCGCACCGAAGCCGGCGGTTGTGACGTCGTTCGAACCCCGCAGGTATTGCACTTGCTTGAGTGCGCGAGGAGCGCTTGCGAACGGGGTGTATATGAGGACGAGGATGCGCGCCCGGGCTGTTGACATAGCCGCACCAGTTTAGGCTGTCTGGCGGGCCAGAGACTCGATGGACGTTCGGAGGTGGTGAAGGTGGCGACGAAGCGGATCCTCTCGATCTCCTTCTCCCCCATCAACCAAGACTCGCGGGTCCGCCGCCAGCTCGCGGTGCTCGGCGAGTTCGGCGAGGTCACAACGGTGGGCTACGGTTCCACGCCAGCGGGTGTCAGCGAACACTTCGAGGTGCCAGCGAGCGCGCCTTCGCTGCCGCAGACGCCGGGGGGCGTCATCCGGCTCGCGCTCCATCGGTATCGAGCCGTCGGCCTGCGCTCCCCGGGTGAGATGGCCGCGCTTCGCCTACTCACCGGAGCCGCACCATTCGACCTGGTGGTGGCGAACGACGCACGAGCACTCCCGCTCGCCTTCACAATCGCCAGGGGAGCGCCGGTCTGGGCGGATCTGCACGAATGGGCGCCGGAGGAGAATTCGACGAGCCTGCCCTGGCGGCTCCTGGTGAAGCCGTACATGGACTGGCTCTGCCGCGAATACCTCCCGAGAGCAGCGGCGACCACCACCGTGAGTAAGTCGATCGCCGACCTCTACCGAGAGCACTACGGCATCGAGCCCGACGTCGTGCGCAACGCGGGGCCACTGCGCGAGCTCACGCCCGCGCCTCTTGAGCCGGGGCGCATCCGGCTTGTCCACAGTGGCATCGCCGTGCGCAACCGCAACGTCGAGAGCCTCATCGACGCGGTCGCCACCCTCGACGACCGCTTCAGCCTCGACCTGTATCTGGTGGACACCGGGCACTACCTCGCGACCCTCCAGACCCGGGCTGCCGGGAACCCTAGAATTCGTTTCCGCGAACCGGTCGCGCCAGACGACCTGCCCGCGACACTGAACACGTACGACCTCGGTGTGTTCCTGCTGCCGCCCCGCACGATCAACTACCGCTTCATGCTGCCCAATAAGTTCTTCGACTTCGTCCAGGCCAGGCTCGGTGTCGTCTTCGGTCCCGCGATTGAGATCGACAGGATCATCGCGGAGCACGGCATCGGTGTCGTCACCGACGGCTGGTCAACGGGCGACCTCGTCGCGGCCCTCCGGGGGCTCACCGACGACGACGTCGCACGGTTCAAAGCGGCCTCCGATCTCGCCGCTCACGTGCTCAGCAACGACGCGGACCTCGAGACACAGAGATCCGTCGTTCGCCGCCTTCTCGGATTGACCTGACATGCGTGTCGTCATCGTGAGCCGGATCTTCGCCCCCGAAGTCTCGGCGGCCGCCGGTCTCCTCACCACCTGGGCACGCACGTTTCGCGATCGTGGTTGCGAGGTGTCCGTGGTCACGACGAACCCGCCGCGCGGCATGGAACTGCGTGACCCCGACGGTATCCGCGTGCGCCGCGCGCCCGTGCTGCGTGACCGGCAGCAGTACGTTCGCGGGTATCTCTCGTACCTCAGCTTCGATGTCCCCCTGTTCTTCCGGCTTCTGTTCGCTCGCCGAGCCGACCTGTACGTCGTGGAGCCGCCGCCAACGACCGTGGCCGTCGTCAGAGTCGTCGCGGCCCTGCGTCGAACGCCGTACATCGTCGATGCCGCCGATCTCTGGTCCGATGCCGCCGCGATGGTGACGAACTCACGGCTGGTGCTCCGGCTGCTGCGTCGGGTCGAGGTCTGGGGTCTCAAAGGGGCGCAGCACCTCCTGGCCGCCCATGAGCCGCTCATCGCACGGTTCCGTGAGCTCGGCATCCACACGCCGTCGACGGGGATCGGCTTCGGAGCCGACACCGACGCGTTCCACTACGAGGCGCAGGTGCCACCGACTCCGCCCGTGTTTGTCTACGCTGGCACCCATTCGGAGTGGCACGGTGCTGGGATCTTCGTCGAGGCATTCGCGAAGTTCCTCCCGCACCATCCCGGTGCCACGCTCCGGTTCATCGGCAACGGCCAGGAGCGCGAGGCCCTGAGGGCGCGCGCCGCCGAGCTCGGCATCGGCGGGTCCGTCAGCTTCCACGCGCCGATCCCGCCGGCGGAGCTCTCCCCCATCCTCGCCGGCGCGACCGCATCGCTCGCGAGCCTCAAGCCCGGGCAAGGGTACGACTACGCCTTCACGACGAAGGCCTACTCCTCACTCGCTGCCGGATGCCCAGTGATCTTCGCTGGTGTCGGGCCGACGGGGCCATTCCTGCGCAATGCCGAGAACACGGATGCCGGAGTCGCCGTCGACTACGAGGTCATGGCCGTCGTCGCCGAACTCGAGCGCGCCGCGACGCGCCCTCTGGCACCGGCCGCGCGCGCCCGATTGAGCGACTGGGCGCGCTCCACGTACTCCCTCGACGCAATCGCCGAACGCGTCGTCACCGTGAGCCTGTCCCGCGTCGCGGGGTAGGATCGTTCAGTTGTCTAGCCGCTAAGGAAGCTCGAATGAGAATCGCCGTAATCGCCCTCGGGAAGATCGGGCTCCCGCTCGCAGTCCAGTTCGCGAGCAAGGGACACGAGGTCGTCGGCGTCGATGTCAATCAAGCGGTCGTGGACCTCGTGAACAAGGGCATCGAGCCGTTCCCCGGCGAGGCCGAATTGCAGGAACGGCTCGCCGAGCTCGTGCCAGCAGGCCGCCTTCGGGCGACCACCGACTACGCCGACGCGGTTCCCGGTGCCGACGCGGTCGTGCTCGTCGTGCCTCTCTTCGTGGACGAGGTTACGGCTGAGCCGGACTTCGGCTGGATGGACGCGGCCACCGAGTCCCTGGGTGCGCACCTGACCCCGGGCACCCTCGTCTCCTACGAGACAACCCTCCCGGTCGGAACCACTCGAACGCGCTGGAAGCCGATGCTCGAGCGCGCCTCCGGGCTGACTGAGGGCGTCGACTTTGACTTGGTGTTCTCCCCCGAGCGCGTGCTCACCGGACGGGTCTTCGCCGACCTCCGCAAGTACCCGAAGCTCGTCGGCGGACTCTCAGCGCGTGGGGCCCAGCGCTCCGTGGAGTTCTACGAGGCAGTGCTCGACTTCGATGAGCGCCCCGATCTCGCACGCCCTAACGGCGTGTGGGATCTGGGGAGCGCCGAGGCATCCGAACTCGCCAAGCTCGCCGAAACGACCTATCGCGACGTGAACATCGGACTGGCCAACCAGTTTGCCCGCTACGCCGGCGCCAACGGGATCGACATCTACAACGTCATCGAAGCGTCGAATTCGCAGCCATACAGCCACATCCACCAGCCAGGGATCGCTGTGGGCGGTCACTGCATCCCCGTCTACCCCAGGCTCTACCTGTGGAACGACCCTGAGGCGACCATCGTCGCTGCAGCGCGCGCCGCGAACGCGGGCATGCCCGACTACACGATCGGGCTGCTCGAGGGTGCCTTCGGCGACCTCGCCGGGGCAAAGGTCGCAGTTCTCGGTGCCGCATATCGAGGCGGTGTCAAGGAGACTGCGTTCTCCGGAGTCTTCAGCACGGTCGAAGCCCTTCGCGCGCGCGGTGCAGTGCCGGTCGTTCACGACCCCCTCTACACCGACCTCGAACTCGAGAAGCTCGGCTTCACCCCTTACCACTTCGGCGAGACTGTGGACGCCGCGGTCGTGCAAGCGGACCACGACGAGTACCGTTCGATCGGGCCGGCTGAGTTGCCGGGCATCACGACGTTCGTCGATGG
>POYE01049451.1_pt1 | contig 15832 bp, 10 predicted proteins | sample 1559841 | NCBI WGS metagenome assembly POYE01 (sample SAMN05257100, study PRJNA326052) | Biofilm metagenome, whole genome shotgun sequencing project. | isolation source: steel pipe from biofilm reactor | place: India: Nagpur, Maharashtra | collected 2016-03-04 | reverse complement strand
CTGGTAGGCCGAGACGCGGCGTTCGAAGAAGTTCGACAGCTCCTGGACGTCCTGCAACTCCATGAACGCCAGCGGGTTCCCTGATCCGAAGATCGGGTCGAGGCCCAGCCGCTCCATGCGGCGGTCCGCGACGTACTCGAGGTAGCTGCGCATGTCAGCCGTGGAGAGCCCCGCGATGCCGCCGCCAAGGAGGTCCTCGGCGAACTGCGCCTCGGCCTCCACGCCCTCGATGAGCATCTGCCGGATCTCGGCGAACAGTTCGGCGTCGAAGAGCCCGGGCTCCTCCTGACGGACGGTGTCGACCACGTCGAACGCGAACGCCATGTGCATCGACTCGTCCCGGAAGACCCAGTTGGTCCCCGAGGCGAGGCCGTTGAGGAAGCCCCGCGAGCGCAGGAAGTAGACGTAGGCGAAGGCGCCGTAGAAGAAGAGCCCCTCGATGACCGCAGCGAAGCAGATCAGGTTGAGCAGGAACGCCCGCCGGTCATCACGGCTGCGCAGCTGGTCGAGCTGGAAGGCGGAGTCGATCCACGTGAAGCAGAAGTCGGCCTTCTTCTTGATGGAGGGAATGTTGTCCACGGCGGCGAACGCCTCGTGCCGCTCGGCCTCGTCGGGAACGTAGGTGTCCAGAAGGGTCAGGTAGAACTGGACGTGCACTGCCTCCTCGAAGAGCTGTCGGCTGAGGTAGAGCCGGGCCTCGGGGGCGTTGATGTGCTGATAGAGGTTGAGGACCAGGTTGTTGGCCACGATGGTGTCGCCGGTGGCGAAGAACGCCACCAGCCGCGAGATCAGGTGCCGTTCGGCGTCGGTGAGCCGCTGCAGGTCCTTGAGGTCGGTGTGCAGGTCCACCTCCTCGACCGTCCAGGTGTTCTTGATGGCGTCGCGATAGCGGTCGTAGAAGTGCGGGTAGCGCATCGGCCGCAGGGTCAGGTCCATGCCGGGGTCGAGCAGCATCGGCCCGTCCCCCATCGCGTTGACGGTGTCGGGGACGCTGGAGGGTAGGGCGTTGGCGGTCACTGGCAGGCCTCGCAGCTCTCGGGGTTCTCCAGCGAGCACGCCACGGCCTCGCTGTCGTCGATCACGGTGTTGGTCCGGGCGGGGGCGAGCGCGCCGACAGCGGATGCGGGCCGCCCGGTGCTGGTGCTGGCGCCCGAGACGGTCGCCTGCTGGATACGGGTCGCGGGACGTGAGCGCAGGTAGTACGTCGTCTTCAGCCCGGCCTTCCACGCGTACAGGTACATCGAGGAGAGCTTGCCGATCGTCGGCCCCGCGAGAAACAAATTCAGCGACTGGCTCTGGTCGATGTACGGCGACCGGGCGGCCGCCATGTCGATCAAAGCCTTCTGTGGCAGCTCCCACGCCGTGCGGTAGAGCTCGCGGACGTCGTCGGGCAGCTCGACGACGCCCTGCACCGAGCCCTCCGCCCGCTTGATCGCCTCACGGACCTCTGCGGTCCACAGACCGCGGGCCTTGAGCTCGTGCACCAGCGCCGAGTTCACCTGGAGGAACTCCCCCGACAGCGTCTCGCGCTTGAACACGTTGGAGACCTGCGGCTCGATGCACTCATAGCACCCGGCGATCGACGCGATCGTGGCTGTCGGTGCGATCGCGATCAGCAACGAGTTGCGCAGGCCGTGCTTCGCGACCCGTGCCCGGAGCGCAGCCCAGCGTTCGGTCTGAGTCGGCTCCACGCCCCACAGGTCGGGCTGCAGGTTGCCCTGGGCGGCGCGGGTCTGCGCGTAGGACGGGTGCGGACCGCGTTGCTCGGCCAGGTCGCACGAGACCTCGAGCGCGGTCAGGTAGATCTCCTCCTGCACGCGCGTGGACAACTCCTGCGCCTGCGCAGAGTCGAAGGGCAGACGCAGGACGAAGAACGCGTCCTGCAAACCCATCAGGCCCAAGCCGATCGGGCGCCAGCGCGGGTTGGACCGCGCCGCCTCCTCGCTGGGGTAGTAGTTGATGTCGATGACCCGGTCGAGCAGCGGTACGGCCGTGCGCACCGTCGCACGCAGCTTCTCCCAGTCAACGTCGCTTCCGTCGACCAGAAGGTGCTGGGCGAGGTTGATGGAACCGAGATTGCACACGGCGGTCTCGGTGTCGGAGGAGACCTCGATGATCTCGGTGCACAGGTTCGACAGGTGCACCACCGGTCCACGCGGTGCGCCGGGCGACTGATCCGTCGTCTGATTGCAGGTGCGGTTGGCGGCATCCTTGAACGTCATCCAGCCGTTGCCGGTCTGGGCGAGCGTGCGCATCATCTTTGCGTACAGGTCGCGGGCCTTGACGGTGCGGACGACGGCCCCCTCGGCCTCCAACTCGAGGTACCGGGCGTCGAAGGCGGCGCCCCACAGGTCGACCAGCTCGGGCGCTTGGTCGGGGTCGATCAGCGACCACTCGGAATCGGCCTCGACGCGCCGCATGAACTCGTCCGGGATCCAGTTGGCGAGATTGAGGTTGTGGGTGCGGCGCGCGTCCTCGCCGGTGTTCTCGCGCAGCTCGAGGAACTCCTCGATGTCGGGGTGCCAGGGCTCCAGATAGACACAGGCGGCTCCCTTGCGACGACCGCCCTGGTTGACCGCGGAGACCGACGCGTCGAGTGTGCGCAGGAACGGCACGATGCCGTTGGACTGGCCGTTGGTGCCGCGGATCAGCGCGCCGCGAGAGCGGACGCGGGAGAACGAGACGCCGATGCCGCCGGCGAACTTCGACAGCCTGGCGATCTGCGTGTAGCGCGAGTAGATCGACTCCAGCTCGTCCTTCGGAGAGTCCACGAGGTAGCACGACGACATCTGCGTGTGCCGGGTGCCCGAGTTGAAGAGGGTCGGACTCGAAGGCAGGTAAGCCAGCGAGGACATGAGCCGGTAGAAGTCGATCGCCTCGGCCGGCGACTGCGCGAGCCCGCACGCCACACGCAGCAGGAAGTACTGCGGCGTCTCGATGACCGTGCGATCGATCGGGTGGCGCAGCAGGTAGCGGTCGTAGACCGTGCGCAGGCCGAAGTACTCGAACCGGTTGTCCGCGTCCCTGTCGATCGCGAAGTCCAGCTTGCGGGCGTTGTCCTTCACGAAGCTCGCGGTCTCGTCGCCGATCACGCCCTCGGCGTGGCCGAGTGCGACCGACTGGCTGAACGACGCGATGCCCTGGTTGCGGACCTCCTTGTCGATGTAGCCCGCGAGCAGCCGCGCCGCGAGCCGGGAGTACTCCGGCTCCTCGCCGATCATCTCCGCTGCGGTCTGGATCGACAGCCGATCCAGTTCGGCGGTCGTGGCGCCGTCGTACAGGCCGCTGATGGTGCGGGTCGCAACGCGCATGGGGTCGACGTCGGGCAGGTCGCCGCTGACGCGGTCGACGGCGCGGACGATCTTGGTGACGTCGACGTTCTCGGCGTCGCCGTTGCGCTTGCGCACCTGCATCGTCGTGCGGGCGGGTGCCCCTGGCTTTGGGCTCGTGGTGACCGTCATGTCTCTCTCCTCGCGAGATCGGTCTCGATGAGTCCGGGACGCGGGAGCAGCGACGGTGAGGCGAAGCCATGGTCAGACAGGCGACTGCCGTGTGCCGTCAGCCTCCCCTCGAGGCCTCGGACCACCACACCCGACGGGTGCGGCGCGCTGGCAGGTCTTCGGACTCGTGGGCACGCCGCCGGATGACCGGCGGCTCCTACTGGCCGTCGCTTCCCAGGTCGAACCGCTCGACCCAGTGCGTGGTGACGGCTGTCGTTCCCACTCACCGCTGCGGGGCAGTCCCGGGGTCACACCGGGTTCCCTCTTGCCTCCCCACGCCTGGATGACGTGGAGAACCAGCTGCGCCGGCCACTATATACGGGAATCACGCCAGTGTAACTACCTAGATGTAGTGGTCCTGCGGACGACATGACATCGTGAGCGAGCCCGGCAGAAGGGCACAGGGCGTCGTGCGCGCCGTCAGCGCTTGCCCTCCAGCAGCAGCTCGGCCAGGGCGCGGGGCGAGACGTTGGCCCGCTCGGCGGCCTGCAGCAGGTCGGCTCTCGCCTGCCGCACCGGGATCCGTCGCACCGCGGCGAGGTACCCGCTGGCCCGGTCGAGGGCCCCGAGCTCGGCCAGGCGGTCGGGTCCGTTGCGAGCGCGGTCCCGGCTCTCGAACGCCATGTCGGCGTTGCGGACGGCGCCGGGCGCCCACGCCCCCACGAGCCCGGCGACGACCTCGACGGCGTCGTCGAAGGCGTGGGGCCTGCCGGCGTAGAAGTTGAAGCCGCCGATGATCTCGTCCGCCGCCTTCACTGGGAGCGACAGCGTGCTGCGGACGCCAGCCGCCGCGCCGTGGCTCGCGAACTCCCGCCAGCGCTCCTCGTCGAACAGGTCCTCGACGTCGTCCGTGCGGACGACCGTGCCGTCGCGGACGGCCTCCTCGCAGGGGCCGTCCTGCAGGAACTGCAGCGCGTCGAGCCCGGCGGTCGTCTGGTCGGTCGCCACCACCGTGAACGTCAGGCCCTCGCGCAGCATGGTCAGGCTCATGCCCCAGCAGGACGGCACCACCTCGCGGACCTCCTGGCTCGCCTGGTGGAGAGCTGCACCAGCTCGAGATCCGCGAGGTCCCCGATCTCGCCGAGCGCCGCAGCCGTCTCCGGGATCGGCTCCATGCCTGTCATGCCGTGCCCGCTCCGTCCGTCCGCGAGGTCCCGCCGGCCCGCGCCACTGCTCGACGACCACCCTAGGATAGGGACGAACCGGACATCCAACCCGCTCAAGGCCTCCGCGGCACGCGCCGATGGAACCAGCATGACCCTCCGCCTCGTGAGCCCTGTGACCGTTCAGCTGCGCGACGGCGTCCTGACCGTCCGCTCGGGGCAGCCGCAGCTCGTGCTGGACGTCGGCTCCGACCGCTGACGCAGGGGGCGGCCGGTGCGCTACGGCCGCCCGGCTGGGTCGCTGCGCGTCGTGCCCTCGCGCTCGGCCAGGTCGGCGCTGGTGAGCTCACCGCGTCGACCGCAGACCTGGGCGAGGCAGCGGCGCAGCACCTCGGGGTCGAGCTCGTGCTGCTTCAGGATGACGTCGAGCGCACCCTTGTCGAGCAGGCAGGTGAGCAGCTCGCACCACTCGTCCGGGCCCGGGTCGCCGACCGGCGGCACGGGGTCGCCGAGGAACACCGCGCCGGTGAGCAGCCGCTCGCGGGTGAACGGCAGGCCACGCATGGTGACGCCCTGCGCAAGGACCCGGTAGCGGTACACCCCTTCGGTGCTCGTGGAATCGGCCGCTCGGAACACCCCGTCGCCGACCTCCTCGAGGATCACCGAGCCGGACGTGCCGTCCGGCCGCTCGACGAGGGCGTAGACGGCCGCCCGTCCGGCGACCGGCACCCCGTACTCGGTCAGCCGCGCGCTCAGCATCATCGTCGACCCGGGCGTGCCGGCGCTCTGGCTGATCCCGGCCTCCAGGCGCAGGTTCGACCACGCGTGCGCGCTGAAGCTGTACCCGATGCCGCGCGCCAGCCGGGCCGCCATGGCGTCCGGCGAGACGTCGACGTTCGACAGCCGGCCGCCACCCTTGCGGTCGAGCTCGAGCAGGGCGTGCCACGTCCCTTCGTGGGCGCCCTTCCCGGCGACCGCGAGCGGCAACGTGAACCGGTAGAACGAGACGCCCGCGCTCGTCTGGTACGTCGCGCCGACGCCGGCGGCCGCGGCGGGAGTCAGCAGGTCGCCGTCCGGCGTCTCGACGGCGAACCGGACGACCGGGTACTCGGACAGCAGGATGGCCGTGGCATCGATGTCAGTCTCGTTGAGCGAGAAGGGGATGCGCACCTTCATGCCGGGCAGCAGCCGACCGCCGGGGTCGGTGACGACCTCGGTGTTCGTGACGCCGGCGAGCACCTGCAGGAAGTACTTCGTCAACCGGAACGTGTCGTCGATGCTCGGGCTCAGGGGCCCGCTGAGCATCAAGTAGCCCCCGGTCCCGCGCGCAAGGGCGTCGAGGGCCCCCGCGTTCACCTGCTGCGACGTACCCAGACCGATGGCGAACGTCCGGTCGTTCAGGCTCCCGGTGACGTCGGCGATGGACGGCGCGGTGTTCTGGACGCCGTCGGTGAACACCACCATCGCCTTGCGGTCGTACCCCGTGACGGGGTTGAGCGTGTTGCGGCCCCGCACCACACCGGCGCCGACCGACGTCGCGCCCTGCGGCGCGAGCCCGGCGATGGCGTTCTGCACACCCAGGAGGTCGAAGGGTCCACCGGTGTACTGCGTCACCGGTGCCCCGGGGTAGGCGACCTGGTCGAAGCTCACCATCCCGACGGCATCGCCGGGATAGCGCTGCACCAGCTGCACGAAGGCCCCAGCCGCCTGGTGCAGTACGTCGATCCGCTTCGTGGACGCGTCGGTCCCGGCCAACCAGTCCATGCTGCCGGACTGGTCGAGCACCAGCATCGTCGCGACGGTCGGCCGGGCGATGGTGTTGGCGCTGATGGGGACGACGAAGTCCTGGTTGGTCTGCGCGCAGTGGACGGTCACGGTGCCTGTGGCGGTGTCTCCGGCGCTCGTGCCGCGGTAGCTCACCCAGATCCGGCCGCTCGGCGCGATGCTGCTCGCGATGTGCGGGATCGAGACCGAGCTGCCGAGCGTCGGGAAGGTGCCGAAGGTCGTCCCGGGCGGCCCGCTGAGCACCGACGGACCAGCGGTGATCGCCAGGTCGACGGCATGGCACGAGACGGCGGAGAAGACGATGGCTCGCGCCGCCGTCTCGCCCTCGGGGACGTCGTTGAAGGTCAGGCTGGGGGTCTCCAGCGTGAGCGCGGCCGGGAAGGTGGCCAGGGTGTCGTAGCACGGGGGCCGGACGACGTCCGGGTGCTGGTAGGTCCTGGGCTCGAAGGCGTTCTCCGGTGCCGCCCACGGACGCACCGTGGCCGGCGTCCCCGACCACGGAGCGATGGTGCCTGTGAGCACGGCCCCGTCGGTGCCGTAGACGGTGGCGGGCACCAGCCGCTGCGACTTCCCAGGCACGGTCTGCCACATGGCGAACAGCCGGTCCACGTTGGAGTGCAGCAGGAAGACGAAGGGGTCGCGGAAGGAGACGTGAGCCCCTCCCATCGCCACGAAGCCGTGCATGTCGTCGTGGATCGCGCGTAGTAGCGGCCACATGGTGGGGTAGTCGATCGCGTCGAGCACGCCCTGGTCGGCCGAGGGGGCTGCAGGTGACCCGGCGACGTACCGCGTCACCGTGTCCGGCGGATCCGCCGGGTTGTCGCTCGTGTCGCGGTCCGGACTGGCCCCCGGCACGTAGAACCCGTCGGCTCGCCACGGAGCGCTCGCGTTCTGCCACGGCGGACCGATGGGAGCCGCGGTGCTGCCGCCGTAACCCATGAAGTCCGGCGTGAACAGGTTCAGCGGTCCCGTGGCGCCGCCACCCAGGTTGGCGCCGGGGATGTTGCGCGGGTCCTGCGTCCAGTCCCAGTAGTGCAGGGACAGGCGCGGGTCCACCTCCCGCAGCATGGCCTCCATCCGGTTGACCAGCTCGCGGTGCCACGGCAGGAACTCCGGCGTGGTGTGCACGTGCGTGGCCTGGTGGATCTCGTCCTGCTTGAACCACCTCGTCACGCCGCCGGGCACGGTGTCGCTGCGCGAGCCGGGGAACGGGCGGCGGTTCAGCTCCAGGAGCGCGTCGCGCAGCAGCGCGCGCTCGCCCGGCTCGACGTGGGCGATGTTGCGGCGGATGCCGTCTCCGAGTGCCATGGTGACCTCCAGGGTCCCGGGCGCACGCCCGGTCACCAACCAGGAGCGCACCCCGGCGACTCGTGATACCGCGTCCGGCCGCGACCGGCCGGTAGCCCGCCGATCCCGGTCGCGTCACGGCTGGAAGCGGTAGCCCACGCCCGGTTCGGTGAGCAGGTGCACGGGCTTGGCCGGGGTCGGCTCCAGCTTACGGCGCAGCTGCGCGACGTAGACGCGCAGGTAGTTGGACTCCGTGCCGTACTGCGGGCCCCACACCTCCTGGAGGAGCTGGCGATGGGTCACCAACCGACCGGGGTGCCGGACCAGCACCTCCAGCAGGTGCCACTCCGTGGGAGTCAGCCGCACCTCGCGCTCACCCACGACCACGCGGTGTGCGGCGAGGTCGACGACGAACGACGCCGTCACCACCTGCGACGGCCCCGTCTCCGTCGGCGTGGCCCGCCGCAGCCCAGCCCGCACCCGCGCCAGCAGCTCGTCCATGCCGAACGGCTTGGTCACGTAGTCGTCCGCCCCCGCGTCGAGGGCCGCGACCTTGTGCCGCTGTTCGCCGCGGGCCGACAGCACCACAACCGGGGCGTTGGACCACGCGCGCAGCCCCTCGATGACGTGCACGCCCTCCATGTCCGGCAACCCGAGGTCGAGCACCACCAGGTCGGGCGGTCGGCTCGCCGCGGCGGACAGGGCGGTGCGGCCGTCGAGCGCGATCTCGACGTCGTAACCGTGAACCCGCAGGGTGATCGCCAGTGCACGCGCGAGCGGTGGCTCGTCCTCCACCACCAGGACGCGACTCATGCGCCGGCTCCTCGGTCCGCCCGGCGAAGCGTCACCGTCATGGTGAGCCCACCGCCGTCGGTCGCCGACGGCTGCACGGTGCCACCCATCGCCTCGGTGAACCCGCGGGCGATCGCCAGCCCCAGCCCGGCGTGCGAGCCGCTGCCGCTCGCTCCCAGGCGGTCGAACGCCTCGAACATGCGCCCCCAGTCCTGCGACCGGACGCCGGCTCCGTGGTCGACCACGAGCAGCTGCACGTCGTCCCTGCGGGCCCTCACCTGGACGGAGACGGGCCGGCCGCCGGAGTGACGGCAGGCGTTGTCCGCGAGGTTGACCACGACCCGCTCCAGCAGCCCCGCGTCCGCGAGGGCGTGCGGCACGTCGTCGTCGACCTCGTTCTCGACGCCGGCCAGGTGCCGCTCGAGGAGTGCGCGGGCCACGACCTCGTCCAGCGCCACCGCCTCCAGCCGGACGTCGAGCGCGCCCGCGTCGAGCCGGCCGAGGTCGAGCAGGTTCGTGACGAGGTCGGTCAGCCGGTCGGTGAAGTGCTCGACGGTCTGCAGCAGCTCTGAGCGTTCGTCGTCGTGCAGCACGACGTCCTGGCGCAGCGTCGTCACCGCTGCCTTGATACCGGCCAGCGGCGTGCGCAGGTCGTGGCTGACCGCAGCCAACAGCGCCGACCGCAGCCGGTCGACCTCGGCGAGCTCACGGGCGCGGGACGCCTCGCCGGCGAGCCGCTCGGCGTCGAAGGCACGAGCGGCCGCGTGGGCCAGGCCGCCGAGCAGCCGACGGTTCTCGGCGAACGGCACGCGGCCGTCGCCCACGACCCGACGACCGCTGCCGGCGTCCACGCTCACCGTGCCGTCGCCGACCACGGGGTCCCCGACGCGCGCCAGGACGGTTGACGGACCAGCCTCGTGCTGCTCTCGCAGCTCGACCGACGTCAGCGCGAAGGTGCCAGCCACCTCGGCCAGGACGTCGTGCGCGGTCCGGGCGACGAGCGGCTCGGCGGCGACGCGCCCGAGTGCGCGCGCCTCCGCCTCCGAACGCGCCGCCGCGGCTCGTTGCCGGGCCGCCACGTCGACGACGAGGCTGACCACGACCGCGACGGCGAGGAACACGACCAGGGCGATGACGCCGTCCCGGCTCTCGACGACCAGGGTGCGGTATGGCGGCGTCAGGTAGTAGTTGGCCAACAGGAAGGCCGCCAGGGCCGAGACCAGGCCCGGCAGCAGCCCCCCGACGGCCGACACGCAGACGACGACCCCGACGTACAGCAGCAGGACGCTGCCGAGGTCGAGATCGCCGCGCAGCTGGACGAGCAGCGCCGTCAGCGGCGGCAGTCCGACCGCCGCGACGGCGCCTCCCGCCCACCGGCGGTGTGGCGGCAGCGCGAACGTGCGGGGGGCACGCGTCGGCTCGCTCACACCCCGACTCTGGCACGCGCGACGCCGTCCTCGTCGACCGCCGCCGACCGTAGCTGCCACGGGACGCTCGTCACCATCACGCCGGGACGGAACAGCAGCCGCGCCTTCAGCCGCAAGGCGGACTGGTTGTGCAGCAGGTGCTCCCACCAGTGGCCGACGACGTACTCGGGGATGAAGACGGCGACGAGGTCACGCGGGCCTTGCTGCCGCATGCCGGTGACGTAGTCGAGCACCGGGCCCGTGACGTCGCGGTAGGGCGAGTCCAACACCACGAGATCGACCGGTACACCTCGGTCGGCCCACTGCCGGCGCAGCCGTGCGGTATCGGCCCGCGACGTCTGCACGGTGAGCCCGACCAGCGTCGTGGGCCGCGTGGCGCGCGCGTAGGCGAGCGCCTGCAGGGCGGGCGCGTGCAGCTGGGAGACGAGGACGACCGCGTGGACGCGCGAGGGGAGGGTCGCACCGGACGCTCGGGGTGCCAGCTCTTGCGCGACGCGGCCGTAGTGCCGCTGCACGCCCTTCATCAGCGCGTACACCGCGGGCATCGCGACGACCACGATCCACGCCCCGTGGGTGAACTTGGTGACCAGCACGACGACGAGCACCAACGCGGTCGCACTCGCACCGACGGCGTTCACGATCCTGGCGCGCTGCAGCGTCGGCCGCTCGGCGCGGCTCGCTCGCCTCAGGCTGCGCGTCCAGTGCCGCACCATCCCCAGCTGGCTGAGGGTGAACGAGACGAACACACCGATGATGTACAGCTGGATGAGCCGGGTGGTCGAGGCGTCGAAGACCACGAGGAGCACGCCGGCGAGCACGGCAAGCACGATGATGCCGTTGGAGAACACCAGCCGATCGCCGCGACGGTGGAACTGCCGTGGCAGGAAGCCGTCCTCCCCGAGGATCGACGCGAGGACGGGGAAGCCGTTGAACGCCGTGTTGGCTGCCAGCACCAAGACGGCCGCGGTGAACGCCTGCACCAGGAAGAAGGCGGGCGAGCCGTACGAGAACACCGCACCGGCGAGCTGGGCGATCACGGTCCGCTGCTCGTATCCCGCTGGGGCACCGACCAGTCGCGCGGGATCGTCGACGACGTGGACTCGGGACGTGATCGCGAGCGCGGTCAGGCCGGCGAACATCGCGACGGTCAGGACGCCCATGACGGTCAACGTGCCGGCCGCGTTGCGCGACTTCGGTGGCCGGAAGTTCGGGACCCCGTTCGAGACGGCCTCGACCCCGGTGAGTGCGGTGCAGCCGGAGGAGAAGGCGCGCAGCACCAGCGCGACCAGCAGCACTCCAGAGACGGACTGGGACGGCGCGATCGAGTAGGGCGCGGACTCGGCCACCGGTCCCTGCCCGACCAGGAGCCGGTACCCGCCGACGGCGAGCATCGCGAAGACCGATGCCACGAACCCGTACGTGGGCACCGCGAACACCCGGCCGGACTCGCGGACGCCGCGCAGGTTCACGACTGCCAGCAGGACGACGAAGCCCAGGCTCAGCGCGACTGCGTGCGGTCGCAGCCCGGGAAACGCCGAGACGATGTTCGCGACCCCCGCGGCGACGGAGACGGCGACGGTCAGCACATAGTCCACCAACAACGCGCTCGCGGCGACGATCGCGGCGTTGGCCCCCAGATTGGCCCGGCTCACGGCGTAGGCGCCACCCCCGTTCGGGTAGGCGTGGCAGGTCTGCCGGTAGGACAGCACCACGACGACCAGCAGCAGCAGCACGGCCGCCGCCACCCATGGGGTGAGGTGCAGGAGCGCGAGGCCACCCAGGCTCAGCACGAGCAGGATCTCCTCGGTGGCGTAGGCGTTCGACGACAGCGGGTCGCTGCAGAAGACCGGCAGCGCGAGCCGCTTGGGCAGCAGGGTCTCCCCCAGGCGCTCAGAGCGCAGGGGCCGGCCGACGAGCAGCCGCTTCGGTGTCACGAGGGAAGTCACGGCCCTACTGTCGGCCGGTACGGCCCGTCCGGGCGGTCTCCTTGACGCCGCCTTGACGCGGGCGGTCCCGTTCTTGGTGCCCCCTTGACGCCGGTGCCGGTCGTGCTCGCGACCACGGGCGGCAGTGCACGGGACGACGTCGGGTCAGGAGCGGCGCCGACCAGCCGCGGCGCGTACGCCGACGGCGAGCAGCCCGAGCCCGACCGCGTAGACGAGGCCGCCGAGGACGACCTGGGTGGCGGTGACGCCCCGCTCGCCGCCCGCGGGCCGGTAGAGCTCGCGGCTCGCACCTGCGGTGGCCGGCGTCCCCACCTCCACCGGCAGCCAGGCCTCCACACGGTCGGTGCCCGCGTGGTCGAACTCGGCGTAGACGAACCAGCGGCCGGGCTCGGTGAGCCGCACCCGGCCGCGGAAGCCGCAGTCGCCGGCCCGCGTCAGGGGCGCGGTCGTCGTGGTGCCAGCGCGGCGGGCGGTCACGGCGCGCGGCTCGAGGTCGTCGCAGTGGGCACCCGCCCCGGTCGTGAGCACCACCTCGCCGCGGGCGTCGGTGGTGGCGACGAGGCGGACGCTCGTGACCGGCTGCCCCTGACCGGGGTCGTGTGCCTGCGCCGGCTCGGGGGGGCCGAGGACGAGCAGCGCGACCGCAGGCAGCAGGGCGGCGACGAGCAGCCCTCCACGCGAGCGAGCCCCGATCGCGAGCAGCAGCAGCCCGAGGCCGATGGCCGGCGCCGCGACGACCGCGACGTCCGAGGCGGCGGGGCTGGCCAACGACACGGCCGACGCTGCCCAGGCGAGCGCGGCGGTGGTGACCACGGCGGCCGTGATCCGCATCGCGGGTCGCCGCAGCGGCAGGTCGAGCACCGCGAGCCCGAGCACCGCGAGCGGCAGGTCGGGGGTGCTGCGGCCGAGGGCGAGCAACCCGAGCGAGATCGTCAGCCGCAGGCCGGCGTACCCCAGGACGACAGTCGTGGCCGGCCACCGGACGGGGACGACGCCCCTGACCACCCAGACCGCGGCGACCTCGACCACCAGCAGGACCGGCAGGTAGAGCACCTCGCTGAACTGCGGCACGTCGGCTTCGTACTCGAAGACCACTGCTGCGGCGTTGGCCAGCAGCAGCACCCCGGCCGTGGCCCGCAGCGCGCAGCCCTGCGCGGGCAGGCCGGCCAGCACGCCCAGCACCAGGGCGGTGGATGCCAGGACGACGAGCATGTGCGGTGGGCTGAACAGCACCGCGTCCCGGCCGTACGCCGCGTGCCACGCGGCGTCGATCGGAGCCGCACCGAGCGCGCCGAGAGCACCCAGCCCGGCTGCGAGCAGGGGCGCCTGGGCCAGGGTCAGCCGCAGCGACCGCGAGTGGACCAGGACCCGCACGCCCCAGGCGGCGACGCCGAGACCTACGAGGGCGACCGAGCCGTACAGCAGCACGTGCGGCAACGCCCACGCCGAGTCGCGGCCGACGTCCGTGTGCCAGGCCTCGTCCCAGTACGTCGCGAAGACCGCCACCAGCCCAGCGAGCGCGACCGTCCACCCCAGCCCGCTCGAAAGGATGAGACGGCTATCGCGCATCTGTGAGACTGCCATGTCTCAAGTATGCTGTGCGCATGCCAGCCGGTCAAGGTGCCCCAGTGGACCCGGCGCTGGTCGACGCCACGGCGGCCGCGATCGCCCGATGGGGGCTCGGCGAGGTCACCCTGGACCGCATCGCGGCCGAGGCCGGCCTGTCGCGAGCGACCATCTACCGGCGAGGCATCACCCGCGACCAGCTGGTGGCGGCCCTGACGCTCGACGCCGCCGACACCTACCGGCGCGCGATCCTGCCGGCGCTCGCCGGCCCGGGGAACGCCCGCGAGCGGCTCCGGGCGGCGCTCGAGGCGCTCTGCGACACCGCGGACGACCACTTGCAGCTGCTCGCCGGCATGTTCCTGGCGCACGGCGAGGTCTTCCACCAACCGGGCCCGGACGCCCTTGTCGTGGACGTGTTCGCCGAGCCCTTCGCCCGGCTGCTGCGTGACGGGGCGGCGGACGGCAGCCTTCGCGACCGGCCACCGGAGGTCACCGCAACCGTGCTGTTCAACCTGGTGGGTTGGGGCTACATCCACCTGCGTGCCGCCCACGAGTGGAAGCCGGGCCCCACCCGGGACGCCGTCATCGACGTGGTGATGGCCGGCCTCGAACGCCCGGACGACGCCGATGGCGCCGACGGTGCACACGGCGGACGCGTCGGGCGACCCTAGGCTCGACGCCATGGCGATCGAGGTGCGCAGGGCGACGGCGGACGACCAGGAGGCCGCGCACGCGTTGCGCCAGCAGGCCTTCACGGCACGCAGCGAGCCGTTCGACCGCCAGCTCGACAGCGACTGGTACGCGCCGCTCGACCGCCGGGTCGTGGCCCTGGACGCCGGGCAGCTCGTCGGGCACGCCGCCACATGGCCCTTCCGGCAGCACTTCGGCGGGGTGCCGTTGCCGATGGCGGGAGTGAGCGGCGTCGCCGTCCGGGCCGACGCGCGTGGCCGGGGGACGGCATCAGCGCTCCTTCGAGCGCTCCTCGAGGACTGCCACGAGCGCGGCGACCTCGTTTCGTCGCTGTACCCGGCCAACACGGCGCTGTACCGAAGGCACGGCTGGGAGCACGGCGGCACGCGGACCGTCCGGACGATCCCGTCGGCCACGCTGGCCACGCTCCCCCGGCCGGACGAGCGCCTCGTCGTCCGACCGGCGAAGGCGGGCGACGTGCGCGACCTCGCGGCGGTCGCGCACGTGCACGACGCCGCGATGGACGCCGCCACCGGCACCCTGCTGCGCCCGGACGCCTACGCCGCTCGCGTGGTCTCCGGCCGGGACGGCCACGAGACCTACCTGCTCGAGCGGGACGGCGAGCCCGTCGCCCACGTGTGGTGGGAGCGCCGGCCGGCGACGTCCGACGACTTCGTGGTCCACGTGCACGAGATCGTCGGGGTGGACCGCCGAGCGCTCCTGAGCGCATGGCGGCTGGTGGCGTCCTGGCACCCGACGATCGACGAGGTGCGCGCCGTCGGCTCCCCAGCCGATCCGCTGGGGTGGTTGCTCGACAGCGGCAAGCCGGAGCTCCCCGTCGAGGTCGAGCAGTGGATGCTGCGGCTCGTCGACGTCCCGGCCGCCCTCCAAGCGCGCGGCTACGCGCACGAGCCCCACGGCTCGGTCGCGCTGCACGTGCACGATGCGTCGGCCCCCTGGAACGACGGAGCATGGGTCGTCAGCTTCGACGCGGGCCGCGCCTCCGCCGTCCGCGGCGGCCCAGGCACCGTTCGCGTGGACGTCGGGACGTTGGCCGCCGTCTTCAGCGGGTGGCTGCCGGTGCGCCAGGCGGTGCTCCTCGGCACGCTCGTGGGCGCGGACGACGACGCGGCCGCCTTGCTGCGCCGGGCGTTCGAGGGCCCGACGCCCTGGATGCTCAGCTTCTTCTAGCTCGGGCGGAGCAGGTCGCGCTGCTGCTTGCGGGCGCTTTCGTAGGCGGCCCGGGCCCCCTGCGTGCTGGCGAGCTGCGAGACCTCGGCCACCGGGACGTCCCACCACGACTCGGACGCCGGGGCGCCGACCAACGGGTCGGTCTCGACATGGACGACGACCGGTCCGTCCACGTCGCGCGCCGCGAGCAGGTGAACGCGGAGCTCGTCCACCCCGGCCGCACGCAGCACCGTGGCGCCCAGGCTCTCGGCGTTGGCCGCGAGGTCGACCGGCAGCACGTCTCCGTCCAGCCGGCCGGACGCCGGGTCACGGTAGCGGTAGCGCGTGCCGAACCGCTGCGACCCCAACGACTGCGAGAGCGCGCCGATCGAGCCGAAGCCGTGGTTCTGCACCAGGACGACGACCAAATGCACTCGCTCCTGCACGGCCGTCACGAGCTCCTGAGCCATCATCAGGTACGAGCCGTCGCCCACCATCACGTACACGTCGCGGTCCGGCGCCGCGAGCTTCACGCCGAGGCCGCCGGCGATCTCGTAGCCCATGCA
>POYE01019026.1_pt1 | contig 16790 bp, 29 predicted proteins | sample 1559841 | NCBI WGS metagenome assembly POYE01 (sample SAMN05257100, study PRJNA326052) | Biofilm metagenome, whole genome shotgun sequencing project. | isolation source: steel pipe from biofilm reactor | place: India: Nagpur, Maharashtra | collected 2016-03-04 | reverse complement strand
CGCGGGCGCGCTGTTCCAACTCGGGTTATCCTGCCTGGCCGAGGAGGGAGTTTCCGTAGCTGGACGTGCCAGCGTCGCCGCCGGACTGGCGCGACATGACAGTCGAAGCCCTGCCACCACGCGACGCAATCTCGCGACGCTTGCGCTCAGCAGCCATGCGGGCTTCCGGGTCTTCGGGAAGCGGCATGCGAACCACCTCCGGGGGCTTGGGCTTGGAACCGAACAATGCACCCATCAACGTATCCTTTCCTATTCAGCAGGCTCGTAGGTCGCGGCGAAGATGTTGGGCTTGCACGGGTAGAACTCGCCCTTCACGCCCTTGATGATCCAGTCGCCGTGCTTGGCGATGTGATCGCCTTCCAGCGTCGGGATGGTGATTTCGATCCACTGGCAATCGCCATTCGTCTCCTCGCCGCAGGTGTCCGAATGCTCGGCTGAGGACCGCCCCGGATTGTGCGGGCCGATGATGCCGCCGAGGAAATCACATACTTCACCCCAGTTGCGCCAGTTGAGCTGGACGGCCTCGATGACGACAGGCTTCTTGCGGAACCGGCTCATGCTCTGCGCCTCTTCATGTTGGCGTGGCCGAGGTTCACCTTCGGCCGGCCCCGTGGGTTGCTGTGGACGCGGATACGGGCTGACACGGAGCTTTCGCCCTCGCTCCAGGCCATGATGACGGCGTCCGCCTTGTCAGTTGAGCGGCCAAGACGCTTGCGGATGTAGTCCTTACTCTCGATCTGGATGCCCGAACTGGTCAGCTTCCAAATCGGTGCCGTGAGATCGGCCAGTAGTTCCTGATCGGGCGGCAACGCGACCGGCTCGCCCAGCGCCGGCTCAAGAGCTTCACGGAATTTCCACCACAGTTCAGCGCGACGGTTGAAAAACTTGAGCTTGCCGTCCCGCGTCCTCTTGCCCGAGGCGTTGGCAACATTGATCCCCACTACATCGATACTCGAGACGTTGTTCTTCAAGTGCGAGTAGGCGCCGGAGCCAACGCCGATTACGTCAACAGCAATGGTGCATTGGTCCCGCATGAGAGCAATTGCGCGCGCCGCGGTGTCGATCGGGTCCTTCGTTTCCTTGCCAGGAATGGTGACCAGCTTGTCGAACCAATGCCCATGCCGGCGGGAGAAAACCGAATTGTCCTCACCGCCCAAAGCCGGGTCAATGGCCAAGCAGGACATGCCAACGCCTTCCGGAGGCGCTTCTGTCCACCGTGCAACGGCCTTGCGCACCCACTCTGTAGGGATGACCTGATAGTCGGCGTCCTTGAACGATGTCTGGAAGCCGCCCATTAGCAGCGAGCGATAGGGCTCCGGCAGATTGTCGAGCTGCCGCTCGTAGTCCGTTCCCGCATAGTACGGATTGTCTCGCACCGATGACGGAATGTAGGTCCGCGACGTCGGGCGGATGATCTTGCCGCGCACCTCGATCGTGTGGTCCGGGCCGTCAACCCAAAAGTCCTTGCCGTCCTCGTCCGAACACACCCAACGGAGTTCGCCAGGCTTGGCCGGATTGGGGTATCGAGGGTCCAGCCACGGGGCGAACATCTGGTTCACCCAGAGCCCGGCTGCCGTCAATGGCGGGTTGGTAGCCAGAACCGTCCGGCAGCGCTGGCCGGCGACTTCGGTTCGCACCCAACCCATCAGGAAACGGATTTGCGATTCCGCGAAGTGGGTTGCCTCGTCGATGCCGAGCAGGTCACGGCCCTGCCCCATCGTGCCCTGCTCATCACCGACTCGCTGAGCGGCACGGAAGTTGATGACACGGTCGTCGCCGAGCTTTAGCCGCGGCGGTGGCGATCCGTTGAAGCCATCGCGGCTTCCATGGATTTTCAGCCCGTCCTCGATCAGTCGTTCCAGATCGCCATACTCGCGTCGCATGATCAGCGACCGGCGGTGTTCATTGAACGCAAGGCCTAGAATGAGCTGACTCTTGCCACCGCCAGGCTCGCCACCATAGAGGAGGCAATCAGCCTCGCTGAAATAGGCATCGGTTTGCGGGCCGGGGTTCGGTATCCACTTCATCGAAGATGTGGCGGCAGCCGCCATCTTCTTGGACTCAGCCTTCGCCTCCGGGGTTACCGCCCCGAAGCGGGCAAGGATGTCATCCAGCATCGGCTGTACGGCTGGCCTTGGTAAGCAGGAAGGCGATGCGCTTGGCTGCATCGAGGTCGGAAATGTCCTCGACCTGGATGGCACCGCCGTCCTTTCCGGTGTGTTCGACACGGTCCTTGAACATGCCAAGGTGGCGGCCGATGTCGACCAACGCAGCGCGCTTGTCGTGAAGCTTGATCTTCACACCCCCCGTGGCGGTTTGGCTGACCTCTGCGATAGCCGCAGCCGTCTCGTCATCCAGATCGTCGCTCGCCACCATTTGAACGGTGTTCGTCACGACCGTCTTGATGACAGCGATGTCGCCGCCGTCGGGATTATCCTCTTCGGTAACCATGGCTGTCTGCCACTTCACCGCCTTGCGGATGTCCGAAAACCCGATCTTTGCAAGCTCGACGAGGACCCTGTCGGCAGTGATGTCCAGGCGCACAGCGCGATTCTGCATGGCGGCTTCGATGGCCGTCTTGACCTTAATATTCCTAAATAGCTGCGCAGCACCCTGTTCAGCTGTCTCTGCGCTGTATCCCGCCCTTATAGCTGCCTGCGTGGCGTTCAGATCAACGAGGTACTCTCGCACGAACGCACGCTGCCTGGCGGTGAGTTCCGTCTCCCAGTCCTCGGCCGCCATCAGTAGCTCCCGTCGCACAGAACGACAGCCACAGCCGCGTCCTGCCCTATCTCTGTCAGCGTGTATGGCTTGTTCGGGTTGAGGCCGCGTGCGGTCAGTTCGGCATCAAGAAGGCCCCGCGCCATTGGCTCACTGAGTGCGACGACGACAGACGCGCCGCCTACCGGCCAGTGGGTGTCATGGTCAGTGCAGATGAATACCCGCTTGCCGTCCGGGAGGGCGCCGGGCCTCTGCTGATTGTCCGGCCCTTGCATCAGGCTTTGCTCCCGATCGGCTTCCCGACATCGATCTGTACCCCGGCCTGTTCCGCCGCTTGGAGCCTGGTGGCAAGAATGGCCTTGTCCGCCTCGGCTTCGGTCAGCGCGGCCTCCATCTGCTGCGTGACTTTCTTCTCGGCGAGAGAGACAGCCAGCGCGATCTGACGGCGGGCCTCCGCCTCTGCTGCCCTTTGCTTGGCAGGGTCGACCTTGGCGCGGCGACGCTCGACGAGGTTCATGATTGAGCTTAGTCGCTGAACACGCCGCAGGAAGGCGAACCAGCGCGGCGACGGAACAGGAAAGTGCCGGCGGCGCGGATGACCATGCACGGGTCTTTCGAGGTGAGCTGCGCGTTCTGGCCCATCTGGAAATATTGGCCGTTCGAATCCTTCTTCAGGATGTCAACGACGGCTCCGGGCGCAACCGCAGTGCCGTCCGCATCATTCAGACACACGGTCAGCTCACTTCCCGACGCAATCACGACGTCGCCGGAGTCGGCCGCTCCTGTGCCGATCGCAAGGACCTGTGTTGCCATGATCTCAATCTCCGAATTTCGGGCTGTCTGTTAGGGGGAGCACCCCCACAAAATCACTGCAGTGAGTCTGGGCCATGTATCTCGCAGGCGGGATGAGCCGGATCGCTCATCCCGCCCCACGGATCACTGCTCAGGGGTTATGCTGGGTGCCCGTTCGGGCTAATTTTGTGCCGGGTTTCCACCGACTGCCTGGCGTTTCAGCGCCAGTCTGATCCTCAGTCCATCCGGGCTAAACTGCGGCCTCACCCGGCGTTTGCGGACCTTCTCATAACCCGGTCGTTACCTTCCGGGCGGACCTGCCGCGTCCCCGCAATGCGTATGACAGGCACCAGAAGACGCGACATAAGCACACGGCGCTTATGTCGTCAATTCCACCCATCGTTTATTCACGACCTCGTGGTAGAGATCGGCATCTGCCAGGAGATGCCATGGGCCGGCCGCCTCTCAACATGAAAGTCACGGAAGTCAGGTTTCCCGAGGAAACGCTGGCCCGGATCGACGCGCTCGTCGGCAAGAACTACCGCGCCAAGTTCATCCGTGACGCCGCCGAGGCCGCTCTGAAAACCGCCGAGCAGGTTAAGCACCCGGCGTCATCTTCGCCTAAAGACCCGGCGTAAACACCCCCACAAAAGATGCGAGGTGGGGGCCTGGAGTTAGCTGGCTGGTCTCCAGGCCCGGTTCCTTTGTCACCCATACGTCAACGAGAGGGTACCTTTGTCCCTAACGAAGGTGGGTCGATGCCAGCATAATAGATTTGTGAAATGCCAGAGTTGCCGGGTTGGTCCCGCTGATCGTGAACGGTGCGGCACGCAGATCGAGCCAACCGTCCTTTGTCCACACAGAAGCGAAACCGTCCGAGTATTTCTCGTATTCCTCAATTTCTTGACTGCACGAGTCCGCGCCGAGGGCATTGCTGGCCCCAGTGATAATGAGAAGACGAAAACGCGGCCTTTTCATTCAACGACCGAGCGTTCAAGCGGGGCATCGAACGCAGGCACGTCATCAAGGATGGCGCGAACAGCGTCTAGGAAAGTGGCCTTGCAATCCTCGCAGTCGTTCTGATCCTTAATCAGCCCCATGGCCACATTCGTACAAATGAACTTGCCCGCAACGTCAGCGTCCCATTTGGCGAGTGCGAACCTCAAAGCTTCGATTTTGTTCGTGTCAGTCATTTGCGGCCCTCACGGCGCCAGAAGCGGGGTGATCTCAAGAGCCGAGAACGAAGTGACCGGAGGCACGCTCAGCGACCAGCGATGCTGGCTGTAGGAGCCACGCTGCGATGTCGGGATCTCGAACAGCTTCGTCTCGTTGTTCGTCCAGGAGAGCCCTGAAACCGAATAGACAGACCACCAGTTGGAGCCGTCGTTGCTGCCCTCAAGCACCATGGTGCCGGGTGCGGAGTTGGCCCCATCCGAGTATATCTTGTACGTGAATGCGCCGAACTTCACCGCTGTCGGGGTCTGCAAGGTAAGTGTGGCAGCAAGGCCGGGCACCGGTACCGCAGTTGCCCATCGGCCAGTGCTCTCGTTTAGCGAGCCGTCAAAGGCTTTCCATGCCGTGAAAGTTGAATTGAAGTTGCTCGATGCTGAAGCCGCGTACCCGGTCGGCGCTGACGCTCCGGTGAGGTTCGACAGCGACTTCGTAGCCTCGTACTCAAAGCCCAGCCCGGTCGAAATTGCGTCATACATGCGGTCGCCGATCGCGAGAACGCCAGTCAGGTCGTAGTGGTAGGTATCGACCAGGGTCAGGTCATCGGTGTTGACCAGCATCGTGTCGGCATCGGCGAGCGCAACGGCCTTTTGGGCGGCGCGGACTGTCGCCCCGTAGGCAAGATTGGCGCGGTAGACGCGCATGGCAGCGACTCGCGTCACGCCCCATTCAGACCGCGCAGAGGCGAGGAACGAGGTCAGCCCAGCCTCGTATGCGTCAGCGAGCGCCTGGTTTACAATGGCGTCGCTTTCGCCTTGAGCCCACAGGAGGTTCCTCGCGTGTATTTCCACGCCAGACAAGGCCGCATCCGCTGCGTCTACCCAATCGGTCGCGTTGTCGAAGTTTGTCTGGCCGGACTGCCAGGTTGAAATGGCGGTGCCGCTGACCGCTCGCTTGACGATGTAGAGGGTGCCCCGCGGGTGCGCGGCGAGCCACCGGATCGCATAAGGCGCCTCAGGTCCCCATTTGGCCGGGAACGCCCCGGTGGGCTCAGAATTGGTTCCAGCGACATAGCCGACGAAGGCGGAGCCGTCCCATATCTTAACGCGGTTCGGGTCGATGGCGGCGACTTGGCTAGGCACCGATGTTGGACCGGACGCGAGAGCATTCGACTGGCCCTGGACGACCAGCATTCCATTGAACGCCGGGCCGCCCCCACCACCCTTGCCCACGGTGGGGCCATATGTCGGGAGCCGGACAGGGCCCGCGATTGGAGAGCGAACGGCAGTCAACCTCGCCCTGCCCAGCGTTCGGACATGGTCGTTCTCCTTGTCGGGGTTTTCGCGGCCAGGCGGGGGCGGCTTCAGCCGACCGTCAACGTTGGCCGGGCGCCGTCTGCCATCCAACTCGTGGGGGTGGCCATCGTATGGAAATCGCTACCCTGATTTGGCATCAGTGGCGACACACGGGACCAGTTCGGCGCATGTAACGATTGGCCGTTTTTGAGTATTTCCGCAGCGATATCTCGGATTTGCTGGTCTATCCGACGCTCTGCCGTCCTACGAACCCGGCCCGTTTCTTTGCAGAAGGTCCGGAATGATCCGCCGATGCGCGGGGCGGCGAGACAGATCGCCCACTTGCCCAGGATGATGCGGCGCTCGTCATCCTTCACGTAGGTCAGCATCCAACCATAGCTCACCTCTTCGGCGCGCGATATAGCCGCGCTCGAGGGGCGGTAGCGGACGCGGGTGTCGTCCATGCCATAGCTCGGATCGTGGCCGCCGATCGTATCCTTGACCGTGACGGGCCACAGCGATTTGACCTTGGCCGGACGGAGCCCGCTGACGTCGAGATGGGCGATGGTGTCGGCCGCCTCGACGATGCGCGCCTTGACGATAATGCTGGCATCGGCGACCGCGGCCGCGTGAAGGTTGAGGTCAAACAGCAAGGCGTTGCTCCGGTTCGTCGAGGATGGATTCCAGCTGCTTGTAGATAAGCATCCGGAGGCTGGCACGCACCGGCCACGGGCGCCGGGCTACAGCCTCACCACGCAGCGGGCCGAGCTGGATGTGGTCGAATGCGTCGAGAACGTCTCCTGCCCTCTCCATGGCCCAGTCTGGCCGCTGGACGAGGATGTCCGAGATGGCGCCGATCGTCTCCGACCAAAGCTCGTCGCGATTGTTCCGGGTTTGCTTGATGCAGCGCAGGACGAACACCAGGTGCCCGTCGCCATAAGTGTTCCTGATCTCATGCATGGTGCCGCGAGCATGGCTCTGCGCAGCGGCACGACGGCGGTAGACCGGCACCAGCTTGATCCCGAGCCCGTCAAGCAATGCGTCGAGCTTGCCCTTGGCGCGTGTCATTCGTCTTTCAACTCCGCATCGACACGTCCGACCATGCGCATTGCCAGCGTGCGGAGGGTCCGCAACGCCTCCCGGGGCTGCCTTGTCATGGACGGCACGTCCGACTCCGAGAACTCATAGGTCGAGAACCGCTCGCCGCAGCGGCGGCAGTGCCGTCGGCGCCACTGTGCGTTCTCGCGCGGCCGGCTGTCCTTGACCTCGTGGGAGTGCGACCCGCAGCTCGGGCATGGGATGCCGGGGATCTCGGTCATGCCTTCGGCTCCTGCTGGGCCGTCATCCCCCGCTTCTGCATCGCGTGAAGGACCGTGGTGTGGTCGCGTCGGAATATCCGGCCGATCTGCGCAATGGAGATGTTCGGCCGACCCTCCTTCACCGCGCACATCGCCGCCTGCCTGGCGAGGACCGGGCCGCGGAACCGAACCGGCGCCATGACCGAGGCGAACGTCTCGCCATGCATCCGGGCCACCAGGTCAATGATGCGCCGGATCTCGCGAGGTCCGCGGAACTCGACGACGTTGCTCTCGACAGAGCCGATCCGCAGACCGTGCACCATGCGGTCGCGACGCATTCTGCGGAAGACGGCATCCTTGCTGCGGCCGAGACACTTCGCGATCTGGGAGGCTGTTTTCCGCTCCCCGATCATCCTCAGGAGCACCCGGTTCTCGGCCGGGGTCCAGTGTCGTCCCCAGCGGTCGCCCTCGGGAAGGACGATTGCGGGCCGCAGGGGCGGCACAGGAGCGTTCTCGGGTTGCCGGGGCTCCGCTGGCTCCCGATAGGCGTAGCCGCGCTGTGCGGCCCGCTGGCGGATGCCTGCTTCGGTTCTGGACAGGGCGAAGGCTCTCATGCCCGTTTCCTCTTGGTCTCGACCTCGATCTGCCGGCCCTTGCCGAACACCTTCTCAATCTCGCTCTGGAGGTCGAAGTCGGCGCGGAAGCCAGTCAGCGTGGAGTTGATGTGATGCTCTTGATGGCGGAGCGCGGCGATCTCGGCCTCTGCCTTCGTCCCGTATGGCTCGGGCAGTTCGATGTAGTCGGCCTTGTGGACGTACCGGACGCGGGCGCGCCATGCGCCTCGCTCGAATACAGCCTTCGCGTGGAACTGGTTCACAGCTGCCCCCTATTCTTGAGTAAGCGGCGAACATCTCTCAGCAGTTCCTCGGCGTCCGGATGTGGCATCTGCAGGTTGAACACCTTCGGCGGCTTGCGGAGACACAGCGCCGCGCCAATGATGCCGGCCGCTATGACGGTGGCGAGCGCCTCGGGCGCCTCAGATGCAATGACGACAAGGACAACGCCGCCGTAGAGCGCGCCGATGACGGCCAGCATGCCGGCCACCGCCGATAGGCCGGTCAGGATGCGTTCCACCCATTCTTCGCGCTTCGGTTTCATGCCGCGGCAACCCATTCCTGCCAGCCCTGCCCGTCGCCTTCGAGGAGCAGATGCTTCGGGACACAGCAGCCAGGCTGCCCGGGTGCCGGCCCCCATTCCTTCGACGCCCACAGGCCTTTCAGCCGTGCTGCGCGCAGGCGCTTGTTCCATCGCTCATCGTCCGCGAGGTAGTCAGCGTGGATCTTCGGCGCGAACCCATCGAAACGACGCTGCGAGATGAACCGGCACATGTGCACGGGCCGATAGGTCGGGTGCTGCGAGCAGTAGGAGATGAATTTCGGGATTGCCCGCGCCACTGCATCGCGGTCCTCGCCCGAAAGGCGCTTCCACTTCTCGAAGGCCTCCTTCTTCGACATGATGGGGTCGGTTGGGTATGCCTGCCATGCGGCCTCGAAATCCGCTGGGTAGGCGGTTCTCTTGGCCTTCTTCGGCGGGGCTGCCGTTTCAATATCCATAGGTTTTCTCCCCATTGCGAACTGCGCTGCAGGCAACATCAATGGACAGGTCCACGGTGCAAACCGCCCCATTGCGCTGCTTGGCGATGATGGCTTCAAGCTTGTTCTGGACGGCGACCAGCCGCTCGATGCGGTCCGCCTCGCCATCCGCTGACGATGCCTTTTCCCGGTCGAGATAGTAGGCCTCCCGGAACAGAAACATGATGGTGTCTGCGTCCTGCTCGAGCGCTCCAGAATCCCGCAGGTCCGAGAGTTGCGGGCGCTTATCCTCGCGGCTTTCAACCTGGCGGGAGAGCTGCGACAGGACGACCAGTCCGATGTCGTATTCCCGAGCGAACTGCTTCAGGTCGCCGGAGATTTGCGTCACCTCCGATACCTTGTTGCCCGAGTAGCGATCGGCCGGCTTGATGAGGCCGAGATAGTCAATCATCAGCACCTTGAGCGGCGCACCGCGCTTCTCGGCCGCTTCCATCATCCGCTCCGACTTCACGCGGATGTCGGCCATGGAAAGGCCCGACTGCTCCTCGATCCACAGTGGCAGGCTTTCGATTTCCTGCGTGGCCGACCGCAGCGCGGCGATGTCCGATTCCGACACCTTTCCCCGCCTGAAGTCCGAGTAGGCGACCTTCACGCCCCAGTCGTACGCGACGTCGGTGATTGCCCGGTTGGCGAGCGACACAGCGCCCATTTCGAGCGAGATAAACCCCGTCCCGATTCCGGCCTTGGCGACCTTCCTTGCCACCGACCCGGCGAAGGCTGTCTTACCCATGGATGGACGAGCGCCGACCAGCACCACCTCCCCGGCGTGGATGCCCCCTGTGACGCGATTGAGGTCGGACAGGCCCCAAGTGATACCGGACACGCCCGTGCCCTTCTGGCGGGCTTCCTCGGCGCTGGCAAAGGCTGCCTCGGATGCATCGTGGAGCGTGCCCATGGTGCCGCGCCTTGGGCCGGAGCGAAGCTGTGATGCGACACTCTCCAGGTCAGCCGACAGCCCGTGGATAATCCGCATGGGGTCGACGGCCGGGTCATTCGCCGCGGCATGAACGCGAAGGGCTTGTTCCGAAATGGACAGCCGCGCCCATTGCGACACAACTGCCTTGGCCTGCTTTTCGATGGTTCCGGGGCCATGCACCATCATGCTCGACAGCGAGGCCAGATACGTCACCGGAGCCTTGCCAGTCTGCGCCATGAAGCCTTGCGCGGCATCGGGCGGCAGGAGCTTTGCCACGACAGGGAGCGTTGTCGAGCCGTATTGCTCATGCGCCGTTGCGATGGCGCGGAACACGAGCTTGTGCACGTCGAGAACAAAATGCGTCTCGGCCAGGATGCTGGTGACGCGCCGGAAGTCGCCGCCGAACATCAGCGTTGCGAGAACCTGTTGCTCCAGCTCTGCGATGAAGCCTGAGATGGGAGACTGGTCGGTCACGCTGCCACCTCAATCTCGATCCGCACCCGCCCAGGCTTGGCCGGCGCCTCCCGCTTGATCGCAAGTTCCCACTTGCTGTCGTCAACGCCGATCGCGTCGGCGATCCCGTCGAGATAGGCCTTGGACGCCGACAGCATCCCGTCTGTGTCCCGGCGACGATTGTCAGGCGGCGCGAAGGTGATTGTGACCTTCAGGCTGTTCGCGTAGATCTTGCGAACACCGGCAGACCGGGCCGCCCATGCCGCGTCATTCCGAGATGCCTTCGTCGGCCCGGCGCGCTTGGCCCAGTGGCCCCTTGCTGCGTTCGGGTGCAGGGCGCGTGGTGGCCATGGGAGGTCGATGGTGATCATGCTGCCACCTGCTGCTCTGTGGTCAGCATGTCGAAGAGAGACGGAACTGAGACCTCCCGCTCCATCGCCTCGAGGTACTTGATGCCGTCGAGGAAATAGCCGGTGTTCAACTCCGCGGCGCGCCCCTTCCGACCAAGCTTCAGCGCCCGATACGGGACCGTGAACAGGCCGCCGAACGGGTCGAACACCGTCTCGCCCTTGGCTGAGAACCGCTCGATCAGCCGGTCGACGATATCGAACTGCAGGGGGCAGATGTGGAACTCTAGGCCCTTGCGTGACTGCTCGCCGTTCAGCGTTCGCATGCGGTTCACGTCATGCCACGTCCATTCAGAGGTGGCGCCGGGCGCGAGGCTCATGAACGACGACGGCAAGGCGCCGCGCTTCTCGAGAGCCTCGCCAATGCGGATATGCGTCTCGTAGTCGTAGACGTTCTGCAGCGTCCACTCGGTGAAGGTCTTGGCGAGCTTGTCCGGGCCCATAGCCGCGAGATCGTCAGGGGTCAGAAGCCGGTCGCCGGACGACCTCCAGAATGAATGAGCGTCGACCTGCCAGCGCGCCAGGCTGTACTCATCCTTCGTCTTGGCGATCCTGTCGTCCGCATAGCCTTTTGCCCGGTCGGTCTGCGGGGCCCGGAACAGCAGGATGTACTCGGGGCAGCCTACGCCCATCTTGGAGCCGTCCTTCCGCATTTCGGTGTAGCCGAGCCGGTAGGTCTGGTTGTTCTCGCGCACGACATCGGTGTTCACCTGGATCATGCCGAGGTAGTCGAAGCCGTGCCCCATGGTGTGGAACAGGGTCTTTGCGTGGAAGGGATTGACGGTCGGGATGCCCTTGCCGGTGACGTTGCCGAACAGGATCCGGTCTTTGGTGTGGCAGGCATAGATCCGGCCGGGCTTCAGAACGCGGAGGAGCTCCGGCGTCAGAAAGTCCATCTGCTTGAAGAAATGGTCATCGCCGTCGGTGTGGCCGAAGTCGTTGTAGCTGGGCGTGTACTCGTAGTGGTTGCTGAACGGGATCGAGGTGACGATCAGGTCGACGGAGTTGTCGGGCATCGAGCGGGTTTCCTCGATGCAATCGTTGTTCGCGACGATCCAGTTCTCGCCGCGCGCCTCGATCCGTTCAATTCCGATGGAGCGGGTCAGCGCATCCGCCGCGGACAATTGGTCCAGCCCATGCTCACGGATGATGGAGCTCATGTTTTCGACCATCTGATTGTGCCTCTCCCATTTGCCTTGGAGGGCGCGAAGAACCTCGCGCTCGCTTTCGGCAAAGATGATGTGGATCTCGACTTCCTTGGTCTGCAGGAACCGGTTGATCCGGTGCACGGCCTGAACGAAGTCGTTGAATTTGAAGCCGATGCCGAGGAAGATCGCCTTGTGGCAGTTGCGCTGGAAATTGCAGCCTGAGCCGGCAATCACGGGCTTTGCGGCGAGGTATTGGAACTTGCCGTCGCTGAAATCGACGATCGCCTGTTCCCGCTTCTCCAGATCTTGCGCGCCAAAGACCGAGACGGAAGTCGGGACGGCTTGCTCTATCGCGCGGCGCTCGTCCTCGAGATCGTGCCAGATGATGAAGTGATCATCGGGAGCCGCTGCAAGGATCTCGCGCATCTTCCCGATGCGGTTGCCGAGCGTGTCACGTTTCTCCCGGCTGGCACCGACTACACCGAAGGCACTGTCCCGGAACATGTTGGACTGGCCGTCGCGATCGACGCCGCCGTCCGCGAGGTTCGTCTGGACCTCATGATAGATCACCTTGAGGGGCGGCAGATCGTAGCCCTGATCGGAGTGGCCCAGGTCGGATGGCTTCTGCAGGAAGATCGCCCAGGAATTGAGCCACAGCCAGAACTCGCGCTCCTTGTGCGGGTAGAGCGTGAGGTTGTTCGCCTCCGTGCTGTCCCGCTGGAAGAACCGGGTGAGCGCCTGGCCGGTATCCATGATGCCGAGGAACCCGGCATAGTGGATCAGCTCCTTGTAGCGGTTCGGGCTCGGCGTAGCGGTTGCGACGTAGCGGAAGCGCGACGCTGAGAAGAGCGAGAGGAACGTCTGATAGGTTTTCGAGCCGTAGGAGCGCAACACAGACGCTTCGTCGAGACTGACGGCCGTGAACTCGTTCGGGTCGATCTTGCCGTCCCTGACGCTCTCATAGTTCGTCATATAGATGCCGGTCGGGCCGGCCTCCTCGACACTCCGGATGAACTTGATTTCCACCCCGAGCATCATGCCGTCGCGACGGAACTCCTGGCGCACACCCAGGGGGAGAATGATCAGGCCGCGGCCTTCGATCTTCTCTGTGACGATACGGAGAACCTCGATCTGGATTACCGATTTGCCGAGCCCGAAGGCTGCGAAAATGGCACGGCGGCCGCCACGGACTGCCCACCGGACGATGTCGCGCTGGTGCGGCTTCAGAATTGGGTTGATCTCGGCGTCCGATATGTCGAAGCCCGACACCGGGGCGAGCTTGATCTTGCCCTTCAGGAACTCGGCGTAGCTCACGTGCGCCCCTCGCCCTTGACCGCGTTCTGCCCCGGCTCCCATCCCTTGCCGACCGCGATGATGCAGCCCATGCCGTCTGCGCCGACCAGCACCACCGTGAATGTCGCGCCATCGGGAGACGCCAGAACCTGGAGCGCCAGCTTGTCCGTAACGACGCCGGAGCTCACCGGCACCTCGTGATGCTTGGCCGCATACTTGTCGCGGATGTCGGTCCAGCGGGCACAAACCGCATCGTGCGGATAGGCCCCCACGACGCCGGCGCCGATGATGACGATCGTGCCGAGCAGAAGCCCGACCGCGGTAGTCCTGCGCATGGAGTGGATCGGTGTCCGGGTCATCTCGTCCTCGGGAGGAATGGGGGCCTGATCGGCTCAGGCGGGCCACGCACGGAACGCGGGGGTCAGGCGGCGGGAAAAATCACGCCGCTGTAAGCCATTCCCATTCATCCTCGTCGACAGCCGGACGCCGATAGCCCTCGACCTTGCCGTCGCCGTCGATGGACATGATGATGTAGTCGCCGTACCCATTGCCGGTGTGGCAGAGGAAATCGTCCGGAACGTAGCCTTCCCGGCTCGCAATGCGGTTGCCATCGGCGTCCTGAAGCCAATAGCGACCGTCGTCACAGACCTTGTAGTGAACGTCGGCTTCTGTCCCGCTCGGCCAACCGACGACTTCCCCCGTGTCGAGATTGATCGTCGGGCACCAACTGTCACCCACCCGGCACGGGATTCGGCTCCCGTCTTCGTCCTCGACCCCGTTGACGATCGCGTCTTCCCAGTATCGGACGCCTGCCTCAACCTCGATGAATCCTGCCTTAGTCACGTCGCCGTCTCCTCTTGTGTTTCCGCAGCCGCTCAATCGCGAGCGCGGCTCTCTCCCACGCTCTCGCGAGCGCGCTGGTTATCCACCGCATGGCGTTCTGCTTTCAGTTTGAGCCGTTCGGCGCGGTACGCCGCGACGGCATCCTCGTTGCGCTGGCAGGCTTCTTCGTAGGCGACCATCAGCTTCAGCAGCGCCTCGCCGCTGACGTCGTTCATGTCCTCGAAACGCTGCCAGATACGCTTGGCAATCGAGGGTCTCACCTTGGCTTCTCTGGCCGCCCTGTCGCGGGCCGCAGACCACGTATCGTGCCGCCCTCTGTGCTTCACCCAGGCAAGGCCCTGAAGCCAGAACTCGGCCTTCTCGGGCACTGTCATTCCATTGGTGTCGGCAAGGGCACGCATCACGTCGAACTCGCTACTCTTGGTGTCGTTTTCAGCACGCTTGGTGTCACGCAAACTCTCTCTCCACGTCTAGATTTGAACCGTGGAGAGACGGCCGGCGTGTCCGGCCAGACAGGAAGGAAAGGCACGTCAAATGGATCGAACACACCGCGTGGTAGCAAAGCGTCCGGTCCAACTAGATCTGTTCGGGCATCCACCTCGCCAAAGGTGGGCTGCAGCGAACAGCGATGATCCGTTCGGAGAGGTTGGCGCATCAGTCGCCCCTCACCGCAGCGTCGATGGAGTCGGCCGTGACAGGCGAGACTTCAACAATTCGAATGCCATGGCCCGGGAACGACCAGTCGTCCGTCTTGTAGGCCTCACCCTTGCTGACTGCATCGCGAGGAGCGGGCCGATGGGCTGAGGTGATGACAGCGCACAGCAACATGCCAGCCGTGAAGCTCCCAGCGCCGACGATCCAGAGTGTGAGGGCGCTGGTCATTCTTCGCCCGCGTCAACAGACTGATGAGATGGGAGAGGAGCAGGTTTCCGTCCGAGTTGCTCAAATGGCTCACACCAACCTCGGACAAGGTGGATTTTCAGTCCCTCCAGGTCGAAGTCGGATTCGCCACAGAACGGACAGATGCCGTCGAATTCTTCGCTCATGCCGCGATCCTCGCGTCTAGATACGCGCGCCCGATGATTTCAGGGATGCGAGGGACAACGGCGTTCCCGAGTAGCCTTAGCCGGTGTGGTTCGGAGGATACTGCATCAACCACTCGACCCACTGAGGGTTCGGAATGCCACCAAGATGCGTGCTCAGACTCGTTCCACCCTGCGGAAATTTCGAGCGGCGGTAGCCCGTCTCGCTGGCCAGCGGGGTAGGATACAATCCAGAGGCGATCCCGCCTGTGAGGCGCGTCAACGGCGTTAGCAGGGATACAGTGCCACTCCGCATCATACCCGACCTCGCAGAGGCTCCCGAGCATGCCTTCCAGTCCTTTAGAGCGAAGGACTGGACTGTTCTCAAGGATGACAAGCCGTGGCCGAAGATCGGCGATGAGGCGGACAACCTCACGCCACAGACCGCTTTTTGCGCCGTCTGCCCCCGCCATCCTTCCGGCAAGGCTGATGTCTTGGCATGGGAACCCGCCGCAGATGACGTCGACGGCGATTCCATCTCTGGCCAGAGCATCGGCTGTGAGTTCGCGAACGTCATCGTAGCAGGGAACCTCCGGCCAATGTTTCGCCAGCACGCGGCGCGGGAACTCTTCGATTTCGCAAAACGCCACCGTCTCAAAGCCGCCAGTCCGCTCCAACCCAAGGCTGAAGCCGCCGATGCCCGAGAACAAATCCAAGACGCGAAGCTTGCTCATGCCGCTTCCCCATCGACCCGGAGGACAGTTCCATCTTGCGTGGTGAAGGTTCCGGCCGGAGCGGGGTGGGCAACTCCCGCCCCGGCTTTGCTCGTCTCTGCCGGAATGGCCGGGCGGGACGGGTTGGGATTGAAGTGCAGCGGCTTTTCGCCCTCACGCGCTGCCAGCGAGGTCGTCTCATCTATGGTGTTTTTTCTAGCCGGGTTTTCTACCCCTCCGGTGGGGATGGCCTTGCTAGGTCCACCGCGCTCCGCGTTGCCGTCTACATGGCTTCCTCCTGTGTTGGCGCTCCCACTGCCCTTCATACGGTTGCGAGCCGGCGGACTTACGTGGTCTGCGCTGGGGTGCCGCGAGTCAGCGACCTCAACGGGTCCCTCTCTGTCGCGGGATTTCGAGATGCGCCCGACCGTGAAGTTGATTTCGAAGCCGGACGGCGTGGTGTGCGAAAGCTGGTGAAGGATCTCGACGCTCATGCCGTCACCTGCTCGGGAGCGTGCTCGCCATGAAGCATCGCGGTGAAGACGGAGATGTCGGTGGGGCGCTTCTGGACGGGGCGGAAGCGGACGTAGAGATAGCCGGCGAGATCCGGCCCGCCGACGCCGAACGTAGATGGCTCTTCGAGATAGACGAACTCACTGTCCAACGCCCGGATGGTGTAAACGGCACCTTTCTGGAGGGTCGCCGTGTTTGCGATGACACACACCACCTTCATGCCGACGTGCCACGATGCGTAGCTCATGCCGTCTCTCCGCTTTCCGCCATCAGTTTCGTGCAGGGCTGGCAGTGATTGCGCCCGATGCCGCCGCACAGCTCGGAGCCGGGCTTCTGGCAATAGGGCCGGAGAGGCTTCGCAGGGCGCGGGACGTACTCGGTCTTGGATGGGGTGGCCGGCGCTGGGGATTGGGAGGCAGCGCCGGCCTTCGCCTTGGCCGTGGGGACAGCGGGCGAAACGTGTTCGGTATCCGGGCTCGCAGCGGCACCGCCTTCGCGGCCGGTTGCACGGGGCGCATCCCCTTCCCGGATAATTTGACCCGGCGCTGCAGCCG
>POYE01038727.1_pt1 | contig 18331 bp, 19 predicted proteins | sample 1559841 | NCBI WGS metagenome assembly POYE01 (sample SAMN05257100, study PRJNA326052) | Biofilm metagenome, whole genome shotgun sequencing project. | isolation source: steel pipe from biofilm reactor | place: India: Nagpur, Maharashtra | collected 2016-03-04 | reverse complement strand
GAACGCGCTGCGGGCGGCGAACATCGACGTCTAGTCTCGCCGCTGTCGGGTGACACGGAAAGTGAAAAGCGTGCCAGGTAAATGAAAAGGCGCAGACACAGAAAGTGAAAAGAATCGGCCTGATAAGGCCGACTTGGTCCAGTCGATGGATTCACTCCATAATCGAGTCAATCTTCGGTGGCAATCAACGGTGCCATCCTTTGTTTCAAACGTTTTTCTAAGGCTGTCTTCCGGCGAGAGATAGGGAGATGGCGCCACCCGGCAACGGGTTCCACCTGGAGTGGAAATAGCGCGGAAGCGCGAAGAGAGCCTCGCATGCGACGGCCGCCCCTTAAACTGGGCGGCCGTCGTCTTTTCGGTCTGCGTGCGATGAGCCAGCCTTTCACCCGCTTCACGCTCGGCGCCTGTAGGAAGTGGGGCCGGAGTACATCACGGTTGCCCGCCGCGCCGCTATCAAAAAGAATAGGGGCAGGCTCTATGACCGGCTCAACCACCGCGCCGAGAGGGCTAGGAATCGAAGGAGTTGGGCGCCTTAATTGAGTCATCCGGCTTGCCCATGATCTTTGCGAGCACAGCTTTAAGTTCCTGCATGGCCGCTTCGATTTCAACGTGTGTCTGTTGGGACTGTGCGCGAAACACGTCGAGATCGCTCGAAAGCTCAAGCTCCGTTCGTATTGCTACAGCAAGGCGGTCCAAGCGATCTGACACATCGTTTCGGAGGCTTTGTCTCACAAATTCGCTATAGGCAAGCTCGGCCGCAGTTCGCTGTTGATAGAGTGGCTGTAGCTGCCCTCCAAAATTGTTGAACTCCTCGAGAGACATTCTGTGCTGCGCTTGAATCGCGCCAAGCGCTTCGAAGTCCTTGCGTTGGGCCAAGTTGAACTGACGCATAGCCTCGACATAGGATTCACCTCTTTGTAGCGACTGCGCGCGCATCATCTCGATGGCCTTGATAGACGCGTTGATTCCGCCGATCGGAATAACCTTCGTCATCGCCGAAATGAAGATCCGCATATAAACATTGAAGGTCTCACGGGCCAAAACGGCTGTGGCCTGCTCGGCGACAAGGGTCACGCGCTGTATGGCCAGCGAAAGTCCTGTAATGGTGCCTAAAACATCCCATGAGGCAACGTCCTTATTCGCAAGTGCACCAATCGCGCCTTGGAACTTCACCATCTCGCTAACCGCCTGCAGGTAGACCTCTCGTCGCATGTCGATCAGACGGCCGTGCCGGTCCTTTTGGGCGTCCAAAGCGCGCTCTTGCTCTGCCTGCTGCCTAGTATGTTCGCGGTTACGGTTCTCTTGCTCGACAGAGTGAGCGAGTTCGGCTTTGGTCTTTGCCTCGCTTGCAGCAAGTGAGAGCTTCACTCCATGGAGCGTGGTGCGGGTTGCCACAATTGCCACGATGCCTGCAATTGCTGCGGCGATGATGGTGGGGTTGTCGACCAAGTAACGGCCACTCGTCTCCACTGCTTGCAGCCAATCAATCGGCATTGTCTCTCTCCTCGGTTTTGCCGAGATCGTAGCCGCGGAAGCTCGGCGGTGGTGACGTTGCAACCATGGCGCAGGTGCTGCAGGCACCGAGCGGCGCATCGCGGCCGAGACCGCGCAACCGCACGCGCGGCGAGGCCCTCGCATCACGAGCATCATCGCTCTGCCTGCGGGGGTTTGCCCAAACTCGCATGGTCGCCAGCCGGCGATCGGTTCGAAATCGCGGATAGTCGGTGGGCTGCGCCGAAGTCGGCGCAATCTGGCGGTAGTCGCTGTCCAGCATAGTTGCTTAGAGAACGAGAGTTGCAGATGACATGGATTGATGATTTTGTTGAACGCGTTTTCCCGGTAGATGCCACGAATCTGCAAATCGAGGCAGGTTTCGTACTTAAATTTACCCATATTCCGGAGCGTCTTTTCAAATATCGCGATTGCAACCCCAATTCTATAAAAAACCTTCAAGAGGACACGATTTGGCTGGCCGATCCAAATTCATTTAATGATCCCTATGATTGCCATCATTTTATTAACCATCAGGGCCTCATGGATCGTTCGTTGCGAACCCTCTCTCCAGAAATTCGTAAAATGCTTCCGGTGGATAAAGTTTCGGGACTTGAAGAAATTTTGGCCACGGCAGAGGATCCGACGGGTGTGCTTATAGACGCGCTGCTCGGAGAAGAAGAGCCAATTAAACGCGCGGCTTTGAAGGCCGGGTTGCTCGCAGGACGAAATGCTCTATTTGAAAAAATAGCCAAGGCTGGCGACGAGATTAAAGCCGGCTTCCGACTTTGCTCATTCTCAGCGCGGGTCGATTCGACCCTTATGTGGTCTCACTACGCACGCAATCACCAAGGATTCTGTGTTCAATACAACATCAAAGAACTTCCACCGAGTGACCTTCGGTCCCGTTTTATGTTTCCTGTGGTATATCGAGATGAGGTCTTCGATGCCACGGAATGCATGATTCTAGTTAATACACCGAAATTCAATAACATTCATCTGAATCGTGCGGCACTTATAAAAGGGAAAGATTGGAGCTACGAGGAAGAGTGGCGGCTGGTTTTCGCAAATGGGCTGCTTGATAAACCACAACCGTGGAAAATGCCTATTCCCACCGCTGTATATTTGGGTTCTCACATCCTTCCTGCGGATGAAGCGACGCTCAAAGAAATCTGCAGCAATAAGGGAATTTCGATGTTCAAGATGGGGCACTCGCGGAGTCATTTCGCTATGACTCCCGTAGCTCTATGAGGGGCAATCGTTCTTTTCGTGCAAATTGGTGCGCTTCACCAAATAATCTTCAATGTTGACGAGCACTTAGGATTTCGTCTTTTCCCGATCAATCATCCTTTCCGTGCAAATTGGTACGCTTTGCTCATCGCCGCAGATAGCCAGAAATCCGCGAGTCCGTGCGCCGAGAGTTGCGCGCCCTGCGCAACGCCGGCTCATGAGTTCGAGCCACGTGCCGCGAACGCGGCATCCATCTGACGCGCCCGCTTGACCTCGTCGCCGTGCAGGTAGATTGAGGTGGTCGTGATCGAGGCATGGCGCAGGTTGTCGCGCACGGTGGTGAGCTCTGCGCCACGCGCCAGCGCATGTGTGGCATGGGTGTGGCGCATCCAGTGCGGGCTTGCACGGCGCAGCTTTTCCGCGAGCGCCGGGCTGTCCACCTCAATGACCTTGGCCACCTTCTGGAAGAAGCGCCGCATGACGCTCCACAGGCGGGTGGCCGTGATGCCGGCGGCACTGTCAAGCTCCAGGCTGCCGACCAGCGGCGTTCTCGGATCCCACCGGGCCGGCGTGATCGGCAACTGGCGCTGCATGAGGTATCGATCCAGCGCAGTTCGGGCCAGCGGCGGCAGCGCCACCTTGCCAGGCTTGCCGCCTTTGCCCATCAGGCGCAACCAGTGATCGCCGTAGACGTCCGTGTCGATCTGGTCGAGCATCGCGCTCACCAATTCGCCGATGCGCAAGCCGGTCGCGTACGCGAAGTCCAGCACGAAGCGCAGCCGCTGGGCCGCTGCGGGCTCCCAGTCGTGCACCCATTCCAGACCTTCGGCCACCGCCTGGACGATCGCCCACTCCCCTTCGCCGAAGACCCGCGTAAGCGCCAGCGGCTCCGAACGAGACGCGCCTCGCACCTTGATGCCGGCAAAGGGATTGGCCAACGCATAGCGTTGCTGGATCAGCCAACGAAAAAGCGCCCCCACCACCGACAGCGCGTAGGCCACCGAACGCGCCGACAGCGCACCCGTGAAAGGCCGCCATTCGGGCGAGGACCGCGGCGCGGCCGCCCCAACCCAGCGCCCACGCGGTGCCGGGTGGCGCAGGAAGGCTCGATACGCCACTGCATCTTCTGTCGTCAACGAAGACAGCGCCTTACCGCGCTCGACAATCGCCCAGAGGATCAGCCGTTCGGCTTCCTTGCGGTAGGCTCGCTGGGTAGCCACCGACTCGTGCAGCGATAGCCAGGCTTGCACCGCCTCGTAGTCGTTGCCTGCGCCCAGGATGCAAGTCTCTCGCGGCGCGCGAAAGGAGCCGCGCGAGCCGTCGACCTCATGAGGTATGTACAAGCGCTCCCAGGGAACCACGTCTTGCGGTGCGCCGACGGGCACCAGGGCGCGAGCGCTCGCGGTCAATTCGGGGTGCGCCGCGAAAAAGGCTTCGACCTGGCGGGCGCCGGTAGCGCCCAGGCCGGGAATGGTCGACCACCAGCGCCGCCGACGCGGCACGCGCACCGTGAGGTCCGCAAGAGTGCGCAGGCCACGGGCCAGCAAGGGATTGATGATGCGCGCTGGCAGCCAGCGCTCGACAGCATCCGTCACCAGCGGCTGCGGCACAGCCATCCCACGCAGCATCTCGATCGCGTCCATCACCGCGCGGGCGCGTTTCTGCCGCTCGGATGTGGGGTGCATGATCAATTGCGCCAGGTCATCGCGACGGCATCTGCCGGCATGGTCCGCCAGCCGGCGACGGATGTCGCCGAGCACCGCGCGCGACGATCGGCCCGACGCCTTGACCTCCGGCAGGTATTGCGCGACCGCCTCGGTAGTGCTCATGCCTGCGTACCAGGCACGCAATACGGCGAACGCATCGGCACCCGAGAAGACCTCTGGCTGCGCCTTCTTTTGCGCTGCGCTGAGGGCCTGGCTACTTTTCATTTTGGCAGTTTATTCAAATGAGATGAATATTGCGATAAGAAGAGTTATCGTAATAGCAGCAAAATAACTTGGCGCCGCCTGTAGTTCAGCGTCTGCCGTAGAGCGACCCGCCTGCTAGCCAAGGCATCAATCTCGAGGATATGCTCGCATCATGATGTAGCTGGAGACTCCTGCACATAAGGCTATGCCAGCCTGGCCGCGGGAACCTGGGAGCGATCTTTGCGAATTTATTGCGACGAATCTGGCAATACTGGTCTTGATCTTCTGAACGAGGCGCAACCTATTTTTTCCATCGCTTCAACAAATCTTGATGCGGACACCTGTTCGCGACTTGTGCGCCGCCTTCTGCGACAGGGCCAGACTGAAGCGAAATACTCGAAGTTGAAGGGCTCCGCGTCGGGTCAGAGGGCACTGGTGGAATTCTTTTCAGCTCCGGAGCTGACCTCGGACACAGTCAAATTTCTAGCAGCGGACAAAGACTACTACGTCATTACCCATCTGGTTGATAAGTTGATCGAGCCACCGCTCCACGAAGCCGGACACGACCTATACAAAGATGATGCCCACGTTGGGCTGGTCAACCTGTGGTACTTCACGGGCCACACTATCTTCCGCAACGGAGATTGGAGAAAAGTAAAAGCAGCGTTTGTAAGGGCTCTGCGTGAGCGAAATCCTTCGGCGTTTGGGGCGTTCGATGATGTTCTAGGTCGCGCGGCGGTGGACTCTGCGCCGGAGAATCGAGATTTTGTGACAGGCTTGCTGCTCGCACGCGGACGGTTGCCCGAATTCATCGGTGTCCTAGACGCAGATGCTTTTGACCCAGCGAACGACATGTTCATCAACCTGATCAACAAGTGGATGGCGTTGCACCCTGGCCAATTGGAGGTTGTTCATGACCAGTCAAAACCCTTGAAGCGAAACGAGCGATTTCTGCGGTCCATGATGCAACCGGTGTCCGCGCGAATGATCGGCTACGGCAAGCGGAAGGCGGAATTGCCGTTGCGGGTTTCAAAATTTGAGTTTGCCGATTCGAAAGATCACCCGCAACTGCAGCTTGCAGACATCGTGGCTGGCGCTGTGGTCGATTGCCTACTGGCTTGGTCAAACAAGCGACCTGCAAACGACTATCACAAACAGATGCAATCAACGCGGCTTGCGAGTTTGGAAATCGACGGCATGCTGCCTTCAATCGAAAACATCGTAGGAAACAACCCACCTGGTCCAGGAGAGTCAAACCTAGTAGATGGTGCGGTGGCTTTTATGACTGAGATCGGTGCGACCCGCGGCCAGCCAACCTAGGACTTTTGGTCCCGGATCCCCGCGATAGAAACTGTGGCTCAACCCTCCCTTGAGACCACGACGTGGCGACCTAGACTTCAACATCCTTTTCCGTGTGCAATCCGATGCAGAACACCAAGATCAAGCGCGTCTTCTACCTCACAGGTTGCATGCCGGCAATCGCCAGCATCGCTCTCGGCCGCCTGAAAGTTTCAAGGTTTAGCGATCTGAACGATCCATTCGAGTTGATGGGCGTGAACGTTGGTGACAAAGCTGTGAGGAAGGCGTTTAAAGCTACACGCGACAAGCTCAATGAAGAACGGGGAATGATCTGCTTCACTACGAACTGGAAGAACCCGCTGATGTGGGGGCACTATGCTGAGAAGCATGCGGGGATGGCTCTGGGGTTCGACGTGCCTTCCGACATGCTCACGGAAGTGACGTACGCCAAGAAACTGTTCGACTTGAAGCTTGATCCGATGACCAAAAAACCTGGACCAGGCACCGTCGAGAGGCTGATCAGCACGAAGTTCTACGACTGGGGGTACGAGAAAGAGGTGCGGATGTTTGTCGCGCTAGATCTCGACGCAGCAGAGGGTGGAATGCACTTCGTTCCGTTTTCGGATGAGCTGAAACTGCGAGAGATCGTGCTTGGGCCACGTTGCGTATACAAGATCGAAGACCTTCGTGCGCTGGCCGCAAGAGTCTCCGAAAAGCCAATCAATGTCACGAAGGCACGGATTGCCTTCACTCGATTCGAGGTTCTTGAGAACTTGGCAGCGACTCGAGCGGACGGAGATCTCGGGGACTAACCATGGTTACGATGCATCCATGACAGACACGAATGTCTCAGCGCGTGACGATGATGAGGAGGACGAGAATCCTCAGGAAATCGCCGCCGCGCTGATCCAGATGCTTGATGCCGACGTCGAACGCATCATTGCTAGGTACGACAAGCTCTTGGAAACGATGTTCGCGAATGGTGTGACACGTGAGCAGTACCAAGAGTACGACGGTGAGCGCGAATCTTTGAGTCGCGAAATCTTCCGTGCATTCTTCGCGTATGTAGAGGGCACAGTGTTCAGTCTGAAGCAGTACGCGATGATCCAGCTTGGACTACTAGATCAGCCGCTTGAACCTTGCGAGGTCGATGCAGTGCTTGAGTGCACATGGCGTATGAGGGACAACGGTGTCGTGGAGTACAAGCCAGCGAACATCACATTCATGCAGAACCTGTTGTTTATGGTCAGGCTGCAGGAGCGATTACACGGGCTAGAAAAGCAACTGGACAGAAATTCGATCTGGTTCCGCTGCTTAGCGGGCTCCGTCCACGTTCGAGATCGTGTGATGCACCCGAAGCATCCCTCTGACCTCGAAGTAGATGTCGAAGACCTGAAGACCTTGTGGCTGGCTCGCACAGGATTCATCGCGCTGCTCGAAAAATTCATGGGGCCGAGGCCTTGGAAACTACCTGATGTATGGCTTCACCGCCCTGAGCGGATGCCTGAGGACATGCGACTTGATGTGCGGAAGGCGTTGGGTCTTGATCCCGGTGGTACAGATTGGCCGGGTTGGCCGGGGAGGGGAAATTGAAGCTCGGCTTTGGATGCTGCCACCATCGATAGATGTTGGCGAGTCCAACATCGTGAGCTGGTGTGCAGCTTGTCGTGGGCTCCGCGGGTGTGATTTCGCCGTTCAGTAGCGGAACCCGAGCAAGCTGCCACTGGGATCGGTGTCGGTCAGTCTGAGTCGCACTAGCTCCTCGACGTCGAATCCCGGCGTAAAGTCATTCTGGGGAACCATGTCCGTGTTCAGCGCGCATATGTACTGAAATCCGTAGCGTTCTGCCATCTTCGCCGCAAGCTCCAGTGCGTGAGCGCGCTGCCGAGGATCCACGCCATCAAAGATGGTGCTGTCGTGAATAAGGAAGTCGATGCCAAGGCCTCGATCTCGCGCGAACGAAATGAGCATCAGGTCGTAGCAGAAGATTTTCATCTTGCCGATACCTTCGCTCGGACTTCCTGCAATCTCGACATCAAATTTGTAGCCGGTATCGCCGATGTCGATAACCAGGCGCCCCGGCGCCTTGTACAGCTGCTCCGAGAAGTCTGAGAAGAGACTAAGCGGCCGTGACCAAAGGGCGCGCCGCTCCTCGTAATCAATCGCTGCCGCTCGCTTCAGCTCCACCGCCTCAACCTTGATGGTATCGGCGCGAGATGTCATCTGCTTCAACTGGACAATGCGGTTCGCAAGCTCGTCGACCTTGAGTCGCGTGGCGGCATGAAGCGCTTGCAAATGCATCAACTCCTCGAGCGCCCCTTGCCCGGCCAATGCGCTCAGAAGATCACCCCTTAGAAGAGTGAGAACAGCAATATCGGAATTTCGCTCTTCTACCAGCGACTCAAGCGCAGTTACCTCACCAGCTATGAAATCGCGGCGGTTGAGAACAATCGTCTCGTTGAAGGCGCGAGCCTCATGCAGAGTCCTAACGACAAGCCCAGGCAGTGCGATTCCGGCTTCCTTATATAGAGACTCGAGTCGCCCATCCGTTGGCCATCCCTCTTGTGTAATGGCCTCGCGGTAGCGTTCCAATCGCCGTTTGTCGACGATGTTGGCATTGATCAAGCGGTGGATATCTGCAGTGAGCGAGTTGGCCCGAACCTCGATCTCGCGGTACTGAGGCAGGACTTGAAAGTTTGACAGTGAGGCGGCTTCCCGTTCCAACTGGGTTGAAAGGCGCAGGCGTTCAGCCTCAAGTTCGCCAAGGGACGCTAGTTCTCCGTCGATGGCTCCGGTCTTGATTGCTTGAGTAAGCGCATCAAGCGCTTTTTTTTGATCTTTGAGCTTCTGCCAAGTCGCGGCCTTTTCCCAGTCCAAGCCGAGAAGGTACGCATTGTGGACTTGAACGTCCCAGGTCTTCTGGTTGTCGAAATGCTTGAACGGTGAGTTGTAGGCGGCCGGTTGGTTTCGGGTGAAATAGGAGAGCAGCGATCGCGCCGAAGGCCGGTAGCCCCGTTCCAGTCCAGATTCGCTGAGGCCGAACATGGCCCAGCCGAGAACGGTTCGCCAACGCTTGATGTCAAGCGTCGGCGGGCCATCCTTGCTCTGGACTGGCGATATGACCCATCCGTCTGGCGCTCCCTGGATGGCAACGAAACCTGGTGCATCTGTAGTGCGAGTGACTGAAACGGATTGACCCGCAACGTCCAACTCCAGTGTGAATGCCCAGCCCTGCAAAGGCGCGACCCTTAGCCCTTTTCCGGGGGCGGTGTTGCTGCCGAGGCAGAAGTCGATGATGTCTATCAGTGTCGACTTCCCCAATGCGTTCGTCGTGTCTTTGTCGCCAGCAGATGTAGAGCGATCAGCGAGCACCAGGTTAACGCCAGGAGTGAAACTGATTCGGCGAAAACCAGCATGGTTGGCTGTTATCGCGCGAATCATGATGGATTCCGGGTCAACAGCCCGTCTCGCAAGTCGATCGCACCGATCACAAACAACAGATTGGTGGCAAGTACGAATCGTTCGAATGTGCCTACGTTTGGCTCAGACTTCAAGCGGTCCCACAGGCTAGATACCGTCCGCGGCGTATCAAGATGCCCGAGGACGGTTGCACCTACGCCGATCAGCGCTTCATTCTGTGGAATATGCTTTGTCGGCAGGATCATTTTTCGAACACGTCGCAGATCTCGAACAGGTAGACCAATACAGCCAGCCCCGCGGTGCGATCTGCTTGACTCTTGACACCGCGTTGCGCGAACGAGCACATCAACTCAAACAGCTCGTCCCCCTTGTGGCCTCTCTGGCGAAGTGAATAGTATTCTGCGAGAAAACCGGCCTTCAATCGCTCCGGAAAATCTGCATCCAACTGCGCCTCGGCTTCAACATAGGCGGACACCGTCGCTCTCGACATCAGGCCAGCGGCGATGATGTGGCGGGCACCATTGGAAAGCGCATTCTTCTTGATTTTTTCGTCCGGCGAAATGATGTCGAAAGATCCGTGTGCCGCGGGGATTTCAGTGTTCACCCACGAGATCGCTCTCTCCAGCTCCGGGAAGGCGAGATCTGTGAAGGCATCCTCCATCGCTTGACGTACCTTGCCTTCGTGTTCTTGTTTTAGGGCTTGCAATGTGGGAGTAGACCAGTCGGCGGGAACCTTATCGATGACCGTATGGTGATCGGTGCACAGGTAGATGAGGTTGTCCACGCTGTCGCGCTCCTCATCGGTCATCGTTGCGTCATACCGCGCAGCGGTTGGCTTCTCGCCTCGGATGTGAGCTGCTTCACCAACGTAGGTATCCGCTCCCAGCTTTGACTCGTACGTCAGGTGCTTGCCGCATCCCGGAAACGCGCAGACGCCGCCGCTGCGGAAGGCAAGAATGATTTTGGTCGGGTAAGTTGCGCTCACGATGGATAGCTACCGCAGGGCGTGTGGAGTACCTACGTTGATGGCCTCTGATGCCCAAAACCCGAATGTAACGTAACGTTGTCCTACGGCGTCAGGCAAGGCATCGCAGTGATGACTGACAAAGGTTATTGAGATTGAGGGCTTGAGCCATTTTCCGATCCTGCGAGCGCATAGAACCGATGGGCCTTCTGCATCCAAGCGTCACATCCATCCCGAGCTTCAGTGGCAGATCCCTGTCTTCAGGATGGAATCGTCGAGGGCTTAAATCGAGTCTACGGTCCTAATCTCGTGCCAGAAGTTGTTTTCAATCAGAACCGGCTTTACATCGCGCCAAGTTTCCTCCGATACAAGACCTTCAAAGAAGCGCTCGTTCCCTTCCATCACGACACCTCCATAAAAAGTCACTCCAGTAGCTAGTTGCACTTGGATCACTTCTTCGTTGCGAAGCTGAAGTATGAGCATCTTTCTCTTTCACGCGAGTTTCAATTTGGGTTCTCTTTGTCGTTTGGCCAGCGCCTGCCAACAAGTCGCAACTATTCCTAGATAGTTGCATCAATAGGTGGCCTTCACAAGGGCCGCGGCAGCCGCTCGCGGAGACGACAGGCGCCCGCCAGCGACGCCAGTTCGGTATCAATCGAACGGGTGAGCGCATCGATAGGCATTGCGTCACTTGCCGAGGATGAGGCGCCATAGGCTTGACTGAGGCAAACAGACCTCGCACTCTCCGGCGCAAAGTCGCGCAGCAGCCATCGTGTCGTGTGAGCTTGCAATTGGAGTCACAATTTGAGGCCGCCGTTTTCGTCCCAGTCGTCTTCGCAATCTCTCCAGCAAAGCGCGTCCCGGCGCACGGCGCGCAGATCCAGACCGAACTCCGGGTCCGTGAATGCACCGCAGTCGGTATCAAAAACCCAAGTGCTTCGCACAGGAGCTGCCGTGGACATAGCCTCCCAGATTGTGATGCAACGCGCCAGCTTCATGGCACCGTGCGAACACATGAAGTCCGGCAGCACCACATGCACCTGCACGCGCTCCCAGTCTGGATTGGTCGCGATGCCGAGCAAGCCGCGCGTGCTGGACGATATGTAGCGGCTCCATCGGGGTGCGTCGCCCCCGGGCTTGAGTTCGCGCATGGGGAGCACCCGGGCGATCCACAGCGGGCGCTCGAACACCTGTTCGACCACGTGGTACTGCCGAAATTGCGGCGCGCGGGCGCGCAACACAGAATCCCTCAATTCGAAGCTGTCTTCGACACGAAGCATTGTCGCAATCTCCAAACCTGTTTGTGTCCTATCTGACGTAGTCCGATCGTATACTTTGCGAAACGATTTGGGGGTATGCCGACCCCATCCCCTTCCTACGCTGGCGACCCCGTGCTCGTCGCACTGGGGGCAGCCATCCGCAGGGCTCGCAAGGCCCGCGGACTGTCTCAGGAAGGATTGGCGGAAGACAGCAGCGTCGAGCGTGCGTACATGAGCTCCATTGAGCGCGGCCTTCAGAACCCCAGCGTGATGAAGCTTGTGCAGGTTGCCAATGCGCTGGGCCTGCCCCTTGCTGACCTGATCGCTGACGCAGGAATCTAGGCCACCGCATTTGCCTGCGGCCAAGCCCAAGGGGCAGGGGGAAACCGGTTGAAAGTCATCTTCGTTCGCCATGGCGAGAGCACGGGAAACGCCGGCGTTGCGGCCGAGGACCATTCGACGATGGCGCTGACAGCGCTGGGGCGCGCGCAAGCCGCCGGCATCGCGGCCCGCTGGCACGCTCGCCCAGACCTGATCGTGACTTCGAGCTTCCTGCGCACACGCTTGACGGCCGAACCGACGATCGCGCGCTTTGCGGACGTGCCGGTGCACGTCCTGCCCATGGAAGAGTTCACTTATCTGGAACCCTCGCGATGGAATGGCACGCTGCGCAGCGAGCGCGTGCCGCAGATCGAGGCCTTTTGGAAGACGGCCGATCCGACGTATCGCGACGGGCCTGGGGCCGAGAGCTTTGAGAGCTTGCTCGGCCGTGTCGATCAGACGATGAAATTGCTCCGGGCATCGGCGCCCCAGTCGCTGGTGTACGCCTTCAGCCACGGCCAGTTCATGCAGGCGGCGCGTATGTTGTTGTCGTATCCGCAATGGACGGCCAAGCAGATCATGGAAAACTTCTGGTCCTTCAATGCGCGCAACCCGATTGGGAATGGCGAGATACTCGAAATGACAGGGGAATGCGGGGTCTGGCGCACGCTGACCTCCTGAAGTGGATATGTCGCGCCGAGGAGCCGGAACAGACCACCAGGGTAGAGCCGTCGATCAAGCTTGGAAGCCTCGCGCCAGGCCTCTTCCCAGTCCGCATTGCAACGGCCGCTCGTCGCATTCGAGAAATGAAGTCAGCACCCCGCGCGGCATCGATCAGATTCAGAAAACATACTTGCAGTTTTGAAGTCTCAAAATGCCCAATTTTGTCGATTCAAAATGAGGCATAACGCTTCCTAAGTCATTGAAAACAAATGACTTTTTGCGATTTTTTTGTTGCGGATCACGGTCTGACAGATTACTCTGCGCGTGCATAACTTGAGCTCAACCTCGCACAGTCATGAGTCCGTTTTCCTCTCACCTCCAAGCGCTGAGAACGCGCCGCCAGATGAAACAGAGCGAGTTGGCCGGCCTGATCGGCTGCGACCAGAGCTACATCTCGGCCCTGGAAAACGGACACAAGGGCCCGCCACCGTCCATCTTCATCGAACGACTGGTGAGCACGCTCCGGTTGTCACAGGCGGAACAAGCGCAGCTTCATTGGGCCTTCAAGGCCTCAGGCCGAAAGCTGGAGATCGCGGCAGACGCGCCGCAGGACCTGTTCATTCTGGTCGACACGCTACGCGACAAGCTCCCCCGCCTTGGCCCTGCTGCCGTGCAGGCGCTCCTCATCGCGCTGAACAAGAGCGATCAGCTGCCCGAGAAATCCGACAGGCCCGCCCGGCGGCTGCGCCGCCGCCAATCCGAGGAGGCGACCATGCAATAAAAAACGGACCAAGCCTTTCGGCCTGATCCGCTTTCTAGGGAACGCATCGCACAGAGACACGCACCGGTTCGCACCCGCAGTATCTGGCAGTGCCCCTTCCAGCGTCAAGTCGAAGACATCCCCTCTGACTACCTGTTTTTGACCGGTCCCTGACCGGCTTGGGCGCAGCCATGCCCAAAAACAGACCTATCGACAACGCCATTGGTACGCAGGGCTTTGCAGGCCCTGCGCACCCAGGAGCACCCATGCCCGGTACCCCAGCGAGCGGCCAGCACGCGGCCCACGCTTTCTCAGTCAGCATGCCCACCCGAAGCGGGCGGATCAGCCCGTCCGGCGGCATCGTGCGCGGCAAGTTTCCAAGCCGCAAGAACGCACGGATGGTCCATCACAGAGGCCTGCTCGAGCTCGATGCGATCTACCTGTTCGAAACATCGCCGCTCATTGCCAGTTACCAGGAACAACCCCGCACCCTGAATTACCCGCACGGCGCGCGCCTGCGGCGCTACACGCCGGCCTTCGAGCTGCTTTTGCGCAGCGGAGAAAAGATTCTGGTGGAGGTCATGCACGCCGATGGCCTCAAGGAGGCACCAAGGCGTGAGCGCCTCGACCACATCGAATCGCACCTGCGTCGCTCAGGCATTGGATTTTCCGTGCTGACGGACGAGGTTGTGCGTCTGGAGCCTCGGCTCTCCACGTTGAAGGGGATTTACAGCCTGGCACTGCAGCACAAGGCGTTCGATCCCCAAACACACCGCAGGCCGCCCAGTGCCGCGGCCGCTGCGGTGGCCAGCCGCTTCAGGACCTCGAGGTTGACGCAGGTTCTCGGAGCCCGGCGCAGCTGCGCATTGCGCAGGTTTGCGCAGCTGCGGTGCAGCTGCGTCGTTCAAAGCCAGTCATGCACGGCAAGCCGTCAAGCGATGCGTCGTATCTTGTCGAAGACATCATGGATGCGCTGGTGTTCGGCCATGCGATGCGCGAAGAACTGCGCCGCCTTACCCCGAAACCGCGCATCGGCAATTTCTTCAAGAGCCGTTGGCGGGTCGAGCGCGGCAAGGCGGCGCGGGAAGCGCCGGGCTGGTGGGAGGCACGGTGGCTGACGTACGACGACGAGCAGCGCGACCGCTTGACCAGGCGACTACTGCTGTGGAACTTCCGCTACCGCGCAGGTTGGCTGGTCTTCGGCTTGAAGGACGAGGGTCTTGCACGTGTGCAAGACGCGCTGGCAGCGGCGCCGATGTCAGCATGCCTGAACCTCTTGCGCGAGAGCATCGCGCGCACGCTGCTCGCATGCGAATCACCGGTGCGCCCCGGCCAGGCGCTTTACTTCAATCCCCGATTGATGCACGCCGACGGCGCGCATGCGCGCGAAAACCTGAGCCGCGCGTGGTCGGCGATAGCTGAGGAAGTTGCCCAGTCGCTCCCCGTGTCGCAGCCAAGCAGCCTGGTCGAATTCATGCGCATGCTCCATGCGCCGCATCTGCACCGCGGGACTTTTCGCAGGCTGGTCAGGGAGCTTCCTTTGCCAGACGGGCTACGACCTAAACATATGTGCGAACTTCTCGACTATCACGGGGTACCGCGTTGGACTTCCTCCACCTTCGAGACAACGTGCCAGCGTCCGGACTGCAGCGCGGCCTATTGCTGGTTCGACCACTACGTCACCGAGGCGAATCAGAATACGCCTACCTCGTACGTGTATCGGCAGCCAACGCGCTAGCGCCTCCACGGCGCCTCTGGCGCGCGCTGCGCGCGGCCGGCGACGGCTCGGGCACAGACGTGCATGCGTTGCAAATGCGATTGGACGTCGATCAAGCCTCGGCCTCCCACAACAGCAGTTCGACTCTCTCGAATACTCTGGGCTCCAGCGACGTGCCAGCCTGCTGGCTTGCGAAGAACCGGCTCTACGGGCTGAGTCGAGAAGATTTCTTGCAAGTCAGGATGCGCTGGTGCCCCGCGTGCCTGAGGGAGCAGGGCTACATCCGGGGTGAATGGCGGCTCAAGCTGTGCTGTGTCTGTCCCCAGCATTCCTGCTTCTTGAGAGACCGCTGCCAAGCCTGCGGTGCTCCACAGCGCATGGAGCGTGAGGACATCCTGCGCTGCCGCTGCGGTGCGCAACTGGATGCGGGCGAGCAACCGGTCGCAGCTGCCGGCCTGGTCGACCTAACAGCATTCATGATGGCGTCGGTTTTTGAGCTGGACCTTGCATCCGATGGTGGCGCGGGTGGTCCGACAGGCAATGCATCGCGCCCGTCCTTCGGGACGGCGGCGCAATGGTTCAAGCTCGTGCGTTACCTCGGCGCGTTCGCCAGCTCGGCGCGACCGGCCAGGGCGGGCCAGGCAGCGCGCCTGGATGACCTGGCCGTGGCGACGAAATACGCGCAAGCAGCAGCACGGATCCTGGATGACTGGCCCCTCGGGCTGTACGCGCTGCTGCGCGACGCCGCGGCCATGCAAGACAACACCGCCAGTCTTTCACGTGCATTCGGTCCGATCTACGCGGTGCTGTACCGTCGGCTGCCATCGCCGTGTTTCCAGTTCCTGCGTGATGCGTTCGAGACATACCTCCACGACCACTGGCGGGGACTGCTGTGCAAACGAAATCGCTCGCTCCAGCAATCCACGATCCAGTCTCACCCGCGCACGAGCGTGGGCAAAGCCGCTGTGCTGTCGCAAACCGACGTGGCGACGACGAAGCACTTCGTGCAGCAGGGCCTGGTCGTCGCGCATGAAACCCTGTCCCCGAAAGGTCGGCGATTCCGCACCATTCATATCGAGATGATCGGGCCACTCGCATCTCACGCGGCAGCCCTAGTCTGCTTGGACGAGGCGACGCGGATACTCGCATTGCCAGCCGAGCGGGTACGACAGCTTCTCGAGGACGAGCAGCACCGTCATGCACCCTCTGAACACGATCGACGTGCGCACGGAACGCCTCACCAAGACTCAGCACGAGGGCGAGCGGGCGCTGCGCCTTCCCATCAGGCGGGCATGCGGTGGAAAATTACGCGAGCCACGCTGGCGGCGTGGCGGCCTGCGCACCAACAAATGCACGCAGGCATCCCGGACCCGACACAGGCGGCGTCTTTGCGCAAGGCCGCGCGCGACTGGCACCTGAGCGCGTTCGAGTTCTGCACGCTGGTGCAGGCCGTTTGCCGGGGTGAACTTGTCGCAAGTCATATTGAAGCCGGCGCTTCGGCGCTGGGGGTCCTGATGCTCGATGTGAACGCCGTAAGGGCGTTCGTCACGGCCATGAGGCGGCCCGCTCTGCAGACGATGTCGGTGGACGAAGCGGCACGCATGCTCGGGCTCAAGCAACAGGTGGTCTATGGGCTGGTGCGCACAGGCCTCCTGCAATCACACGTTGATTCTGTAGATCGCCGGTGCAAAGCAGCGAAAGAAGGTTCTAGAAAAACGCGCAGCGCCCGGCGCGTCCACGCGGATGACATCGCGCGGTTTCGCAGCACGTACGTCGCGCTGGCCGAGATCGCCCGCGGCTGCAAGCAAGGCCCACGCGCCTGGATGCGGGACTGCACGCTTGTGCCCGTTTGCGGACCGACCCTGAACGGGGTCCGGCAATACTTTTACAGGCGCTGCGAGATCGATGCCTGGCGCGCAGCGAGCGTGGTGTCGCGCACCTGCTTGATCGATGCCGCGCCGTTGGCTTCGCCTTGAAATCAACCCCACCACGAGAGCGATCTTCCGAGTCCGTACGTCAGACCTGCCAGCAACGCCAGTGCGAAGAATCTCCCCAGGAAAGGCTCGATCCGCGTTTGATAGAAGACCTTCCAGGCCCAGAGAAACGGGTGGCGGCGTTGCGCCTGACGTTCAGCTTCAGAAGCTTGCGCATGGTTGTTCAGCCGGTCGTTGCGCTGCCGCTCAATGTTCCATGCCGCTTGCTGTTGCGCCGCAAACTTCAGCAGCGGGATGACTGCAATGTTGGCCGTCCAGGTTCTGCACGGGGTGAGTTCGCTTGCCTTCATCGGGAGGGAGTGGCCGCCACGCTCGTCGGCGTCGTCAAAATGAAGCGTCAGTCCGAACTTCCTCCAGAACGCATTGCGGGTTTGCCGGTCATCGTCGTCCACAGCCTGACCCGGCACGAGCGCAATATGCTGCACTTTGGCGTCGGGCCAATGTTTGGCCCAGACAACAATTTCGTTCATCAGGTAGGTGCCGATGCGCACCCCTCGGGGGATGCCGCCCTGCATGGTCAGAAAGACGGCCCCGGTCGTGCCGTCGACTTTGTCCTTGGCCAGACTAACGGTGTTCAGGCGACGGGAGTATCCGGCACTCATCGAGCCCTTGGCTTCACTGCGAGAGTCCGCCTCCCATCCCCCGATGCGGGCATACCGCAGCTCGATACGGGCTTGTTCAACCTCGCCGTTTTCCGCCCGCGTGAAGCTGAGGCGCCGCTCGACCAGGATGAAATGCAAGGGTTCTCGCTGCGCGGGCGGTGTCGGACCGGGCGCATCCGTGGAAGGCGCTCTGGCGCTGACTGCCAAGACGACGATGGCCGGTGTACCCAGGTATGGCGCATCCCAGGAGGCGTAGTGCGCGTGCTGTTCCTCTGAGCCCTTGATCAAGACCTTGGCCAAAGTCAGATCGGAGGCTATGTCGGGCGTGCTATTTGCTGCTTGCATATGTCGGGCGTGTACCCAATGAAGTGTGTCACCGGCACGCAGACGACCGAATGCGAAGTCGTGCGGCAAGGCGAAAAACGCTTGACGATTCAATTTGATTCACCTAGATTCGCATGAATCAAAATGAATCGCTCATATGGCAACCCGCTTTGTTCCCTCCCTGCAAGAAATTCTCTACCGGTTGGTAGGCGCGGCGACGGACGCTTCGCTGAAGCAGCCGGCATCCGCAAACCCTGGTCGTTTTCCTGTCGTCGTTCGTCCGGAGACGCGGGCGTTCCTAGAGGCGCAAGCCGCATACCTGGGTGGCTCCATTGCCGGGGTGGCTGGGGCCATTCTTGATGGCGTTGCCATGGCCA
>POYE01003674.1_pt1 | contig 22593 bp, 27 predicted proteins | sample 1559841 | NCBI WGS metagenome assembly POYE01 (sample SAMN05257100, study PRJNA326052) | Biofilm metagenome, whole genome shotgun sequencing project. | isolation source: steel pipe from biofilm reactor | place: India: Nagpur, Maharashtra | collected 2016-03-04 | reverse complement strand
CGAGCTGGAACACCCAGCAGCGGACGGTCTTGGCGTTGTTCAGCCCGTCGGTGGCGATGTTCGAGTTGATGGGCTTGTTGGTCTCGATGAACTTCGGCGACTTGCTGGTCTTGAGCAGGCGCTTGAGCTCGCTGAGGTTCGGGAGCTGCTGCCGCTTGTTGGCCGCCATCTCGACGAACTCGTTGAGGTTGATGGCGAAGAAGGCCGACTTGCGGGAGTGGTTCAGCCGGCCGCCGGGTTCGTTTAGGGGGCCATTGAGGAACTCGACCATGTCCCAGAATTCGCGCACGAGCGGGTGGTCGGCGTTGATCGCCTGCTGCCGCTCCTGCGCCATGCGCTCCACCTCGGCGTGCACCTGGGCCGCGCGCTCATCGCTGAGCGGCACGACCAGCTGTAGGGCGTCGACCAGGCTGCGCAGCTGGGCGTGGTTCTTGGCGATCCGCACGGTGCGGATGCCCGGCAGGGCCAGCAGCTGCTGCTCGTAGCCGGAGGTGCGCTCGTCCAGGAGCTTGATGACCTGCGCCTCGGGCTTGAGCGCCTTGACCATGAAGCCGCTGAGCTGCTCGACCGGCATGCGCTCCAGGCGCTCGGCGTGGAGCTTGGTTTCCGGGGTCTGGTGCTCGCGGGTCAGGTGCACATGGCCAAGGCGCTGGAGGATCGGCTCGGAGGCGTTGACGGCGTTGTTCTGTGCGATCAGCAGGGCGCCACGGAACGGCGGTTCGCGGGTGTCGTTGCCGTTGTTCTTCACACCGGTGGAGCGGACGCTGCGGCCGTTGTAGGCGGTCTTGAGTTCGTCCCAGTCGAAGTGCTTAACCGGCGCGCCTTCCTTCTGCTCGCGCTCGGATTCGATCAGTACCACCGGCAGGTTGCCCACCTGGGCGAAGTTGCGCGCCCGGCTGGCCGGGGTCGCCTTGGACGGGTCGAAGCCTTCGTATTCGGTACGGCCGCTCAGTTTCCAGAGCAGCTCCACCAGCGTGGTCTTGCCCGCGCCGGCCTCACCGATCAGCTCCAGGAACAGGTAGGACTTGTGCAGCTGGCGGATCTGCTCGGCGTACAGCGCGCCCAGCCACCAGGCCAGCACCACCGCGCCGCGCACGCCAAAGCAGCGCCAGAACAGGTCGAACCACTCTTCGTCGTAGTCGGCCAGGTTGGCGTTGATGTGCAGCACCGGTGACAGGCTCTGCGACTTGATGCTCAGGGAGCCGACGTCGAAGAAGTCCTCCTCGTTGAGCTTGTGCACCTTGCCGCCGGCGATCGCCAGATCGTTGAACACGTAGACGCCGTGCTCGCGGGTGTAGCCGATCCAGTCGATGGTGTTGACGGTCTTGAGGCTGTCGAGCTGGTAGCCAAGCATGCGCTCCAGCTGCTGCGGCGTGCCGGTGAACATGGCCCCGTTGCAGACGTTGAGCAGGCGCTTCTTGAACTCCGGCGCCGAAGCGATCTGCGCCGCGGTAAAGGTGCTCTTGATGGTCGGCGCTTCGGGCCGCTCGACGCGGAAGTAGTACCAGGCCTCGTCGGTGACCTCGTTGCGCATGTAGTACAGCGCGTCGAAGTAGCAGTTGGCGATGCGCACCACGGCGGCGCTCTGGCGCAGGGCCTTGTCCCGGCGCTGCTTGTCGTTGAGCAGCTGGTCGTCGTGGTGCTCGGAGCCGTCAAGCTCGCGGGCGGTGCGCTCGTACTTCTCCATGTCCAGGTTGAACCAGTACAGGCGCGAGCGGTACGTGAAGTGGAATTCCTTGCGCTCGTCCCACTCGTACATCAGCAGGCCCTTTTCCTCGGCCGACTCGGCCAGCAGCAGGGCGCCCTGGTGACGGGCCTCGGCCATGTCCAGCTCGATGCGCTTGGCGCGCTCTTCGTCGCCGTCGATGAAGGCCCAGCGCTGGTGCAGGTCGTTCCAGTCGACCTTCTTGGCGCCGCGCTGCGGGATGACAGCCGCCTCGCACTTGAAGCCCAGGGCGCGCGCTTCCTTCGCCCAGCGGCGCATGTTGGCCTTGGCGACCGGCTCGTTATCCAGCGCCCAAACCAGCCGCGGCAGGCGCTTGTCCGCCTCATGGCAGGCATTCTTGAGCGCCTTGAGCGATTGCTCGGGCAGCGGCGCGCTGCTCATCATCGAGACGGCAGGGACGTCGTGGTGCAGCAGCGCGATCGCGTCGAAGATGCCCTCGACGATGTACAGCTCCTCGACCTCGACCAGGTTGAGCGACGGCGGGCACCACCAGACGCCCTTGTAGCTTTCGCCCGGCTTGAAGCGGGCCTTCTGCTTGCCGAAGCGCTCCGGCCGGTCGATCAGCCGTTCCCAGTAGCCGCCCTTTTCCAGCGGGAAGCGCACCGTCGCGCTGCCGGCGTTGATGTCGCGGCTCCAGTAGTTCTCCTGGCTGTACCAGCCGGCGATCAGCTCCAGGCGAAAGCCGCGGGCGAACTGCAGGTAGGCGCTGGCCGTGGCCATGGGGTCCTGGGCGGTGGCCGGGGCGGTCTTGCTCCAGTCGTTGAACAGGTCGTCATACAGCTCTTTGACGTGGACGCGGTGGCCACACTTCTCCGGACGGCCGCAGATCAGCATCCAGGGCGAGTCGTGGAAGGTGTAGAGGGTCTTCTTGCCGCAGTTGTGCGCCGGGCATTTACCCTTGCGCATGTAGTTGGTGCCGGCCATGTGCTGGAGGCCGAAGTCGCGCTCGATGCGGCGCAGCACCTCGGCCCGTAGGGTTTCTTTCATCTGCATGGTGTGGCTGGCCTTACTGGTTGGCGCCGAGGGCGGCTTTCAGCGCCCCGATGGTGCGTTTGTGGCCGGCGAGGGCCGGGTAGTCATCGAGGATGCGGCGGCTGCGCAGGAACTCCGGCACGGTGCGGTAGCGATCGTCGTACCAGTGCTCGGTCAGGCCACGGCGCAGCTCGCAGCGCAGGCTGCTGAGCAGGGCCTCGGCTACGGGCTTGGGCATGTCCAGCTGGATGGCAATGGCTTGTTGCATGGCGGCAACCTCGAATTTCGGGTGCAACTTCCCCAAACCCGCGCTCAAGCGGGTCTGGGTACGGTGATTCAGGGGGTGGTGGTCAGTGTGCGGCTGCTGCAGCCGGCAGTGCCGCGGGTGGCTGCAGGCGCAGCGGCAGATAGCGGGTGGGGATGAAGGCCCGTTCCCCGGTGCGTACCAGCACCAGGCACAGCCGGGTCCCATCACCGAGGCCGCGATCGATACCCACGCGGGAGGAGAGTTCGGTCATCGCCAGATGTACCAGCCGCGGTGCCATGAACGCAGGAACGTCCAGGCCTTGAACCAAATAACGGCACGCGCGGTCATACAGCCGCTCATCGTCGGCAAGGTGTTCATCCTGATGGCGCAGGAGGTAGGCCTTGGCGGCGGCCTGCATGCTGCTGCGGTAATCCTTGGCAGAGGTGTCGTGGCTCATGCGTGTGCTTCCTTGAGTGGCTGATCGAACAGATCGGGTTGATCGGATGCAGGCCGGCTGTCACGCAACGCCTGCATTTTCGCCACGGATGGCGCAATCGGCAGCACCACCCTCGGCTTGTCCATGCCCGAGGTATTGATCTGGTAGTCCCAGCTCATCGAGCCCGTGAGCACCAAGCCGCAGGCCAGATTCATGCACTGGCCGTAGATGGTGCGGAATGTCGGTGTTTGCCCCTCGGAGTTGCGAATGCGCATCCGCTCTCCGCATGCCGGGCATACCAGCTTGTAAACGCTCAAATCCCTTCCCCCTCGGCCGTGGCAGCGGCCGTACAGCACTTATTTTTTGTCGTTGCAGGTATGCAGAACGATGACTGCCGCTATCTCCGCGTGGCGGGCAGAGACGTAGCGGCGGTGGGCATCGAGGATGGCGTTGGCTTCGCCTTCGTCGATCGCTCCGTCCTCCAGGGCCTTGGCGATGATTAGGTCAACCCGGCCGCGGCGCTTCGCGGTATCCACGGCGCGGTGGTAGAGCTCCATGTTGTCCAGCTCTTCGGCGGCTGGCAGCGGGACGAACACACCGCCGTACTGGGCGGCGATGTACTCGGGCAGGTAGGCCGTGCCGATCTGTTGTTCGAGCAGCAGGATCTGCTCGTCGGTCAGCGGGCGGTGGCCGGCGCTTTCGTAGGCGTGGTTGTCGAACTTCTTGATTTCCAGGCCCAGGCGGGCCGCGGCGCAGTCACGGCCGCCGGGGTATGCGGCGATGATGGCGCTGACCACCTTGCGCCGGCTGTCGAGGATCGGGTGCTTCATCTTCTCGTTTCTCGCCTTGGGGTTTGCCATTACTTTGGAATCACTGCGAAGTCAGTCTTGCGGCGCCCATAACGCGGCGCTTCGCCGGCTACTACGCCTTCCTTGATGCCGAGCAGTACGGCGGCGCGGTGGGCTTCACCGCGCAGGCACTTCTTCTGCCCGTTGAGCACGGCGTAAACCGTGGACGGGCTGATGTCGTTCTGTTCGGCCCATTCCTTGGCGGTCAGGCCGAGCTTGCTGAGGCGGTCACGCGCATCGCTGCGCGCTTGCTCGCTGGGGTATCCGTTCGGCATAGTTCAAATTCGTGTGATTTCGTGTGATGTAAAGCGGATATTGGTTCAGTTATTTGAACCTGTCAATGCTTGAGGTTCAAAAATATGACCATTGGCGAGCGGCTGAAGGAAGAACGGTCGCGCCTGAAACTCAGCCAAACCGATCTCGGTGCGATCGGCGGCGTGGGCAAAACGACGCAGATCAACTACGAAAAAGGTGCGGGGAGCCCTGATGGCAGGTACCTAGCTGCTGTGGCTCAGACGGGCGTCGATGTGCTTTATGTGGTTACTGGCGTGCGTGTTGAACAGGCCGCGGCCGGCCTCGACAACCATGAAGCCCAGCTGCTTGAAGCCTTCCGGAACATGCCCAAGCAACAGCAGGATGCCTTTCTGTTGCTCTCGTCCTCTATCGCCAGCGCCAGCGGCAAGTCACCGCTGGCGGACAAGCCCTAGCCCACCAACCACTCTCAATGGAACTGCAGACCCCGCCTGGTCTGAAAGGAGCTCTGAATGGTCGACCTGCATCTGGAATTCACCTCCAGCCGTTTCTTCAACGAAGCCCGCATTGATCGGCGCAGCGCCGATGCTCTGGTGGGCCTCGCCGCCGGCGTGGTTGCGGATGGCGTGGTGAACATCGACGAGGCGCGCTTCCTCAAGGGCTGGATCGAAAGCAACCTGGCCCACCTTGAGGATCCCGTAGTCAACCTGCTCTACCGGCGCATCAGCGCCATGCTGCAGGACGGCGTGCTAGATGCCGACGAATCGGCCGATCTGATGCATCTACTGCACAGCTTCGCCGGGCTTGATGTCAGCAAGCCGGAGCAAACCGCCCAGGCCTTCACCGCGCCGACGGACTTGCCGTTCAATCTTCCCGCCCCTGAGCTGGTGTTCCAGGACAAGGCTTTCGTATTCACCGGCACCATGGCCTATGGCCCGCGCAAGGCGTGTGAGGAGCTGATCCTCGAGCGCGGCGGTGTGATAGGCGGTGGCGTCAGCAAAAAAATCCATTACCTGGTCGTTGGCAGTGTTGGCAACGACCAATGGCGGCACGCCACCTACGGCACCAAGATCATGAAGGCCGTCGAGCTGCGGGAGGCCGGTGCGCCTATCGCAATCGTCGGCGAAGACCACTGGCAGCGCGCGTTGTTCGGATGATGGAAATGCTGATCGCGTAAGAAGTCGCCGGAGCAGAGCAGGGAGCAGTACCCCTTGATTCAACAGAACCTGGTCAAGCTGAACGTCGAGAACGTCTACCCGCAGAAAGCCGGGACGTTCCACGCGGGCGGTTTCTGTAAGTGTGACGATGGCCTCGACTATGCCTTCAAGCAGGTCGCTCCTGGTGCGGAGTTCGTGCCGGCTACCGAGTGGTTGTGCGGTCATCTTTCCAACACCTGCCGGATCCACACTCCACCGATGGAAATTTTGCACGGGCTGGATGGTCGGATGTGGTTCGGATCAAGGATCGAGGGCGGAACGCTGGATGCTGACCAATGCGTGATGGAACTGGCGTCCGGAGAAATGGACAAGCGCATTCTTAACCTGCGCGAGCGGCTTTCAGCCATCTACGCTTTCGATATGTTTGTGAACAACAGCGACAGGCATCTTAAAAACCTGCTGTTCAGGACAAGCCTGGAGGGCGTAGTGATGCTGGCTTTCGATTACAGCCTCGCCTGGTTGGCTCACGGGGCAGCGCTTGATCTGTATCTCACGCCTGAAAGCAAAACAAGGCAGGTGAGAACGTTTCTGGATACACTGTATGGCTTCGATCTTGCTTCAGCAGAGAAGGTGCTCAATGCGATTCAGGGCTTGCCAGCTGACTGGATCGACGGTCCGGTAGGCGCCATGCCGGGAGAGTGGCAGCACGGTGTTGATGTGGCGACAGCAGTGGCCTGGTGGAAGAGTGATGCACGGGCCATCCGCTGCGAGACGATCAAGGGGGCGCTTAAGTGATGAATATTATTAAATACAGCCTTATACAATTCACGCCCGACCGTAAGCGCAATGAGACCATTAATATTGGTCTGGTTGCGTTTATGCCTGACTCCATTGTCGTAAATCTATGCGAATCTATTAGAAAGATTCGCGCCGTAGATGGTGCAATTTCCGGAAACGATTTGAAGAATATCGAGTCCATGCTGCAAAAGATATTCAGTAAAAGCGTGCCGGAGAGCCAAGAAATAGAAAGTAGATTTGAATTTCTAAAATTAATATTGCCTGATTCTTATCAGTTAAGCACTTTGGGTTGTTTCAGTGCGGCAACTAGAGAAGAAGCGAACTTAAAAATCAGCCTATTGATGAATGAGTTGGTGATCCCGCCTCGCCCGGTCATCACCAGAGAGCGCGGCGCACGCATAATTACTAACCTACGCAGCATCTTCCGCCAGCACGACCTGTTCAGTGACTCTGTAGACGATATTTTCAACCACCGTATCGTCGAGAAGTTCCCGATCTCCGAGAAGTCCAGCTTGCGCGCTGACTTCGCATTAAAGAACGGTGTTTACCACATCACTGAAACAATCGATCTTGGTGCGCGTGATGCGTCGGTTAAGTTCAAAGAAGCCGGGCTCAAGTCGTTTGTTATGGCAAAGGCAAAGCTAGAGCTTGGCAAAGAAACAAAGTGCTATGCGGTTTACTCGGCTAGTGCGGCAGATGAAAAAGATAAATCCGAAGCTATTGATCTTCTGAGCGAGGGGTCGGACTTCATATTCAACCTGCGCAGCCAGAAGGACAAGGTGGATTACATTCAGCGCATGGAAGAAGCCGCAGGCATTCAAAGGCTGCACTAACAATTATCTCAAACCGTAAGGGCGCCCAAGTGGCGCCCTTTTTATGTCCGCGATTCCTGCAACCGCTTCAACTCTCGATCCACCGCCCGCTGGGCATTGGCCTTGCTCGCGTAGAGGTGCGTCAGGCGCTTGGGCTTGGTCTGATCGCCGGCGGTGAGTTTCTTCTGCTCGCCTGTTTTCTCGTCGCGGTACCAGGCAACCACGCCGGTGTAGTCGCCGTCGTGGTCGGCCAGCAGATCCACGTCATCGCCGTCGGGCAGCTTGGATTCCAGCTCCAGGCTGGTGGTGTAGCTGTCCGGCGTGAAGCTGTGGTGCAGGTTGCCGCCCAGCCAGACGATGGCCGCGATCTCGGCCTTGATGCCGAGCAGGCTGTAGGTCTGGTCGGGGGTCAACTCCGGGCGCCCCTTGGCCAGCGTGTAGCTGAGCGTGGCGGTACCGCGCTGCAGGCGGCCCCACTCGGCGCGGGCGGCGCGCAGGGCGCTGGCCTGGTCGGTGTAGCTGTGGCGCAGCTCCTTGAGGTTGTCGCCGCCGCCGGCGATGGCCTCCTTCTTCTCCGCGCTGTTGATCTCGTAGTAGTACGCCTTGACGCCGGTGTAGCTGTCGCGGTCGGCCTGCAGGAAGCGGTGCTGGTCGCCGTCGGCCCGGGTGAGGGTGACGTGGGGCAGGCTCAGGCCGCTGGCGGTGGTGCTCTTGCCGGCCGGCATGAACAGCAGGCGGCCGGCCTTCACCGTGCTGATGGCGTCGTGTTGCAGGCCCAGGCGGCTCAGCAGGTTGGCGTCGCTCTCGTTGGCCTGGTCCAGGTGCAGCAGCTCGATGGCCGCCAGGATGGGGCTGACCACGGGTGCCAGGCCATGGGCCGCGGCGATCGAGGCGATGACGGCGCCGAGGGTGGCACCGTCCCAGCTGCGTTCGCGCTTGACCTTGAGGCCGCCGCGCAGGTCCGCGCTGCGGGCGCGGATGCTGAGCACGTCCGGCGCGCCGCTGTGCTCGGTCTCGTCCACGGTGTAGCTGCCCTTGTCGACCAGGCCGGTATCGCTCCAGCCCAGCCAGAGGCGCACGGTGGCGCCCCGGGGCGGGATGGCCAGCAGCCCGTCGTGGTCGCTGAGGGTGATGTCGAGCTGGTCGGCCTCCATGCCGCGGTTGTCGGTCAGCTCGATGCTGACCAGGCGCTGCTCGATGTCGAGGGTGATGTCGCGGCCGTTGACCACCACGCGGCAGATCGGCTTGGGGTAGGACGTCGCCTCGCGGTAGCGGTTGGCCGCGTCACCGAGCTGCGCGCCGGCTTGGCTGAGCACGCTCACAGCAGCCCCCGCAGGATGCCGCCGACGCTACCGGTGAGGCTGCCCAGCAGATCGACGCGGCCGTCGTCGATGCGGCCCAGCTTGAGGTTGAACTCGATGCGGCGGGCGGCGCCGTCACGGAAGAAGAGGGTGCGCGTCTCGCTGAGCGACTCGATTACCCACAGGCCGAAGATCCGGCCGTCGCCCTGCACCAGGGGCCAAGCCTTGCCGGTGTCGGCCATCATGCGCAGGGTGTCGAGGCTGAGCGGGCTGCCGACCAGGCCGGGCAGCAGCACGCCGGGCAAGGTGATGCTGTCCTCGCCGCGCCCAAGGTACTGGCGCGCCGGGTTGGTGCCGATGCGGCTGGTGGAGCCGTGGCGCCAGTCCGTCTGCCGTTGGAACTCCTGGTAGGCCAGGGTCTCCAGGCTGAACACGAACATGCCTAGGGCCATCATCATGGGGTGTTACTCCTGGTCGCCGAGGGCCGAGCGCACGCGGGCAGCCTTGCCGCGCTCGCGCTCGTCCAGTAGCTGGTTGAACATCTGGCGCAGGCCCGCGGTGTCGGTACCGGGCGCCGCGTGGATGGTGATCTGGTAGGTGTCGCCCTGGACCACCATAGGCGCGCTGCTCGCTGCGGCTGATAGCGCCGGGCGGTTGTCCATGGCCATTGCCGGGCCGCTCATGCCGAAGCTGACGGCCCCGGCTGCTGCCAGTTGCTTGGCCATGGCGGTGACCGCGCCCAGCGGGCCGCCCTGGCCGCCCACCAGCCCCTGCTCCAGGCCCTGCATGGTGAAGCCGCCCAGCTCGGCGAACACGCGCGACGGCGAGTGGATGCCGAGCTTCTCCTTGAACCAGCCGACGGTGCTGTCGCCGACGCCGCCGATCGCAGCCTTAACGGCGCCGAGCTTGTTCTTGATGCCGTTTACCAGGCCGTCCAGGAGCATGCCGCCGAAGTCGGAGAACTTGGCTGGCAACTCCACGCCGAAGTAGCTCATCAGGCCGGCGAAGGCGCGGTAGAACAGCCCCTGCGGTGAGAAGTTGAGGATCAGCGTGGCGATGCCGGTGAGGCCGCCGGCGAAGCCCTGCTTGATCTCCGCCCACAGGCCGAGGAAGAACGCCTTGACCGGCTCCCAGTTGCGATAGATCAGGTAGGCCGAGGCCGCGATGGCGGTCACCGCCAGGCCGATGGGGTTCATCATCAGCGCGCGACCGATGAACAGGATCGCCTTGCCCACCATTGGCAGCACGGCCTTGCCCAGGTTGAGCAGAACGGTACCCAGGCTCGCGCCCTTGATGCCGAACAGCGTCAGCGCGTAGCGCGCCATGGCGAACGGGCCGAGGAAGCTGGCCAGGCCCAGGGTGACGGCGCCGAACCCAGCGGCCAGCGTTGCCACGCCGGCCACGGTCTTGATGATCTGCCCGGCGAGTTCCGGGTTGGCCTTGACCCAGTCGGTCACGCGGCCGATCACGCTGTTGAAGCTCTCGAACAGCTCCACCAGCGTGGGGCGCAGGGTCTCGCCCAGGGTGGCCGAGAGGTTAAAGGCCCGGTTCTTGGCCATGTCCATGCGCGCCGATATCAATTCCGCGCGGATGTCCGCTTCGCGTTGCATGGAGCCTGAGCCGGCGGTGGAGTTGGCCATGTCCAGCTGACGGCGGTACTCGCCGATGTTCTGGGCCAGCTTGGCGGCGTCGTCGCCGAACTCCTTGCCGAACAGCTGCGTCGTGACGCCGAGCTGCTCGGCCTTGGGCAGCTTGTTGATGGCGTCCAGGACCTGCTGCAGCGTGCCCGTCGCGTTCTCGGCCATGCCGCTCTGCAGCGCCTCGGCTTCGAGCCCCAGCGCCTTGAGCCCGGCCTGGAAGCGCTTGGGCTGCTGTGTGGCGATCGCCAGCTCGCGGATCATCGCGTTGGTGGCGGTGCCGGCTACCTCGGCGGTGGCGCCCAGGGTGAGAAAGGTGGAGCCCAGGGCGGCGGCGTCCTTGTAGCTCATGCCCACCGAGGCGGTGACGCCGGCCGTGCGCTGCAGCACCTCGATGATGTCCGCGCCCTTCGACTTGGCGTTGTCGTCCAGGTAGTTGATGGCGTCGCCCAGCTGGCTGACGTTCTGGATCGGGATCTTGTACAGGTCGGCGATGCGCGCGAGGTTCTCGCCGATCTGGTCGGCCGGCAGCTCGAACGCGGTGGCGGCATTGGCGGCCACCTCGGCGAACGCCAGCAGGTTGTCCTTGCCGGACACGCCCATGCGCGCCGCGCCTTCCACCAGGGCGGCGATTTCGGTGGTGGCCATGGGGATGCGCTCGGCCATGGCCTTGATGGCGTCGGCCATCTCGAAGTAGGTGCTGGTGAGCTGCCCATTGCCGTCGCGGGCGCCTTCTACCTGCTTGGCCACGCCCGCCATGGCGTCCTCGAAGCCCATGTAGCTCTGCACGGTGCTGAGCACCGGAACGCCCATGGCGGCCCCTGCCGCGGCTGAGCCTGCACCGGCGCCGGCCATGCTGCCGGCGAGCTGCTGGGTCTTGTCGTACTGAGCCCGGGCCATCGCGAGCTGCTTGGTCTGCGCGGTCAGGCGCTGCATGCGCCGGCCCTGCTCGGTGATGGTCTGGTTGGTCTGCTCGATGCGTTGGCGCAGGTCGCGCTCGTGCTGGCTGAGGTTGCGCGTGCTGATGCCGGCGGCGCCGAGCTTGTTGCGCAGGCCCTGGAGCTGCACCTGTTGTTCCTGGTGCTGCCGCTTGAGGGCGGTGGCTTCGCGGATGGCGCCCTTGAGGTCGCGGGTCATCTGCCGGGTGGGCACGCCAGTGGCGGCCAGGTCCTTGCCGAGAGCCTTCACGCGCTCGCGGGCCGCCTGCAGGGCGGTTTCGGTCTGCTCGCTCGCGGCGCGCAGGGTACGCCAGCTGCTGACGTCGCGCTGCTGCGCTTGCAGCGTCTTGAGCTGGTCGCGGGAGTCCTTGAGGGCGCGGCCGAGGCCGACGCTCCCCTGGGTGATGGCGCGGATCGGCCGGGTGGCTCGGTCAATGGCCTGGAGGATCACCTCCATCTTCAAGTCATTGGCCATGCTTCAGCTCCCAGCGTGTTCTGGCCCGCTCGCGCCATTCGATCAGATCAGAAAGGGCCAGCGGGTCCATGTCCGCCGGCGCCCAGTGAAAGACCACGGCCAGGTCGGCCATGGCGTCTTCTACGCAACGAGGGCAGCTTCCTTCGCCGACTTCTGCAGCAAAAAACCGGACACCGCGACACCGCAGGCCATCAGGTCGGCCGGGTCCATGGCGCCGATCTCGTGATCGGTGAGGCTGGGGGTGCTGATGCGCGGCAGCACCTTGCGCAGGGCGAGGACGTCCATCTGCACCAGGTCGACCAGGGTGACGCCGCGCAGCTCGCCGCTCATGGGCTTGCGCAGGGTGACGGTGTCGTGGGTGGTCTCGCCGCGCTTGATGGGGGTGTCGAGCGTGATGACCGCTTCATTGGGGTTCTTGGCCTTTTCGGCGGTGGTCTCGGGGGTTTCCATGGGGTTGCTCCTTGGGTGCGTTGGGGCCGCCAGCAGGGGCGCTGCTGACGGGTTGCGGAAAGGGGGGCGCTGGCTGTGCACGGCTTAGATGCCGAGGGCCTTGCGGTGCTCTGCCAGGCGGTCGTCGCCGTCGACGATGTAGACGAAGTTGAGCAGGTCGATCTCGATGAGGACCTCACCGTCGACGCTGAGCTTGTAGTAGGTCAGGGCGGTGGTGATCTTGTGCTCGGTGTCTTCGCCGGGCTCGGCGTCGCCGAAGTCGATCTCTTCATGCCGGCCGCGGGTGACGATCTCCACGGCGCTGACTTCGCCGGTGTCGTCGCGCTGCACCGAGCCGGAGAAGCGCAGCTGCACGCCGTCGGCCTTGGTAGCGCCGAACTGGCGCACGGCGATCAGATCCCAGCCGCCGAGGGTCCACTCCAGCTGCAGGCCGTCGTCGCTGTGGCCCATGTCGACCTTTACCGGGCCGTCCATGCCGCCGCCCCGGTAGGCCTCCAGCTTGCGGCCGAGTACCGGCAGGGTGACGGCCTTGGCGATGCCGAGGTAGCTGTTGCCGTCGTTGAACAGGTTGAGGTGCTTGAGTTTCTTGGGCAGGGCCATGATCGGGCTCTCCTACGGCGCGGCCTGGGCCGCGCGGGTGAATGGGTGTCAGGCGTTGACGGCGGCGGCGAACTGGACCAGGTGGCGGTCGGTGATGCGCTGGCGCAGCAGCAGGTTCTCCAGCGGCGGTACCGGGGTGTAGTCGTAGTCCAGGTAGAGCTTGCCGGCCTTGAGGGTGTCCTTGTCGTTGGCGGCCTCGTCGTACCAGCACTCGCCACCCAGCAGGTAGCCGTTGCGGATCAGCTCGCGGAACTTGGCGTTGATGCCCTCGACGATGTCGCGCACCAGGGAGGGGTGCATGGGCTTGTCCACCGCCCAGAAGTGCGCCTCGGCCATGGTGTCCGCCAGTACCTGCGCCGAGCGGGTGTAGTTCTCGAAGGCGAACAGCGGGTCGGCGCTGCAGGTGCGCGAGCCCCAGAAGCGGAAGCCGTCGCGGCGGATAAGGGTGGTGACTTCGTCGGCGTTGAGCAGGCCGGCGTCGGTGGCTGGGTTCTGCAGGTCGAAGTAGATGTCCTTGCTCAGGCCCGACACGCCGTTGACCGGCACGTTGGAGAGGGTCTTGTGCCAGCCGACCTGCTCGTCCAGCTTGGCACGCAGGCCCAGGGCGCGAGCGATGGCGCTGGCCGGTGCGTTGGCGTTCGCCACGGTGTCCCAGGAGACGAAGTCCGGCCAGATGAGCATCAGCTCACGCGCACCGAAGCCGGCGCGGTAGGCAATGGCATCGCTGACGGTCTCGCAGCCGTAGGCGTTGGCATAGGCGAAGCCGCGCAGCTTCTCGGCGATCGATACCAGCTCGGTGGCTACCGGCAGCGAATCGAGCCCGGGCACGCCGAGGATGCGCGGCTTGACGCCGAGCTGGGCTTCAGCGGCCAGCAGCGCCTTCATGCCCTGGTACTCGCCGGTGGCACTCACGCCGCCGATGATCTTGCTGACCTGGTCCGCTTCCTTCGCGGCATCGTCGACGCCTTCACCATCGGCCACACGCACCACGACGGTGACGGGCGAGGCCTGGTCCGCGATGGCATCCAGGCTGCGCGCCAGGGTGCCCAGCTCACCGGCGGAACCGGAGGCGGTGAGCACGTCGGTGAGCAGCACCGGCTTGTTGAGGGGGAACTTGACCGCATCGGCATCGGACGCGGTGCAGACCATGCCCACCACGGCGGTGGAAACGGTGCGAATGGGACGGGTGCCCTCGTTGATTTCGAGGACGCGGACGCCGTGATGGTATTCGGTGGCCATGGGGTTGAGGCTCCTGGGCGAGTGCCGGATCAGTGAGCCTTGAGGGTGACGCGCGCGCGCAAGGGGCGCACGCGGCGGGCTGTGTAGCGGTGGGGGCTACAGCACGGACAAGAAAAAGCCCCGACTTGCGGGGCTGTTCTTCCAAGAGTTAATCACGCCGCGGCGTTACCGACGCCAGCCACTGCCGCCTCGATCTCGGCGATGGTCTGCTCGGCCAGCTGCTGCGCCTGCTTGACCTCGCCAGCATCCATCAGCATGCGGATCTGTTCCTTGGCGGCCAGGCGTGTTTCGCGGATGACGTACAGCGCCTCGGTGTACGCCGCAGCCTCGGCCAGGATGCTGTCCGCAGCCTGTTGCGCGGTGCGGCCGTTGATGGCCCAGGCGGCGACGGTGCGTGGTACCGCGTCTGTTGGGTACCCGGCGGCCTTGAACTGCCCTGCTTCGGCGGCTGCACGCTCGTATTCAATGGTCCTGGTTGGGTCGCCGACCACAGCGGCCCGAGCGGCGTCGGCCACGCCGTCGACCTGCTCGCACAGCACTGATGCGGTAGGAACAACGGCCGGCGGGTCGATCAGGATCGGCAGGCCCTCGGGATCATGCGCCCGCACCTTGCCCGGTGTTGGGTTGGCGATGACTGCCTGGTACGTGTCGTCGGAAAGCTGGACGGCATCGTCGGGGATGTTCTTGTGTAGCCCTTGGATATAGCAAGTACCAGTGGTGGGGCTGTAGTAGCGGGACATGTCGTAATTCCTCAATAACCGATCGCTAGCCAGTTGAAAATCTCGGCCGTACCGGAGTGCCGGAACTTGAACGAGTTGGGTGTCTCGTCGCCCCAGGAAACGCCGACCGCGGTGACGGAGTTAGAGCCGGATGCCGAAACTGTTTTCTCGGTGACCTGGATATTCAGCACAGCCGAGGGAAACGCGATGGGATAGAAGACTTCGGTTTTGTCGGCAACAGCAGTGTTTTGCTGGCCCCACTGAACAATCAGACCGCCTAGCCACGTCGGCAGGATGACGTAACCGTTGGTAGCCAGGCTGATCGAAAACCCCCACCGCAGCTTTTTCGGCGTAACGATGGTGCTGTCATCCGTACCCGCATTTACCTGTGATTGGGTGGCGATTCTGCAGACTCCGGCGAGCGCCTCGGTTGCCTGGACGAGCTTCTTGGCTATGGCCTGAAACACCCGCAGTGGGCTCATCCATTTGCTTGTATCGGTCCCCGTCTCTGCTTCCACTTGGGTTGCAGCTGAATTTGTAAAAAACGCTGTGGTCGCCCATTCATCCCATTGGCTCCAGGTGCCGTTGTTCATGGTCCGGATGAATGCGCGAGTGTTGCTCGCAGCGAAACAGATCTGGCGGCGGTAGTTCGTGCTGTTGTCCCAGTCCTGATGCCAGACGTATCCAGCCCCAAGCGCCGGTGGAACGTTTAAAGCGTCGCCCGCGACAATGTAGAAACCCGCAGTAGTGATGGTGTTTAGGTCCGTTGGACGTGTCCGCGCATTGCCTGAGGTCCCCAGGCCAAACGCCCCGGTCTCCATCAGCGCGCCGGCGGCTATGTCATACATGCCGCTCTGGGCTGATTTGGTAGCGGCGCTCCCGAGGCCAAGCGTATTGCGCATGGCCGAAGCATCCGCATCGTCAAGCAGTGAGCGTGCAAAGGCCGTCAGGTCAGTTTGTGCAAATTGGTCCGGGCCAGTGGCGTAGATCAGCTTGTTCGCAGCGGTGGTAAGCGCTGCCAAGGCGGTAAGCGTTGCGTCTTTGTCCTGCTTGCCGGCTGGATCGAAATTGCCATCGTGCCAATGCTCACGCCAACTGGTCCAAGTTCCGTTCACACAGAGGCAAAAGAACGTCTTGCCACTGTCAGTCGCGGCGAGGATGAATGCCGAAGTACTGTTGCGGCTGATCTGGATGAGGTACCCGACGTCGCTGGCCGTTGGCTTGTCCGCCACCGTTGCCGCGTAGCGGTAGAACCCGCTCGGGCGCATCGCTTTGAGGGTTCCAGCCGTCAGCACTGACCCTGGCTCGAACTCGGTGCCCCCCAGCCCGAATGCGCCAACGGCCATCAGGGCGCCGGCTGTCGCATCGGTGGTGCTTGATTGTTTCGATAGGGTCCCGGAGTGCCAGAACTGCTGCCATGGCCTCCAGGTGCCGTTGTTCATGACTCTGAAATGCACTGAATCTGCCGAGGCACTGAAAACTACCTGGCGGCGGTAGTTGAGGCTGCCGTCCCAGTCCTGGTGCCAAAGATAACCAGATGCGTTTGGCAGAGGATTACCGGCTGCAGAACCGTCAAAAACGTAAAAACCGGATACCGTCACATCGTTTAAATCGGTTGGGCGCGTCTTGAAGCTGCCAGCAGATCCGAGTCCGTGCGCGCCGTTGAGCAACAGGCGCCCCGCGGTCGCATCATTTACAGAGGTCTGCTTGACCAGTTCCAACGTCGAGCGCATCGCTTCTGCACTTGCATCGTCGAGTAGCGAGCGGGCAAAGGCGGTCAGATCCGCCGTGGCGAAGGAGTCCGGCCCTGTTGCATAGATGAGCTTGTTCGCAGCGGTTATAAGTGCCGCGAGCGCGGTGAGCGTATCGTCCTTCGGCTGCTTTTCGTCATGGAGCTTCTTGCCCTGGGCGGCGGTCAGCGCCTGGGAGGTGCTACTGCTGGTCAGGGTGTCATTCAGCTGTACCAGTCCCGCCCGACTGGTCGAGGCGGTGAGGCTCTTGAGCCCCGCGGGGGTCACGGCGCGCGCACCGTCAGTGCCGGTCTGGGTCTCCTCCGGCGTCGCCAGTTCGACCACGCCCTGCACGGTGGTCGTAGCTGGGGGGTTGAGGAAGCTGATATCGCCGAAGGTGATGCTGGTGGCGTTGAGGCTCTCCAGGATGATGTCCGTGGCCAACAGCAGGGTGGATGCGCCGGCCTTCTGGATGATCCAGCCCGAGGCCTCCGGCTGCGAATACACGGCAATCAGCGTGCCCTTGTCGCTGAACAGGCCGAACTCGCCGACGTTATAGGCCGCTGAGCTCTCATCCAACGCCATTACATGAATGGTGTCCGCCGCGACGGCTTGCCCCGCGATCGAGCTCACGCGCTTGACCTGCGCCTGTAGCGCCGTGCGTGTTTTCGTTGGCGTGTACTGGCCGGTACCGAAGCCGATTTCGGTGATGGTGACAGGGCCGGTACCGGTGTTCTGGGCATTGATGATCTCGGCGCGGCCGGCATCGGTGATGGTGATGGGTAGTGCCATTACGGGGCCTCGGTGCATTGCAGGCGGCGGTAGATGACTGGCCGGGCAGCACCCTGCAGGCCGAGGCCTCCAGTGGCGGCCAGGCCGAGCGTTAGGGTGAAGTGCGAGCGCACGGGCTTGGTGCGCTCGATTTCCTTGATGATGTCCTGCTGGTAGGCGGCGGTATTGGGGACGCTAGCGCCAAGCGTGAGCACAACCTCAAAGGTGTGCGGGGCGCCCATAGGCTCGGTTTGCCACCATTCACGCAAAGCCAAGGAGCTGCCGAAGCTGCGCACGACATCGCGCACGCTCTTGGCGGTGCCCTTGCGGCGCTGGATGTCGACCGCCGCGCGAATACGCTCGCGCTTAACTGCCTCGGGCCAGTACGGCTGCCAGCTGTCCAGCGATAGCGTCCAGGCGAGCCAGGGCAGCAGGCGCGCCGGGCAGGTTTCCGGATTCCACAGATCGCGCAGCGGCACGGCCATGGTGCCGAGGCGCAGGGTGGCCTGCTCCAGCTTGCGCTCAAGCGGCGACGCATTGGGCGGCAGCAGGCTCGGCTGGTCACTCATCCAGGCCACCATCGGTGAGGGTGATGGCGGTGCAGTAGGAGGCGGACTGGCGGTTGACCACCAGGTTGGCGGTGGGACTTGCCAGGTCCACGCGCTGTACGCCCGGTTGGTGCAGCGCTGCGTAGATACCAGAGAGCGTGACGTCCAGCCCCAGACGGTGTTGGCCGTTGGTGTAGGCCTCCAGCGCCGCGCGGGCGTTAGCCATGATCACTTCACGGTCCGGGCCGGCGTAGAAGTACAGCGTGGCGGTGACCTGGTACTGGACGATGGCCGCGGCCTGTACCTGGACGTAGTCCGTGAGCGGCCGGACGCTTTCGTCGCTCAGTTTGGTCAGTACCGTGGCGAGCAGCGCTGCGTCCGGCACTCCGGTACCGGAACGCGAAAGCACAGTAATCAGGACCTGCCCAGGCGATGGGCTGGTGGCACTGGCATCGAGTACCTGCCCGTCCGCACTGAGGGCGTGGAAGATGTAGGCGCCCTCGGGGCCGGCGGTGGACAACCCTTCCAGCGAAAGCTGGATGCGGTAGCGGAAGTCGCTGTCGCTCTCGTAGACAGCGGGAATCGGCGGAATGGCAGTCGGAACTGCGGGGCTGAGCATCAGCCGCTCTACACCGAACAGGGCGCCTAGATTGTCCAGGTCGGCGCCTGTGGAATACGGCAGCATGACGGCGCGAGCGGCATCGTTGATGCGGGCGCGCAGCTGCAGCTCCCGGAAGGCGCAAACCTCCAGCAGCTTTACGAACGGCTCCGACTCGATCTGCGCGTTCAGCTCGGGGGCACGTTCGGCTAGCTCCGTCAGCATCTCGCTGAGGATCTGCTCGAAGTCCAGCGGTTCGATCACATCCGGCGGGGCCACCTGGGCGAGGTTGATGGCGGTGAACTGGCTCATGTGATGGCTCCGAGACGCAGGGGAATGCGAAGGCTGAGCGGCTCGTTGACGTCGTCGCGGCTGCCCTCGATGTCGAGCACGACCTGCCCGGGCTGCTCGCCCAGGAACAACTGCACGCGGCTCAGACGGATGCGCGGCTCCCAGCGCAGCAGCGCCATTGCGGTGGCGGCATAGGCCTGCAGGCGGGTGGCGTCGTTGGTGGGCCAATCGATCAGGTCAGGCAGCTGGCTGCCGTACTCGCGGCGCATGACGCGCGAGCCGATGGGCGTGGTGAGGATGTCGGCGATCGACTGCGCCAGGTGCGCGTTGCCTTCGATGGCGCGGCCGGTGGTGGCGGACATGCCGATCATTTGGGCACCGCCGTGGTACCGGAGCCGGTTTGTACGCCGCCATGCTTGTGTGTGACCAGGCTGATGCCGGATGCGACCACGTCTTCGCTGACGGTAACGGTGCCGGTGATATCGACGTTGCCGAGGATGGTGACGCCGCCCGGTGCGGTGAGCTGGGCCTTGCCGCCGGCGGGAAGGATGGCCAGCAGACGCTTGGCGATGCTGTCGTATTCGATGACGGCACCGTCGCGGTAGGTGCGGCGATGCAGGCCCTCGCGGTCGCCGTTTGCCGGGATCACGTCAGAGAACAGACCGGTCAGCACCACGCCCTGGGCGAGGTTGCCGGATGGGCTCAGCAGCACAACCTGCTCGCCGATGGTGGGCGGGTCCCACTCGCGGTCGGCGCCGGCGCGCAGATTCAACCAGGGCAGCCAGGTGGTGGCGATGTTCCCGCTTTTCACCTTGACGCGAGGCGGCTGCATCTGGACCGCTTCGATGGTGCCAAAGCGGACGATGTTTTCGAGCAGGCGGGTGATTTCGGCAATGTTCATGCCGCTGATGCTGCGGCTCGCGCGCGCGTGGCGCACGGTGCTGAGCCTGTAGCGCGGGGCGCTACAGGGCAAGGTCAACGGGTGAGGTGCTCCAGGAGCTGGTCGCGGATCAATTCCAGGTCGGCGTCGGTGAAGCCGAGCAGCTCGCGGCGCTCGTATTGCACCTCGGCCTGGTCGCGATCGGGGCGGTCGCGCAGGCCGTACTGGTGGACGCGGGCGATGCGGGCTACGCGGCCCATAAAGCTGATGGCGATCGCATCCGGGGTGCTGCGCAGCTTGAGGTGCGCAGCCTGGCGCAGCTTGGTGAACATCTGCCGTTTGATGCGCCCGACCTTGCCGCGCAGCTGCCGGGGCTTGCGTGGCGCGTACGGAGTGCCGTCCGGGTTGCGCTGGCTCGCCACGCGCTGCTGCTGGCTGCGGCGCAGCTCGCGGCCGATCTGCTGGTTGAGCTGGCGTCGAGCGCCGGGTTCCAGCCGGGCCAGCAAAACGCCGGCCCAGTCTTCCAGGGCGCGAAGATCGTCAGCCATGGCGCACCGGATGCGGGCTGGAGATGTCGCCGCCATCCTGAGCGGCGCTCTGCCACTCGGCCAGCAGCATGCCGTCGGCATACAGCTGCCAGGTGCCCGCTTCCAGGAAAGGCTCCAGCTGGGGTTCGGCCGGGTGGGTGACGTCCAAAGCACCGGTGGCCTGCTTCTTGACGATGACGCGTTCGGTCAGCGGCAACTTGATGGAGAGGTCGACCTTGCTGTTGTCCAGGACGTCCGCCTCGAAGGCGATGGCGGTCTTGCCCTTCTCCTGGTTGGCCAGCAGTTCGTGCTGGTTGACCATGACCCAGGCGAGGAGGGGGATAGCGACGGCATCTGGGTGCCCGGCGAAGTCGGTAAGGATGACGTTGAGGGTGTAGCTGTACTCGAACGACAGCCCATGGGCAGCGGTGCTGCGGATGGTGCCGTTGTCGATGAACACCAGCAGACGGTCGGGGTTTTTGTGCAGCTCGGGCACGGCAGCGAGCAGGTGGGCGCGCAGGGAGTTGGGCTTGTTCATGGCTGGGTGCTTCGTGCGTTGTGGTCGACGATGAGGTCCACCTTGGCGGCACATTCGCCCCAGGCGGCCATGAGGTAGTCGGTGTCGTCGCTGAGTTCGCCGTTACTGCTCGGCGCCGCCGGGGCCAGCGTGCAGCGCGTCACGACCGGACAGCCACTGACGGTAACCTGCGGCTCCGGTGATGGCGGGGCGCTCATGCAGGCGGCGAGCAGCATCAGGCAAAGGCTGAGCAGCCCAAGTCGCATGGGTTGGGTCTTCACGGCGGCGTTCCTTCTTCTTGAGCTGATCGGTGGCGTGAGCCTGGTGCAGACCGGCGATGGTCTGTTGCAGGGCCTGCTGGTCGAGGCGCTGGGCGGCGACCTCGCCAGTGAGGCGGGTGATGGTGGCGGCCTGGTTGGCGTTGCGCTGCTGGGCGGTTTGCAGGCGCTCGCTGGCGAGATCGGCCCGCGTCTGGGCGGCCTCGATGCGCTGTTGCTGCACCCAGATCAGCAGGCAGAGCGCGCCGACCAGGGCGAGACCGTAGAGGAGCTGGCGGGCGGTGGTCATGCCGCGCGCTCCTGCTCGCCGGCGAACTGCGCATAGGCCCGGGCGAGCTTCACGTCGTAGAGGTTGCGGGCGTAGTTCGGGCCGTTGTAGCGGCGGGCGAACTCGGCCCACTTCCTGCCCTTGAGCGCCTTGTGCAGCGCGGGGTCGGTTTCGATGAAGGTGACGAAGGCGTCGAGCTGGGCCGCCTCGCTCAAGGCCATGGTGTCCGCGAAGTGCTGCGCGTCGTGGTAGCCGAGGCGCTGCCAGTGGTAGCCCATAATCTGGAACAGACCCCAGCTGGCGGACTCGAGCGCGGCGGCAGCGTGGATCTGCTGCGCCTGGGCGAGACGCTGATGCTCGGCGGTACCGCCGATGTAGCCGCCGGACTTGCGGTTGACCAGGGCGGGATGCTTGGCGGCCAGTGCGTCCGCCTGTGCGGCGCCGACGCCGTAGGCCTGCAGGCGCTCGAACATCACGTGCCGCTCGAACAGGATCACCGGACGGCCGTTGCTGGCGAAGCCCTCGCCGCGGCTCTCCACCTGGTTAATGGCCATGACGCTGGCCAGCGGCACGCCGAGGCGGTCGGCGGCCTGCTGCAGGTCCTTCCGCTTGAGGTAGCGCGAGGTGTCGTAGCCGTGAAGCGCCGCGAGTGTCTTCGGGCCCGCAACGCCATCATCTACCAAGCCTGCGCGGCGCTGAAAGGCAACAACGGCGCGCTCGGTCTGCTCACCGAAGTCGCCGTCCACGGCTACAGCGAAGCCGGCCAGCGTGAGTGCGGCCTGCAGGTTGCGCACGGAGAGACCGCGGGCGCCGATGATCAGAAGTTCGCTCATACGCTTTCCACCTTACGCTCGAACAGGCGCTTGGCACCGGCGCGAACGCCCTCTGCGCCGATCAGGCCGATGATGCCGCCAAAGAACGGGGCGTATTCCTGCGGAATGCCAAACAGCGCCAGACCATTGCTGGCAGCCAGGGTGATCAAGCCGCAGACGACTGATTCGATGGCGATGCGGCGCAGCGATCCGCCGCCGAGCATCAGCCGCGAGCCGGCGATGGCAGCGGACAGGCCTGCCGCATACAGGATCGGGTAATTCTCCTGGAGCCATGTGGCGAGCCAGGCCATTTCGGGACGGTCATGCATGCGTTTCATTCCACTGTCCGCTGGGCGTGAGGGTGTTGATGTGCTGGACCACTTCGCCCAGCTGAGCCGGGCTGTAGCGCTGGGGCATGGGGAAACCGAGCGCGGCGGCGCAGAACTCGCTGCAGAACCAGCGACGCCGGCTGTGCAGGCCGACCGGCAGCAGCTGGCTGCCGAACAGGCCGAAGAAGTCGTAGCCCTGACCGGCGTTGGCGCGGAACACACGGGCGATCTGGCGATAGTCCGCCCAGGGCAGCGGGATGAGGTCCCAGTGTTCGAGGTTCAGCTCGATGTGCTTGGCGCGCACGCCACCGTCCATGGCCGAGGCGGACAACCAGCGGCCATCGGCCAGGACCAGTTCGCAATGGCTGTACTTGGAGCGCGTCCAAAGGCGGACCAGGCGGTTGAACAGCGTGCCGCGACCCTTGTAGAGGGCGAGG